>JAAUYH010210101.1_pt1 | contig 11098 bp, 5 predicted proteins | sample 7278061 | NCBI WGS metagenome assembly JAAUYH01 (sample SAMN14350203, study PRJNA611818) | marine sediment metagenome | isolation source: surface marine sediment (0.6m) | place: French Polynesia: Moorea | collected 2018-08 | reverse complement strand
CAAGCTCGGCCTCGAAGACGGCCGCAAGCTCGGCCTCGAAGACGGCCGCAAGCTCGGCCTCGAAGACGGGCAGCGGCAGATACTTATTCACCAGCTTGAGAGCCGGTTTGGTCCATTGCCGGCTGCGATCCTTAGGCGGTTAGAGCAGGCGACCGATGAAGAGACCAAACGATGGGCAGTGCGTGTACTCGATGCAGCGTCGCTAGAAGAAATCTTTTCTGCGGAGTGAACAGAGAATCGCTGCGGTTCCCCCGGGCAACTTTGTGAAGTGGCGGGAGGCCTGTATTGGTCTGGGATTTCGCAGCAGGTCGCGAACGTGGGCGCAGCGGCACTACGGAAACATCGGCATGCCAGTCAAGCCGCTGTCTTCGGGCCAGCCGTACATGAGATTGAGGCATTGTACCGCCTGCCCCGATGCGCCTTTGACTAGGTTGTCGATGGCCGATAGCGCGAGTACCCGCTCTGCCCGCTCATCGTAGACCACCGCGACTTGGGCCCGATTTGAGCCGCGCACGTGAGACGTATCGGGCAGTTGTCCCGCCGGCAATACGCTCACAAACGGCTCGTTGGCATAGGCGTCCAACAGCGCTTGGCGACAGGCCGCCGCCCCGCGTGCTGCGTCGGTGGGCGCCGCGTAGACGCAAGCCAGAATCCCGCGCGCCATGGGCAATAGCTGCGGAGTAAAGGTCAACTTGATTTCCCCGCCGGCACAGATGCCCAACTCCTGCTCGATCTCGACGGTATGGCGGTGCTGTCCCGCAACTTTATATGCGCGGACGCCTTCGCCAATCTCGCTAAAATGGGTGGCCGGTGAGGCTGTCCGTCCAGCCCCCGTTACCCCACTCTTGGCATCGACGATGAGGCCCTTGGCCTGAATCAAGCCCTTTTCGAGCAGAGGCGCCGCGGGCAGAATGGCCGCGGTGGGGTAGCAGCCGGGACCGGCCACCAGCGGCGCTGCGGCAATGGCCTCACGATGACGCTCGGGCAAGCCGTACACCGCCTCGCCGATGAGCTCAGGGGCCGGATGCTGGGGCATGGCGGCCGAGCCGTACCAGGTCGCGTAGGTGTCTAGGTTGCGCAGACGAAAATCGGCGGATAGGTCGACGACCTTGCGATCCCGCGCGCGCAAAGCGGCCACGGTCGTGGCACTTTGGCCGTGGGGAAGGGCGCAAAATACCGCATCGGCCGACTCGCTGACTCGGTCGGCGTCAAAGGCCGCTACCGGCAAATCGCAGATGCCGCGCAGATGGGGAAATACGTCATCAATGCCCACGTCGACGTTGCGCCGGGCATAAAGGCCGACGAGCTCGACGTGGGGATGATGCAGAAGCAGGCGAATAAGTTCGGCCCCGGTATAGCCGGAGGCACCGACAATGGCGACGCGCACAGACACCGCGTCACTATATCGATTTCGTCCGCGGGCGACAGCGAGCGCGGGGCGCTTATTTGCGATGATTGTCGATCAGGTCGGCTTTGTTGCCGAGGACCACCTGGCGAATGGGCGGTGAAGCCAAGAATTCGTGAGGGAAACCGAGGGAGATGGCACTCACCTTGTCGAGGCGTGCCAGCTGCTCGTCGCTGAGGGTAAAGTCCACGGCGGCGAGGTTGTCCTGGATTTGACTGGGCTTGCGTGTGCCCACGATGGGAATCACATTCTGTCGGCGCTGACGCACCCAATTCACCGCCACCTGGGATGGGGTGCGATCGACTTCTTTGGCCACTTCGGCCACGGTCTCGGCAATGGTGAAGTTGCGATCGGTTAGCAGCGATTTGCCCCACTCGCGTTCGCTGGAAAAGCGCCCCTCCTCGGCCTGCTGGTCCCGCTTGTATTTACCGGTGAGCACGCCGCTCCCCAGCGGGGCCCATGCGGTCACGGCAATGTCGAGCTCTTTGGCCATGGGCAAGAGATCGCGTTCGACCGTGCGCTCGATAAGGCTGTACTGTACTTGCAGAGCGACAAAGCGATTCCAACCGCGCAATTCGGCCATGGTATTGGCGCGGGAAACCACCCATGCCGGGGCGTCGGAAATGCCGATATAGAGGATTTTGCCAGCCCGCACCATATCGTCCAGGGCCCGCACGGCGGTTCGTCGCTGGGGGGCATTGTTGATGATGCGGTCGTCGTGCTACAGAGGAAATATGGCCATTACACGCGTATGGGTCGATGAAGACTGCATTACTTGTCATAGCAGCGTCGCCACGTGCCCAGCAGTTTTTGAAATTTCCAAAGCTACCGGTAGAGCCGCGGTGCGAACCGACGTCGATTACTCGCTGCACGACAGCGCGATTCGCAAAGCCGCCGATACGTGCCCCGTTGAAGCCATCGGCTTTGAGGAAGACGGGGCATAGCATACACCTGTCAAGCTATGGTTCATACGGGCCGGCATGCCGGCCGAGAGTCTCCTACAACGGCCCCAGGTCCCAGACTAGGAAGAACACGCTCAATGTCACGGCGGCCATGCCCGTGACCCATAGACCGAGCACTTTGCCCAGGGGAATCTTGCTGGCGCGGCGGGCGCGAATCGTCAAGACCATTGTTGCCACGCCCAGGATACCGGCGAGAAGCGCCGCATACGCGGCAAATTTCGCCCATGGCACCAAGCCGAATAGTAGTAGTATTGTACCAGTTTCGTAGGTGACGCCGACTGCGGCAGCCAAGATGACGGCCGCAGCACTGCCACATAGCGCCGCCAGCCAAGCGGCCCACGTCGCGCCGTAGGTGTGGATACGCGAGGCGCCGTCTATGCGCCGTACCAGGGGCCCCAAGGTCCCCGACAGAAATGAAATCAGCACGATAAGGGTACTGAGGCCAAACCATAGACCGGGGGCAATCAGGGCTTTTTTGTCTTCGATAAAGCGCAAGAGCAACCGCGGCACCAGTGCCGTATGAAAAAAGGGCACGAAGAACTGTGGCGCTTCCATCGTGTCCACACAGCTCAGATCGGGCTCTGCGTCTGGATTATCGTAGAATTTGTTCAGCATCTCCCCGGCGCATTTGACAGAACGCGTGGGGCCATGACCAGCATAGGGGAATTCGACGTAGGTGCCGCGGGAGAAGCCGGGCAAGATGGCTTTTGCCAGGGGCGGCGGCGTGATTGGATCCATTTCCCCCTCGACGATGAGCGTCGGAATGTCGGTCTTGACTGGGGTGTAATCGCGTCTATCGCGGGTCGCCAAACCGACTTCTAGGCAATGGGCTTTCGCCTGGTCGAAGTAGGACTGGTCGCGGTTGGCCCGGCCCAAAATGGGGAATTCCTCCCGGTCTACTCGGCTCGCCATTACTTGGCCGTCGAGATAGCCATCGAGGCAGTATACCGCGTTGCTCATGCCGCGGCTGATGGCAATGGGCAGGGGAATCTGGGCCAACGCCTTGAAAAAAGTCTCGTCGCGGCGTTCGAGCAGGTCGGCCCAGGCATAGATGATGGCCGGCAGCGCGGGATAATTGTCTTGCTCGTAAAACAGGGCAAACGGCAAAAGCGCGGCAGTATCGTGAAAGACACGCGCCTTGCCCGAGGGAAAGCGCTCCACGTCCTTGGCCTCTACGACAATGGGGTTGTCCAATAGGCCTTGGGTGGCTGTGCGCGCACGCGTTCCCAGGTCGGGGTAACGGGCCGCGCACGCGGCATCGGCTTGGCAGGCGGCGTCGAGTTTTTGCAGGTTGCGATCGTACCATTTGACAATGCGCCAATATGACGGGTCTGCACTGGCATCAAGCGGCAGGATGGCATCCAGGACAGCGGCGCGAATGCCCTCGGGATCGACTTTGATGTAGGCTTGGCCCAGGGCAGAGCCGTACGATATGCCCCAGACATTCCACGTCTCGAGCCCAAGGGCACGGCGTAATGCGCGGACGTCGCGGGCATTTTCGATGGTGTTGTAGCCGCTCAGGTCGACGCCCGCCATGGCGGCATTGCGTCCGCAACCTCTGGCCTCGTCGAGCTGGATCTGCAGATACGCCTCAAAGGTCTCGGCTTGGTTGGCGGCGGCGTTGCGCCCGGTGTAGAGGGGACAAAAATCCGCCGAACGACCGATGCCGCGCTGCTCTAAGATATACAGATCGCGGTGTTTGATGATATCGTGCTTGCTCAGGCGCCTGACATACGAGACTACTTGAACCCCGGGGCCACCGGTGAAATATATGACCGGATCGTCTCGCTTGCCCGGCGCCAATCCAGTATCGGCATCGGCTTCGCCTTTGCTCTCGCTCTCATTATCGCTCTTGGGCTCTTCATCGCCGTCCGGTTTGGCGTTGATTTTTACGAATAACAACTCGATAAAGCGCGACTCGGGTTTCTCCCGATTCTCCGGCACTTGCAGCAGGCCGCATTCGATATCTCCCGGCTCGTAGTTCAGCTGGTTCTTGAAGGGGCAGACGATAGTGTCGATGCGAAAGGTATCGCGGGCGAATAAATCCGGGGCCGGCATGAGATCACTGGCCGGAACTGTCGCCGCTGGGTTGGCGGTTACCGGCTCGCCGTTTACCGGCGCCTCGGCGGGCGCCTGGGCCGCGCTGGCTAGCGGCCAACACAGGACGAAGAGGATAATTACTTTGGTTCTATTCGCGAGCATTTCAGCCTCAATTCGCGGTTGGGTCTTGCACGATAATCCTCCTACTTTTGGGAGTTTATCTGGGTTCGCAGCCTAACACGACAGGCCAAATGGCAAGCCAACAGTCACTATCACTGTATAACGCGAGTACCTCGCCACAAGTGCGAGGATAGGTTGGGGCCTCCTGGTTGGGGCCTCCTGGACGACAAGAACATCCCCTGACGAACTTCGAAGCAAGAGGACTAGACCGTTAGCCATTTATTCCGCTACCGCCGTAGCCTTTAAATTATACTGTAAGGACCTTCTCGGTCATTCGAGCACAGCCGCTGTCCGTCTTTGTCTCGACGCTATGACGGCTCTCTAACTACACCGTGTCGTCTTGGCTCGTCATCGCCAAACCATCATTTATCGGGCTAGCCCAGAACCATTCAGCCCCCCATGCCCGTCGGCGAGTGCCTCGCCATCGCCCTATCGATAACCAATACGCTGGACACCATCCATCACTGCGGCATTATTCACTGCGATATCAATTCGAGAAATATCGTCTACAATCTGGAGACCGGCTATATCGATGTCATTGAGCTCGTCTTTCTGCTCGGCGAAATCTCCATTGCCCATTTCGCCATGATCGCCACCTATCGCGATGACGAAGTCGGTGCGGAGCCTCCCCTGCAATCAGCGCGCACCAAGTCTACAGCGATGGTCTCGGAGCCGGCACCACTGCTGTAATTGAGCTGCCGCACCGTCCACACCCGACCGAGATATGATCACTTGCCGAAGACGGCATCACCATTGCAGCCGAACTTTCTCTAAATGAGAAAGGTTCTTTCCCTGAGAATCTCGGGGCCCTGTCGCCTGTACTGGAAGGTCTCTCCTCACTATAATGTAGAGACAACATCGAGTCACGGCCATGAAAACGACCATTCCGTATCGGATCCGAGAAGTAGTGGCCCAAACTGGGCAAACGGTGGTCTATCGGGTTGAACGTGGTCGCATTGACCAACAACAAACCCCACGCGGAGGCGTCGCCAATGGCGATCGGGACCTGGATGTAACCGTCTACGACAGCGAAAATCAGCCGACCGCTATCCTCAAGACCCATAGAGCGGCGTATCCACCGGCTACGTGGTTGGCCAGTTTGCGCCATGAGCATGACGTGCTGCAGCATCTGCGCGGCATTCATGGCGTACCACAGCTTGTTCCCGATAAGGCAGCCGATCGCGACAGTGCTGTCGATGCCACCGGCGGTATCGATGGTGGTATCGATGGCGGTATCGATGGTGGGATTCACGGCCACGGCGGCGTCAGTGATCGCACGGGCATGGGCGGCATTATCCGCGATGGCACGCGTTATGGGCTCCTCATCGACGACAATGCAGCCGTGGACGTGGCCACTCTTTTGCAGCGCGGACCGCTACCGATCGCGGAATGTCTAGAGATTGCGCTGGCAGTGGCCACGACCCTGTCCCAAATCCACGAACGCCGCGTCATCCACCGCGATATCAACCCCACCAACATCATTCACAATCGCGACAGCGGTTATACCGGCCTCATCGACTACGGCATTGCCTCGCTGATGCCGCGAGAACGAGCCGCGCTGACCGGATCGAGTCGCTTGGGCTTGGGCACCCTGCACTACTTGGCCCCGGAGCAGAGCGAGCGAATGAACCGCTCGGCCGATCATCGTGCTGACCTCTATGCCCTGGGCGTGACCCTCTATGAGATGCTCACGGGTGAACGTCCCTTTGAGGGCGCAGATGCGCTAGAGCTCGTTCATGCCCACATCGCGATGAGGCCCCAGCCGCCTCACGAACGCGGCTCTAATATCCCACTGCCCCTGTCACAATTGGTGATGCGTCTGCTCGAAAAGATGCCCGAACGCCGCTATCAGAGCGGTCGCGGACTTGCCGCCGACTTGGAGCTTCTGGCCGACCGCATTCACACCGGCCATGGCGCAATCACTGCCGCCGCCGCGTGGTATCGCCACGGCAGCAGTCCCGGCTACGTCTATCAGGACGATGACGACAGCGTCATCCTCGGTCGTTTCGACATCGCCGATCGGCTACAGATTCCGGAGACCCTCTACGGCCGCGAAAGGCAGCTCAGGATTCTCCAGCAAAACTGGCTCGATACCGCCGCTGGCGGCACTGCGCTCATGCTTCTCACCGGTCCCTCAGGATCGGGCAAATCATCGCTGGTACGCGAGCTCGGACGCGCCGTGACCCAATCCCATGGATGGATGCTGAGCGGCAACTGTGAAGAAATGGCGCGCGATGTGCCGTATGCGCCGATCGCCCACGCGCTCCACGATTTGAGTGAGCAACTATTGCGCGCATCCGATTCCGTGCTCGCCGAGTGGCAAGAGCAGCTGCGGGCTGCCGTGGCCCCTCATGGTTCGGTCTTGGTGTCTCTCGTGCCCGCGCTCCGTCACCTCCTCGGCGATGCGAGCCCCATCACGCAGCTGTCGGCGGCCGAGGCCAAGCAGCGCTTTTTTCACGTGTGCGGGCGCTTCTTTGCCGCTTGCGCCTCGAATCGCCATCCGCTACTTCTGCGCATAGAAGACTTGCATTGGGCCGATACCGCCTCCATTCATCTCCTGGGCTTCTTGCTCGCCGAGGTAGAACTGCCATATCTGGCTGTGGTAGGCACGTATCGTGACGATGACGCCGAACGCATCAACGTGATCGATCGCCTACGCGCCGAGGTGAGTGAGCGCCGACGGGTCTCCGTAGACCATATCCGACTTGCGCCCCTCGACTTAGCCGATGTACGCAAGATGCTCCGGGACGCGCTGCAGCTCGATCACATCCAGATATCGGCGATGGATATCCACGAGCGCGCTGTCGAAGAAATCGCCGAACTCTGCTACCGCCAGAGTCAAGGCAATCCATTCGTCGTGCGCGAACTGTTGGCGCAGTGGCACGATGAAGGCCTCATCTGGCTCGATCATAAGCGTCCCCAAGAGCAGGCAAACGCCGTGATGCCGCCGCCTCCGTCCTGGCTTTGGGACATCGACGCACTCAAAACCAGTGCGGTCACCGAAGAAGTGGCAGCCCTCATGGTCAAGCGGCTACAGCGCCTTGAGCCCCAAGCGCTGCGTTTTTTAGCCCATGCCGCCTGTTCGGGCAATCGGGGTTCTCTGCTCTTGACCGCCACCGCCATCGATTGCGCGCCAACGGCGTGTGCCCGCTGGCTGCAACAAGCGGCCAAAGAGGAACTCGTCTTACTCGACGGCAGTGGTGAACGGGCACTATCGGCTCTGCTCGTCGAAGGGGACGGTGATAGCCAGCCCATTGAGCACACGGCCGTCGAGCTCCTGGGCGTCGAATTTCGCTTTCGCCACGAGCGCATCCGCAACGCGGCGTATGCCCAGCTGGGCATAGATGAACGGGTTCGAGCCCATCTCCGTATCGCGCGCCATTTGCGCAAGCACTACCGCGGCAAGGGCGACGATCCATCGCAGCACGGCCTTCTGACCGGCGAAAATTTGTTCGAAGTGCTGCGCCACTACAATCAGGTCTGGCAGCAAATCGATAGCGCCGACGAGCGCCTGCAAGTCGCCGCCGACAATCTGCGCGCCGCCGCATCGGCGATATCGTCCGCCGCCCCGCGCCTGGCCATGGAGTATTGCCAAATCGGTACGTCTCTGCTGGGATCGGAACGCTGGACGCGCCACCGCGCCCAGGCCGCGGCCCTGTACCGCTCTTGGGCCACGGCCGCGGTCATGGACGCCGACCTCGACACGTGCACGCGCCTGATCGGCGAGGCCATCCCCCACTGCGTCACGGCTCTCGAACGGGTGCAGCTCTTGATCTTGCTCGCGGAAGCGCAATATCAACAAAGTGATTTTGCCAGCGTCACCGAAACTGCCCGCCGTGGACTCGCCGAATTGGGGCTCAAGGCGCCCAGGGGACAAGCCCTCACCGACGAGGTGAAGCGTTTGGCTGCGGATGCAAAACGCATATGGTCGGCCGATAGTACGCTCACGCCGATCCCGATCGTAGAGGACGTATCGTCCGAAGCGCAGGCGCTCTTTGCCCTGATCGATGTCGCCATTGTCGCCATCTACTATGTCGAATTCCCATTGTGGCGTTGGCTCATGCTGAAAACGATGTCGCTGGCCAGACGCGGCGGCACACCATCCATGGCGCGGATTGCGTATGCCGGGTATTCGATCTGGTTGGCACTTCAGGGCAAATATCGCGAATCCCATGCCTTTGGCCAATTGGCCCTGCAGGCGGCGCGGCAGAGTTTAATGCCCGGCTCAATCTGCTATGTCGCCGCCAACTTGGGTAGCTTTGTCTTGCATTGGGGGCAATCGTATCAATCGTTGAGCCGATTATACAAAGAGGCAGAGCTCGATGCGCAGAGCACAGGCCAGAAACGCGGCCTGGCCTCGCTTTACACAGCTTCGCTGGTACAGCAATTCTATGCCGGCGTCGACTTGGCGCAAATGTCTCAGATCATCGCGAACATCAAAAATCGGGGGGTGCACCATCATCTCCATGTTCTTCGCGACATGTTGCTGATATACGATGCCGCTGTCGCATGCCTGCAGGGCAAGACTTCGTCGCCGACGTCTCTGAAACACGGCCGGGTATCAGAAGATGAGCTCTTGGCCCATATTTCTCAGCCCGATAGAGCATCGCCAAAGTGGTATTTTTGGGTGGTCAAGGCCCAGATCCTCTACCTACACGGCGATTTCGCCCAAGCGCAAGCGGCGGCAGAAAACGGCCAGCGGGCCCTCCTCAATGTGGGTCAGTTGGTCACCATCATCCTGACATTTTACCTGCTACTGTCTCATATCAGCCAAATCGAAACAGTGACCGCTCCGAGCAGACATTCTGCATCCGATACGGTATCCGATAGCGTCTACAGTATCGACACCGAACTGTGGCAGCGCGGCATGGCGGACATGGAGCGCTGGGCCGATATTGCCCCGCATAACTGCCGCCATTTCTTGCTCATTTTGCGCGCCGAGTACGTTCGCGTCACCGCGGCCCCATGGGCGGCGGCAGCCATCTATCACCAAGCGCTTGAGGCGGCAGAAGCCCAGGGGTTTATTCACGATCAAGGCCTGATTCACGATCGGCTGGCCCAGCTGTGGCTCGCCATTGCCCAGGTCGATTATGCGCGACCCAATTTGCAGAGCGCCTGCGTCGCATTTGAGTCCTGGGGGGCCACCACCAAGGCCACCGCCCTGCAGCGACAGGCCGCGCTGCTCGATCAGGGGCAGACGCTGTCGGCCGTTGGCCCGACGCCCGAGCTGCTCACCGGGGAGATATCCATCGTCGCGCCGCCCGATGTATCTGGCGACACCCCCGACGATACACCTGGCGACTCGCCAAACGGTTCGCTTGGAGGCTTGTCCGGCCGCGCTGCCATACGGCCATCTGACACCGGCATCGGCGAGATCACCGACGCGCTTACCCTGGACCCGGACGCCGACGAGGACCCAACCGCTGGTATATCGCCCGACGAGGTGACCCTCGACGAAGTCACGGCCTTGACCATTCACCCGCAAAGTCCGTGGCTATCACCAGAGGTAGTCGAGCGCGCCCGCGCCGATAAGGAACACGAGCCCCCGGTGAAAGTCAAAAGTGACACGTCGTACGCGCTCAAGGACCAACTTGAACTCAGCGCAGTTCTCAAAGCCTCCCACGCGATTGCCGGTCGATTGGTTCTCGACGAACTCAGTCAACGCCTGCTGCAAGTAACGCTGGAGAGCGCGGGTGCCGCACGTGCATGCCTGCTCCGGCCGCATTCCGACGGACAGTGGTATCTCGAACTCGTGGCCGATATGGCGCCCGCCTTCAACTGCCGCAGTATCGGCACCCGTTTGGACCACAGCGGCCATCACCTCCCCATCAGCGCGATTAATTACGTCCGCCGGACCGGCCGGGAGCTGGTTCTCGGCAATGCCAGCAAAACCCGGCAGTATGCGCGCGACCCCTATGTTTCGTATCGCGGTCTGCAATCCCTCATGTGTCTTCCCATCGCCACACAGGCGCAACCCGTCGGTATTTTGTATTTGGAAAATCGCCTCGCTGGCGACGCTTTTTCGCCGGCGAGAGTCGAACTCATGCGTATTTTGGCAGCCCAGGCCGCCATCGCTTTGGAAAATGCCCGCCTGTATCGCGAACTACAGGATATCAATCGCGACTTAGAGGTCCGGGTGGAAGCTCGCACGGCCGAACTGAAAACCGCGCAAAGCGAGCTGCTCATGCAGGCGCATCGCGCGGGCCGGGCCGAACTCGCCATCGATACGGTGCACAATATCGGCAACACCCTCAACTCGGTTCAGGTAAGCGCCGCGTATCTGCGCGAGATGATCGAGCGCCCCATCGCGGCCTTTTACAGCCAAGCCTATGCCTTCTTGCATACCCAGCGCGAAGACCTGGCCGAATTTTTTGCCACCGATGCCCGCGCGCCCAAATTGATCGACTATTATCAACGTGTAGAAGTTGCTTGGCAGCAGGAACAATCGCGCCTGTTAGAAGCCAGCGAGGAGCTTCTGACGCAGATCGCCGCCATCGAACGAGTTGTCCAT
>JAAUYH010063179.1_pt1 | contig 11099 bp, 8 predicted proteins | sample 7278061 | NCBI WGS metagenome assembly JAAUYH01 (sample SAMN14350203, study PRJNA611818) | marine sediment metagenome | isolation source: surface marine sediment (0.6m) | place: French Polynesia: Moorea | collected 2018-08 | reverse complement strand
TGATGAACATCGAGGCCTCCAAGGAGGTGCTCGACGAGATCATTGCGGCGTTCCGGTTCAACGATGCGGTACTGCGCCACCTGGTGGTCAATCGCAACCGTGCGGTGACCGAGCCCTCGCCGATGGCGAAGCCGCGCGACGAGGAGAAGGGCGATTCCCGCTCCCGCCGCGCCCCGCGGGGCGAGCGTTCCGATGACGCCGCGCCGGCCGCCAGGCCGGCTCCCGCCGTCGAAGCACCGGCCGCCGAGGCGCCTGCCGCCGAGGCCAGCGACGCCGCCGAAGACGAAGCGGCGAAGGACTCGACCGGCACCGAGGGCTGAGGCCCCGGCCATCCGGACAACCTATTTCAGAGGGAAAACTCATGGCACGTTTTTTTCGCAGGCGTAAGTACTGCCGCTTCACGGCCGAGGGCGTCGAAGAGATCGACTACAAGGATCTGGCGACGCTGAAGAACTACATCACCGAGACCGGCAAGATCGTACCCAGCCGCATCACGGGCACCAAGTCGCAGTACCAGCGGCAGCTGGCCACGGCCATCAAGCGGGCCCGCTACCTGGCGCTGCTGCCGTACTGCGACCGCCACTGACACTTTCTGTCCCGGCGGACTCATCATCCGCGATAGATCGAATGCCGCGGCTCGTCGCCGCGGTCATGCAGACAGGTAAATCCAAGATGGACGTCATACTACTCGAACGCATTGAAAACCTCGGCGGCATCGGCGACCGCGTGAAGGTCAAATCAGGCTACGGTCGCAACTACCTGCTGCCGCAGGGCAAGGCGACGCTGGCCACCCCCGACAACATCGAAAAATTCGAAGCGATCCGTGCCGAGCTCGAGGCCAAGGCCGCCGACGAACTCGGGCGTGCCCGGATTCGCGCCGAGCGTCTCGCCCAGGTGGTGCTGACGATCACGGCCAAGGCCGGCTCCGAGGGCAAGCTGTTCGGCTCGGTCGGTCCCATCGATATTGCCGATGCTTTTGCCGCCGCCGGCGAGGAAGTCGAGCGCAGCGAGATCCGCCTGGCCGACGGTCCGATCCGCATCACCGGATCGCACCAGATCGAGGTGCACCTGCACACCGACGTCAACGCCAGCGTCACCGTCAACGTCGTCGGCGAAGGCGCCACGGCCGAAGAGCTGGAAGCGCTGACCGCAGCGTCGAGCGGCGACGAGGCGCCGGCTGCCGCCGGTGACGAGACGGCCGAAGAGGCGTCTGCCGAAGAGGCCGACGAGGGCGCCGACGCGGACACGCGCGACGCCTGATTCTCGAGACCGCGACGCCGGCGGGGTCCGCCCGCCGGTGTGCTATCGTCGGGCTTTTCCCAACGCGGCCGCGAAGGGCCGCTGCCCGAGGGTGATACCCGAATGGATCTGCCCGATTACGCCGAGCCGAATGTCTCCGAGCTCGATGAGCTGCGCATCCCACCGCATTCCGTTGAGGCCGAGCAGGCCGTGCTCGGCGGCGTCATGCTGGACAACAGCGCCTGGGACCGCATCGCCGACGTGCTCGTTGCCGAGGACTTCTACCGCAACGATCACCGCCTGATCTTCGCCGCCATCGCCGAACTTATCGAACGCGGCGAACCCTGCGACGCAGTGACCCTGTCCGAGCACCTCGACAAGTCCGCGGACGGTGCCAGCACCGGCGGCCTTGCCTACCTGGGACGCCTGGCCAGGGACACGCCCAGCGCGGCCAACATCAAGGCTTATGCCGACATCGTTCGCGAGCGATCGATGTTGCGCCGGCTCATCGCCGTGGGTGGCGACATCGCCGCTGCCGCCTTCAATCCCGAGGGCCGGGATGCCACCGAGCTGGTGGACGAGGCCGAGCGCAAGGTGTTCGAGATTGCCGAGCAGGGCAAGCGCCGAGGCAGCGGCTTCATACACCTGCGAAAGATCCTGCCCGAGGCCATCGACCGCCTGGACATGCTGCACAGCAACCAGGGCGAAGTCACCGGCGTCGCCACCGGATTCACCGAGCTGGACAGGATGACCGCCGGCCTGCAGCGGGGCGATCTGGTCATCGTGGCCGGGCGCCCGTCCATGGGCAAGACCAGCCTGGCCATGAACATCGGCGAATACGCGGCTATCCAGTCCGAGGTCCCGACGGCGATCTTCAGCATGGAGATGTCGTCCGAGCAGCTCGCGTTCCGCATGATCTCTTCGCTCGGCAGCGTCAACCAGGCGCATCTGCGCACAGGGCGTTTTTCCGACTCGGACTGGAACCAGATCAACTCCGCCGTGGCGATCATGAACCAGGCGCCCATCTTCATCGACGACACGCCGGCGCTCACGCCGACGGAGATGCGGGCACGGGCCCGCCGGCTGAAGCGCGAGCACGACCTGGGCCTGATCGTCATCGACTATCTCCAGCTCATGCAGGTGCACGGCACCAAGGAAAACCGGGCTACCGAGATTTCCGAGATCTCCCGCTCGCTGAAGGCGCTGGCCAAGGAACTGTCGCTGCCCATCATCGCGCTGTCGCAGCTCAACCGCAGCGTCGAGCAGCGGCAGGAGAAAAAGCCGGTGATGTCCGACTTGCGCGAGTCCGGCGCCATCGAGCAGGACGCGGACGTCATCGCCTTCATCTATCGCGAAGAGGTGTACGAAAAAGAGACCTCGCGCAAGGGCATCGCCGACATCATCATCGCCAAGCAGCGCAACGGCCCCATCGGTGAAGTGCCGCTGACGTTCCTGGGCGAGTTCACGCGCTTCGAAAACTACGTGCCCGAGAGCTACGCCGAGGAAGCCTTCCGGTGACCGGAGCCGTTCGGGCGGTCATCGACACGGAAGCATTGCGACACAACCTCGGGGTGGTCCGTCAGACGGCACCCGGGGCCCGGGTCATGGCCGTGGTCAAGGCCAATGCCTACGGTCACGACGTGGCCACGATTGCCGCCGCCATTCCGGACGCCGATGCTTTCGCAGTGGCCCGCCCGGACGAGGGCGCTCACCTGCGCGCCACCGGTTGCCTGAAACCCATCGTGGTTCTGGGCGGTGCGCAGAGCGCGGCCGACCTGGACCTGTGCGCCGGCCACGATCTCGACCTGGTGGTGCATGCGCCCGAGCAACTGGCCATGCTCGAGGGCCGACGGGGCACGGGCGCTTTCAACGTATGGCTCAAGTTCGACAGCGGTATGCACCGGCTGGGTTTCGACGAGCGCGGTTTCGCGGTGGCCTACCAGCGGCTTGCCGACCTGCCGCATGTCCATGCCCGCATTCGCCTGATGACCCATCTGGCCTGCGCCGACGATCGCGAGAACCCCATGACGGCGCGGCAGATCGAGAGCTTCGCGCGCCAGTTGCGCGACGTGACGGCCGAGCGCTCCATTGCCAATTCCGGCGGCCTGCTCGGCTGGCCCGCGGCCCGCGCCGACTGGGTTCGGCCGGGCCTGATGCTGTACGGCGTGTCGCCGTTTCCCGGCACCACGGGCGCGGAGCTGGGGCTGAAACCGGTTATGACGCTGCGTGCGCCGGTCATAGCCGTCAAGGACGTCGCGCGTGGTGACCGCGTCGGCTACGGCGCGACCTGGGAAGCCGGGGTCGACACGCGCATCGCGATCGTCGCGCTGGGCTACGGCGACGGTTATCCGTGGCGCGCAGCGACCGGTGGTGAGGCGGCAATCGCCGGCCGGCGCTATCCGCTCGCCGGCCGCGTGTCCATGGACATGGTGGCCGTGGATCTGGGCGCGGGTGGCATCGTCACGGTGGGTGACCAGGCCGTACTGTGGGGCGATGGATTGCCTGTCGAAGAGGTGGCTGCCCACGCGGGCACCATACCCTACGAGCTGGTATGCGCGATTTCGCAGCGGGTGGCGGTCACGACGAAAGTCGCTCGATAGCTGTCATTGCGAGGAGCGCAGCGACGCGGCAATCTCGTTCGGAGGCTCGTGAGGTCGGCAGGATAGCGACCTCACGAGTGCGTGGCGAGATTGCTTCGCTCTGCTCGCAATGACGTGAAGGGGCGGCCTGGATCAGGCCGCCTTCATCGTCAGGTGTCGAAGAACCCCATCTTGACGCCCGCCAGCTCGATCACGTCGTTGTTCTGAAGCTGTCGCGCCTGCGGCCCGATGGGTTTGCCATTGACGACCGGGTAGTTGCCCGGATCGCCGCTTTCGACGTGCACGATGAAATAGCCTTCCGCCCGCCGCGTGATGGCGGCCACCTGCACACCGGGACGGCCCAGCGTCGTGAGCGCCTTGGTGAGCATCAGTTCCTTGCCGGCGAAGCCGCCGGACAGGACCTGCAGCTTGGAGTTGGGCAGGGTGGGCTTGGTTTCGGGCTTGATGGCGGCAGCCGCAGCCGCTGCCGCGACCCCAACGGCTGCGCCGGATCTTTCGTGGGCGATGGTGCTGTCGTGGGGCGGCTCATTGTCGTGCGCCGGCGCCTGGGCCTGCGCCATGGTGCTGTTCTGCGCCATGGTGCTGGCGTGATCCACGGCGGCCTGGGCGCCGCCCGCTGCCGACTGCACGGCCTGCGCCACCCGCTCCATGCTGGGCGCGCCCGCCTGCGAGCCGGGACGAATGATCATCGTCTTTTCGAACTCGTCGACGTCCGCGTCGCTCTGCTGATCGACGAAGCGCAGCTGGTGGTGGCCGACGGTGATCACGTCGCCGTGCTGCAGCGCATGCTTCTTGACGAGCTTGCCGTTGACGTAGGTCCCGTTGGTGCTGTTGAGATCCTCGAGGAACGAATCGTTGAGGATGTTGATCACCAGCGAGTGGTGCCCGCTGACGGCCGGGTTGTCGATGCGTACATCATTGTCAGGGAGACGGCCGATGGTGTACCGCTCCTTGTTCATGTTGTATTCCGCAAGCACCTGTCCGTCCAGGCTGAGAATTAGCCGTGCCATAGCATGCTCTCGTTGAATGTCAGTTGAACCACTGCGATACCTTGCCGAGGATGTTCTTGGACACCTCGAAAGACTTTTTCACCCGTCCCATGACGATGGACACGTTGTCACGGCCGCCGTTGTCGTTGGAAAGCTGGATCAAATGTTTACCGATAAGATCAAGATTACCATGGAACGTACTGATAGTTAAATGAATATCTTCGTCGTCGACCATGTCTGAGAGGCCGTCCGAGCACAACACGTACATGTCGCCCGGGCGTACGACTTCTTCCTGGACCTCCACCTCGACGTCGGGTTCGATCCCCAGCGCCCTGGTGACATAGTTGCGATTGAGCGACCGCTGCGCCTCTTCCTGCGAGTAGAAACCCCGGTCCACCAGTTCCTGCAGCAGCGAGTGATCCTGGGTGATCTGCTCGAAATTCTCGTCCCGCTGACGGTAGACGCGGGAATCGCCCACGTGGGCGACGGAGATGCGGTTGTCCCAGAAAAGCGCGGCCACGATGGTCGTGCCCATGCCCTCGCACTGGGGCTGGCTCTTGGAGGTCTGGTAGATGACCTTGTTGGCCCGGCGGATGGCGTCGCGCAGGACGATGCTCTGGCGCATCAGCCCAGAGTGCTCGTCGATTTCCTCGCGCCGTTCGCGTCGCACGCCGTCCTGCACCAGTTCCATTGTCGTCTTGATGGCGATCCCGCTGGCAACCTCGCCGGCGTTGTAGCCTCCCATACCGTCGGCAAGCACGAGCAGGCCGATGTCGGCATCGGTGCCGACCGCGTCCTCGTTGTGCTCCCGAACCCGTCCGGTATCGGTGAGCGACAGCGCTTCGATCTTTCCCTTCAGACTCATCCGTCGGTTCCAGAACGCTCGATGCTGCCGGCACACGTCAAAAGGTCCCGGGCCATCTCGCCCCCGGTCTGGTAGCGGTCGTCGGCGTCTTTCTCGAGCGCCTTCGTGATCACCGCTTCCAGGCAGGGTGGCAGGTCGGGTCGGACCACGCTCAGGGGCGTATGCGGATCATTGGCGATCTTGAACATCAAGGTTGCCATCGAGTCGGCCCTGAAAGGCAGTTGTCCGGCCAGTAGTTGATAAAGAGTAACACCCAGGGAAAACAAGTCTGAGCGGCCAGTCACGTTTTTACCCGATAGTTGCTCGGGGGACATGTAAGATGGCGTCCCCAGTACAATTCCTGTCTTCGTCTTGCTGCAATCGGTCAGCCGGGCGATGCCGAAATCGGTGATCTTGATCTCGTCCGAGTCCGGGTCGTACATGATGTTCGCGGGCTTGATGTCGCGGTGCACCACGGACTCGCGGTGGGCGTAATCCAGCGCGTTGGCGGCACGCGACATAATGCCGATGACCGTGTCGGCCGGCAGCAGGTTCTTCGAGCGCGTGTAGCCGTTGAGGTGCTGGCCCCGGAGATACTCCATGGCGATGTAGGCCAGGTCGTCTTCCTCGCCGGCGTCGTAGACGGTGACGATGTCGGGATGATTCAGGCGGCCGGCGGTCTCGGCTTCGCGGAAGAACCGGGCCTTGGCGTTCTCCAGTTCCTCGTCCTCGAACTCCTCCGACAGGGCAATGGTCTTGATGGCCACCACGCGATTGATCTTGGGGTCCCGGCCCAGGTAGACGGTGCCCATCGCCCCCTTGCCGATTTCCTTCTCCACCTGGTAGCGGCCCAGCATCGGTTTGGCGACGCCTTCGCCGTCCAGCAGCAGGGTGGGGCGGCCGCCGCCGCTGCCGGCGCCGAGGATCAGGGTCTCCTCGACCGTCTGGCTGCGCCGCAGGCGCGCCTTCAGGTCGCGGTAGTCGGGGTCGTACTCCGACATGTAGGCGTAGACGGCCCCGGCCTTGTTGAACATGCGTTTGCGTTCGTAGTCGAGGGCCAGGTTGTAGAGCGGGTCCATGATGCCGTCCGACAGCGGACAGCGACGGAACTTCTCGAACGCCATGTCCAGCTGGCCCTGGCTCTGGAACGCCAGCCCGAGCATCTTGTTGCTCTCGGCGCTGTCGGCGTCCGAATGCAGCTTTAGGCGCTCTGTCACCCGGAAACGCCGCACGGTAATCACCAGGTGCCCGACGAGCAGGAAGGCGGCGGGCACCATGAGCCGCACCCATTGCGCGTTGTTCACCAGCAGCACCAGCTCGATGCCGACGATGGCGAAGAACAGACCGGCCGACACGAAGGCGCCCATGCCCGCGCGCAGCAGCGGCAGCACGATGACGATGTAGGCGGCCACCAGCAGCATGGCACCGAGTTCGATCTTCGGCGCCCAGCCCGGACGGGTGACGTAGTGCTGCTCGAGGATGCTGGACACCGTGTGGGCGAGGATCTGCACCGGCGGCATCGAGGCCGAAACGGGTGTGGCGAAGTTGTCGCCAATGCCGGCCGCGCTGGCGCCGATGAGCACGATCTTGTCGCGGAACTTGTCGGCCGGGATCTGCCCGGTGAAGACGTCGTAGAACGAATCGGCTGGGAAGGCCGGTTCGGTGCCGTTGCCGTCGTAGAAATAGTTGAGCATGCGAGCGCCGCGGGCGGTGCGAATCTCGAGGTTGCCGAGGCGAACGGCGCTGTCCGGCATCAACTGGATGTCGCCCGGATCGAGATTCAGGCTCAGCGCGGCAACGGACAGCGCCAGCGACGGGTAGATGTCGCCGTAGTAGTCCACCGCCAGCCACTCGGACCGCACGGCGCCGTCGCGATCGGGCGCACTCATCAGGTGGCCCAGCGCCTGGGCCGCCGCGCCGGCCGACGGCACCGGCGAAAACAGCCGCGATGCGGGCGGCGGAAGCGCCGCCGATTCCGGTTCCAGGGCATTGGCGATGGTGTGCCGTGTCACGTACGCCGGTTGCGGCTGGTCGGGCCGGCCGATCGGCACGCCCATCTCGAACTGCAGGGGCAGCGCAACGTTGCCGGCGTTGTCGATGCTGGTAGCCAGCAGGCCGTCGTAGTCGAGCGTTGCTAGTGCGTCATCGATGCGGCTGGCCATGCCCGCCAGCTCGCGCGCCGCCTCGGGCGGTTCGCCGTTGTCGGTTACGGTGGCCAGCCCCGGTTGACGCAACTGGTCCTTCAGGTCGCGTAAAACGTCCAGGCCCGGGTCGAGCTGCGGCTCGGAAAGAAAGACGGTGCTGGCGATGACCTTGGCGCCACCGGAGGCCAGTTGCTCGATGCCGCTCGCCATGACGTCTCGCGACCACGGCCAGCGGCCGATGTATTCGATGCTCTTGTCGTCGATGCCGACGATGGCGATGCGGTCGCTGGGCTTGGCCAGCGACAGGCGCATGCCCGCGTCGTAGGCGCGGGTGTCCAGCGCGTAGAAGAAGTCGTCCGCCAGCGTGTAGGCGACGATCGCGAACAGCGCGCAAAAGACCAGTCCGGAAAACCAGTCCGAGCTCCATATTTTCAGGCTTTTCCTCGACATCGCGTTCCGAAGCATTATGTCGCATGGCAGTATAGTGGCTACGGTCCCCTGAAACAGCCGGAAATTTGTGACGCGGTCGCGGTTTTCGAGAATTCAAAAGGGCCCGGCGGGCCGTGCAGATAACGAGGCATCGATGGCGAAGGCGAAAACGGCGTTCGTGTGCTCCGACTGCGGGTCGAGCACACCCAAGTGGCAAGGACAGTGCCCGGACTGCGGCGCCTGGAACAGCCTCACCGAGCAGCGGATCGCAAGCGGCGGATCGACGGCGCGCGGCGGGTATGCGGGTGAGACCCGGGCCAGCACGCTGGCCGACATCGCCGGCGAGGCGGAAGCGGCACGCACGCACACGGGCATCTCGGAACTCGACCGGGTGCTCGGCGGCGGCCTGGTCGCGGGGTCGGCGACGCTGATCGGCGGCGACCCGGGCATCGGCAAGTCGACGCTGCTGCTGCAGGCGGCCGCGAGCCTGAGCGGCAATCTGCCCGTGCTGTACGTCACCGGCGAGGAATCGCTGCGCCAGGTGAGCCTGCGAGCCGAGCGCATCGGCATCGACGGCGGAGCCATGCGCTTGCTCGCCCAGACCTGTGTCGAACAGGTGGTCGCCGCCTGCGCCGACCTGAAGCCGCGCGTGCTGGTCGTGGATTCGATCCAGACCATGTATACCGAGTCGCTGCCGTCGGCGCCGGGCACGGTCTCACAGCTGCGCGAAAGCGCGGCCCAGCTCGTGCGGCTGGCCAAGACCACCGACACGGCCGTGTTCCTGGTAGGGCACGTCACGAAAGAGGGCGTCATCGCCGGTCCCCGTGTGCTGGAACACATGGTGGACACGGTGCTCTATTTCGAGAGCGACGCGGGCAGCCGCTACCGGGTCGTGCGCGCGGTGAAGAACCGCTTCGGCGCCGCCAACGAAATCGGCGTATTCGCCATGACGGGCAACGGCATCCGCGAAGTCAAGAACCCGTCGGCCATCTTCCTGTCGAGGCACCCCGAGTCCGTGCCGGGCAGCATCGTCATGGCCGCGCGCGAAGGTACGCGGCCGCTGTTGCTGGAGGTGCAGGCGCTGGTCGACGACTGTCGGGGCGGCAGTCCACGCCGGCTGACCGTCGGTCTCGAACAGAACCGCCTTGCCATGCTGCTGGCCGTGCTTCATCGCCACGGCGGCATCGCGATGCACGACCAGGACGTGTACGTGAACGTCGTAGGGGGCGTCCGGGTTGGCGAAACGGCCGCCGATCTGCCGTCGTTGCTGGCGGCCCTGTCCAGCTTCCGGGACCGGCCCGTGTCGGCGCAGACGGTGACGTTCGGCGAAGTCGGCCTGGCGGGCGAAGTGCGGCCTGTTCCCTTCGGCGAAGAGCGCCTGGCCGAGGCGGCCAAGCATGGCTACACGCGAGCGCTCGTTCCGCGCGACAACGCGCCGCGCAAGCCGCCCGACGGTGTCACCGTCATCGCCGTGTCCCGCCTCGGCGAGGCGCTCGACGCCGCTTTCGACTGAACCGCGGCCGGCTCAGCCGGACCGCTTGCGCGAAGGCGGTCGCACGCGGACCGTGCGAACGCTCGGCCCGCCGGTTTGCACGATCTCCAGCCGGTAACCGCCGACGTCAAGTGTGGTGCCCGGTTCCGGAATGCGCTCCAGCATTTCGACGATGAGGCCGTTCAGGGTTTTCGGGCCGGCGGTCGGCAGCGACCACCCCATGGTCCGGTTCAGGATGCGAATGTTGATCGCGCCGTTGACCAGGTAGCTGCCGTCGCCGTCGTCGACCACGTCGCTCATGGAGCCTGCAGCATCGGTGGTGAACTCGCCGACGATTTCCTCGAGGATGTCTTCGAGGGTCACCAGGCCCTGGATGTCGCCGTATTCGTCCACCACAAGCGCCACGCGTTCGCGCGCCGACTGGAAGTTGAGCATTTGCATGTTGAGCGGTGTGCCTTCCGGCACGAAGTACGGTTCGTCGATGAGCGCTTCCAGCGCGTGGGGCTTCAACGTGTGCTTGAGTATGTGGTGCGCCACCTTCCGCAGATGCACGATGCCGACGATGTTGTCCATGCCGTCTCTGAATACGGGCAGGCGGGTGTGGCGACTGTTCTCCAGCTGTGAAATCACGTCGTCCCAGTCGTCGGCCAGGTCGAGCCACGCCAGGTCGCTGCGCGGAATCATGATGTCGTCGACGGTCGCCTTCTCGAGGTCGAGGATGTTGAGCAGCATGCGCCGGTGGCGGCGCGGGATCAGGGCGCCGGCCTCGGCCACCACCGTGCGCAGTTCCTCGCCGCTGAGCGCATTGCCGTCGGTGTCGTCCGGCGATACGCCCAGCAGGCGCAGCAGGCCGTTGGCGATCATGTTGACGACCCAGACGACGGGATAGGCCACCTTCAGCAACGGGTAGTAAACGAAGGATGCCGGCAGCGCGAGCTTCTCGGGCCGCAGGGCGGCGAGGGTCTTGGGCGCGACCTCGGCGAAGATCAACACGACCAGGGTGAAGATGCCGACGGAGGCGGCGGCCGCCGGTTCACCGCCGATGCGCAGGGCCAGCAGCGTGGACAGCGCCGACGCGCTGAAATTGACCAGGTTGTTGCCCAGCAGGATGAGGCCGATGAGCCGGTCGGGCCGTTCGAGGAGGCGCTCGGCCAGGCGTGCGCCGCGATGCCCGGCACGGGCCTTGTTCCTCAGCCGATAGCGGTTGACGCTCATGAGCGCCGTTTCGGTGCTGGAGAAGAAAGCCGACAGGGCGATCAGCACGACGAGCGCGACTGAGATGGCGCCTGCGCCGCGATGCTGCAACCCGGCCGTGTGAGCTTTGAACGCAGAACTGTCCACAGGCACCATCTCAGTCGCGCT
>JAAUYH010199772.1_pt1 | contig 11101 bp, 9 predicted proteins | sample 7278061 | NCBI WGS metagenome assembly JAAUYH01 (sample SAMN14350203, study PRJNA611818) | marine sediment metagenome | isolation source: surface marine sediment (0.6m) | place: French Polynesia: Moorea | collected 2018-08 | reverse complement strand
TATTTGCGCGGTCCCATCGGCCGACGCCTGCGACTTCAGCGCGCCCCCGAGCTGCGTTTTTACCACGACAATCGAGCCCAATTTAGCGACCAAATCGACGAGATTTTGCGCCGCGATGCCGCGCGCACCCCGGCGGCAACCCCAGCGACGGAGGGGGACACCACTGGGGGCGAGGCCGCCGAATCGGATGATGCGGCTCCCCCTAGAGCAGTGCCGTTCAATCCCAGGAGCGAGGGCACCGGAGCTCATGAGGGGCGCGATGGCGAACGTCCACCGGCGGACCCGTCGCCTTCTCCGTCACTTTCTCCGTCACTTTCTCCGTCACTTTCTCCGTCAGGCGCTACCGACCCTGACGACGATCAAGCCAGCCCCCCGCGAGGGACGACGGGCGAGCGCCCTAAGTAACAATCATTTGCGGGTCGTACAAACATAACGGCCCATATTCCACACCGGCGCAGCGCCCGCTGTCATTGCGCTTGCTGCGGTTCTTTGCGAGCCCACCCTGGTTGAGTTCGCGAGCCCGGGCCCGCGCCCGCGACGGAATGACGTGACGCTCACAGTCTTCTTGGCCATACTAGAGCTGCTGTTTCATCCGCAGAAAGTCGTCGACCATGAAGAAGTGCGCACCACGGCCGTTACGTTATATTCCGCTGTCAATTGCAATGACCATTTGTGCCTGTGGTGGTGGAGGCGATAACCCCGGCTCGCCCAGTCCCCCCGACGCCAGCGTTCCCGTGGATGCCGCGCCTCAGCCGGACGCGCCTACTATGCCACCTCTGCCCCTTATGCCCGACTTGCTCAGCGAATCCGGCCTCTACTCGGATATCGCCAGCGGCGTCATTGCCCCATGGGTGCGCGAATTCCGCCCTGCTTCGGAGCTGTGGACCGATAACGCATTCAAGCGGCGATGGGTATATCTCCCCCCAGGTGAGACTATCAATACCTCAAACATGGATTATTGGGTATTGCCGGTAGGCACCAGGTTATGGAAGGAATTCGTCCGCGACGGCGTGCGCCTCGAGACCCGCTATTTGGCCAAGGTCGGGCCGCGTAATTGGTTTGCGCGTACCTACGTCTGGAACGAAGAGTTGACCGACGCCGAAGTCGATCGCTTTGGCCTGCCAAATGCCGGTGGGACAGATCATGACATTCCCGACTCCAACACCTGCTTGGAATGTCACGGCGACGGTCAATCCGACGAAATGACCATGTCGTTTACCGCCCTGCAACTCGACCATGACTTGGGCGGCCTCAACCTTGAGGACTTGGTGGCCGAGGGCCTGCTATCGTCGCCCCCGGCCGGTGCGGGCGTCCCCTACTTTCAGCTGCCAGGAGATACCCTAACCCAAGATACCCTGCGCTACTTGCACGCCAATTGCGGCCATTGCCACAACGAGCGTTTCGACCAAGAAGACGCCGACATCGAAATGCGCCTGCTGATAGAGGACTTGGCCGCCATCACCGATACTGCCGTCTATCGTACGGCCCTATGCGGCGACATGCTGCGCGACGTCGATGGCGCCACCCACCTTCTGGTTCCGGGACAGCCCGACCTGAGCTCCATTTCGATCCGCATGAACCAGCGCGACACCGAGGACCAAATGCCCAAAATCGGCACCGAACTCACCGATCCAGTGGGCCTATTCTTGGTCCAGCAGTGGATATCGTCCATGGAGGGCACCTGTAGCGAGCCGGTTCCCTGAATCTGTGAATCTGGTCCCGTGAATTTGATCCCCCGAATCTGATCGCATCATCTGATCTCGTCATCTGATCTCATTTTGGGGACGCGCCGTCGCCGCCGCATGCGTGCGCCCATCGGGCCAGCCGTTTGTATAGTGGAGCAGGCACAGCCTGTACCTGCCCAATGGCGCCGCCTTCGACTTGCCTTGGCCCGACAATGCAGCGTATGAGAGCTCCATGGGCACTCCTACATCCCGCCGCAGCCAAGCGGAGGCAAGGAAGCCAGATGGCCGCGCGTTAGACGGCGTGCTGGTCGTGGATAAACCTGCGGGCATGACCTCGGCGCAGGTGGTGGCGCAGGTCAAGCGCCTCCTCCGCCCCAAGCGTGTGGGCCATACGGGCACCCTCGATCCCATGGCGACCGGCGTTTTGCCGCTATGCCTGGGCGAGGGCACCAAGATCGCGCAATATCTCCTCGCCGAGGATAAGACCTACGAAGCCGAGCTGATGCTAGGGGTGGAGACCGATACCCTCGATGCCGACGGTCAGGTCACGGCACGCCGTCCCGAGGCCGCGCAAGCCGTCTCAGCCGAAGCCCTAGAACAGACGGTGGCGCGCTTTCGCGGTCCCGGGCAGCAGGTCCCGCCCATGTACTCGGCACTCAAACACCAAGGCCGCCGTCTTCACGAACTGGCCCGCGCAGGTAAGACCGTCGACCGACCACCGCGTCCCATTGTGATTCATACCTTACAGATCCAGTGGTTCCGGCCGCCGCACGTGGGGATCGTCGTCCACTGCTCCAAGGGCACCTACATACGCACACTGGCCGACGATATTGGCCAAGCCCTGAGCTGCGGCGCCCATCTGACCGGCCTGCGGCGTACCAGCGCTGGTGCTTTTACCCTGAGCGCGGCACAACCCCTCGACGGCCTCAGCACTGAGGTGGCCGCGGGAGCACTGATTTCGCCGGCACAGGCCCTCGCCCATCTGCCCGCGATTGTGCTCAGCCCGGCCCTCGGCCAAGCCGTGATCGCGGGAAAACCGTTGCGAGGCGTAGACTTCATGGACGACGCCGTTGCCGGGCCCGACTTTCTCTCTCTGATCCATCGCTTGCGTCAATTGGCGGGCGAATCGGCGAGCGAGCAGATCGTTCGCTTGCTTGAGATGGGCGAGCCCGAGGCCGGCTCACAGCAAGGCCGACATAGCGGAGCACCCCAACGCGACGGCGACCTGCGCGCGCGCGGTGGCCAAGCGGCACCATGCCTTCGCGCCCTGGTAACATTTGCCCCCGACCACGGCCGCGATGGGCTCGAAGACGCTGCGGCCCGTGCATCTGGAGAGGCGAATGAGAATCACCCGGCAGCCGCGCGATCCATGCGCATGCGCTATCGCCGCGTGTTTACTTACGGCTTGACGAAGACAGCGCGATCATCCACTGTCACCAGCTCCGAACGTCGGGGTAAGATACGACCCTCGTCAGCCCCTTCATCATGAAGCTGCCGAGGCTTGCAGCTTGCCCCATCCACCCACGCATTATCCCACGATTGGGTTCCGTACTCGATGTGAGGACAACATCACATGCCAGTTTCACCAAAGATCAAACTCGAGACCATCGATCAGTACAAAAAACACGAGTCCGATACCGGCTCTCCCGAAGTCCAAGTGGCCTTGCTGACCCATCGAATCGCCCACTTGACCGAGCATCTCAAGGTGCATCACAAAGACCACCACTCGCGCCGCGGTCTGCTCAAGATGGTCGGCAAGCGGCGCAGCCTGCTCGATTACCTCAAGGCTAAGAACTTCGATCGCTACCAGAGTCTCATTCAGTCGTTGGGACTGCGTCGCTAATGGGGCGTGCGGCGTCGCCAAGTTTGGCCTGCTAACGTAGTTCTACCTAGTTGGAGCGAATGCCCCCGGTGTTCGAGGTGCTCCGCGCGACTGGAGGTCCGCGGGGCGCCTTTCTGCCACGTACGCGGAAGTCTGCATATTTGGCTCTTGTATTGTGCTATCGACATGCCCTTGCCCGCGAGACATGGTCATCGCCGACAGTAGAGTAGAGGAATCAAGCGGCGGCTCATGCGCATGATGGCGCATCGATGGGCAGGTTCGCTCATGATCGCTCAAAAATAATGGGAGGAGATGTCATGAGCTTTGTCCGTGAATCGGTCACCATCGGTGACAAAGAGATCCTCATCGAAACCGGAAAATGGGCCAAACAGGCCGCGGGATCGGTGGTTTTGCGCTGCGGCGACACCATGGTGCTCGTCACTGTGACAGCGTCCAAGAGCCCGCGTCTGGGCATGGACTTTCTGCCCCTCACCTGCGAGTACCAGGAAAAAACCTATGCCGCCGGCAAGATCCCGGGCAGTTTCTTCCGCCGCGAGGGCCGGCCATCCACCGACGAAATTCTCGTCGCCCGCCTGATGGACAGACCCATTCGGCCGCTGTTTCCCAAGGGATGGCGCAACGAAACCCAAGTCATCGCCAACGTCGTCAGCTTCGATCAAGTCAACGCCGCCGACGTCTTGGCCATGACGGGTTCTTCGGCCAGCCTGTTTTTGTCCGACATCCCGTGGGCCGGGCCACTCGCTGCGATTCGCGTCGGCCGCATTGATGGCAAATTTATCGCCTTTCCCAACTTTGAGGAGCGCGCCGCCAGCGACATCGACATGATAGTGTCGGCATCGCGCGAAGCCATCGTGATGGTGGAGGGCGAGATGAGCGAGGTGCCCGAGCAGGGCATCATCGACGCCTTGGTGTTCGCCCACGAGTCGGTGCAGAGTCTCCTGGATTTGCAGGAGAAGCTGCGCGCTGCCGTGGGCAAGGAAAAGCGGGTCTTCACAGTCCCCGCCCCCGATGAAGAACTGGCCGCGAGAGTCAAAGAGCTGGCGTGGGACAAGCTCACCGAGGCCATGAAAGTGCGGGAGAAACACGCGCGTTCCAGCGCGGTCAGCGAGGTTCAGGCCGAGGTGATGGCGGCCCTTTGCCAGGCTCCAGAAGCCGCGTCGCCAGAGGCGGAAAATGGAGGCGCCAATGAGGGCGATGCCGGCGCGGTCGCTGAGCCACCATACTCCGGACGCGAAAAAGAGGTCGGTGAGGCCTTTGCCAAAGTCAAAAAGCAGCACGCCCGCCTCGGCACCCTCGACAGCAAACGCCGCATCGACGGCCGCGCCTACGACGAGATCCGCAAGATCTCCTGCGAAGTCAAGGTGCTGCCCATGGTACACGGTTCGGCGCTCTTTACCCGCGGCGAAACCCAGGCCCTGGTCAGCGCCACGATGGGCACCCGCTACGACGAACAGCGCATCGACACCCTCCTCGGCGACACGCAAAAGCAATTCTTTTTGCACTACAACTTCCCGCCCTTTTCCACCGGCGAGGCCAAGCCCATCCGCGGCACCTCGCGGCGCGAGATCGGCCACGGCAACCTGGCCGAGCGCTCCATCAACCAAGTGATGCCCGAGCACGAGGATTTTCCCTATACCGTGCGCGTGGTCTCCGAGATCCTCGAATCCAACGGCTCATCGTCCATGGCCAGCGTATGTGGGGCGACTCTATCGCTGATGGATGCCGGGGTGCCGGTCAAGTCCCCGGTGGCCGGCATCGCCATGGGCCTGATGATGGAGGGGGATCGCTACGCCATTTTGTCCGACATTCTGGGCGACGAAGACCATCTCGGCGATATGGACTTCAAAGTCACGGGCACCACCCGCGGCATTTGTGCCCTGCAGATGGATATCAAGCTCGAGGGCCTCACGCGGCAGATCCTCGAAGAAGCCCTGGAGCAGGCGCGCGCCGGGCGGGTGTACATTTTGGAGAAAATGGCTGCGGCGCTGGAATCCCCGCGCGAAGATCTCTCGCCGATCGCGCCCCGCATTGTCACCCACGTGGTGCGCCCGGACAAAGTGCGCGACGTCATTGGTCCAGGTGGCAAGACCATCCGCGCCATCGTCGAACAAACCGGGGTCAAAATCGACGTCTCCGATGCCGGCGAAGTGTCGCTGGCCTCCACCGATGCCCAGAGTCTGCAACAGGCCATCGAGATCATTCGCGGCCTGACGATGGACCCCGAAGTGGGTCAGGTGTACAGCGGCATCGTCAAACGCATCGTCGAATTCGGCGCCTTTGTCGAGATTCTGCCCGGTACCGATGGGCTGGTCCATATCAGCGAACTCGACAAAGAGCGCGTGCGCCGGGTCGACGACGTCGTGAAAGAGGGGGACGAAGTCGTGGTCAAATGCATCAGCGTGGACCGTGACGGCAAGATCCGTCTCAGCCGCAAAGACGCCATGGACGCCAACCCAGAAGAAGTGTTGCACTTTGTCGCCTAAGCCCCACACCGCTGCCGCCGCATCTGTGCCGCCGTCGGTGCCCATTGCGGTGCATTGGTGCCGTTTGCGACCGGATGCGGTGTTGCCCAAGGCCATGACGGCCGGGGCCGCCGGTCTCGATTTGAGTGCCGCCATCGACGAGCCGGTCGTGCTCGCGCCCGGCGCTCGCGCGGCGATTGGCACCGGCTGGGCCGTGGAAATCCCCATCGGCTACGAGGGCCAAGTCCGGCCCCGTTCGGGATTGGCTCTGCGCCACGGCGTCACCGTGCTCAACGCGCCTGGCACCATTGATGCCGACTATCGCGGCGAGCTCAAGATTATCCTCATCAATCTCGGTAGCGAGCCGGTCGTCATCAGCGCCGGCATGCGCATTGCGCAACTGGTTGTGGCCGCGGTGGCCCAGGTGACCATCGCCGAGGTGATGTCGTTGTCTCCAAGTGAGCGCGGCACTGGCGGCTTTGGTTCCACGGGCTGATTGCCGCTGCCGCAGGGCAATGACGTTGGCGGGTGCAGTTTGCCCGCGAGATTGTTACCATCTCCATAGTGTCCGATAAGCAATATGCCGAGATGGATGGCGTTGCGCCGCTGAGCGAGGAAACCACAGAGCCCGACGCCCAGGTGGCCGGGCGCGGGTACCCGCGGCCTCACGGACACGCGCAGCCCCGTATCCATGTGACGCAGTCCGTGGACACCGCGCTCGAATATGCCGCATTGGCGCCGAGCTCCACTGCGTTCAAGCCCGTCGCAGAGCCGGGATCGGCGACCAATGGAGCCGGGGATAGCAGTGCCGTGGCGGCCAGTGCCGTGGCGGCCAGTGAAGCCGCGACAGGGGCCGCGCCAACAGGTGCCGCGACCGGCGATAGCGCTCGCGCTGTTTCTCCGCGTTTGCCCTACATATCGATGAAACCCCGCGAGAGCGCCGACCAGCAGCGCACCCAGCCGCTCACTGTGCTCGACCGGCCCGACATGCGTCCGCGTTTGCCTACCGCGGAGGTGACGGTGCCGCCATTTTCCCAAGCCGCCGCGCAAACGGTGGCGCCCGGCTTGCCCCCATCCCAGTCTGAGAGCGACCGCATCGCCCGCATGTGGCCGCTGTATTACCTGCTCTTGCTCTTGGCTGCAGGTGGTTTGGGCGCGCTCGCCGGGGCCCTGCTGTTGCTCTTTTTGTGATCGCGACCGCCGTCGGCCGACCGTGAGTTGGCGATCATCGCTTATTCGAAGTCGAGTTGGTGGACGAGTAGCCCATATTCCCCGAGCGCCAGCGAATCGACATTGGCGCGGGGGCTTGCTACCGTAGCGATAGAAGTATGTGTCGATTATTCGGGTTTCGTTCCATCATGAAGAGCCAGGTGCACAACAGTCTCGTGAGTGCCGATAACGCCCTCGTGGAGCAGAGCGAGCGTCATCCCGACGGGTGGGGCGTGGCGTATTATCTGGCCGGTGCACCCCATGTGATTAAGAGCGTAGAACAGGCCGTCGATGACCATCTCTTTCGCCGGGTCTCGGGGATCGTGACCTCGGAGACCGTACTGGCGCATTTGCGCAAGGCCACCAACGGTGACCACAGCATTCTCAACACCCATCCCTTCCAGTACGGTAATTGGGTATTTGTCCACAACGGCAATCTCAAGAACTTCGCCGACCTGCGGCCGACGCTGATGGCCAAGATTCCCCCGGTCCTGCGCCGCTTCATCCTCGGCGAAACCGATAGTGAAGTGTTTTTCTATCTCCTCCTTGGTCATATGGCCGCGCGCGCCGAGCTCGATCGTCCGGGCTACGCTCTCAGGGAATTGGCCGACGCCGCAAGGGAGGCGGTGGCCCAGGTCATCGAGGTCGCCGGAGAACTATGCCGCGATGACGGCGCCCCATCCGACAACAACTTTCTCAGCTTCGTCATCACCAACGGCCGCACCATGCTGGGCCATCAAGGGGGCAAACACCTCTATGCCAGCACCCATAAGAGCCGATGTCCAGAGCGCGACAGCTGCGCCTATTTTGCTCCCGAATGTGAAGGGGAGGTATCCTCGGGCTTTGTGAGTCATCTGGTGCTGAGCAGCGAGCCCCTGCATGGAGAAAACGTGTGGCAGCCCTTGGCCTTTGGTGAGATGATCGGCGTGGACTGGCGCATGCAACTCAAGCGCTTTGCTGCCCCGGAGACGCTGAGAGTCTGACTTGCTACAATGGGTCCATGGACTGCGAACAATTCCGCGAGCGGCTGCTGGCCGTGATGGAGGCCAAGGTACATTGGGCGTGGCCCGCATTTACCAGCGGCCAAGTGGCAGCCGAATCGCTGCATATTCATTTCGAGCAGGAATACGCCACCTACGTGCGCGACTTCCCGGTCATGGTCGGTTGGGCGTACGTCAAATGCCCCATCGCCGAAGTGCGCCGCGAGCTGGCCGAAAACCTCTACGAAGAGGAGACCGGCGGCATCATCGCCGGTCGCCCCCATCCCGAGCTATTTCTCGAATATCCCCGCGGCCTATCAATGGATCTCGGCCGTTTCGAACATGTGACATTACTGCCACAAGCCGCCCGTTATCGCCAGACCATCGATCGCTACACCCGTGATGGCGCATGGCAAGAAGCCGCGGCCGTGACCACCATCTTTATCGAAGGCACGGCAGAGGAGCGCGGCGAGATCGATCCCGCGGCGAAAAAGCGCCCAGAACCGCCGCTCGAGCACCATCCCCTGGTGCTTCACTACGGGTTGGCGCTGGAGCACTTGGCCCTGACCAAAGCCCATCGACAAGTAGAGGGCAGCCATCGTGCCGCGGCCTGGCGAGTAATGCTCAACCATGTAGAACCATCTGCACGCCCTCGTGTAGTGGCGGCGATGGAGGACGTGCTAGCAGCCTGGTTGCGCTATCGCGACGATGTCGCCGCCGCCGTGGGCGTCGAGCGGAGCCCTGCGCAGCAATAATGCCGCAGCCCTGCTGCCGCAACAACGCAGTTGCCGCTGACGCTTGTCAATCCCAAAGTCAACTCCAAACATGCAATGATAGGGCAAACGCCACCAGCCACACAATGCCGATGATGGCGTCGCGTTTGGCCAACTGACTGTGCTCGTACATGCGATCGAGATGGCTGGGTCGGCGGGGAACATGCGCTTCGAGTGCATCTAGGCGCAACCAGTCGCCGCGGTAGTCATCGCTGATAGCGATGCCCGGGCCAGAGCTTGACGTCGCAGACGCCCCTGACGCCGCCGACGTCGGAGGCTGCATCGCCTTGGGCACAAACCAACGTGCACGCCGGGTGGCGTGTCTTGCGTGCAACTTTAGCCGCATCCACGGCGAAGGGACGTGGACCCGGGCGCGCGGCAGCTCGGTGGCCGCTGGCACTCGGTCGTTGGGGCGAAGCCGGCGATCTGGATAACTCTTGCGTGGAAGGGGCCGCATGACTGTAATTTTCCTATCAAAGGCCAGCATAGCAGCATCTCTGAGCGACCCAAGCCATATTGTTGTCATCTACCGGCGAAAAAAGCCTGGCACTTGCCGCCCAGTGCCATACCATGCGCGCCCGCAACCAGCGCATCTCGAAGTGATGCAAGAGTTCGGTTGGAAGAATTGGTTGATACAGGAGATAAACCTATGTTTCGACAGTCGAGGTCAGCGTCTCTGCCGACGCGCACTGCACTCGCTGCCTGTTTGGCGATGCCGATCGCGCTCGGCGCATGTGGCGACAACTTGGACAGCGGCGCGATGATGCCAGACGCCCGTCCGGGCGGTCCGAACGCCGATGGCGGCAATGATGGTGCACCGTACGCGGTCGATCTATTCGTCCGCGGCAACTTCAACGATTGGAGCACGGCCACGCCGATGACGTTCATCGGCAACGGTCGCTACCAGGCCTTTGTGCGCCTGTCCGAGGGCGTCCATTTATTTAAAATCGCCGATGCCGATTGGAGCGAAGACACCACCTTTTCCCGCTCGGTGGAAACCGACTTGGATTTTCGTGCCGGCGACAGCGAAGTGCTAGAGCCCGCGCCCGGCGGCGGCAATCACACCAATCTCATTGTACCGGCAACCGGGGTCTATGTATTCGAACTTACCGCCGACAGCAGCCAGGCCGCTGCCGGTCCACCGGCCAATCCCGTGCTCTCCATTGATCTCGATCCGGCCCCGTATGAAGTCGACCTCTACGTCCGCGGCCAATTCAACAATTGGGGCGATACCATCAGCGATGAGCTGCGCCTGGTGTACTACGGCCAGGGGCGCTACCGGGTCACGACCACCCTGGAAGCCGGTGAGCACGCGTTTAAGATCGCCGATGCCGATTGGAGCGAAGAGCTCACCTTTAGCGCCAGTGCCGACGACAGCGTGGCCGTGCCCCTCGATGAGGAAAACACCCTGGAGCGCAGCGCGGGCGTCGGCAATGGCACCGACACCGCCAACAACACCCGCTTTGCCCTGGCCGCCGATGGCGATTACACCTTTTACTTTGTTGTGAGCGGCGACAAAGCCAAACCGTCGCTCGAGATCACCAAGGCGGCGGAAGGGGAGATCGCCGTGATCAATCCCCATAAAAATGCCACCGAGACCGCCGAGATCCAAGGGCTACCCGGCAGCGGCACCGTGGCCATCATGTCCATCGACGAAGACGGTGACGCCCGCACCTACGCCCTGAGTTCCAACCAGGTCCAGCGCACCGTGGGCGCTGCCCCTTACGTCAAAATCAGCGAGACCGCGGACGAGATGACCGTGCGCAGCGGCAACTTGATGTTCGACGGCCTCTTCGCCCTGGCCATTGATGAAGTGGCACAAAATGCCGTGTCCGGCATCACCGACGGCTCCTACGACGAGACCCCGTGCGATTGCTTCGAGACCGGTGAGCAGTGGCACTACGTATGGACCCGCGATTTGGCCTATTCGGTGGATCTATCGCTGGCCGTCGTCGATCCGGTGCGTTCGCAGACCTCGCTGCTGTTCAAAGTCGGCAACAAGCGGGTCCAAGGACTCGACGGCGACGTGGCACCGGGGCCGGAAATCGTGCAAGACACCGGTTCGGGCGGCAGCTGGCCGATTAGCACCGACCGCGTGGTGTGGGCCCTGGGTGCGCGTGCCGTGCTTGAGCAATTGAGCGGCACTGAC
>JAAUYH010255293.1_pt1 | contig 11103 bp, 4 predicted proteins | sample 7278061 | NCBI WGS metagenome assembly JAAUYH01 (sample SAMN14350203, study PRJNA611818) | marine sediment metagenome | isolation source: surface marine sediment (0.6m) | place: French Polynesia: Moorea | collected 2018-08 | reverse complement strand
CATTCAGTCGATTCGATTAAAGGTGGGAAAGTTGTGTTCTACTGATGTGAAAACCGCGATCGAGCGCACAAAATTGCCTTCCCAATATCCGAATGAAAAAGCAATCCTGATTCACTTGTTATTTCGTTCTAATCGCATCCAGAACTTTTGCTGACTTTTCTCCCACAAAAGTGTTATTCAGCATAGTATGGGAATCATCGGTGGGACCTACATCAGAATCGGGATGATAGATAATAATTCTTAAGCAGTCATCAATGGCACTAAAGCTATGTAACTTATTTTCTGGAAGACAGAAGACTGTTCCCTCCTTCATCTCGAATACTCCTTCATCTACAGTACAAGTTCCACTACCCGAAGCAACAAGACCAATTCGCAATGAGGGATGGGTATGGGGAGTTTGGGAGATACCTGGCGGAACATAGAGGAAATTCAAGCAGGGTTCTCCAAGTTTTAAAGGATTAATCAGAACCGTTGCAGAACAGCCATCAATATATTTTAGTCGTCCTAATGGTTCAATAGGTCCTCCAAGGTTGAAAAATCCAGTGTAGTTGAGGAGCGTTGCCACTAAAACCTGTCCCGAACCATCTAAAGAAAAGTTACCTGGAACTGTGGCAAAGCTCTTTTCTCGCAATAAGAACTCTCCGTTACTACTTTTGAGAGTTACTTCGCCTTCCGAAATAAAGAGAAAGTGCGTATCCTGTTCGCTATCATTAACTTCGATAGAATTGATAACCCAACGGGCGATCGATGGATGACCCGCCATAGTGTAGTCTAGTTGAGTCGTCTCTAGAAACTTCTGACAGTAAAACTTTTGCATTGCTCTATTTGATTTTTCAGACAATTGTTTAATGAGAATACTTTCTTGTTCGGCTTTATTGTAGGATTTAGAATTATTTTGAGCCAAAAAGTCTGATTTCATTGTTTTATTCTCCTTTTAATAGTGTTTTTTTGAGTTTTATGCTTGCTTTCTGGTATTATGTCGAGCTCTTTTAAGATATGCAGGTGGTTCAGCTTGGAAAAAACCTTTTCTTTAACTGTTTTATTTAAACTAAAGAGCAATTGGGAAGAACTAGGGATGATTATTCTTATTTCTGTGGTTTAGACTAAAAAAATTCTGAGCAAACGATTCAGCCAGTTAAAAATAGTTAAAATTAAACACAATTATCCAAAAATATAGTTAAGCTGCCTTTTTGTTTTCCGATCTAGTTTTTTCGCTAATTTAAACTAAGGATGTGCAACAGATTTTTAAGCAGGTAAGAACTCAGAACTCACGGTTCGCTCAAATAAAATTTATTAAATTAAATAAAATATCTCAAGTGTATGCTGGAAATGAAGTTGAGAGAATTGAGAGAGCTATATTTTTGAAAGGAACGATCTCAGAGCGAGCAGACGATATACCTTAGAGGATATCTGAAAAGTCTCAATGATTACATTGTTGAATAGTACAGTTTGCTTGTAAAAATAGTCTTAATTTTTAGCAGTGAATCGATTGAGAGTAAGTAATCCTTCTGTGATGGGTTTTAAATCTTACAGAGAAGATAATATGAAATATAAAATTACTCGAAAAAACTTTCAAAGTTATTACTTACTACTTACAACTTGAGAGCGAAAGCCTTTCGCCTCTATTTCTTAATTCTTATGCTTGCTACTTATGTTATTCGTCGTTTTACACCCCCTACTTGTACCTTAGAAATAAAAGCTAAAAATTCCCCTTTATCTCGCTGGACAAATAAACTAGTTTTAAAGAACTTGCATTTTCGCCTGAGTTTTGACGATCCGAAAATACCAGAAGAAAAACAAGTAACCATTAAAGGCGATCGCTTGCAATTAGAACAACTATACAATGCCATAATTGACTACGTACAAAATTTTTTACATCAGTCTTTTGCTAATAGCGATCGCTTTAGTAATTTACTAACTTCTGATAGTAAACCTTATTTACAACCCCAAGGATTAGTCAGCCACGAACTGTATTTGGGTTCTTTAGCCAATGGTAATTCTGCTGCTAGAATTCAACTCAGCAGCGTACAGCTATTCGATCTAGTTACAGCTTTAGAAGAATATCATACTCAAGTTGCGGCTTTGCCCGAACTAGATACAGCTAAAACTCCTAACCTCCTATTTATTTGGGGTAGTATTGCCGCCGCAGCGATCTTAGCAGTTGGTTTAACTACCGTAGGAGTTAAGCTATCTCAACAAACAGAACCAGATGCGATCGCCTCATCGTCAAAATCTCAGCCTTTAGAAACTGTTCCCGAACTTAAAGATCTAGCCCCCCCCCAAGTTCCAAAATTAAATCGCACCACCCCCAAACCGCAGCCAAAAGAACCACTTTCATCAACCGAACAATTACCCCCTCCTCCTGCGGTAGATGTACTCAAACCTCAACCAGACATCCCCGATCCCGCTAAATATCCTCTCCCCGAAGTAGCAGCTAGAGCTAAGATTAAAAATCCAACTTCACCCGATCTTTCATCGTCAAACACTGGTGATTCTCAACAAGTTGAATCTACTTTTACTGTTACCCCCCAAACCCAGAAAAAAGAAGCAGAATCTTCTACTATTGCGATCGCACCTCAAGAAACTGAAGCAACAAAGCGATCGCCTATACCTGCACCAGAAGGATTATCTAATGAAATTGAACCCCTAGAAACCGATCTCGATACTATTGTTGATAGTCCCATAGCTCTCACTTCTCCATTAGTAGAAGTAACTAGATATTTTGAAGAAAAATGGCAACCACCAGCTGAATTAAAACAAAGTTTAGAATATCGTTTATTTGTGGGTGCTGATGGCAAAATACAAAAAGTCGTACCTATTGGCAAAGCTTCAGAAATATATCTCGACCGCACTAATATACCTTTGCGGGGAGAAGTATTTATTTCTCCTTTGCAAGAGCAGGAGCAGATAACCGTTCGTTTACTATTGAATCCCGATGGCGAAGTTACCGCCCTTGTGGAGTAAAAATCAGTAATCGTGCAAAAATTAAATGCGATCGCATTATCTTAAAATATTAGCCAATTTTTCTGGGCGACCGAGATGATATCCCTGAGCATAATTTACTTTCAAGTCGCGCACGGTGTCTAAAATAGCCTGATTTTCCACAAATTCAGCTACAGTTTTTAAGCCAATACCTTCGGCTATATGATTAATTGCTTCTACCATCACCTTTGATGCTTTGTCTTTATTTAACTCGGTGATAAAAGAGCCATCAATTTTTAAATAATCTATGGGCAGATTTTTTAAATAAGATAAAGAAGACATTCCCTTGCCAAAATCATCAAGAGCAAAACTACAGCCTAAAGTTTTAAGAGAATTAATAAAATTAGATACTTTAGCCAAATTAGAGATGGCTACAGTTTCAGTAATTTCAAAACAGAATAGCTCAGAAGGAAGATGATAGTCAGTCAGCTTTTGAGATAGAAAATCTAGAAAAGATTGGCTATTTAGAGATGCTCCTGAAAGATTGATGGAGAAGCGATAATTGTACCAATTTTTACGATTAGACTCAGTCAGTCTTGTTAATAGACGATCGACTACCCAAGTATCGATATCAGGCATGAGGGAGTTACGAGCCGCAATATCAAAAAAGTATTAGGAGCTATGACTTTATCATCTTCATCTGTTAATCGTAATAAGATTTCAAAACGCTGCTGTTGGTCATTCGATCCCAAAGGAGTAATGGGTTGAGCATAAAGACTAAAAAGATTTTTTTCTAAAGCTTGGCGAATGCGGTTAATCCAGAGGATTTCATTAGTTTGCGATTGTTTAGACTGGGAAACGTCTCCTTGATAAACGGCAAGACAATCTCGACCGCGATTTTTGGCTAAGTATAGTGCTTGGTCGGCTGCCTCGACTAGCAGAGCAGGACTGTTTTGAGCATTAGGAATGGCACTAGCTATACCAAGGCTAATAGTAACTACGGAATCTACGGTGGAATTGACATGAGGAATATTTAAATTTTTAACGGCAACTCTAATAGATTCGGCAACTTTAATTGCACCAGCTTGGGGAGTATGGGGAAGAACGATTACAAACTCTTCTCCACCGTAACGAGCTAAAAGATCGGCGGGTCTTTTGATAGCGTTGATAACAGCACAAGCAATTTGTTGTAAACATTTATCTCCCTGTTGATGACCATAGGTATCGTTGTAAATTTTAAAACAGTCAACATCACACATAATCAAAGACAGAGGAGAAGGTTCATTGCGTTTAAGCCTACGCCACTCTAGGTTTAGTTGCTGGTCAAAGTAACGGCGGTTAAAGACTTGAGTTAGAGGATCGAGAAGTGCTAATTGTTGTAATCGTTTGTGGCTTTTTTGTAGTTGCTGATTAGTTATTTGTAGTTGCTGGTAGACTAAGCCTTGCTTAATTGCGATCGCTAATTGAGCCGTTATATTGCGACACAATTCAATTTCTTCTGGCTTCCATTTTCTAGAGCAAGAACGATCGGTAATCAACCATCCCCACAAAGGATAAAATTTGTTGGCTTTGACTGTGTTTTCTTCCAGTAAAATTGGTACGATTAATCGAGTACAGTTGCTTGCTTGAGCTTGCAAGACTTGAATATCGGAATCTAGATTATCGATATTTTCTACCGTCAGAATTTTACCTTTTCGGTAATTTTGATATTCTTGTCGATTGGGACAAAAATACTCGACCGCTATCTTTTTAGGTAATTTTGTTACTTTACTACTAGCAATAGATTGAGCTTCAATTGAGATATTTTCATTGCTTAAACAAGCCAAAACAACGCGATTGCACTCAAGAACTTTGAGTATTTCTTGGGTGGCAGTTTGGAAGATTAAATCTAAGTCTAAAGATTGGCGAATGCGATCGCTTATCTCAAATAAAAGTTGTTTATTTTTGACTTCTTTGGCTAAACGTTGATGCAAATGTTGCACAGTGAGATGTGTGTGAATTCTTGCTAATAATTCTTCGCGATCTATAGGTTTTATGATGTAGTCTACTGCTCCTAGCTCAAATCCTTTCACTTTGCTTTTTGTTTCCGCTAAGGCAGTCATAAAAATAATTGGAATATCTTTAGTATCGGGATTTATTTTTAATTGACGACAAGTTTCAAAGCCATTAATTCCAGACATCATAACGTCTAAAAGAATTAAGTCAGGATTAGCAGTTTTTGCTATTTTTAGAGCTTTGTTTCCATCTTGAGCTACTAAAACTTTGTAATCAGCATTTTTAAGATATGTAAATAAAAGCTCTAGATTATTCGGAGTATCATCAACTATTAAAATATTGCTTTGAAATTTAGAAATGACTGAACCATCAAGCATATTAATGTGTAGTTTGTATTTATATACGATAGTTTTAGCCTATAAAATCTTAATTGCCTAATTAGTTAAACTACTGAATTTAATAAAAAAAATATTATTTTTATATGTAATAAATAGCAATAATACCGATAGAGTAGATATTTATTTCGGCTTTTTAACTAAAAAATATGTAAATTTACTGATAGCATTTATCTTTAGTAACGAGAGACTTCCGTGATGGTAGCAATTGGGGAATGAGGATTATTATAAATTATTATTATTTTCTAATAATTCAGAGATCGCTTTTTCTAACTTATGTAATTGAAAACTGGAAGTAAAATATCGTACTTTTTGTGCAAAGGTTGTGTACTGTGAATCTAAGTCTTCTAACAACTTTATTTTTTGCTCTATAGCCTCTACATCACCTAAATCAGTTAACTCAAGTAATTGAATTAATTCATTTTTGGGTGGGGTTACGAAATTAGATAAATTATTTCTATCGGCAATATTTTTAGGAGCGATCCATTCTAGTTGTAAGTGAGTTTCTAGTAATTCTAAGAGATGCTCTAAATTTACTGGTTTAGAGATAAAAGCATTACAATCTAATGGTTCGTAGCTAGTTATTGACTTGCTATTAGCAGAGATCGCAAAAATCACCACATCCGACAGTCGATCGTGCTGTCGGATATTCTCAGCCATCTCTCTACCATTCATTACTGGCATCATTAAGTCTAAGAGGATGATATCTGGTTGAAAGATTTCAGCTTTAGTTAAACCTACTGCACCATTTTCAGCTTCTTCTGTAATAAAACCTAAAGGTTTCAAGTAACTAACTAGCAAGTAACGATTGTCAGCGTTATCGTCAACTATTAAAACTTTGCAGGGTTGTTTTAAACGACGAGTAGATCTGACTTTAAAATTGAAATCTATAGGAGTTGAGGAGTTAGAGTTATCTACCTCAATTAATTCTAAGTCAAACCAAAATTTACTTCCTTCGCCTGGAGTACTGGATAGCTGGATATTACTATCCATAAGTTGCAGCAGATTGTTGGCGATCGTCAATCCCAAACCTGTTCCTTCTTGGTTGTGTAGATGAGTATCCAATTGTTGAAAGGGAGTAAAAATATCTGCTAATTTATCTTCTGGAATACCTGTTCCCGTATCTTCAACTTGAAAGCGTATTTTTTGCCTTCTGCTCTCAAGACAATCTGCTACACAGACGACAGTAAAAGTAATGCTACCAGTTTCGGTAAATTTAACGGCATTACTGAGCAAGTTTAGTAATATCTGTCGCAGTCTAGTTTCATCGGCTTGTACGGTAATAGGAAGAGAAGCAGATATCTGGCTGATAAAATTCAATCCTTTTTGTTCGGCGCGGAGACGAAAAATATCAACTAGACCGCGAACAAAGTCGATTAAGTTAAAATCATGTGTTTCTATGTGTAGTTTACCCGCTTCAATTTTAGAAAAGTCTAAAATATCATTGATTAAGGTTAGTAGATGTTGACCAGACTGACTAATGATACGAACGTTGCGTAGTTGTTCCTCAATTAAATTAGAGTCTTGTTGTAGGATATCGCTAAAGCCAATGATGCTGTTGAGGGGAGTTCGCAATTCATGACTGATATGAGCTATGAAAGAATCTTTAGCTAAGTTAGCTTGTTCTAATTTTTGTTTACTTTCTTCTAAAGCTAATTCAGTTTTTTTGCGGTCGTTAATATCTTCCACTACAGAGATAAAATAGTCTGGTTCTCCTGAATCTTTTCTGACTAGAGAAACCGTCAGATTAATCCAAACAATGCTACTGTCTTGGCGAATGTAGCGTTTTTCCATCGAGTAAGTTTGAATCTCACCAGCCAGCATTTGACGGACATATTCTAGATCGGAATCCAAATCTTCTGGATGGGTAATATCTTGAAAAGTTTTTTGTAATAATTGTTCTTCACTGTAGCCAACAATTTGACAGAGTTTTTGATTAACTCTCAGCCATGTTCCGTCAGGTGCTACATGAGCAACCCCCACTGCTGCCTGTTCAAAAGCACTACGAAAACGTTTTTCGCTTTTTTGGAGTGCTGTTTTGCTTTGCCAAGCAGCAAGAGACTGTCCGATATCTTTTGCCATGAGTTCGATAATTTCTCTTTCGTAAGACTCGAATCCTCTTGGTCTAGGGATAGTATCAGAAAAGTTGAGAGTGCCGTAAATCGTATCATTGACAAAAATTGGTGTACTAATAAAGGATTCTAGGCGTAAATTTTGATACACGGGATGCTGTTTCATGTTTTCCATCATCCCTACATGAGAAAAGCAGATAGTTGTTTGTTTTGCTATTACCTCTGCACAATAAGTATCTTGATAGTCAACTTCAAATCCCACAGACAAATCCAGCGGCGATCGCACTGCCAAAATTGTATAAGTATGATTGCTAACGTGGCTAACAATACCAGTAGAAAGATTAAATATCTTACATCCTGTTTCGATATAGTCGGCAAATAAATCTTCGAGCTGTTGGTAATCAGTGGTAGTGAGACGGTGTATTTGTTTTAGTTGGTCGCTAAAATTAGCTAAAGATGCAGTACGCTTGGCGACTCGTTGTTCTAATTTTCGATTGAGTTGACTGAGTTCAGTTTCACGCGATCGCAATTCGGATTCCGCTTGAAGGCGTTGAGTAATATCCCGACAAACACAAATTAAATCCCCTGTAGAAGCAAAAGTGAGGGTTAGTTCTTCATCAAAAGTATGACCATCGCGATGTTTGGCTTTAGTTATGCCCTGCCATTGTCCCTGCTCTAGTAAGATGGGGAATACTTCTCGTTCAAATTGAGCTAGTTGTTCGGGTTCGTAGAGAATGCGCCAAGATTGACCAATTAATTCTTCAGGTTTACTGTAACCAAAAATCTCGATATGAGCTTGATTGAGATAAATAAATTTATCATCATTGAGAATGGCAATTCCCTCGCTAGCGGTTTCTATCGCTGCCAATTGACGGTGTTGTAATTCTTGGGCAAGTTTCTGCTCAGTGAGATCGTGAGCGATCGCATAAATCACTTCTTGATGAACAGTTGCCATCCATTTTAACCAACGATAAGAACCATCTTTACAGAGATAGCGATTTTCAAAGCCTATAGTATTGTGACCTTCTGCCAACCGTTGTACTTCTTGTACAGTAGCTTCTACATCGTCAGGATGAACAAAATCAATAAATGGTCGAGTCAGCAATTCTTGGGAGCTATAACCTAAAATTCTGGTAAAACTAAAATTAATCTGCTTAAAATAACCATCCAAACCGGCAATACACAACATATGTAGGGATAGATGAAAAAATCTATTTATTTCACCCTTTCTATTTTCTAGCTCTACTAAAGTTTCTTCTAATTGCTGTTGAACTTTTTTAATCTCGTTAATTTTGACAAAACTAATGACAATTCCTCGATCTTGTCCGCCTTCTGTCTGATAAGGGTTAATTCGCATCAAGAAATAGAAATCTCTTTTTTTGAGTTTGACTTCTTTTTCTATAGGTTGTTTATTTTCTAAGACACTCCGAAGTAACTCCAAGAGATCGGGGCAATTAATTTTATAAGAAAGTTCTTCTAAAGGTCTGTCGGTATCTGTCTGCCGTAAAGCGATCGCCTCAGTTGCCGCAGGTGTAAACTTACGAATTCTTAATTCTGAATCTAAAAATACAACCCCGATGTTTGTACTCTTAAGTAAATTATCAATATCGTTATTTAGTTCGGTTAGTTCTTGAATTTTCGTTTGATATTCACTGTTAACTGTATGCAATTCTTCGTTAACCGAATGTAACTCTTCATTAGAAGCAGTTAGTTCTTCGTTAGCAGCAGTTAGTTCCTCATTGGTGGTTTCCAACTCTTCTATTAATGCTTGGAGATTTTCGCGGGTTTCCTGAAGTTCCTGCTCTAATTCAAAAAATCTCCTTTGAGCTTCATTGTCTAATTTAAACTGTTCGGGTTGGGGTGATTCGTGAGACTGGGAAACTGAACAGTAGTCGATCTGAACTAAATTAAAGTTGCCAGTTTCCTGTTCTGATTCAGGAGGAATGACTTTGAGATTGATATTGTAGAACTCATCGCCATCTTCTATTTTGATGCCTGTATAAAGAACGGATTTTTTTTCTTTCTTAACTCGATGTAGAGCAATATTTAAGGGTACCTGGAGACTAGGCACCACCATCTGGCTAACTTCAGTGTCAAAGTCTCCATCGAGAGCTTTAAATATTTTTTCTCCATTACCACAGATATGAAGTAGTCGGCGATCTTGACTAACTATCAACAATACAGAGTTAGATTCACCTAAAATTCGTTTCAAGCTTTGTTCGCGAATCGACTCGGTTTTGAGCTTCTGACTAGAAGTTACGCTAGATTGGAACAGAGAACTTGCCGAAGCAATTCTAGGATTTGCTTTTAGGGGTATCGGTAGCCTAATATGGTGTTGCTTCTGATAAATTTTCCATTTGTTATCTAAAGGTTTAAACTCTGATTCAAACGATCCAACCGATTCTGCTTCTCCTAAAAATAAAACTCCTTGAGAAATCAAAGAAATATGTAGATTGTGCAATACTCGATCTTGCAGTTGTGGTTGCAGATAAATCAGTACATTGCGACAATTAATGAGGTGCATACGGCTAAAACCAGCATCCTTAGTTAAGTCGTGAGGCGCAAAAATCATCATCTTTCGCAGTTTTGGTAGCACCTGATATCCATCATCCTTAACTCTAAAATATCTATTGAGTCTTTCAGGAGTAATGTCATTCACAATAGATTGGGGATAAATTCCCAGAGATGCTGTTTCTAATGCCGTCTGGTCTATATCTGTAGCAAAGATTTTTACTCTAAGTTTTTTGTCCGAATCTATCAAGGCTTCCTTGACTAAAATAGCTAGAGAGTAAGCTTCTTCCCCTGTAGAGCAAGCTGTAACCCAAAATCTTAATTCTTCATCTGGTTTAGTCTGTTCGATTAATACCGGCAGTATATTATTTTCTAAATTTTCCCAAGCTTTTTTGTCTCGGAAAAAGTGAGTAACATTGATTAATAAGTCTGAACTAAGAATTTCTCTTTCATCAGCCGAAGTCTTGAGAAACTCGATATAATTAGGGATATCCTTGAAATTATTAATCAAACGGCGACGATGAATCCGTCGCGAAAGGGTGCTAGTTTTATAGTGAGAAAAATCCAAGTTTTCTAATTCAACTAAAAGATTAGTAATCTCTTTTAAGTTAGAAGAGTTCAGTGTATTAGCTTGATTAGATTCTGTTAGCGAAGCATCAAGTGGCGACACAATACACTGATAAATTAGTTGCGCTAATTCTTGTGGGGGTAAAATTTGGTTAACCACTCCTGTAGCGATCGCGCTATGGGGCATTCCATCAAATTCTCCTGTGTTAGGAACTTGAACTAATGCTATTCCTCCTGCTTCATTAATTGCTCTTAAGCCGCGAGTACCATCACTTCCCGAAGCAGATAGGATTACACCAATGGCATTCTCACCATAATTTTTAGCTAAAGATTTAAACAAAAGATCGAGGGGAAACTTGAGTTCCTGTTGGTTATTTTTGTCTTGTTTTCGTTCTTCTAAAGGCAGTAAATTAGTATCTATAATGAAACTCTTGCCAGGAGGAATTAGATAAACCGAGTTAGGCTGTAACTCCATACCTTCGGTAACTAGATAAACCCTCATCTCAGTACTTCTTTCAAGCAATTCTTTGATTAAACTCTTGAAATCTGGCGATAGATGCTGAATCACCACAAACGCTGCACCACTATCAACAGGTAGGTGATTGAATAATTCTTCTAAAGCACTCAATCCCCCAGCCGAT
>JAAUYH010220623.1_pt1 | contig 11105 bp, 6 predicted proteins | sample 7278061 | NCBI WGS metagenome assembly JAAUYH01 (sample SAMN14350203, study PRJNA611818) | marine sediment metagenome | isolation source: surface marine sediment (0.6m) | place: French Polynesia: Moorea | collected 2018-08 | reverse complement strand
GCACTTCTAGCCTACGGCAATGCTTACGCATACTCTAAGCCATGACCTGTCTTGCGCGTCTACATGCTACCCCTCCGCTTAAGCAAGCTACAACCCAACCTACATCAAAAAAATTTGTCAGTCAATTAGGTGTTAAGTCTTGTTTGCCTCTATTTCTTGTTTTTTTTAGGACATTTACGGAAACATTGAGAATCTTTAACAATTACAAAATAAGCCAAAAAATAAAGACTAAAATTTAAATAGTAGCTGACTGAATTACACTGTAAAAGCGGAATGCTACTTGAAAATAACTTATAATCGGAGGATAGATAATGGCTATCTCCACAATTAATCCTGCCACTGGGAAATTAATCAAAAGTTTTGAAGCACTTAATGACACCGAAATTGCAGCTAAGTTAGATTTGGCGCAACAAGCTTTTGAAAAATACCGTAAAAATACTTTCGGTGAGCGATCGCAATGGATGGAAGCATGTGCTGACATCCTAGATAAGGAAAAAGCCGAATTTGCCAAGTTGATGACCCTGGAAATGGGCAAAACTTATAAAAGTGCCATCGGTGAAGTGGAAAAATGCGCCTGGGTATGTCGCTATTATGCCGAAAATGCCCCTAAGTTTCTGGCTGATGTGCAGGCAAAAACTGATGCTAGTCAAAGTTTTATCCGCTATCAACCATTGGGAGTAATTTTAGCAGTTATGCCATGGAATTTCCCTTTCTGGCAAGTGTTCAGATTTGCTGCACCAGCCTTAATGGCAGGAAATGTGGCACTAGTCAAACACGCTTCCAATGTGCCCCAATGTGCCTTAATGATTGAGGAAATTGTCCGTAAGGCAGGTTTTCCCCAAGGTGTATTACAAACTTTGTTGATACCCGGTGCAAAAGTTGCGGGATTGATGGCAGATGACCGCATCAAGGCAGCTACACTCACAGGAAGTGAACCCGCAGGGGCATCCCTAGCATCAGCAGCAGGACAAGAAATTAAAAAAGTAGTTTTGGAATTGGGTGGCAGCGACCCATTTATAGTGTTAGAAAGCGCTGATATCGAGGCAGCAGTTGCTACCGGAACCACAGCGCGAATGTTAAATAATGGGCAATCTTGTATAGCAGCAAAACGTTTTATTGTCGCTGAAACCATCGCCGATAAATTTGAACAGCTACTATTAGAAAAATTCCAATCCCTAAAAGTCGGCGATCCCATGGAGCCAGACACCAACATCGGACCATTGGCTACAGGGAAAATTCTCCAAGACTTAGACCAACAAGTCCAAAAATGCGTGCAAAATGGGGCAAAAGTCCTTTTGGGTGGACATGTTGTGGCTGATATGCCTGGTTACTTTTATTTACCTACCCTGATTACAGATATTCCTCCAGAACATCCCATAGCTAAAGAAGAATTTTTTGGTCCAGTGGCGATGTTATTCCGGGTTCCAGATATAAATGCTGCTATTAAACTTGCTAATGATACACCCTTTGGTTTGGGTGCCAGCGCTTGGACAAACGATCCTCAAGAACAAAAGCGCTTAATTGAGGAACTCGAAGCAGGTGCAGTATTTATTAATGGCATGGTGAAATCCGATCCCCGTATACCCTTTGGTGGTATTAAACGTTCTGGGTATGGCAGAGAATTAGGTATCCAAGGTATACAGGAATTCGTCAATGCTAAAACCGTGTGGGTGAAATAAGGAGGCACACAGTAGGGGCGCTGCGGCTTGCGCCAGTAGGGGCGTTGCGGCTTGCGCCCAAAACTTTGTAGGGATGGAACTCTTGCCCCCAGATGAGGAATCCATTTTCCTGTGGACTGCTGCCTGTGTCAGGTATTATATTATACCATTTAAAATCACTAGGGAGTGAGATCAAACACACCCAAATAAGAGAAAAATAAAGCATCATAGAGAATGTGGTCAAATACTAGGACTAAGGCATGTATAAATTCACAATTATCTAGATAAAGGAAATTTTTCATATTTGTAAATCCCTATTTCATAGTTGATTGGTTATGCAATTGCCTAAGTTCTAATTATTATCAAAACGGCAAAGAATAACAAAGGATCAAAATAAAAAATGAACACTGCGGAACTTTTGGTAAAGTGTTTAGAAAATGAAGGAGTAGAATACCTTTTCGGACTCCCTGGTGAAGAAAACCTGCACGTTTTGGAGGCATTGAAAAATTCTTCCATTCAGTTTATTACTACCCGTCATGAACAGGGTGCAGCATTTATGGCGGATGTATATGGACGCTTGACAGGAAAAGCAGGGGTGTGTCTTTCTACACTTGGTCCCGGGGCTACTAACTTAATGACTGGGGTAGCAGATGCTAACCTCGATGGTGCCCCTTTAGTGGCAATTACTGGGCAGGTGGGAACCGATAGAATGCACATTGAATCCCATCAATACTTAGATTTGGTGGCGATGTTTGCCCCGGTAACTAAGTGGAATAAACAAATTGTCCGTCCCAGTATTACACCGGAAGTAGTACGCAAAGCATTTAAGCGATCGCAAAGTGAAAAACCCGGTGCAGTTCACATCGATTTGCCGGAAAATATCGCCGCTATGCCTGTAGAAGGCAAACCCTTACATCGGGATCATATTGAAAAAACCTATGCCTCTTTTGCCAGTATTCGGGCAGCAGCAGCGGCAATTTCCCAAGCAGTTAACCCTATAATTTTAGTTGGTAATGGTGCCATCCGCGCTCAAGCTAGCGATGCTGTCACCCAATTTGTCACCCAGATGAATATTCCAGTTGCCAATACTTTTATGGGGAAAGGCGTAATTCCTTATACTCATCCTTTGGCTTTATGGTCAGTAGGTTTACAGTTGCGGGATTTTATTACCTGTGGATTTGATAATACCGATTTAGTGATTGCTATCGGCTACGATTTGATTGAATTTTCGCCGAAAAAATGGAATCCTAATGGTAATATTCCGATTATTCACATTGGGGCAAATGCGGCGGAAATTGACAGCAGTTATATTCCTATTGTGGAAGTTGTAGGTGATATTTCTGATTCCCTGACTGAAATTTTAAAATTAGCAGACAGACAAGGTAAACCCAATCCCTACGCCATTAATTTAAGGTCTAATATTCGTTCAGATTACGAACTGTATGCCAGTGATGATGGATTTCCCGTTAAGCCCCAAAAATTAATTTATGACTTGCGACAAGTAATGGGACCAGAAGACATTGTAATATCTGATGTCGGTGCCCATAAAATGTGGATTGCCCGTCACTATCACTGTCACAGTCCGAATACTTGTATAATTTCTAATGGTTTTGCCGCCATGGGGATTGCCATTCCTGGTGCATTAGCAGCTAAACTGGTGTATCCCGATCGCAAAATTGTAGCGGCTACTGGGGATGGCGGTTTTATGATGAATTGCCAGGAATTAGAAACCGCTTTGCGTGTTGGAACTTCTTTTGTCACCCTAATTTTCAATGATGGTGGCTATGGTTTAATTGAATGGAAGCAAGAAAATCAATTTGGTCAAGGACAATCCTCTTTTGTGCATTTTGGTAATCCTGATTTCGTTAAATTAGCGGAAAGTATGGGTTTAAAAGGTTACAGGGTAGAAGCTGCAACAGATTTAGTTCCTATTCTCAAAGAAGCTTTAGCCCAGGATGTACCCGCAGTCATAGATTGTCCCGTTGACTATCGAGAGAATATCCGCTTTACCCAAAAAGCTGGGGAATTGAGTTGCGTAGTGTAGGAATATAGCGGTTTTCACCCTTTGTGCAATACCGACCTGAACCTCACCCCGGCTAAAGCCACCCCTCTCCTTAGTAAGGAGAGGGGAAGGGGGTGAGGTTCTGAGTGTATTCCATCCAATAGACATCTTTGGAAATTACATATGCGTCAACCAGAACCCCTGTAGAGACGCGATATATCGCGTCTCTACATTCTTTTTCACCAGATGTCTAATTGAAAAGCGCTATAACTCAGATTTTGGCGTTGGATAAATGCGGGATGATTTTGATGGTTTTGTGGGATGGAGAGCAGCGCGTTGCGGGGGTTCCCCCCGTTATAGCGACTGCGGAGCATCTTGCTTGTCCCTTGTATTTCACCAAGCAGGCAAGACTTCGGCATGAGTTCAGTCGAACGCTGCCTACCCCACTGATATTCATCCCTTAATTCAGCAATGCCGTTGCAACAATGGTCCATACAGACCAAATTTAACTACACTAATGGAAGCAGCAGGCATATCAATGCGGTCGCGGTAACGTCCTAAGTCAATCCCCAATAGGTTACAAAGGATTATGCGAATGGTGGCTTTATGGGAGACAACCAGCACATTGCCGTTGGTGTGTTTTTCTTTAATTTCGGAAACAACCAAGGAAGCACGACTAGCAACTTGGACTGCTGTTTCTCCCCCTGTGGGTGGATTCCATGCTGGTTCGGTCATCCAACGAATGTAGTCCTGTTCGTGGTTTTGTTTGACGAAATCTGCGGTTTTATCTTCCCATTTTCCATATCGGATTTCTTTTAATCCTGACCGCAGTTGCATATCTATGCCAATAGTCTCACACAGAGGTTTGGCTGTGGCAATAGTGCGCTTCATGGGACTAACATAAACAGCATTCCAAGGTAATTTTTGGTAGGCATCTGCAAAGGCTTCTGCTATCTGTACCCCTGCTGGTGTTAATTCCGGATCTAGTTCACCACAATAGCCACCTGTGCGACTGTAAAATGTTTCTCCATGTCTTTTGGAAATATAGGGTTAAACTCATTTTTTTGTTCTTGATTTCCCTGTTTCGTAAAAGTATCAAACTGTTGTTAAACCCCAATTTATGGGATAAATCGGGGTTCTGGTTGAGGGGGGATTTAAGTACTTAATTTATCAACTACGCCAGTATATTCTCGTAATTGAACCTCAACGGGTTTGATATGCCAGATATCTTGGCAGTATTCTTGAATTGCTCGGTCTGAGGAGAATTTACCAATACGAGCGGTATTTAAAATGGACATCCGAGTCCAGTTGGGTTGATCCTGATAAGCTTGACTGACTCTATCCTGGCAATCTATGTAAGATTGATAATCTGCTAGTAGCATATAGGAATCGTCGTACAGCAATGAATCAATCAAGGGTTTGAAAAGATTTGTGTCTCCGTGGGAGAAGTATCCGTCAGAAACCAGATTTATTACTTCCCGTAGTTGTTGATTATTTTGATAGTAATCCCAAGGATGATATCCCTTGCGCTTTAATTCTTGTACTTCTTGTGCTGTCAATCCAAACAGGAAAAAGTTTTTTTCTCCTACCTCCTCGCGGATTTCGATATTAGCACCATCTAATGTGCCAATTGTCAATGCTCCATTCATGGAAAATTTCATATTTCCAGTTCCAGAGGCTTCTTTACCTGCTGTAGATATCTGTTCTGAAAGATCCGCTGCTGGATATACAGGCTGACTATTGGTAACATTGTAGTCTGGTACAAATACCACCTTGAGGCGATCGCCTACATCAGGATCGTTGTTAATCACTTCTCCTACGGAGTTGATAAATTTAATGATCAACTTTGCCATAAAGTATGCTGGTGCAGCTTTACCACCAAAAATAAATGTTCGTGGTGCAATTTCTAAGTCAGGATTTTGTTTGAGGCGATGGTATAAGGTGATAATATGCAATACATTCAGGTGTTGTCGCTTATATTCATGAATGCGTTTGACTTGAACGTCAAACATGGAAGTGGGATCAACTTTAATTCCTGTGCGTTGTCGGATAATCTCTGCTAATTGCTGTTTTTTGGTTTGTTGAACTTCCCTCCATGCTGCTTGGAATTGTCCATCATCTACAAAGGTTTCTAGTTGTCTCAAATCTTCTAAATGGCTAATCCAGTTATTACCAATCTTTTCAGTAATCAAATTAGATAACTCTGGATTACTCAACACCATCCACCGTCGGGGAGTCACCCCATTAGTCTTATTACTGAACTTTTGCGGATATAGTTCGTAGAAGTCCCTTAATACAGTTTGTTTAAGAAGTTCTGTATGTAACTGGGCAACTCCGTTAATTGCATGACTACCCACACAAGCCAGATTTGCCATGCGCACATATTTTTCCCCAGTTTCATCAATTAGGGATAAACGAGAAACCTTACCGATATCTCCGATGTACTTCATCCGCACTTGGTCGAGAAAACGGCGATTGATTTCGTAGATAATTTCTAAATGTCGGGGTAACAGCCTACCAAATAAACCCAAAGACCATTTTTCCAAAGCTTCTGGTAGTAGGGTATGATTGGTATAGCTAAAGGTATTCTGGGTAATCTGCCAAGCTAGTTCCCAATTCATACCATTTTCATCTATCAGCAGTCGCATTAACTCTGCAACACCGATAGCGGGATGGGTATCATTGAGTTGTACTGCAAATTTTTCGTGAAAGGTTTCTAAACTTAACTTTGTATATTTTTTGTATATACGGATCATATCCTGTAAGGCACAGGAAACAAAGAAATATTGTTGCTCTAAACGTAACTGCTTACCCTCAACTGGTTCATCATTGGGATAAAGAACCTTACTAATCTTCTCCGACACGATTTTTTCATTCACTGCACCGTAGTAGTCTCCAACATTAAAGCGTTGAAAATCAAAAGATTCGGGTGCTTCTGCTTTCCACAAACGCAGGGTATTAGCGGTATTCACACCATAACCGAGGATAGGTGTATCATAAGGGATGCCCTTAACTACAGTATCAGGAATCCAATGTACCCGATACCGTCCATCTTCATCAGTATAAGCCTCTGTGCGTCCACCAAACTGAACTTCAACAGAGGAGTCTGGACGGGGAATTTCCCAAGGGTTACCGTATTTGAGCCATTTATCTGTGATTTCTACTTGCCAACCATCTTCAATTTCTTGGTCAAAAATGCCAAATTCGTAGCGAATACCGTAACCAATTGCCGGAATTTCTAGGGTAGATAGGGAGTCCAAAAAGCAAGCAGCCAGTCTCCCCAATCCCCCATTACCTAAACCTGGTTCTTCTTCCCATGCTTGCAATTCATCCAAGTTTAACCCTGATTCTGCCACCGCTTGACGTACTTGGTCGTAGATTCCTAGATTAATTAAATTATTACTCAGATGAGGTCCAAGGAGGAACTCTGCCGACAGGTAGCAAACCACTCTCACTTCTTGCTTCAAGTAAGTCTTAGTCGTAGTTAGCCAGCGTTGCAGCAAGCGATCGCGCACCGTATAGGCAAGTGCCATATAATAATCATTTTCAGTGGCGATTTGCGGAAATTTACCTTGGATATAAAACAGGTTATCAGCTAAAGCACGTTTGAGAGTTTCGATACTTAAGCCAGTGCGATCGTCCTCTATCTGTATTTGTGTTGTTGGAGTCTGCATAGTTTAACCTTGTGTTATTGGTAAAGGTTTTATTCTTTAGACATCTGGTGAAAAAGAATGTAAAACCCTTGTGCACTCAGGGTTGATATCTCATTTCCAAAGAGGTATTTTATTGACTACCGCATGATTATTGCGAAAATTATCCTCTATAACCCTTACTTTATAGCAACAACAATAATGATAATAGCTTTTTATTTCTGGGAATATCTACCATCTATAGGGTATGAAATTATCTCCCATGTGGAAAAAACTCTACTTTTGATAGATTGCTAAATTTCAGAAAATATTTGTTGATATTTCGAGTTTTGTTATTTTTAATTATTTAGCCAAAATTTAACTAGATTTTAACCTCCAATTACATTACTGTCAGACAAAAGTCTATATATATCAAAATTTCCAATCTAATTAATAAGAACTTTTTAACATTTTCAATAGATATAGGATTACTATTTGATTTTTGTTGGCGTAGCCTGCGCTTGCGCTTAAAAATCCCAGTACACTTTCTGTTCCCTGTTAAGAGTTCCCCGTTCCCTACCATCACGAGTAATTTTACAAATCAAACCGGATTCCTATAGTATGAATATAAATATTTGATTATGATTAACATTGGATGATAAAATCATGAAATATATGCAAACTCCGTCAACATAAATCTACCAAAAGAAGCATATTTTTCGGTCTATAGTTAAAAAATAATATGCCTACAGACATAAACAAGTAAATTACATGAATAGCTGTAGATACTTTATGCTGGTTTTAGATTATCAAAAGTTGTAATAATAGAATGTAACTGTTCAAGTTGAATATTTGGTGACATTTGCAACGGAAAAATTTTACCACTATTGATACAGCAAATGCTGTATAGCTCAAATGCAAGCAAATCTTGATAATGGGAATGTATTAGCCTGGAATTTCTACCAGGAAATTTAGCAAACATTTTGATGGCATCAAGCCCAAAATTGAGATTGAATCTTAAAATTCACCTAGAGAATAAAATTATGGTCGCAACTCCGGAAAAATCAACAAATCAAACCGACCTTAGCAGCTTTGGAACTGCAAGGGCAACAATCAAAGGCACACCTTTAAGTGCAGAAGAATTGCAAAAAATCCATGCTTACTGGCAAGCTTGTAATTATCTAGCAGTGGGCATGATTTACTTAAAAGAAAACCCCCTGCTAAAGGAACCCTTAAAACCAGAACATATTAAACGACGCTTGTTGGGACACTGGGGTACTAGTCCTGGTTTAAGCTTTATTTACATTCACCTGAACAGACTAATTAAAAAATACGACCTGGACATGATTTATATGACAGGTCCGGGACATGGTGCCCCAGGAATACTTGCCCCTACTTACCTAGAAGGTACTTACTCCGAGGTTTACCCCGATAAAAGCCAAGACGAGGAAGGAATGGCAAAATTCTTCCAGCAATTCTCCTTTCCTGGGGGTATTGGCAGCCATTGCACCCCGGAAACCCCTGGTTCTATCCATGAAGGGGGTGAGTTGGGTTATAGCTTATCCCATGCCTACGGTGCAGTATACGATAACCCCGATTTAATTGTTGCTTGTGTCGTCGGAGATGGAGAAGCAGAAACAGGTCCGTTGGCTACAGCATGGCACTCCAACAAATTTGTCAATCCCATCACTGACGGTGCAGTATTACCGATTTTGCACCTCAACGGCTACAAAATTGCTAATCCCACAATTTTGTCTCGCATCAGTCACGAAGAATTAGAAAATTTATTCAAAGGCTATGGTTACACCCCTTACTTTGTGGAAGGTTCAGATCCAGAAAGTATGCACCAAGCAATGGCTGCTACCATGGAACACTGCACTCAAGAGATTAAAAAAATTCAGCAGGAAGCCCGTAGTAGTGGTGTAGCCAAACGTCCCCTCTGGCCCATGATCATATTGCGATCGCCCAAGGGTTGGACATGTCCTGGAGAAGTTGATGGTCACAAAGTCGAAGGGTTCTGGCGAGCACACCAAGTACCCATGGGGAGTATACACAAGAATCCCGAACATTTGCAACTACTAGAAGAGTGGATGCGCAGCTACCAACCAGAGAAGTTATTTGATGCCAATGGTAGCTTGATTAGCGAACTCAAAGCACTAGCCCCCACTGGAAACCGTCGCATGAGTGCTAATCCCATCGCTAATGGTGGTTTGGTACGTAAAGCGCTGATTCTACCCGACTTCCGGGACTATGCAGTTGATGTATCCAAGCCAGGAAGCACAGAAGTAGAAAATACCAAGATTTTGGGTTACTTTCTCCGGGATGTTATATCTAGAAATCCCCATAATTTTCGCGTCTTTGGTCCCGATGAAACAGCTTCCAATCGCCTGCAAGCGGTCTATGAAGCCAGCAAAAAGGTGTGGATGGGAGAATATTTACCAGAAGATGCCGATGGGGGAGAATTGGCTCCCGCAGGACGGGTGATGGAAATGCTAAGCGAGCATACCTTAGAAGGCTGGCTAGAAGCTTATTTACTCACAGGACGCCATGGTTTCTTTGCTTCCTACGAAGCCTTTGTCCACGTGATTGACTCCATGTTTAACCAACATGCCAAATGGCTACAGGCTTGTCGCCATCTACCTTGGCGATCTCCTATTTCCTCCCTCAACATGCTGATTACCTCCACTGTTTGGCGGCAGGATCATAACGGTTTTAGCCATCAAGACCCCGGTTTCTTGGACGTGGTAACCAACAAAAGCCCCCATGTCACCCGCATTTATTTACCCCCCGATGCTAACTGTTTGCTTTCCGTAGCAAACCACTGTTTACGTAGCCGGGATTACATTAATGTCATTGTTGCTGACAAACAACCCCACCTGCAATATTTGACCATGGAAGAAGCCATCCAGCACTGTTCCAAGGGAATTGGCATTTGGGAATGGGCAAGTAATGATGATTGTGGTACTGAACCGGACGAACCGGATGTAATTATGGCTTGCTGTGGTGATATTCCCACCATGGAGTCCTTAGCAGCAACAGCAATTTTACGGCAAGAGTTCCCAGAATTGAAGGTCAGATTTATCAATGTGGTAGACCTGTATAAGTTGATGCCAGATAGCGAGCATCCCCACGGTTTATCCCATACTGATTTTGACACCTTATTTACCCCCGACCAGCCAGTTATCTTCAACTTCCACGGTTATCCCTGGTTGATTCACAAGCTTACCTATCGCCGTACAAACCAACATCGGATTCATGTGCGTGGTTACAAAGAGATTGGTAACATTAATACACCCCTAGAATTGGCAATTGAGAACCAAATTGATCGCTTTAATCTAGTGATTGACGTGATTGATAGGGTTCCCAAATTGCAATCAGCAGCGGCTTACGTAAAAGAACGGATGAAGAACGCAATTATTGAACACCAACACCATGCTTTTGAGCATGGTATCGATAAACCTGAAATTGTCAATTGGAAGTGGGATTATTAATCTGATTGGATAGCATCCCAAATTTGACAACAATTTTCAGGTAAATAGACCATTTTGTAGGGTTTTAGCATTGCTAAAACCCTAGGATAAACCTGTAAGCTAAACCTGTAAACTTAAGCTACCGATGGCTTATCTGTTAGTATCTTCAACCACCTTGAAATAAATTTCAACGCTTATAAACCAAGTCTAGTTAAGTAGACTAAATAAAATCTTGATTATTTAGTCATCTTTGAGATGACTTTGTTTGTGAGCAAGGAAATTAATTTCCTTGGGGGTTAAGTTGACACCTCGTATAAGCATTGGTCTCATCCCTACAGTAGATGTG
>JAAUYH010055241.1_pt1 | contig 11107 bp, 11 predicted proteins | sample 7278061 | NCBI WGS metagenome assembly JAAUYH01 (sample SAMN14350203, study PRJNA611818) | marine sediment metagenome | isolation source: surface marine sediment (0.6m) | place: French Polynesia: Moorea | collected 2018-08 | reverse complement strand
CAATTCATTGCCCCTAAATTAAAACGGTTGGCTATTCTGCCCGCAACTATATTTGACAGTAAACCTGGAAAAGAATTAGTATCCCAGTCTACATAAGCCTGTTTGATCTTCTCAACAATTTTAGTTGCTTCCTCAGCAGGTATTCCACTATTTTCTAGAGCCCTCTGCCAAATAGGATACTGCATCCTACTCCCATAAGGTACGGCTAATTGCCGAGCAGCAGCTACTCCCAAAATAACTCCCGTCCGCTCGTGGTTCAACTGTCTAGATTCACCATAACCACTATCTTCTAGGGCTTTTTTGGCTACAACCAAACCCAATAATTGGGATACATCCGTTACTTCCAATAAATTAGGTGGTATGCCAAAATCCAGAGGATTAAAGTCAATATCAGGAATAAATCCACCTCGTTTACAATAAGTTTTATCTGGTGCTTGAGGATCTGGGTCGTAGTAATCTTTTACATTCCAGCGTGACTCAGGTACATCAGTGATACAATCTAGTTCATTAACAATATTCTCCCAATATTCCTGTAAATTTCTGGCCTGTGGGAAAATAGAAGCCATTCCCACAATGGCGATCGGCGTTTGCTGTAGTTGTTGATTGGTACGGTATATTTCCGATTTCTTTGTAGTCATGTTTTTAGATTTCAGGAATCAAGGTTATTTGGGGGGCTAGTTACACGACTCCGTAATTTTGGATAATTTGGAAACCCTTATTCGCAAAAAATGATTATTTGAGTCTCTTTGCCTGATTGCCAAACTTCCCATACTTGACTTTTTTGGTAAAGCCGTGTCGGTTATCCACATTGTCGATGTTTAAAGAACGAAGTTTTAATGTGCGGAAATCTAGCTTTTGATTAGATAGTTTCTGACAGCGATTATTTTCGTCAGCTATTAATACTGTTGCTTGATGTCCTTTTTCTAATACTTCGGCGCGATCGCGTTCGACAAAGGCACAGATAATCAACAAATCTCCGGGTTCACAAAGCAAAGCTGCACCCCCGTTAGGACAAATATCGCCGCTACCTGCGTCTCCAGGAATAACATAGGTAGACCAACGATTTCCATTCTTAAGATTGATAATATTAACTTCTTCAAGAGGAAGTATGCCTACTTGCGTCAATAAATCTCGATCGATGGTAATACTACCAACATAGTTAACATTTGCTTCTGTAACTGTTACCCGATGTAGCTTGGCGTGTAATAGTTTGATTTTAGCCATTGCTTATTTAGCCATTGCTCGGAAATTCTTAACTTTAGATCTAGTCTGGCGAAACTGATTGTTTATTTTGGTAGTGATAGTTCTGTTAAGGGAGAACTTAAACGAATATGGTAAATGTAATTTACTATGTTTATTTTATGACATAATTTGGTTTGTTCGCTATTGCGGATTTGAGGTACAAATTACTTACGTAGTAAGATTAAATATTCTCTTTAAAAGCGCGTCCTCGCGTCTCTGGAGCGACAAAAATCATGTCTTGATTCAACAAAGCCGTTTTTACTTATCTGCTTACTTAAATTCTCTCATAACAGTTTTATCATTGTCCAAATAGCTGTTCTATTTTTAGAAACTAAGTACGTAAGAGTTAACAAACACATTATTTTGTGGCGATCGGCTTTCGAGAGCTAATGACCGAGGCAAGACTATTAAACTCAATTTTCTACCCAGGTATAAATATGAACTCAATAGTAGACCCACTGACTGGAAGTAATGTCAATGGTGTTATCGCAGGTACTATCGATCGAGATCCTTTGCTTAACTACTTCGGCGGGGAGAATTTATTGTTCGACCTAGATCTGCAAACTAATACTCCTTCTACGATCTTTTCTGACGTTTCGCTCTCTGATGATTCTGATGATTCCGATGATTCCGATGATTCCGATGATTCCAATGATTTCTTTGATTACTTTCGAGCCGTTTCGGCAGTAAATAATGCAGTCGATTCAGTATTTAATGTAGTTAGTTCTACCTTTAAGGCAGTCGATTCTGTAGTTCTTGCCATTGAAGTAATAGAAGACTTAGCTGAAGAAGACTCTGAAGAAGACTCTGAAAAAGATTCTGAAGTAGAGTTAATTGAAGAAAACTTAATTAACGCAAATAATCCTCTTGAGTCCAACAACTCGATTCAAAATTCATTAATAGATCCCTTTGTTTCTGGACTGACTAATATTGCGGAAAACAATTCTAGCCAAGAATACAATAGTGTTTATGGCTATGGTTTAGTTGATGCTGCTGCAGCCTTGAGTTCGATTACAGGTGAAACAGTTTTTCCCGACGTTCAAGATCTTGGGGGCAATTTTTGGGGACTAGATGCAGTCAATGCTCCAGAGGTATGGGCCCAAGGATATACGGGGAAAGATACCCTTGTCGCTGTTATAGATACAGGAATTGACTACACTCATGTGGATTTAGATAACAATATTTGGCTCAATGAAAATGAACTGCCAGACAATGGGATCGATGATGATGGTAATGGCTATGTAGACGATTTATATGGATGGGATTTTGTCGATAACGATAATATTCCTTTAGATTTGCACGGTCATGGAACTCACGTTGCCGGTACTATTGCTGCCGAGAATAATTCTTTCGGAGTGACTGGCGTTGCCTATGATGCCAAAATTATGACCGTAAGAGTTTTTAATCAGAATGGTTCTGCTACATATGCCGATATAGCTGATGGAATTATCTATGCTGTCGATAACGGCGCAGACATAATTAATCTCAGTTTTGGTGGAGGATATTCTGCATCTATCGAGGCTGCGGGGGAATACGCCATTGAGCGAGGTGTCACTGTTGTAATGTCTGCAGGGAATAATTCGGCTTTAAGTCCTCTATATCCTGCCAGACATGCCGAAGATTGGGGAATTGCGGTAGGCGCGACCGACAAAAACGGTCAGAAGGCATCTTTTTCCAATAATGCTGGCATCATTCCACTCGATTACGTAGTTGCTCCAGGAGTAGATGTTTTGTCTACATTTCCCGACGATCGATATGCTTACGCGAGCGGTACTTCAATGGCTGCGCCTCATGTATCTGGTGTGGCAGCATTAGCCTTAAGTGCCAATCCCAATCTTGTTCCTGCTGAAATAGAAAGCCTCTTGATTGAAACAGCAGACTCTGCTGAGCTTTAAATTTTGACTTTGGCTAACTCTTTTATTTATTGTTCCAATTTTTAATAGCAAAAGAAATTAAAATGGCTAATCAACAAAAAATAGGTTGTGTAAATTCTTTACTAGATTGGTTTGAAAGACAGCGAAAACCCCAACCTCCCAACGATATTTGTCTAGAACGCGATCTTCCCGATGAATTATGGTGTAGATGTAAATCTTGTAACGTTTTAGCTTACCGGAAAGAGTTAAAAGCCAATCAAATGGTTTGTCCGGAATGCGGATATCATAATCTAATAGATAGCAACGAACGTATTTCGCAGTTGATAGATAGCGATACCTGGATCCCATTAGACGAAAGTTTACATCCGACCGATCCTTTAAAATTTAAGGACTGTAAAACTTACAGCAGTCGCCTGAAAGATTATCAACAAAAAACTAATTTAACCGATGCTATCCAGACTGGTATAGGTTCAATTAATGGTCTACCCGTGGCTTTAGGAGTTATGGACTTCAAATTCATGGGTGGTAGTATGGGTTCGGTAGTGGGGGAAAAACTAACTCGTCTTATCGAACGAGCAACTCATCAAAAACTTCCTGTTATTATTGTCTGTGCTTCTGGCGGTGCCAGGATGCAGGAGGGAATGTTGAGCTTGATGCAGATGGCAAAGATTTCTGGTGCTCTACATCTCCACCGCGAGGCCGATCTGCTCTATTTACCCGTTCTCACCCATCCGACTATGGGAGGAGTTACCGCTAGTTTTGCGATGTTGGGGGACATTATTTTAGCCGAACCAAAGGCCTTAATTGGTTTTGCAGGTAGAAGAGTTATCGAGCAAACTATCCGCGAGAAATTACCAGATGATTTTCAAACTGCTGAAGATTTGCTAAATCATGGTTTTATAGATGTAATTGTTTCTCGTACAAAGTTAAAAGATATGTTATCTCAACTTATTTCTTTTCATCAGCCAGCTTCAAATTGTTTAACTTTATGTACTGAACAAATAGTTTCAGCTAGTATGGAAAAAGAAATTCAAAAAGTATCTCTTAGTTAATAACAATTAACTTTAATCCGAACGAAAAAGTCTTTTCCTTCAGTATAGAAAAATAGAAATCAGATAGCAGGTGTTTTAAAACTCAACAATAATTTTGTTGCCGGAGAATTTTTATGACGAATAAAACACAGTTGAAACCCCAAAAAGATAATCTTTGCTCGGCCACAAGATTAATGAAAGCTTTAGAAGCAGGTCAAAAACTAACTGATATTCCTCCTGCCTATACTTTTGTGCAGGTTGACTTCCTCAAACAGCAGTTGGCTTGGCTATTTCGCTATGAAAAAGCTTATACACGAATGTTTAATCTTAGGACAGAAGAACACTATAGCTTTATTGTTGATGCGCAAACTTATAAACTGAAGAACATAACTTATCGAGGTGAAGAACTAGCCAATCAGAAGTTACTGAGTAAAAAAGAAGCATATCAAACAGCAATATCTTTTCTAGATAAGATGAATTTGGAACCCAAGAAAGAGCTTAAGTTTATTGGTATTGAAACAGATTATCAGACTATTTCTTCATCAAGTCATATATTCCCTAATTCTTTAGAGATTGCAGGAATCAAAGTAAAATTCAAACACAAAAAATCTCAGACTTATACCTGGCTAACACTAGGACATCAAGGACAGATAATTGATTTAGTAACAAATGTCAAGTAATCAAAAAAATTTAAGTTTTTAGTTATTCAGTGGACGAGAATAGGGGATAAGGATAAAAACTATGAACTCTTCAAAGCACAAGCCCATACATCTGGAGTTTGAAAAGCCTCTAATTGAATTAGAATCTCAAATCGCTCGCCTGAATCAACTAGTTGCAGAAAATGGTATTGATGCGACTGAAGATATTCAGCAGCTAAGAGCTCGTACCAACTCATTACATCAAGAAATTTTGAGCCGACTATCGCCAGCTCAAAAACTGCAAATTGCTCGTCATCCTTATCGTCCTCGCACTCTTGACTATATTAAAGCAATTAGCGATGAATGGTTGGAACTACATGGCGATCGCTGTGGCTCGGATGACTTAGCCATAATTGGTGGTTTGGCCAAAATAGACGAGCGAAAAGTGTTAATGTTGGGTCATCAAAAGGGCAAAGATACCAAAGATAATATCGTACGTAATTTTGGTATGGCTTCTCCTGGAGGGTATAGGAAGGCGATACGATTAATGGAACATGCCGATCGCTTTGATATTCCTATTTTCACTTTTATTGACACCGCAGGAGCTTGGGCGGGTATTGAAGCCGAACATCAAGGACAAGGAGAAGCGATCGCTTATAATCTGCGTCAGATGTTTAAATTCAAAGTCCCCATAATTTCTACTGTAATTGGGGAGGGTGGTTCAGGTGGTGCTTTAGGCATTGGAGTAGGAGATCGCCTCTTAATGCTCGAACACGCTGTTTATACCGTTGCTTCGCCTGAAGCCTGTGCTGCTATTCTCTGGAAAGATGCCCAACAAGCTGCTACTGCTGCTACTGCTCTCAAGATTACCGCTAAAGACCTCAAAGCATTGGGAATTATCGATGGCATTGTTCCCGAACTCCAATCGGGAGCGCACTCTAATCCTTTAGCAACCGCAGCCATTTTAAAAGAAGCACTGTTAGAGAATTTAGCAGAATTAGAATCTTTAACTAGCTCCCAGCGACGGCAATTAAGATATCAGAAGTTTCGCCAAATTGGTATTTTTTCAAGTTAAATTATTTTGGCGGGCCATCAATTCTTTCCTCTAAATAGGCTTTGCTCAAAAAGTTTCAAACCTTGAACTAAAGAAGGTTACAGACATTCTTACGCGACGAAATCGAAAATTTTAATGACCAACACTAGCAAGACTAGCCCAATCTCTGGTAGTTTTATTCGAGAAATTAATCAGGTATGTATCGTCACCAATGATTTAGACAAAAATGTTCGGGAACTCTCAAAACGTTTGGGAATTGGACCCTTTAAATGTTGGAATCATAAACCTCCAAGCCTTTTTCAGACCAAATTTCGGGGCCAGGAATTGCCTTGGACGGTTAAACTGGCTCTCGCTTGGGTTGGTAACACCCAGTGGGAAGTCATTCAACCCCTGGAAGGTCCGAGTCTCTATCAAGAGTACCTCCACACTCATGGCGAAGGTGTTCATCATCTCTTGGTTGACACTGGTCCCTTAAGCTTCGAGCGGGCCATCGAACGATTGGTTGCCATGAAATTCCCGTTGGGACAGGAAGCTATGCTGAATATTCCGGCTAAATTTGGTTTTTTTACTCTTCCTCGTCCTCGTTTTGCTTACAACTTATTGTGTCCTAGGTTTGCGTATCTGGACACAGAAGAGGCTACAAAAACAAGCCTCGAAATTTTAAAGTTACCGCCTCTAATCTCATTGAGGAGAGGTTGTAGGATTTTAAAAGGCGACTATGAGATTCCAGCAGGAAATACTGACATTAATGCTTCATTACCAAATAGTTTCATTAGTCAAATATTTAAAATTGGGATTGTGACTCAGGACTTGGACGAAACCCTTCGCAACTATGTTGAGCGCCTGAAAATTGGTCCTTGGAGAGTATATAATCTGCAGTCGCCCAAACTTGACCAGACTAAACTGCGCGGCCAGGACAGCAACTTCAGCCTGAGGCTGGCACTAACGGAGGTTGGCAATACCTGGTTGGAAATCGTACAACCCCTGCAGGGAGCAAGTTTATATCAGGAGTTTCTCGATAGCCACGGAGAAGGGGTTCACTCCCTGGGAATTGTGACCGAAGGACTCAATTTTTCTGAGGCGATTGAGAAGTTTGCAGCTTTGGGGTGTCCTGTGGTGATGGAAGGCGAGCTGGAAAATGCCTATCGATTTGCCTACTTGGATACAAAGCCCTTTACCAAGACCACTTTAGAAGTGGTATCCATTCCAGTCAGGGAAATCCCCACAGCACTTGAACGTCTCAAACCCGCTCGGTGGTATCCGGCCAAGTAGAGAAGTCAATGAATTGGTGGCTCATAGCGGTTCTTAAAGGAGAAAGCTCTGATAACTCATCCCTTAAGACTATTATGACTAAACATAAAAACTTTGAGCTATTGCATACTGGATTTATTGCACACTGATATTCGAGTAGCAATTAACGTCACTGATGAGACTTGTCTCTGACTTTTAGAAAAATAGTCTTTTGTGGGAACTGATTAACAGTGACTTTGCCGAATTTTCACTCAGACCAGGAGTACATAATCTATGGGCCAACTTTTTGGGAGATTTAATTTTCGCCAGACAGTCATGTTGACTATCTCTCTGATGGGGGTCTTGCTAGTCAGTAATTTTGGCTCTCTCCCCGCCGCTGCTCAGCCAGTTAAGATGGTTACAGTAACGAGAGTGCAGACATCTCCTCTGATAGCGAAAGGGCTAACCTTAGAACCCCCTCAGGTTTCCTTAGAAAAGAAGTTCACATCAGTCAAAAAAGCCCCTGAAAATCGGCTAGGGCTGTTAGCCGAACCCATCGTCAGCATGAATCCAGCAGATTTGGCCAGAAAACGCAATGTCCTAGTTAGAGCGCAAAAGCAACTAGAGGAATCGGCCAAAGCCTATGAAAAAAGAGCGGCTCAGTTAGAACAAGAGTTACTAACCCTCATTTATAAGGGGACAAAGTAGTAGACAAAAATAGCTGAAAGACAAGGAAAAACATCATTGACGAGAAAAACATCATGGAAAAAGTTATTGTCTTGGTTTTTGAGGACGAAGCTAAAGCAGCTCGGGGCTCAAATCAGCTCAAACAACTGCAGAAAATGAGTGAGCTGACCGTTTATGCTGTAGCGGTGATTACTAAAAATGTGGAGGGGCAAGTTGAGGTCCTCCACACTGCCGATGAAGAGCCTGTCGGTAGGCTAATCGGCACAGCTGTAGGTAGCATGGTGGGTTTATTGGGGGAATCTGCTGGGGTTGCAGTGGGTCTAGCTGGTGGTGCCCTGGCTAGTACCTTGAGGGATAGCAGGATGATGGACGTCAACCTGGAATTTCTCAACGATGTGGCGACGGTGCTGACCCCCGGAAAAGTAGCCTTAGTGGCCTCGGTGGACGAAGGGTGGACCACTCCCCTCGATGCGGCAATAAAGCCTTTGGGGGGTATAGTGTTCCGTCAACCTGGAAGTAAGCTCCTCGATGAACAGATCGCTCGCGAAATCCAGAAGACCAAAGCTGAATTAAAGGCTCTACAGGGGGAATTTAATGAGGCTAAGGCTGAGCAGCAAGCTCAACTCCAAGCCAAAATTGATGCCACCAATCAAAAGCTGCAGGGGCAGATGGATGGGGCGAATAAATGGATGTTTGAGACCAGTGAGCGATTTGAAGCCAAGATTAAAACACTACAAGAGCAGGTTACGAAGGCCAGCGCCCAGAAAAAAGCGGAAATAGAAGAGCGCATCAGTGAGATTCAGTCCGATTTAGCACAACGTCAGGAGAAGCTCAAAAAATCAATGGAACTGGCGGAGGCAACGCTGAGTCCCTAGAACACCGATTTAGTAATCGAAAACCAGTGCTGATTTGCTGCCCTTGGGATTTGAATACTCTCTCAAGAGAGAGGTTAATTCGCAAGTAATTATCACGAATTATGGTTCGAGACTGTCAATTTTGGGGAGGGGAAAAAGGAGCGGTAAAATCAACTTTCCAGTCAGAGAATCAGAATCAGCCCATGGGTCCAGAACAGTGGAATCCGCCCATTAGAACACCGATTCAGTAATCAAAAACCAGGACTGGGCTGAGTCGGCTCGTACCCAACTTAAGCCGAATTCACTCTATGACTAGAGGAAATGGAAATGTTTAACAAAATTTTGGTAGCCATAGATGGTTCGACCATGAGCAGAAAAGTATTTGAAGCAGGGATGTCTTTGGCTCAAAACACAAGGGCTAGCTTGATGTTACTGCACGTTTTATCAACGGAAGAAAAGAATTATCCCACTCAGTTTAGGTCCTCTGGTCGAGAATCCGCGCCCATGGACGACTCGCTTCTTAACGTTGAGCGACAACAATGGCAGAAATCGGCACAACAAGGACTAACATTATTGCAGTCGCTCACAGAAGAAGCCACCAAAGCAGGAGTTAAGACTGAATTTAAGCAAACCTTCGGTTATCCAGGACGGAATATTTGTGAGGAGGCGCAAACAGGGGCAGCAGAACTAATCTTAGTAGGTAGTAGAGGTTTGACTGGACTGAAAGAAATGTGGCTTGGCAGTATTAGTAATTACGTAACTCATCATGCTCCTTGCTCGGTTTTGATTGTGCACCAATAGATTTGAGCTGGATTTCAGGGAGCTAAGCTCAAAAGTCTAACTTCAATCCTACAAATATAGAGCAATAAGGAAGTAATCCATCTGAATTGGCGAACTTAAGCGAAGCGTCATGACCTTCTCCCACATTGATGGCTCTCGTCAAACATTAAATTTCTTAATCTATTCAACCTATAGACTCTTTATGCTTATTTCCTCTGTGCCGAATTCGGCTCCCGTTGTTCCCCGGCCAACTTATGCTCTCAGGATTATTGCGGTGGGGGATAGTCTCATTTATGGCTTTGGCGATCCGACTGGTGGCGGTTGGGTCGAGCGACTGCGAAGACAGTGGATGGCGGAATCTGTACCTGGTTATGCTCTCTACAATTTAGGCGTTAGGGGTAATCGGGTAGCTCAGGTGAAGACTCGCTTAAAGGCTGAATTTGAACAGCGGGGAGAATTGAATCATCGTGTTCCCGACTTAATAGTGCTGTCGGTGGGAGTAAATGATTCTCCGCGCCTGGGACAGAGTGAAGGACGGAATCTGACCAATTTTGAGACATTTACTCAACAAATAGCTAGCTTGCTTGAGCTGGCTCTACAGCTGAGTCCAGTTCTGTTTGTCGGCATGGTGCCAGTGGAAGAAAGCCGGATGCCTTTTCTCAATTGTTTATACTACAATCATAACGATCAGTATCGCTATAAAGAAGCTACTAAGCGAGCTTGCTCTTGTCGTCAAATTCCCTATTTAGATCTGTTTGAACTTTGGATGGCACGAGGATCAAGTTGGCTGCGCGGTCATCTGGGGCCAGATGGTCTTCATCCCAACGTTAGGGGATACCAAGCTCTGTTGCAAGATATTATCAGCTGGGAACCGTTTTCGCAACTGAGACCCAAGGGCTCCAATCAACTATGACAAAGTAGGACAGACGTGGAAGGGAGCTTGAATTTAAGGTTAAGCTCAATTTGAGGAGGAAAAGATCTTGATATCTTTAGGATTAGAAGACAAAGTCGTAGTCACGACGTGGAAGGTTAATAATGAAGAAAGCTCTAGATCTGGCTTTTAGCGATCGCCGCATTACGAACAGAATAGCCTCAAATGCTGATTTTTCGTCGCTGCGATCGCGTAACCTTCCAAGTCTTGTACTACGAGTGAGAAGAGCAGAACCAGTATTATAAACCAGAGAAGTTAATGCGCCTAACTGATTAGAGGTTAAGGGAACTTTGACGTGAGAAAGTACTGAGAGCTGGATTTGAGCGAGTTCTTGGCTTAATTCAGCTTCAGCTTGAGCGGGAAAAATAGATTGACCCCTGCTAAAGCCCAAAAAGATACTAAAGAGAAGGAAAAGAAGAAAATAGCCGATAAGCCCACATATTTAGCCTGAAAATTCCAACTTAATAACATTTTTAAACTTCAGAGAATGAAGGTAAGATTAGTATGGCCTAGTTCAACGCTCAAAAAGGAGTTAACTGCTTCAGATCATAAGCAACAACTAAGGGTCGATCTTGCTCAACATTGCCCAAAAAAACCACATCTTGCTCCCAGGTCCTGGGCGAGGGTTGGCCAGTTCATCCCCAAGAGAAAACAGATGAGAGTCTATCGCTCGAAGGTTTTTGGACGGCGACTGCCCAAGAGATGAGCATAGACATAAGTGAATTCACATCCGAATAAGAAGAGCAGGCAAGTGAGATAAATCCAGAGCAACAAAAGCATCACGCT
>JAAUYH010061141.1_pt1 | contig 11108 bp, 12 predicted proteins | sample 7278061 | NCBI WGS metagenome assembly JAAUYH01 (sample SAMN14350203, study PRJNA611818) | marine sediment metagenome | isolation source: surface marine sediment (0.6m) | place: French Polynesia: Moorea | collected 2018-08 | reverse complement strand
CCGAGGACTGGCAGGTGTTCCTCGAGCACAAGCTGTTCGAACCGGCGTTCTACGCCACGGTGATCAGTGACTGGGGCAGTTCGTACCTCGCCGCAAACACTCTGGGGCCGAAGGCGAAATGCCTGGTCGATCTCGGGCACCATGCGCCCACGGTCAACATCGAGCAGATCGTGGCGCGCCTGATCCACGCCCAGAAGCTTGCCGGCTTCCACTTCAATGACAGCAAGTACGGTGATGACGATCTCGACACCGGCGCCATCAATCCCTTCCAGCTGTTCCTGGTGTTTCACGAACTGGTGACGGCCGAAGTGGAGCAGCGGCCGGGCTTCAATCCCGCCTACATGATGGATCAGTCGCACAACGTCACCGACCCGATCGAGAGCCTGATGACCAGCGCCATGGCGATCCAGCGGGCCTACGCCCAGGCGCATCTGATCGACCGCGAGGCGCTGCTGGCGTTGCAGGATTCCAACGATGCGCTGATGGCCCTGCAGACGCTCAAACGCGCCTACGAGACCGATGTCGCGCCGATCCTGGCGACCGCCCGGGTGCGGTCCGGGGGCGCCGAGGATCCGATCGCCGTCTATCGCGAGAGCGGCTACCGCGCCCGCAAGGACAATGAGCGGCCGCAACAGGCGAGCCTGGGCGGCGGCATCGTCTAGGGCGGCCCGCGCCACCTTGAAACATCATGACCTGTTGGCCCGACAAATTGCGGGCCGGGATTGAGCCGCCGCGGTTTAAGGCGCATCATCCGGGGTGCGCGGTTCAGCGCGCCAAATCAAACATCCGGTCCGGCCGGGCAATGGACGCGTCAGGCGGACCCGACCAGGGGAGGGCGTCATGACGTGCTTTCGGCACCCGTTTCTCGTTCTCGGACTCGCGCTTGGCGTCGTCTCGGCGGCCCATGCGGACACCACAGATGTGACTTGGCAGAACATCGTCCGGGTCGGCAAGACCGGCGATTTCTGCATCGACGACCCGAACTGCTTCAACCGCTATCACCCGCAGATCGGCTCGGTGGCCCAGGCCGATCCGGGCGACTACATCGTCTTCGAGACCCGTGACGCGCTGGACAGCGGCCTCGATCTTGAGTCGACCGTCGACGACGTCACCGCGCTCGACCTCAACCTGGTGCATCCGATGACCGGCCCGGTCTTCATCAATGGCGCGGAGCGTGGCGACGTGCTGGCCGTCACGCTGGTCGACATCGAGCCGGACCAGTACGGCTATACCGTGATCGTCCCGGGCTTCGGATTCCTGCGCGACCTCTATCCTGACCCGTACATCGTGAACTGGCGCCTCTCTCGGCAGGCGGCCACATCCGACGGCATGCCGGGGGTGCGAATCCCGTTTGCCGGTTTCATGGGGTCCGTCGGCGTGATGCCTGGCGCCCCCGAGACGACCGCCTGGCTCGCACGGGAAAACGCGCTTGGCGCGGTCGGCGGCATCGCCTTGCCGCCACAGCCGATCGGGGCCATCCCGGCCGATATCTGCGGGCCCAATGGCAGCCACAAGGACGAGTGCCTGCGCACCGTCCCGCCCCGGGAGAACGGCGGCAACATGGACGTGAAGCAGATGCAGATCGGGACCACCCTGCTGCTGCCCTGCTTCGTCGATGGCTGCGGCCTGTTCGTCGGCGACGTGCACTATGCCCAGGGCGATGGCGAGGTGTCCGGCACGGCCATCGAGATGGGCGCAGTCGTCACCGTCGTGACCGAGCTGCGCAAGGGCCAGGGCTCGGCAATCACCTCTCCGCACTATGAGGGCGGGGACCAGTTGAAGGACATCGCGCCGAACGCCTTCTATGCCACCGTCGGCTTTCCGCTGAAGGCCAGCGGGGAGATCCCGCCGTTCCTGAGCTATATCGACGGAGAGAAGATCACCGACCTGGAGAACCTGTCGGAGGATCTGACCCTGGCGGCACGCAACGCGCTGATCGACATCATCGACTACATCGTGCGCGAGCACGGCCTCAGCCGGGAGCAGGCCTACGTGCTGGCCAGCGTGGCCGTCGATCTGCGGGTCGGGCAGGTGGTCGACGTGCCCAATTACACCGTCTCCGCCGTCCTGCCGCTTGATGTGTTTGTTGGCCAATGACGGCCGTTCTGACGCGGATTGTCGATAGAAGGACGACAATCCGCTTGGGAATTGCCGCTGGGGCGCTGCTGTTCGCGGCCGCCCATACGCCCTATCAGCAATGGGTCGTGTATCGCCGCCGGGTGCTGCTGATCGGCAGCAGCCGCGATGACCCGGAGGGCTACGCCCTCGGCCGGCGCATTGCCGAGACGCTGGCCAGGGACCTGCCGGAAAGTCGTGCGCGAGCGAGCCGGGCGCCAACCGCCGGGCGGCTGGCCAATCTGATCGCTACGGACCAGATGGATTTCGCAGTGTTGCCTTGGCATGAGGCGGCGGCACTGGCCACGGGCCGGCCGCCGCACGCCGATCTTGGTGGCGTCGCGCTGACCGGGCTGTTCGGCTTCCAGGACCATGTGCTGATCGGGGTCGCCGATGTCCCGGCAACGCATGCCTATCTTGTCGCCAGGACCGTGCATGAGGCCTTCAGCGCGGAGCCGGTCGGCGGATTCGCCATGGCCAAGGCCGGCGGTGCGATTGCATTGCATCCAGGCGCGCAGGACTTCGTCGCCGGCCGCCCGATGCCGGAACCGGACCGGGACTCCGCCGAGGGCGCGTCGCCGGCACACGACCACGGAGGCTGACTCGGCCGACCGTCGCTATCGGCCCCAGACGATCAGCAAGGCGCCGCCGAGCAGCATGAACGCGCCGGCGAGCCTGGCCAGCGAAATCGGCTGGCCGGCCGACAGGACGCCGAAATGGTCCAGTGCGAGCGAGGCAATCATCTGTCCCAGGACCACCAGGGATATCATCGCCGCAGCGCCCAGCTTGGGGACGGTCGTGGTCGCTGCCGCGACGTAGAATGCGCCCAGCAGGCCGCCGAGCCAGGCCCAACCCGGCACCGCGCCTGCCTGAGCTGCGGTGGGCACGGGCACACGTTGCACCAACACATAGCCGAGCAGGCCGATGGTGCCGACCGCGAACGAGATGGTGGCGGCCCAAAGGGGCCCGTTCATGCCGGCGCCGAGCCGCGCGTTTATGAGGGCCTGAAGCGGCAGAACAGCCCCTCCCAATGTCGCAAATGCGACCAACAGCAACTTCATCGATCGATCCCTTCCCCAGGCGCACTGCCCGTCGCCGGGCATGGCCGGCACCCTATTCCGATTCGCCCGCGGCGTCGCCGACCCGCGGCGGCGCTTGACGCACATCAAGGTCCTGCCTCGGTCCTTGACGTCTAGTGTCGGCATGGACACGCGCCTGATCGAGAAATACGACCGCCGGGTGCCGCGATACACGAGCTATCCGACGGCGCCCCATTTCGATGGCTCGGTCACGCCGGCGACCTATGAGCGCTGGTTGGCCCGCCTGCCGGCGGCCATGCCGTTGTCGATCTATCTGCACGTGCCGTTCTGCGACAGCCTGTGCTGGTTCTGCGGCTGCCACACCAAGATCGTGCGTCGCTATAGTCCCGTGGCGGAGTATCTCGAGGTGCTGCTGCGGGAGGTCGAGCTGGTGGCCGGGCGGCTCGGCGGGCGGCGGCCGGTCAGCCATCTCCATTGGGGCGGTGGGTCGCCGACCATCCTGAACGCGGACGATATCCGGCGCTTGGGTGGACAACTGAATCGGCATTTCGATGTGCTCCCGAATGCCGAGTTCGCGGTGGAGATCGATCCGCGCGGCCTCGAACCGGAGGCCATCGAGGCGCTGGCGGCGATCGGCGTCACCCGCGCCAGCATCGGCCTTCAGGACATCAATCCGCAGGTGCAGCAGGCGATCAACCGGGTTCAGACCCTGGAGGAGACCGCATCGGCGGCGGGCGGACTCCGAGCCGCCGGCATCAAGGCCCTCAACATCGACCTGATGTACGGGCTGCCGCATCAGACAGTGGGGCGCATGGAAGCTACCGTCTCAGCGGCAGTGTCGATGGAGCCGGACCGCATCGCGTTGTTCGGTTATGCCCATGTGCCGGCCCTGAAGCCGCATCAGCGACTGATCCCGGAGGAGGCGCTCCCCGATGGCGCCGAGCGGCTGGCGCAATCCGAGGCGGCGACGTCGGCCCTGCTTGCGGCAGGCTACCGGTCGGTCGGGCTGGACCATTTCGCCCGGCCGGGCGACCCGCTGGCCCGGGCCGCGGAGGCCGGCACCCTGCGGCGCAACTTCCAGGGCTACACCGTGGACCGGGCGCCGGCGCTGATCGGACTTGGTCCCTCGGCCATCGGCGCGTTGCCCGATGGCTATGTGCAGAATGCGGCTCCCATGCACGCCTATCGCGATGCCATCCGATCCGGGCGATTTGCCGTCCATCGCGGCATCGTCCTCAGCCAGGAGGACCGCCTGCGGCGGGCCGTGATCGAGCGGCTGATGTGCGACATGACGGTCGATCTGGATGCGCTGTGCTCGGCGTTCTCGGTGCCGCCGTCCCGGTTCGCTCCGGAACTGACGCGGCTCGGGGACCTCGAGCGCGACGGGCTGGTGGTGCGCGAGGGGTCGGTGTTGACCGTGCCGCCCGACGCAAGACCCCTGTTGCGCTGTGTGGCGGCGGTCTTCGACACCTATCTCGACCGGGCCGGCGGGCGCCACGCCCGCGCGGTCTAGGCGGCAGTCCGCCTACCAGATCTCCTCGTTGCCGTGGTTGGAGAACTGGTCGGTCTCCGGCTCGCGGCGTCTCAAGGGAAGCAGGATCGAGACGTCGATCAGGTCGCCTGGCTCGCTGTCGAAATCGGAGTTCGCCGGCATCGGCCGCACATGGCCCGAGAATTGGAATGGACCGTTGGCGTCCGGGCCCTCGTCCGGACCGGGCAACAGGTCCTCGCGGTCGCAGACATGGGTCACGCAGCCGGCACGCGTCGGATCCCGGCCTTCGCCGTTGGTGTCCTTGCCCGCCTGATCGTCTCCCCGCGTCTCTCCCGGGCGATGACCGGTCCCGCCGTCGCTGCCCGGCGTCGTCGTGCCCTCGGGGATGCGTGCGATATCGACCTCGATGGCGGGTGCGGTCGTCCCGCCGCCGAGCACCACCGCGCCGTCCTGGATTTCGAATGTCGTTGCCGCGACGATCCCATCGGTATTGATCACGCCATCCAGCACCAGGTCGGCGGTGCCGGTTGCCATGGTGACGTGGCGCCCGACCAGCCCGCTGGCGTCACCGGCATCCTGATCGGCGGCCTCGGGCGCAACCTCGACGATCCCGGGCGCGATCTCGAAGTTGATCAGCCCGTCGCCATCGAAATCGACCGTCAGGGTCGGGACATCGGCCCGTGCGGCGCTGCTGCCGATCCGCGCCACGACAACGTTGGAATTCTCGGTTCCCGGCGCGACGAGGCGGCCGAGTCCGATGGTCGCCGCCGTCGCGAGGCCAATCTGCGGCCTGGCGTCGATCGACGCCTCGGGCGCCGTGAGCGACGGGCCGATGCGGCCGGCCTCAAGGGTCGGAACCGGCGGGACGGGGAGGTTCGGCGTGGCCCTGACGGCGCTGGGGAGCGACGGCTGGATCGTGATCGGCCGGACTGTCAGCGACGGGCGGGCGAGGCGCAGCGAGGGCTGGGCGCTGACCGTCGGATTCGCCAGACGGACGGCATTCGTGTTCAACGACTGTGCAAGTGCCGCGCCGGGTGCCGCCGCCAAGAGGACGGCGCACAGCCACGGCGCCATGCGGCCAGGGCTGCCGCGATGCGCGATCGAACGGGTTTGGGTCTTCTGCATCCTTGGCCTCGTGTGTGTTCAAGGCCCCACCATTTGTCGCGGCGAGCGTGCTCCGCGGCTATCACAGGATAGGCACAGGCGCAGATCGCGCAGTGATGGCGATCACCCTCGCGCGGGACGGGACTATCGGTGATGCTTGGTGGCGGTGTCGCCGATCACGACGGCGAGGCCGCTGATTCCCAGTGACAGGATCATCAGGATGATGCCGAGGCCAAGCGCCAGGGCAAGGTTGCCCTTGCTGGTCTCCAGGGCGATGGCGGTGGTCATGACCCGCGTGTGGTGGGCGATGTTGCCGCCGACGATCAACACCGCCCCGACCTCGGCGCTGGCCCGCCCGAAGCCGGCCAGCACGGCGGTGACTAGGCCGAGCCGGCTGTCCCACAGCAAGGTGCTGACCGCCCGCCAGGGTCCGGCGCCGAAGGAGCAGAGCTGTTCCCGGTACTCGGTATAGAGCTCACGGGTCACCTGATGCGACAGCGCCGCGATGATCGGCGTGACCAGCAGGAACTGAGCGATGATCATCGCCGCCGGAGTGAACAGCAACCCGAGCACGCCGAGCGGACCCGAACGCGACAGCATCAGATAGACGATCAGGCCGACAACCACCGGCGGCAGGCCCATCAGCGCGTTCAGCAGGACGATCACCGCCCGCCGGCCGGGAAAGCGGAAGACCGCGACCATGGCACCGAAGGGCAGGCCGATCGCCGCGGCGAGTCCGACCGCCGTCAGGCTGATCACCAGCGATCGTCCGACGATGCCGGCCAGCACCGGGTCCAGCGACACGATGAGGTCGATCGCCAGGCCGAAAGCGGTGAGGATCTCGCTCATTGCCGGCGGCGTACAGAATTACAGGCGCACGTTGCCGGTCGATTGGTGGACGGTCGCGGAATCCCAGCCGAGCCCGTTGAGGACCAGTGCGGCCGCAACGGCGATCAGCACGGCGGCCACCACACTCAGGACAAAAGACTTCATTCGCGGACCCCCCTGTCGGCGAAAGCAAATCTAGCGCATCCAGACGGCTTGGGCATGCCTAGTCTTCCTTGTGCCGGCCGGCCATGCGCAGCAGGAAGCGCACCAGCTCGGCACGGTCTGCCGCATCCGGTATGCGTTGCAGCGGCATCTTCGAGCCCGGCGTCAGCCGGTGCGGCCCGATGGCGAACAGTTCGCTTATGGTGTTCTCGTCCCAGACGATGTCGCTGCGGGCGAGCGCCGGGGAGTAGTTGTAGTCGGGCACGCTGCCGGCCGGCCTGCCGATCAGGCCGTGCAGCGTCGGGCCCGCACGATTGCCGCTATCGGGCGTCAGCGTGTGGCAGACGCGGCAGGTGCCGAACAGCTCCGCGCCGCGGCGCAGCGACGGGTCGTCTACGGCTACGGTCTCGACCGGCCGCACGGCCGTGGAGCCGCCATCGATGGCGGTGCCCCGCTCCACGTCCCAGACCCGGGCCACCTCGTCGATGCCGGCCGATAACAGCCGGCTGCCATCCGGGGAGAACGCCAGGGCCCAGACCGGGCCTTGATGCTCGATGTCCCGCCGTACGACCTGCCCGTTGTCCAGGCGCCATAGGCGCACCCGGCCGTCGGCGCCGCCGGATGCGGCCAGCGTGCCGTCCGGCGACAGCGCGACGGCGAAGACCGGACCCTCATGTCCGTGCAGCTCTTCCAGGGTCGCTCTCGCCTCGACATCCCAGAGCCGCACGGTCTCGTCGGCCGAACCGGTGATCGCGATTCCGCCATCCCCGGACACGGCAAGCGCGTTGATGCCGAAATCATGCCCGTCGAGCCGACCGATCCGGGCACCGTCGGCGACGCGCCAGAGATGCAGGACGCCGTCGCGATCGGCGGCGGCGAGGGTCGCGCCGCCGGACAGGAAGGCGACGCCGTTGAGGCCGGACTCATGCGTGAGCGTGCGGGGCGGGCCGGACGGATCGTCCAGCTTCCAAAGCCGTGCGGTGTTGTCCCAACCCGCCGAGGCTGCGAGCCGGCCATCGGGAGAGACGGCGACGGCCGTCACCTTGGCGCCGTGGCCGTTGAGCCGGTGCGTCAACGTGCCGGTCGCCAGATCCCAGACCGCGAGCGTGCCATCGTCGCTCCCGGACACGGCGCGGTCGCCCGACGGCAGGAAGGCGACCGTGTTGACCGCCGCGTCATGGCCTTCCAGCCGGTGCAGCACGGCCTGCTGGTCGAGGTCCCAGAGAATGAGGCTGTAATCGAAGCCGGCGGTCAGGGCCAGGCGGCCGTCGCCAGACACCGCGATGCCGCGCACCGGGCCGCCATGGCCGACCAGATCGGCCGATGCCGGGATGATGGCCAGCAGAGGAATCAGAAACCCGAGAATCGCGGAGGCCAGGCGAACGGTCTGACGGACCGCGACGCGCCAGCCGGCGCCGGCATCAGGGACGCGTGCTGCGTCGACGTAGCGCGGGGCCATCGGACTCCGTCGGCGGCACATTGGATGGAGCGTCGGAGAATTCATGGCCGGTCGGGGTATGCCGGAACTGTGGCACAAGTTCGCCGGTGCGGGCATCGACGAGCAAGGTGGTCACCAGGAAGGCGTCGTTGCTGTCGCCGCCCGGCGTCATGACGGTGACGGCATAGGCCGGGCTGCCGTCCTCCTGCCGCACCTCCCGAACCCGCAGCGGCTCGACCCCGTAGGCCTCCGCGACTTGCCGGGCTGCCGCCTCGGCGGTCAGGCGCTGGCCCCAGGCGACGTTGGCGTCGAGGCACAGCAGGGCCGCCGCCAGGCCGATGACCGGGATGGCGGCGCGTGGGTGAATGCTGCGAACGCGAAGTTCCATGGCTGTCCATCGTCCTGCCGGTCGCCCGCGGATCCTAGTCGTCGCCGGCGGCGGGCTTGGCGCCGCTTTCGAGCTCCTTGGCCCAGAGGCTATGGTGCTCGCGGGCCCAGTTGCGGTCGACCATGCCGCTGCCCATGGCGTCGAAGGCGCCCTCCATGCCGACCGATCCGATGTAGATGTGGGCCAGGACCACCACGATCAGGAACACGCTGACGATGGCGTGCCACACCTGCGACAGCTGCATCTCAAGCATCGGCGACACGGTCGTCGGCAGGTCGAACCCGATCGCGTTGAGGACCGTGAAGGTCGGCTGGAACATGGCCAGTTGGAACGGGAACATCAAGGCGATGCCCGACAGGCTGATCGAGAGGCCGCCCAGGATCACCAGCCAGAACAGGATCTTCTGCCCGGCATTGAATTTCTTCGCCGGAGGGTGGCTGTGCTTGGTGAACAGGCCGCCGGCCTTCGCCAGCCAGGTGAGGTCGGTCTTGTCCGGGAAGTTGTGCCGGACCCACAGCACGAAGATCAGTACCAGCCCGACCATGAAGGCGAAGGCCAGGTAGTTGTGGGCGTATTTGCCCATCATAGTCAGCCAGGCAAAGGCGTCCGGTCCGATCACTGGCGCCAGCACGTAACGGCCGTAGAGCATGTTCAGGCCGGTCAGTCCGAGCACGATGAAGGAGCCGGCGACCAGCCAGTGGCCGAAGCGTTCCAACCCGTTGAAGCGCTCGACGGTCTGGGCGCTGCGGCCGGACTCGATCTTGATGCGTCCGCGAATGGCGAAGAACAGCGCCAGAACGATGATGATGCCGAGCAGCGCCCAGCCGCTGTAGACCGAGAGCGGACCGTTGCGGATGGCCCGCCAGTTCTCCCCTTCCGACTGGATCAGGACGCCGGCCTGGCGGTCGGGGATCGAGACATTGCCCTGCACGCCCTGTCGCACGGCGCGCCAGATCTCGGCGTCGCTGTCGGCTCCGAGCGAACCGCCGGGCACCGCCCCACCGGGCTGTGCCGCCTCGGTGCCCGGAGTGCCGCCGTCCTGCGCCAGGGATCCCGCGACGATGCTGAAGCCCAGGAATATGACGCCCATCACCAGAATTGCCGGGGTAAGCCCGGTCAGCAGGTCACGCAATCGACGCATCACGGATACTCCCGGCCGTCAGAAGTTCTGTTGATTGGCGCGGAAGCGCAGCTCACGGAGCTGAGCCTCGCTGAGCGCCGTATCCGGCTGGCCCTGATAGACACCCTTCTCCTGGATCAGGATGCGGCCCTGCTCCTCTTCGCGGCAGGCGCCGACCGACAGGGCGGCGATCAATCCGATGGCCAGACTCAACCGGCCCATTCCGGCGCTGATCATCCTCTGTTCTCCATCAGGGTGTCATGTCGCGGCAGGCCAGGGCCGCACGGAATCGAACGGCAGCCGGAACTGCCGTTCGACACCCGTCATCGGGGCGATGATCCGATCAACCGCGCGGAGCCTTCAGCTCATAGGCGGTGCCCCAGCCCCAGGCGCCAGAGCCGAAGCCGCGGGCCACGATGCGCTCGCGGTAGATGTCGGCGACCTGATCGCCGTCACCGGCCAGCAGCGCCTTGGTCGCGCACATCTCCGCGCAAAGCGGCAGCTTGCCCTCGGCCAGGCGGTTGCGGCCGTATTTCTGGAACTCTTCCGCGCTCGCCGTCTCTTCCGGCCCGCCGGCGCAGAAGGTGCATTTGTCCATCTTGCCGCGGGAGCCGAAATTGCCGGCCTGCGGATATTGCGGCGCGCCGAACGGGCAGGCGTAGAAGCAATAGCCGCAGCCGATGCACAGATCCTTGGAGTGCAGCACGACGCCTTCATCGGTCTCGTAGAAGCAATCCACCGGGCACACCGCCATGCAGGGCGGGTCGGAACAATGCATGCAGGCAACCGAGATCGAGCGCTCGCCCGGATCGCCGTCATTGATCGTCACCACCCGGCGGCGGTTCACGCCCCAGGGCACCTCGTGCTCGTTCTTGCAGGCGGTCACGCAGGCGTTGCACTCAATGCACCGTTCCGCGTCGCAGAGAAATTTCATCCGTGCCATTTTTCCGCTCCTTACGCCCGCTCAATCCGGCAGAGGGTTGCCTTGGTTTCCTGCATCTGGGTGACCGAATCATATCCATAGGTCTGCGCCGTATTGGAGGATTCGCCCAGAACGTAGGGGTCGGCACCCTGCGGGTACTTGCCTCTCAGATCCTCGCCTTGGAAATGCCCGGCGAAGTGGAAGGGCATGAAGGCCACGCCCCGGCCGACCCGGTTGGTGACCATGGCCATCACCCGGACCTTGCCGCCCTCCGGACCGTGCACCCAGACCATCTCGCCGTCGCGGATGCCGATGGAGTTGGCATCGAACGGATTGATCTCGACAAACATGTCCTGCTGCAACTCGGCCAGCCACGGGTTTGAACGCGTCTCGTCGCCGCCGCCCTCATACTCGACCAGCCGCCCCGAGGTCAGGATGATCGGGAAATCCTTCGAGAAATCCTGCTCCTGGATCGAAGCGTAGAGGGTCGGCAGGCGAT
>JAAUYH010109377.1_pt1 | contig 11109 bp, 9 predicted proteins | sample 7278061 | NCBI WGS metagenome assembly JAAUYH01 (sample SAMN14350203, study PRJNA611818) | marine sediment metagenome | isolation source: surface marine sediment (0.6m) | place: French Polynesia: Moorea | collected 2018-08 | reverse complement strand
GGTGCGATTGTGCGGTGAAACGAAATATTTTGTTTCGCTATCTGTTCGGCCATACCATTAACTTAAATGCGTGAACGAAACAAAATATCGCCAATCGCACTAACCCAGGGGGAAATTAGGTCAATTACCCGATATACGGATAACGGAGAATTACTCGTTAAAAGTTCATTAAAAAGTCCCAATCAATTAACTCTCAGCTAGCTAGCGAGATACAGTTCAGTAAGTAAAATAGCTATTGTTAACTTTGTAAAGATTTTATACCAAAACTGTAAATCTAGATCCAAAACAGACTTATACTACAAGTGTGAATAAAAAAGTGAAACTGCCGAATTTTAGGTGGGATTCGGCAATCAGAAAACTAGAAACTAAAGCTTATGTTAGATTCTAGAACTCAAGCAATTGATAATAAATCATCAGAAAACGGCGCTCGCGGATATGTTTCTGCCCCTCCAGCAGTATTTTTGACCAAAGGAGGATGTGAGAGCGCAGGAAGAAAGAGAAAAGTTTTCCATGAACCCAGTGACATTGAACTCGGTCAAGTAGGTTGACATGAAATTACCTCTATTAAATCGCCGAAAGAAATATTAATGTAATATGATGCCAAGCCTATAAGTTGGCCATCAATTTAGCAGGAGTGAAAAATGAGTCAAATAAAAAGCAAGACACTGAAAACATCGCTCAAGGCAAGAAAACGTAATACGGAAAAAAAGAATAGCTCAACTAGTTCATCACAACTATTACATCCAACTAGTGCGACTTTACAAACAGCACTGTCGCAGACAATCAATTTACCAACTTTCCGCGAAACGCCCAGTTCACTCTCGTCCAGAGAACGTCTCCAAATTATAGAGCAGGCTCTGGTTTTGTTGGAGGAAAACTATGTTCATTTGAGGCTTAAAGAAGCTATGCATGCGGTTGAGCCAATTCAAAAACTGAAATTATTAGAACACCAAATTCGGCAAACTGCTGAGAGCGAGTTGCCATCTGACTTAGACTTTCATCGTCAGATGAGCCGTATATTTAACTCTCTAAGGGATCTGCACACCAACTATTTGTTGCCAAGTCCCTATAATCGTCTTTCTGCTTTTGTGCCTTTTGAAGTAGAGGCTTTTTTTGAAGATGGCCAAAGGAAATACTTGGTTTCTCGTTTAGTTTCAGGATTTACAGCCGATTCGTTTGAACCGGGTGTAGAGATAATTTATTGGAATGGTATTCCCATTGAGCGTGCAGTGGAACTGAATGCAGAGCGATTTGCGGGAAGCAACCAAGATGCTCAAAGAGCGAGAGGAATAGCTACTTTAACCATACGTCCACTAATCATAGCTTTGCCACCAGATGAGGATTGGGTAGTAGTGGGCTACAAGAGTTTAGATGGGCAAGAAAAAGAATTGAAAGTGGAATGGTTAGTTACAGATGCAGGAAGAGAATTTGAAACTGATACGGCACAAGGTCAACTAACTATAGAAGCGACTGCTCAAGGGATGGATCTCGAACTAGATCGCCTAAATCAGCTCAAGAAAATGTTGTTTGCACCAGAAGTAATTGATACGGAAAAGAAAATCGTGGCAATGACAGCTAAATCTGGGGGGATAAATCTGGGTTTAGATAGTCTGTTTCCTGGAGTACTTCAAGCAAGACCAGTAACTACGGATTTGGGAATATTTGGATATTTACGTATTCGCACCTTTAATGTAGAGAATGCGGAAAGTTTTGTAGCTGAGGTAATTAGATTAGTCGAACAACTACCCCAAGATGGTCTAATTATTGATGTGCGAGGGAATGGTGGGGGTTTGATAACGGCGGGAGAACAGTTATTACAGGTGTTTACGCCCAAAGAGATTGAACCAGAGAAATTACAGTTTATCAACACTCCTCTCAATTTAGAATTATGCGAACGTCATGCACCGAGTGAATTAGCCCCAGATTTCGATCTATCAGCTTGGATCGATTCCCTCAAGCAATCAATAACAACTGGAGCTACTTACTCGAAAGGGTTTCCCATTACCTCGGCGATAGCAGCTAATGCGCTCGGACAGCAATACCATGGACCAGTGGTATTGATTACAGATGCTCTGTGTTATAGCACCACAGACATATTTGCGGCGGGATTCCAAGATCATCAAGTGGGGGTAATTCTGGGAGTTGATAATAACACTGGTGCAGGGGGAGCAAATGTATGGACTCACGAGCTCATAAAAATTCTCTTCGAGCTGCCGATCCCGGCTGAAGATTCACCCTATCAAGATTTACCACAAGGCACAGGGATGAGGGTTTCTATTCGACGGACGCTAAGAGTGGGAGAACAGGCAGGAACGCCAGTAGAAGATTTGGGAATAGTGCCTGATTTTCTCCATGATATGACCAGGCAAGATCTCTTAAACCATAATATAGACTTGATTAATCGGGCAGCAGAAATTCTCAAGGAAATGCCAGTTCGGCAGTTAGAAGCGGAAACGGAATCTATCACACCAGGGAATGTGAAACTGGTGTTGAAAACCCAAGGAATTAGTCGTTTAGATGTTTATGTCAATGGACGACCACAAGGTTCTCTTGATTTTAGCGATGGGGAAACTGAGTTGAACCTACCTTTACCAGCAATAAACTCAATCCTGTTACAGGGTTACGATGAGAATGAACTTGTAGCCAGTAGAAAACTAGTAATTTAACCTTGGCTACCTGGGTGTCAAGTATTCATTCAAACAATTTTCTGATTGAGCGAATAAGAGAAGATAAGATACCCAGATAGTGAACGGGAACAGGAAATCATTGAGCGGAGCCAACTAGAAAATGCCGATTAATAACTATGGTGTTTGGGTGGCCAAGCCAGTTCGAGTGAGTGCAGAACGTGCCGAACAGGACCCCCATTCACCGCATATTCATCTTTACTATAAAAACCAGGAAGATGATTCAGAAGTATTTAGAGCCTCAATAAATGTCAAGTCACTGTCTGAGCTTTCAGAGCTGGTGTTTTGGTTTATTCCCAACTTTCAGCATCCGATAGTCAACAAATTAGCAGATTTAGAGAGAGGATTTCAGCAGATAGACAGGGAAGCGGGTGGTATTGCACTGGATTATATTCGAGGCAATCTGATGGATTTTCGAGAAGGTCGAATCTTACCGCATGATTTACCCGAAGAGCGTGACGATATTATTGATTACGTCATGCCCGAACTAGAGTCAGCTATTGAACGGAATGCGACAGTTTATTTGTTCGGAGAACCTTACGATGATAGGAAAGGTATCCACAACATTCACATGAATCAAGGGAGTGCAGAGCAGTTTGCTAGGTTTAATGGGGTCTGGCAAGATGGGGGGATTATGCTACATTTCCCCGATGAAAATCGTGTTGATGCAATTTTTCTAGCTTTTGCTTCCCAAGCAATTCATACAGATGAAAATGGAGGAAATGCTTTACCAGGAAGTCAAACTTTTGCTCAATTGCTTAAATTCCGTGAGGAAACTGAGGAGCTAAGAGTAGCGATTATAGCTGCATTAGTAAATCCAGTAGGCAGTGAAAATCAGGGAGACAGTAATGTAGAGCCAGAAGTAGTTTACTTACTCAACCGTTCTAGAGAAGATGTCTCACTAAAAGATTGGTCTTTACTGAATACGAAGGATGTAGCCTTGAAGATTGTGGATGAGTCTATTTTAGCTTCTGGAGAGATGCGTAAAGTAGTCATGAAAGAAGTTCCTCTCTCAAATCGAGGCGGGCTGATTTCTTTACTAGATGAGCGAGGTAATAAAGTTGATGGCGTAAGCTATACCAGAGAACAAGCCAAAAAAGAAGGAGAGCTAGTTATTTTTAGATAGTCATGAACTTTGTAGCCTCGGGACTTAAACAATTTTGCTAGTAAAAATAAGATAGAATGCTTTTAATAACTGGCTTGAGCATTAGTTGACCGGCTTGGTTTGGGCTTGATTTTTGTTTAACTACCGTTATTCATTTCTTTGAACAAGCTTTAATGGCGACCGTAGGCTCTTCAGAAAATCCAACTCTTATTATTTAATTGAATGCTTTATTATTTGGCGATCGCTTTGACCTGAATCTTTACGAGATTGCACCAAAAAAGAAGTTGATTGAGGAAGAAAAGTAATTCTTAATTTTAGATTATTTTTGGTGAGAAACTTGTAAATATCTAGTATAAAAAATGTCAGTAAATCATATTTTTTTTGAACAAAACTAATTGATATATATAATATTTTTGTTAACAAAATTGATTTAATAATAGCTTGTAAATATACAATAGTAATAAATAATTCAATAATAATAATAGGAGGCTCAAAAAATGCCTAGAAATAAAAGCCTCTATCATGCTTCTCTCTATGACCTCTACAAAATTTCGGGATTTGAGGAGCTTAACGAGCGAGCTGCTTCCGCTACTGCTGATTAACTTAACGTTAAAGCTTAGATGAATATTTTTCGGTCAAATTATTCGCTTTAGGAGGGCTTCGAGGATGTCGGTCAAATTACCTCTTTCAGGCACATTTGTAGGTGGGGAAACTAAACTAGTTTTCACCAATCCAATCACAGACTTAGATATTTCAATTAACGACTCTAGTATACCTATTAACCATAGTGCTCCTGCAAGCAATACCTATACGGTGAGTGTCAATAACCTCCCAACAGATACTCCTCTTAAGTTCACTATTAATTACAAAGAGTCTGGCATCGAGCGTTCAGAATCAATTACTGTATACAAGCCGCGTCACGATCTGGGCGGCATGGGAGCTACTGTTATTCGTAGAAATGGCAATATTCTCGGTACATTCTTTAAGTTTTGGTTGCCCAACGTAAAAAATGTCTACGTTATCGGCTCGTTTAACGATTGGGCGAGAGTAGATCGTACTTTCCGCTTAGATTCTCTGGGTGATAGCGGATATTGGTATGGATTTTCTCCAGATGCTCGTCCTGGAAATGACTATAAGTTTTTTGTGCGTGGGTTTGACGGTAATGAAAGTGAAGTCTCAGATCCAGCAGCTAAAGACACGATTAAAACATCACACAACGAACCCGACGATAACGATGCCAACGCCGTAATTGTTGACCCAAGTGCCTTCGAGTGGGTTTACGACAGTTACCATGCAGATCGCCGTCGCGATCTACGTCAATACATCATTTACCAGGCTCATTGGGGAACATTCTTTAGACCAAGCAATGGTTCACTAGACTACGAAAAATTTACCAAAGGTACAAATTTATCGGAAAAAAGATTTAGCGTGGCACAGAAGCTAAAACATATTGCTGAACTTGGATTTACAGCACTAGAATTACTGCCCGTTCATGAATCTAACGGTGCTACTAACGCAGGATACGATCCAAGCTTCTATTTCGCAGTTGAGTCTGCCTATGGCAGTCCAGATGATTTACGCATTTTGGTAGATGAAGCTCACAAGCTAGGTTTATCAGTTATCTTCGATGCGGTCATAAATCACCTGACAGCCGACTTAAGTCACTCGTCTTTCTCTCAAGAATTTATTCGAGGTTGGTATATCAAAGAAAATGCCCCTTGGTCGAACCATAACGTATTTGGAGGTTCTGACTGGGGTCCAGATCCAGACTTTGAGCGTCCCGAAATTCGGAATTTGCTAACCGATTGTATCCGCATGTATTTTAATGAGTATCACGTGGATGGAATCAGATTTGATGCCACAACCACCATTCCCAATTTTGCTCTCAAAGAAATCATCGGACAATTGCAACTAAAATATGGCTGGCAGGGAAAGTATTTGATTGCAGAGCATCTCACAGATAATCCATTTGATTACATTGTTGGAGATATTGGATGTCATGCTGGATGGTACAAACCTGCATTTAATGAGGCAATTTATCGAGTAGTTGGAGCTTTGGGGAAAGGAAGTTTTACTGGTCTGAGACAGGTTTTTGAAACCAATCATGATGGTCAACCACAATCCGCTATTAAATATCTACTAGGTTCTCACGATGAAAACTGGGAATCTCACGGTGGTAAATCGGCTATTCATCATTTTGGAGGTCTTTTTAATAGGTACTCCCGCATGAAAATGCGATTAGCTTGGGCTCTCAATGTTTGCGCCCTAGGGACACCCATGATGTTTATGGGAACAGAATACATGACAGATCGATCTTGGCATGATTACTTTGGTTATAACGGAACCAGTGCCATTGCACAAAGTAAGCCTTTTGTCTGGGAACCCTCAGCCAACTCTGCTGAAGGTAAATTCATGAAGATGGTTCGGGATATTAATCGTTTGAGAACCAAAGTAGGCGCACTACGCACTTCCAATAGGAAATGTAGATTAGTCCATGTTGATCGTGACAATGGTGTTTATGCTTACAAACGATGGGATTACTTTGGCAATGTAGTGCTTATTATTATCAATATTTCTGATGGACAGTGGCAAAATCGCCAATATCAACTGCATACGGATACCCCTAACAGCCGTTGGCATGAAATTTTCAATTCCCAATATGTCAACTATGGTGGCTGGACAGGCTCGGGCAACTCCGATTCATCTTTTTATCCAGTAGCAGATGGCGCAGGCTTATTACAGGGAATCAATATTCCTAAGTGGAGCTTGATGATTCTCAAGCAACAGTAGAACTTGGTCTAGCTTCTTGAGCGGGAGTATCAGAGAACCGAATAAAGCATCACTACTCGCTCCCATTAATACAAAAGAAGTAACTACTCAGGTAGAAGTAAAGAAGCTAGTGAAAAAGAGGACTAAAGAATGATACTTTAGTTTTATGACAGGAGCAGAAAAAGACCAAAAAATTATCGCCCTAGAAAAAGAAAATCAGGCACTGCGAGAAAGGATAGCAGAGCTTGAGAGGCGTTTGGGTTTGAATAGTGACAATAGCTCCAAACCTCCATCTTCTGACGGGTTAAAGAAAAAACAGAAAAGAACCCAAAGTCTTCGTAGTAAGAGTAAAAAAGCGTCAGGAGGACAAAAAGGTCATGATGGGGAAACCTTAAAACAGGTACTTGAACCAAATAGAATAATTAACCATTCAGCACCATCAAGCTGTTCGGGGTGTGGGTGCAACCTCAGTAAATCGACCGTAGTCTCCAGCATCAAACGCCAGGTGTTTGACATTCCCAAACCCTTAATAGAAGTCACCGAACACAGAGTAGAAATTAAGCAATGTCCTCAGTGTAACACCAAAGTAAAGGGAGAATTTCCGCCATTAGTCCAAGCACCAGTACAGTATGGGGTGAGACTAAAAGCCAGATCTGCCTATCTTCAGCATCAGCATTTTATTCCCGAAAAAAGATTGAGTGAAATCTTTAGAGATGTGTTTGGTTGTTCTGTGAGTGAAGGAACAATTGTCAATTACAGTAAATCGTTAGCGGGGGCAGTAATTCCTGTAACTCAACAATTAAGCTCATTGGTAAAACAAGCAGCAGTCAAACACCTAGATGAAACAGGATTACGAATAGCAGGAAAGACCAATTGGTTGCACTCGGCTTCTACAGAAACCATAACTTGGTATCGAATCGCAACTAAGCGCAAAGATTTAGAACCATTAAAAGGGATTGAAGGAGTAGTGGTTCATGACCATTGGAAACCTTATTATCAAATTCCAGGTGTTGCTCACCAACTATGTAATGCTCATCATTTGAGAGAACTTAAAGCGTTAGCCGAAATTGACTCCGAATCCTGGGCGAGATCGATGAAACAATTGTTATGTCTGGCTAATAAGTACCGCAACCTTTATCCTCAAACTATCCCGAAGACTATAGTTACTCGACTTCATAAACTTTATCAATCAATTATTCAAAGAGGATTAAATTTTCATCTCACTCAACCACCTCTAGCCCGTAATGGAAGTAGAGGACGACTCAAGCGTCGGGTGGGTCACAATCTGCTCTTACGATTACAAAGTTTTCGCTCAGATGTGCTGGGTTTTCTACACCAATCAGAGATTCCTTTTACCAATAATCAAGCCGAACGAGATTTACGAATGATGAAATGTAAGCAAAAAATTTCTGGCTGCTTTCGGCGTGCAGATGGTGCTGTAGATTTTGCTAATATTCGCTCTGTTCTTTCTACTGCCAGGAAGCAAAACCTTAATCTGCTTCAAGTTTTAGCTGATATTTTTTCTGGTCAACTTCCTGTTTTTACTTAAACTACCTGAGTAGTTACGGTTTTTGTCTTAAAAACCAGTTTAATTGCACTAAAAAAACACCTATAAGTGCAATTTTTTGGTATCATAGACTACATTAAATTCTGTGGTCCAAGAAGAAAAAGAAACTGGTTACAATACAAACAAAATACGTTAACAGCTAGTGGGATTGGACACTAGCTACAAGCCACTAGGTTTAATTTAATTGATTACCTAGTACCAAAGTTAAGTAAGTAGACCCTAAATGATGCCTGAATTACCTTTGTACATTTTTAGGGACTAAAAAGATCTGCTCGATAGTTATATATGTATCGACACTGGGAACAGTGGAACGAAGAGCGCGTATTCGTTCCCTGAGACAGACAAGCTCCATTCCTTGTTTATGTCATAGACCAAAACTTCTAATACCAATTCACTAAATGAAGCCTATACATTAGACGAGTACAACCTTTGATTTAATGAAATTTATTCCTAGCAAAGTTCAAGTGAATTGGTATAATTTCTAGCCTCAAATTGTCAGAGTTAAACTGACAATAAGTTTTCTATTTTATAAACTACATAAAATATAAGAAGATTCTTAAAAGCATCTGCATTAGTGCATTCGCTGAAGAGGCACAATAAATAGCAAAACCCAGTTCAGGTTACTGCTGGCTACTACTGCGCTTTTCAAAGCCTGAATAATAGAATCATTAACAAGGCAGATGTCAGGCACGCAAGGGGCGTCCTGATTGAGTTCCAGAGGTTCCAACGCGGTTCAAATTCTTGACGAGCCGCTTTTTGCTTCGTTTCATCCATAATGTCGGGCTCCAGAGTTTGTAGTTTGTTGTTCAGTGGTACGTTAACAGTAAAGGTCGGCAATTGAACGCCTAAAAGATAGAGGACTGTGGGAAATATTATGAGCAGACGTTCAGTTCCATCCAATTGACCAATGCCAAGCACAGCCGAAGTTAACAAAATCACAACTGAACCGACCCAGACCAAGACAAAAATCGGCTGATTATTCTGGATGACGCCATCTACCACCTGAAAAGCTCTGATAAACTCCCGATCATTTAAACTTTTTAGGCCTGGCATCACCACTAAGGCAAAAGCAAACAGGAAGCCTGCCACCAGGGAACATAGAAATGTAGCCAAGATCAATGTAATTTGAAAGATTACTTCTGTTGACATAGAACAGTCTCCTTAATCTTAGAAGATCTACCAGAGTCAGAGATTTAAAATATCGGTGGGCATGGGTTTAGTAGGACAAACTGGGTGTTTGGTGCAGATAGGAATCATCCACCAGTTGCTTGAGGATGAAGTCAGCTACATCTGCTCGGGAGATTTTTAGTTTTGAAGTCTTATCGGTGCCTGGAAAACCGTGGCGGTAATTACCGGTACGATCTCCCTCAACAAAGGCTCCCGGACGAACAATCGTCCAATCTAAACCGCTTTGTCTCACATCCTGCTCTTGCCGTTGATGATCGGCAAATACATTCCGCAAGATCAGGCCAAACATGATGTACTTCCAATAAAAGTTCAGACTGCCCCAGCTATCACCTGCCCCAAGAGTTGTTTGACAGATAAACCTTTGCACTCCATTTTTTTCCATTGCTTTAAGGATTTGTCTTGTGCCCTCTGAGCGAAGGGTTCCAGTTAGCTTGGGCCCAGAACCAAGGGTGCAGATAACAGCATCTTGGCCTTGTACTGCCTGTTCCACCGCCGAGAGAGCCAAAACATCTCCCTGAAAAATCTTGAGATTAGGGTTTTTGAGCTCGAGCTTGGCAGGATTACGTGTAAAGGCTGTAACTGTATGCTCCTGTTGGAGAGCTTGTTCAACTACTTCCCGACCAACACCGCCAGTTGAGCCAAAAATTACAAGTTTCATAATTGCCTTTCCTCAATTAACAACACCAATAGCTTAAGGAAACGATTTTGGCTCAGCTATCTAATTCTTGTGAAACTATCACGATCTTGCGCTCAGTTTCTCAATCTTGAGTAGAACTATCATTTAAGATGAAAATGATCGCGTCTTACCTCTGTCCTAAATCTTAGCTTATTGAGCCGATCTGCTCTCATAAGCCAGGGGTTGAACACTACTCACATTGAGTTAGTTCTATGGAAAAAACTGCCCTCTACCAAGACCAAATAAATCCCTTACCCAGCCAGGTCAGTCCAGCCCTAATCGGGGAACATATTCGGATTCAGCATCTCCGTAATCCTCCTGGAGAGGGGCCTTATCATCAAGAGGGTGAGCACACACTGTTTATGTCCCTAGCTCCGCGCCCGATTCCATATTGGCAAGCTCAGGATGGTAAAACCCACACAGGGCTATATCGTAAGGGAGACCTGTTAATCACACCTGCTAACACCCCACTGTTTGTTCGCTGGGAAGGGGATGAAAATTGCTTACAGATTCAGCTTACTGCTCAGTTTCTGCAAAGCGTCGCTAGGGAGACTCTACAAAATGATTGCGCTCTCCTAGAGCTCGTACCGACATTTCAGACCCGTGATGCCCATTTAGAAGCGATTGCCACAATGCTCTTCACTGAATTTCAACAAAATCCAGCCGGTAATCGGCTTTATGTGGATTCTCTAGCGAATATCTTGGCAGTTAATTTGCTCAGACACCATGCGACAACCAAACCACAGTTGCCAATTTATGAGGGAGGTCTCCCCCAGCGTCAACTTATGCAAGTCTTAGATTACATTGATGCTCATTTAGGTCAAAATCTCAAGCTGGAAAACCTAGCCCAATTGCTCGACATGAGCCAATTCCATTTCAGCCGTTTGTTCAAGCAATCTATGGGATTAGCTCCCTACCAATACTTGACTCAGCAACGAGTAGAGAGGGCTAAACAGTTGTTGAAACAGACAGACCAATCCATTGTCAATATTGCCTTACATTGTGGGTTTAACAGTCATAGCCACTTAAGTAAAAAGTTTCGACAAATTACAGGTATGACACCAAAATCTTATAGAACAAGTTAGTTCAAATGGGCGTTGAAAGACTTTTCCCCCTAATT
>JAAUYH010087890.1_pt1 | contig 11109 bp, 13 predicted proteins | sample 7278061 | NCBI WGS metagenome assembly JAAUYH01 (sample SAMN14350203, study PRJNA611818) | marine sediment metagenome | isolation source: surface marine sediment (0.6m) | place: French Polynesia: Moorea | collected 2018-08 | reverse complement strand
CCCGCAGATAGTCAAAACCAAATTCGTTGTTGGTTCCATAAGTCACATCGGCATTGTAAGCCGCCCTTCTTCCCTCTGAGTTGGGTTTGTGATGATCAATACAGTCAACTGAGAGCCCGTGAAATTCGAAGATAGGCCCCATCCAGGCACTATCCCTTTTGGCCAAATAGTCATTCACCGTAACCAAATGAACACCTTTTCCAGCTAAGGCGTTCAGGTAGAGTGGGAGGGTAGCTACCAAGGTCTTACCCTCACCGGTTTGCATTTCGGCTATTTTACCCTGGTGAAGAGCAATTCCACCAATTAGCTGAACGTCGTAGTGAACCATATCCCAGGTAACTTCCTTACCCGCAGCATCCCATGAATTACTCCAAACCGCATTATCGCCCTCTAAACTCACATATTCTTTTGTGCCGGAAAGTTGCCTGTCAAATTCCGTAGCTTTTACCTTAATAGTGGTGTTTTCAACAAAGCGTTTTGTAGTTTCTTTAACTACTGCAAAAGCCTCTGGTAATAGTTCATTTAGCTTATCTTCTGTTACCTTGTAAGCTTCGTCCCCCAGTCTGTCTATTTCAGCATAGAGTTCCTCATTCCTATCGATGTCTTCAGAAGATTTCACCTCTTCCTGCAAGGATTGGATCTTGCCTCCTATATCTTCTATGGCTGCTGATATTCTCGACTTAAATTCTGTGGTCTTGGCCCTGAGGGCATTGTGGTCTAGATCCAGGAGTTTTTCGTATTGTTGATTGATCTGAACCACTAATGGTTGTAGCTCCTTAACATCTTTCTTCGCCTTATCTCCAACAAATGCTTTGAGTACAGTATTTAGTAAACTCATATACTTATTTCATTTTGAGAGTCATCCCGGCAGTAAAATACCGATTCTTAGATGATCACATTTAACCACCGTAGAAGTACAAAAGTTGTTCCAGATGTTCGAAAACTACCAAAACACCCCGATGGCTGTCAAAATTACATAAAAAAAAAGCCTCATATGAGACTTTTTAATCTTATTAACACCTGAGATAGATTAATATTCATCCTCGTTCCAGAGGTAGTCTTCCTCAGTGGGATAATCTGGCCATATTTCCTCAATAGATTCATAAATCTCACCGCCTTCCTCTTCCATGGATTGTAGGTTTTCCACAACTTCCAATGGCGCACCGGTTCGAATCGCGTAATCTATCAATTCATCTTTTGTGGCAGGCCAAGGGGCATCACTCAGATAAGATGCCAATTCTAATGTCCAATACATGGCTTACTATTGTTTTAAAATTTTTGCAAAAATAATTTTTAAACCCAATTGGCCAAGAAATTTAGAATTTAAATACGCTAAATTCTGGTCAATTTTCTGATTTGGTACTGTGATAACGAAGAAAATGCTAAAATATTAGTCCTTTTTTGCAGGTATCCATTTTACTTCCTTTACCTGAAGTTGGCTGGTCAATTTTCGTGCCAGGACAAATAAATAGTCGGAAAGTCGATTAAGATAAGACAATACGATGTCATCAACGGGCTCATTTTCATGTAAAATACTGGTCATACGTTCGGCTCTTCTGCACACAGTGCGCGCTATATGACATGTTGACACTATTGGGTGACCACCGGGTAGTATAAAATGTGTCATTGGAGCCAATGATTCATTTATCTGATCCATTTCAGCTTCTAGTTGACTTATATCTTCCTGTTGAATCAGGGGAATATTTAAGCGATCTTTCCCACTTTTTAGCTTGGTTTTCTCAGGATCGGTAGCTAGTACAGCACCTAGTGTGAACAGGTTGTTTTGAATTGTAATAAGAAACTCAGAATCGTGTTCATCCAGACCTTGATCCCTGAGCATTCCTAACCAAGAATTAAGTTCATCCAGGGTGCCGTAAGAATTAATCCTAATATGATGTTTAGGCACACGTGTACCTCCAAATAACGACGTAGTGCCGTCATCACCGGTTTTGGTGTATATTTTCATAGATTATTTTTTGATTTCCGAATTAAGTTGAACACTTTCTTTTCGGCGCCCCAATTTATGCAGATTTTTTAACTCTCGTTACTGTCTTGTCTTTTATCCTTGCGCTCATAACCCTCCATAAATTTTCTCGAACGTCTTCTTCTAGAGCCTTTCCGATTGTAAATACGGATAGCGATATAAATAACAGCCAGTCCTGCAAGGAGATAATAAATGTTTATGTCCATAACCAGATTGCTTTCCTAAATTTACGGGATTAAGATCGAATCTTAAAATCTATATGCTCCAGCCGGAGTGATTGAATTATTATTTTTTTGGCCTGGCAGTTGCGGATGGATCCAATACTGCAAAATAACGATAGAGATAAGCATAGCGCACGGCCAGGGTTAACAGAACCAAGCTTCCAATAGCAGGAAAATCCTGAATCCCTGTTACCCATAGTAATGGTATTAATACAAGCAGCAATAGGAGTATTGTAATATATCTTGGAATCCACGATACCAACTGACCATTAGATGTCATGTAGAAAGCCGCAACTAAATTGAATGGAAAAGCCCATGCGATATTAAAATTATAGGCAAAAGAGGTATAATCTGAAAAGAACCAGAGGAAAGTTAATACTATACCTACTAAGCCCGTCAATAATAACAAGGTAAAATCGAGCCATCTGCTGCGGGTTTTGTTAATAATGTCAATTGTTGTGATGGTAAGTGTGAATATGAAAAGAAATAGGGTCCAGAATAAAGGTGATGATGTAAATATTAATTTTCGAGGGCCGTTATTTAAATCTAAAATTGTCCTTTCTCTTAGTACAAGAGGATTTCCATTCAGGGTAGTGTTGTTAAGTTGAGATAGTACATAATCTGGTAAGAACATATGTTCTTCATTTTTAACAACCCGGTCATTTACAGAGCCTAAAGCAAAGTCAATTCCAAGACTTGCCCATGAATTCCAGTTGAGATAGCTCTGAATCATCTCCCTAAAACTTATTTCTTTTTTTATATGGTCATCACTGAATGCAAGTGATTCGCCCAGGACATTTTTCGGTACCTCAGGCATTTTGGTAGAGCAGTTCTCATGAATAAACTCATATTTATAATATCTGTTCTCTGGCCTATGGTTGTATTCAAGGAAGAGGAAGACTTGATTTTTGTCTGTTGTACTAAGATCTAGAATTTGCTCTTTTACCCATCTGTTTTCCAGTTGATAATTGTAAAGAAAATTTACAAATCGTTGCCTGCTTAGTGAGTAAAGTAACTTGCCACTCAAAAATTTTAAATAAAAATAAGGAGTGTCAAAATCAAATGTTCCGTAGTTGTATACCAGATCCAATCCCTGGGCGGGATCCTGTACTCTAAATGCACTGTGGCCAAAGGCGGAATAAAGCTGATCACCTGCACCACATGTAATAACACTTATCTCAGCTGAAGGCGACAAACCAGAAACCTGGCTGAATCCTGACCAGCAGATCGTTAGCAATAGGATTAACGAAAAGAATTTCATTCGCATAGGTACAGGAGCCTGAGAGAATCAATTTCAATAATTCCCCCCAAATATCTAAAAAATGTTGCAGCCTTCCTTTCAACTCTGACTAAAAAAGAAATTTGACCTCGAAGTACTATGTATTTTGTGCTCATTTAGGAGTACCAAAATTATCTTACATTTACCAAAACTCTAACCTATGAGGCGTAAGATCCCGCATTTTCTCACACTTCTCAATATACTTTCAGGTTGCATAGCTACAGTTTTTGCCGTTCAGAATCAGTTGGAATGGGCCGCCCTCTTTGTTTTTATCGGAATCTTCTTCGATTTCTTCGACGGGTTAGCGGCGAGATTGTTGGATGCTCAGTCGGAAATGGGCATTCATCTCGACTCCCTGGCTGACATGATCACCAGCGGACTGGTTCCCGGAATCGTTATGTTTCAGCTGTTGGCCTTATCTCAGACTGGTGGTTGGAACGCCGTGTCCTGGCAAGAATTTCATTTTAATACATCGACACCGACGATTAATGTGTTTCTGCCATTCTTAGGTTTTATGATCACTCTTGCCTCAGCTTACAGGCTGGCAAAATTTAATACAGATGAAGACCAACTTACTACGTTCAAAGGATTACCTACTCCGGCTAATGCGTTATTAGTTTTATCTCTTCCACTCATAATGCTTTACCAAGGTAATGATTTGATAAATAGCATAATACTGAATCCGTGGTTTCTAATTGGCCATATTATCCTGAGCAGTTTTTTGCTCAATTCCAACATAGAGCTGTTTGCACTTAAATTCAAAGACTGGAGTTTTAAGGGGAACGCAATGCGCTATATTTTTCTGATACTAAGCCTTGTATTATTGTTGACCTTAAAATTCATGGCTGTACCGGTAATTGTGGCATTGTACATTATCAGCTCCCTTATACTGAAATTGGAGCTTAGTTCTCAAACAAAATAATTATCGTGTATCGGTTAATTGGAAGCTCTTAAAAACTAAAAATCAAGTTTCTTTTTACGCAGCTCGAAATTCTGACCCAGATATACCTTACGCACCATTTCATCTTCTGCAAGTACTTCCGGAATCCCAGATTTTAAAATACCTCCTTCGAACATTAGGTAAGAACGCTCGGTAATGGCCAGGGTTTCCTGGACATTGTGGTCCGTAATAAGGATGCCGATATTTTTGTCCTTCAATCGCGCTACGATACGTTGAATATCTTCCACGGCTACTGGATCTACTCCGGCAAACGGTTCGTCAAGTAAGATAAATTTTGGATCAGTGGCCAGTGCCCGAGCTATTTCGGTTCTCCTTCTTTCTCCACCGGAGAGCAGATCGCCACGATTTTTTCGAATATGACTAAGTCCGAATTCCTCAATTAAGGATTCCATTTTCATGTGCTGTTCCTTCTTGCTTAAATCGGTAAGTTGAAGGACACTCAGGATATTTTTTTCGATGCTGAGCTTTCGAAATACCGAGGCCTCCTGAGCCAGATATCCGATTCCATTTTGGGCCCTCTTGTACATTGGGAATTTAGTGATCTCCGTATCGTCAAGAAAGATCCTGCCTCCATTAGGTTTAATAAGGCCTACGATCATATAAAAACAAGTGGTCTTACCTGCACCGTTAGGACCTAACAGACCTACTATCTCTCCCTGGTTCACCTCCAAGGAAATTCCTTTTACTACTCTTCGGCCTCTATAGGCCTTCATTACTTTTTCTGCTCGAAGCTTCATGATCTTGCGATGCCAAAACTAATCATATATTCCCTATTGACCCTTAGAATTAACGGATTATTAGAATTAACGAGCGACATAGTGAAGAAGTGGTAGGGCAAAATCAATATTAGTGCGATTAGTGCTGAGGCTCCAGAAATATCCGGAACTTATTGAATTCTTTAGCTCGATTTCGCATATTTCTGTTGTCTTTTTGCCTCGCGTCTTATAACTACCTTAGAAATGTAGATACTGATCTGGTACAGTATCAGAACCGGCACGGCAACAATTATCTGGCTTGCCACATCCGGTGGAGTAATTACTGCCGAAATGATCAACACGATAACCAGTGCAACTTTGCGGTATTTTCTAAGTACTTCGGGTGTAACCAACCCGATCTTAGTAAGGAAGAATATGATTATCGGCAACTCGAAAATCAGACCACAGGCAATAACCGCGGCCCTGACGGTTGAAATATAGGAGGCCAGATCTATATCATTAAACACTTCCTCGCTAACCTGATAGCCACCTAAAAAATTTATGGATAATGGTGCCACCACGTAGTATCCGAAAAGTACACCCATAAAAAACAGTAACGAGGCTATGGTTATAAAACCACGGGAATATTTCCGCTCATTGGCATGGAGACCAGGACTTATAAATTTCCACATTTCGTAAAGAACATAGGGAAATCCGACAATAAACCCGGCCCAAATTGATGTCCAGATATGAGCTGAAAACTGACCAGCCATTACCCTGCTTTGAATTCTGAATAGGGGTTCAGTATTGCAAAATGCCTCACTGAAACCCAGCATCCTGGATAGTTTACAAAACACACCATAGGTAGGGAATTCCGGATTTTTCGGTCCGAAAATGATTGTGTCAAAGATAAACTCACGCATAAGGAATGCAACGAATCCCAGGATGACAATCGCCATAGTAGATCGTATCAGATGCCAGCGCAATTCCTCCAGGTGATCGAGGAATGACATTTCATTGGGGTCCTTTCTGCCTTTTGCCATTACATAATGCCCTCCTTGATTAAATTGTGTAGATGTACTACCCCAAGGTATCGCTTGCCTTTTACTACTAACAATTGGGAAATTCCTTTGGATTGCAATTCTTTAAGGGCCTTTACTGCCAGCACATTGGCTTCTACGGTTTTTGGATTGTCGGTCATTATATCTCTTGCCATCAGACCATTGATGTTATCATACTTATTAAGCATCCTTCTTATATCCCCATCTGTTACTATGCCACGTATTTCATCACCTTCCATAACCGCAGTGGCTCCTAACATCTTCTCAGAAATTTCTACAATCACGTCCTTGACACTTGTATCCAGATCTACCTGAGGTTTAAGATTGGTCTCCGCAATATCAGATACTCTTAGGTACAATTTCTTTCCCAGGGTACCACCCGGATGGTATTTTGCAAAATCTTTACTACTGAAACCACGTAATTCCAGAAGGCAGATCGCCAGTGCATCTCCCATAACAAGCTGTGCTGTAGTGCTGGTTGTAGGCGCTAGATTATTAGGACAGGCTTCCTTTTCCACATAGGTGTTCAACATAAAATCGGCGTTTTTAGCCAAATATGAATCCGGACTGCCTGTCATACCAATGAGCTTGTTGTTGCCCAGTTTGATAAGTGGTAATAGCATTTTAATTTCAGGTGTATTCCCGCTTTTTGAAATGCAGATCACAACATCATTCTTTTGGATTATACCTAGATCTCCATGGATAGCATCAGCAGCGTGCATAAAGATGGCAGGCGTACCGGTTGAATTAAGTGTAGCGACTATTTTAGATGCAATAATAGCACTTTTGCCAATTCCGGTAACAATAACCCGACCCTTGGATTCCAGGATACATTCAATCGCTTCGGAGAATTGATCATCGATCAGAGACGCCAGGTGTTCAATCGCCCCGGCTTCTGTTTCTATGGTCTTTTTTGCTATGGCTAATATGCCTTGGCTTTTGCTCAAACTACAAAGGAAATTTTATGATTCTGTTGCGAGAAATTGTATAAATATTATAACAGTTTCTAAAAGAATGTATTATATTTAAGGTAACAAAATTACGTAATCTTATTTTATAGAAGATTCATTAAAATCGTTCATCATTTTTTGTTCTATCAACTCGCCAACTTATTTAAATTAATAGTACCTTAAAGAATTAAGACCTCTCTAATGAATCCGTTATGAGGTCTTTTAGTTTTAGAGAATGGAATTGAAGGAGATTGATCTACGTACCTCGCTTAAAAAATATTTCGGATTTTCTAAGTTCATAGGTCTCCAGGAAGATGTAATCAAGAATGTTACCAAGGGTAATAACACTTTTGTTATTATGCCCACGGGAGGCGGTAAGTCACTTTGTTATCAACTGCCAGCGCTAATAAAGGAAGGCACTGCAATTGTGGTTTCACCTTTGATAGCACTGATGAAAAATCAGGTAGATGCCATACGAGGTGTATCTTCTGAATCCGGGACCGCACATGTGTTGAATTCATCTTTGACCAAATCGCAGGTCAGGCAAGTAAAAGACGATATTACAAACGGGGTCACCAAACTGCTTTACGTGGCTCCGGAATCACTTACTAAAGGTGAGTACATAGATTTTTTGCAAAATGTAGACCTATCATTTGTGGCCATTGATGAAGCGCACTGTATTTCTGAATGGGGACACGATTTCAGACCTGAATACAGAAATTTAAGGACGATTATTAATCGTCTGGGAGATAATATCCCTATCATCGCGCTCACTGCAACCGCGACGCCAAAAGTACAGGAAGATATTCTCAAAAACCTCTCAATAAATGATGCCAAAGTATTTAAGGCTTCATTCAACAGGCCTAATCTATTCTATGAAGTTCGTCCCAAAACTGCTAATGTAGATGCAGATATAATCAGATTTGTAAAGAAAAATGCAGGTAAGTCCGGGATTATTTATTGTTTGAGCAGGAAACGGGTAGAGGGTCTTTCGCAGGTCTTGCAGGTTAACGGAATAAGTGCCGTGCCTTATCATGCAGGTTTCGATGCAAAGACAAGATCAAAGTATCAGGATATGTTCCTCATGGAAGAGGTAGATGTGGTTGTAGCAACCATTGCCTTTGGAATGGGCATAGATAAACCGGACGTCCGTTACGTAATCCATCACGATATTCCGAAAAGTATCGAGAGCTATTATCAGGAGACCGGCAGAGCCGGCAGAGACGGTGGTGAAGGTCACTGTCTTGCTTTTTATTCTTACAAGGACGTAGAGAAACTGGAAAAATTTATGTCTGGGAAACCAGTTGCTGAACAAGAGATCGGCAATGCATTGCTGCAGGAGATTGTCGCTTATGCAGAGACCTCTATTTCCAGAAGAAAGTTTATCCTTCATTACTTTGGAGAAGAATTTGACGAGGTGAACGGTGAAGGCGCTGAGATGGACGACAATGCCAGAAATCCGAAAGAGAAAGAAGAAGCCAAGGAGCAAGTTGTGAAACTTATTCAAGTGATCCAGGGAACTAAGGAAAAATTTAAATCCAAGGAGATCGTCAAAACATTGGTGGGCTCAACAAATGCACTTATCGCTTCTCATAAGACAAATGAGAAACCAGTATTTGGTATCGGATCAGACAAAGACGAAGGATTTTGGATGGCTTTGATAAGGCAGGTTCTGGTTGCAGGGCTGATCAGGAAACAAATTGAACAATACGGAATATTACAGGTCACCGATGAAGGCAGAAAGTTCCTGGAAGCTCCAACATCGTTTATGATGGCCAAGGATCATGTCTATGATGATTCTACTGAAACCAATATGATCAAGGCGTCCAGAAGTGCCGGAGGTACGGCAGACGACAGGTTATTAAAACTGCTTAAAGATCTCAGGAAGAAAGAAGCTCATAAACTCGACGTTCCTCCGTTTGTAGTATTTCAAGATCCTTCATTAGATGACATGGCCCTGAAATATCCTATTAGCATGAATGAGCTGGTAAATATTCACGGGGTGGGTGAAGGCAAGGCTCGAAAGTACGGAGCGCCTTTTGTTGATCTCATCTCTAAGTATGTAGAAGAATACGATATAATTAGGCCTGATGATCTTGTGGTTAAGAGCACCGGTGCCAATTCAGGACTGAAACTCTATATAATCCAGAATGTCGATAGGAAGCTACCATTAGATGATATCGCATCCTCAAAAGGATTGGAGCTGGCTCAATTGGTGAAAGAAATGGAACAAATTGTATTTAGTGGTACGCGGCTAAATCTGGGTTATTATATTGACGAGATCTTGGATGAAGATCAGCAAGAAGAGATACACGATTATTTCCTCGACGCGGAAACAGATAATATTGAGGTTGCCCTCAAAGAATTCGAAGGTGAATACGAGGATGAAGAATTACGGCTCTATCGCTTAAAGTTTATGAGCGAAGTGGCTAATTAAGAAAAGAAGAAATTAAAAACCCGGCTAAACTGCCGGGTTTTTTGTCAGTATGAGTTAAAATCTCCAGTGGTTATTAATGCAATTATTACACCGAAGTAAATAATTACAAGTACAAGCATAATAAGTGAAAGGGCCAGTCCGATATACGAAAGTATTTTGCCCGTCTTAACACTTTCAAAGCCAGAATAAGCGCCGGGATTCTCATTGTAGATCTGTGTTGCCTTTTTTGCACTATTTAATCCGATAATACTGAATATAGCAGCAAAAGGTCCACAACAGACCAAAGCGCCTACCACAGAAATTATACCCATGGTAAGTGCGTTGCTAGCGCCTGGTAAAGGTTGTTGCTCCATAAGAATGATCTGTAAATTATAGTTTATTTATTGTTGCCATTGCTCGCTCATTTCCTGAACCTTTTCCATGTAGGCATCCCAGCCTCCCATAGAAGAGATCTGATAGTAAGTCCAGAAGCAATACAGAATACCCAGGACGATTCCAATAATTGCCAGCACCTTTGCGGTTTTAAGCTGACTGAAATTGGTATATATCTCAGGATTTTCCTTGTACTTATTCTCGTCTTTTCTAACCAGAAAAAAAGCGATACCTGCCATAATGGCTCCAGGTAAACCGCCGAAGCAACAGCATATATATGAAAGAATAGCTAATACAATGGCGATGGTGACATTAGGTAGTTTTTGTTGTTCCATAATTCGCAGTTTAATTATATCAATTTTAAAAGAAAGTTGGTCAGAATAAGAGTCACTGTGGTGATCATTAAAACTATGCTGATGGTATTTGCATATTTAATTTTTAAAAATTGATCAGCCAGCAAGAAAAGCAATAGCAATAAGAGAGGGTAAATAGCTGGAAACATCATGAATGCGGCGGCAAATTCTCCTTCAAAAAGCAATAGTACGGATCGCTGCATGCCGCATCCCGGACAATCCATACCCAATATTTGTTTGTTTAAACAGGGTATTAGTGTATTCTCCGAGAATGATTTTAATAGGAGCATCAGTCCTTTCGTAGATCCGTTATCAATACTGAAAAATACTATTATTTTTGGGTTATGAAAACAAAAGGAGGCATTTATTTCATCCCGATAATACTGGGGATAGTGATCATGACTTTTGGTGAAAAGTATATTCTTCGGGAATACGCTTTAAGCCTTGGTTTTATCCTGTTGATGTTCGGCCTCTATAAGGTATCCAGATCATGGCGAAAAAATGATTCTGCAGAGGAGGAGAATATTTGATTTTTATTTGGAACGTGGCGAAAAAAGCCTACTCGGATTCCTCTTGGGTAGTTATTGTACCGAAATTATCGATATTCAAATTGGTGATCCGCTCGCCCTGACTATTCACAAGCGAGATCCCGCTTAATTCAATTGTATGTTCATAAATTGTCGTATCCGTCTCACTCTGAATAGTGGTAATGAGAACTTCCCCACCCTCGGCCAGGATTTCCTCAACCACCACCGGCGTCACTGGTGGAACCTGATCGCAGAAATAATTCTTGGTG
>JAAUYH010016019.1_pt1 | contig 11111 bp, 7 predicted proteins | sample 7278061 | NCBI WGS metagenome assembly JAAUYH01 (sample SAMN14350203, study PRJNA611818) | marine sediment metagenome | isolation source: surface marine sediment (0.6m) | place: French Polynesia: Moorea | collected 2018-08 | reverse complement strand
TTTAAATAATGAGATTGTAATTAACCCAATCGACCAACAATTATTTAATTATATTAAGTTTGAGTTGAATCATCTACCTAAATAATTTCAAGAAGAGTCCCAATTTTCTCTGATATGAAAATCAATTCCAGATTCAAATTGGGACTCTTCTTGAAATTATTTAGGTAGATGATTCAACTCAAACTTAATATAATTAAATAATTGTTGGTCGATTGGGTTAATTACAATCTCATTATTTAAATTCCCAACACCTAAATTATTGTTCTATCGTACTCGTCCATTTGAGGACCATTTACTAAGATCGATCGCCTGCAGCCATAATTGCAGCTGGGGATGTATTCTTGACTATGATTCCAGTCTTACGGTGTAGTCGAACCATTCCAACGAATCATTGTTTCGAAAATCAACGGTTGATTGTGGGTTGATGGTTGCATGCTCATAGCTCACTAAGCGATCGATGCTAAACGAAGCAAACAAGTAGGTTAAATTAAAGCTAGGTGGCCATTATTATCGAAATGAAGGCTTCCTTCGGCTGTTTCGAAGATAGTTAGCACTTGTGAAGACGCCCCATCCTGCTGAAAGAAGCTCCCGTTTGGGTGATATTCTTCCATGAATGGGAGAAGAGACTCTTCTGGTACAGATATGTAACGTTCAGCATTCACCTTGTTCGCGACCTTGTTCAGGTTTCCCTTCCCTTTGAAACTAAAACACCCCCACACTATAAATCCAACGCCTCCTTGCTGCCGACGACATTGCCAGAGTCGCTGCCTGTTGACATCATGCCAGTAGGATGCCAACCCGTCAGGCCCATCTAATGAGAATCTTTTCTCATGCGAATACACTGTTCGACGCCAGACGGAGGCTCCACGCTCGAGCTGACTGCCTGCCCATGCAAAACGAGCATGAATATGACGAGGCTTCAAGTTTGGTGCTCGACGCTTACGAACCCACTCAGTGACGGGTCTTCCTGCAATAATTGCTAGACACGGCGAACGCTGACATGTGGTGCATATACCTGACGCCGTTGCCATGCCGTAAATTGGCCGGTTCGTGCCTTTCGAAGAATGAGACGCCGAGTCGAAATAGTAAGACGGCGCTTCGGTCCAGACCTGCGCGCACCAGCGCGCAAGTGACCGCGCTTAATTACTCCATGCACAGACATACGTGAATGATTCACTTTGAGAGCGATGTCACACACACTCAAACCGTCTTTGGCATGAGAAAGAATAGCAGATTGCTCTACTGGAAGTAGCATGCGACGACAAGGCATTTTTTTGTTGTGTTCTCTCGTGGGCTTGACAAAGTGCCATCTGCAGATCTCTTAAGTCTTGTTTAATGGACAGCGAGGACCAGCCATCTTCAGTTCATTCTCATTTCGTGACTCTGTCTCAATGACCATTCGCACGAAACAATTGCAGGTGCAGCATTGTGAAGAGATTCACAGAACACGCGAGGTGCTGATGTTCATGCAATGGCAGCAAGAGTGAACTGAAAGGAGGACGGCATGCTATGTTGAGAATCCATATGCTTGTGGGTCGTATGTACGATGAAAAAGCAAAATTGACAGCTGTCCCTTAAATAATTTCGTCCAGTGTATCTGATTGACACGAATAAAGAACAAAACTTGAAGCAAGGTTCTTGGTTCGCAAATTAAAGATTCTTGCAATGCCACTATGTTCGCAAGTTCGATTCCACTGTATCCATCCGAAATCTGTCAGAAATGCGATAGATTACTTCAATAATTTGGTTCTCTATTGAGTCAGCATCAGGCAATTTTTAGAACACTTGTAGATCTCAGAAATTCGAAGCTTCATCAATCTTAAGATAATAGCCACAGCCTTTATCTCTTATTTACAACGGTTCCTTTCCGAGGTGAGCTATCAAAAGAGTGCGTAATGGATACGACATTATCTATTAATCTAATAAAGCTGCGAAAGTATTATTGCGATTTATTTGCTCGATGCATCAGTTCTTAATAAGAATGGCTTTCCGTGGTCTGAGTATGCCAAAACTGGTTCAGTTGCAATTACTTCGTAGGAGTGACATCACCTTATCAAAATCCACAGAGTTTATATTAATATCGTTAAGGTAATACTTCACATTCTCCATGTTTACGGTTAATTGTTCAACATCCTAGGGAATTTAGCTCCAGAATTTTTTGAATCCGATGGCCATACTTGCATACGAAGTTCGCAATCTGACAGGGCTCTTTTATTGTTATTCTTTTCTCGTCTAAAACAGTCGGCAATTTTGAACAGTTTGGTTCATTTCATCCTGTCATCCATACAGGTAAGAGCACAATGAACTTAATTCAGCAATTTTTTAAGCAGAAGGAAGTCGGCAAGAAACCTTATACTACTATCTTGCTTTGCCACTATGACAACGAGAGATAATCACTGCGATTGATATGTGGTTGAAAAATGCAGAATTGACATGGCCTCAATCTCTTCCTTGCCTACCGCGTTATGAGCTGCGGAAAGATGCCTCACTCTCGGCAATGTAGATTTTTCGACATCAGTTTAAAATTGCACCTCGCTTTGCACTCTAATGCACTACACCATCAAATGAAAGTGCTATGGCATTGAAACAACTATGCATCATGTGCTAAGTATCTGCATTAAGTTCTTCTACAAGCTTGATACCTCGAGCTCGACTAAATTTCAATTTTCAGAGTCGTTCTACAGTCTTATTAGAAACCCACTGAAATCATCTTTACCTGAGATTTCTCTCACGTCTCTTAATTCGTATCCTAAAATACCCCTGGTCAATATGTTAAGTTGAATATATCAGCCTTCACATCAATTCTTACTTACACGGACTGCGATATCGATTTGAGCGCAAAATTTTCCCGGGAGGAATTCTCACGTGAAGAATCAATCGCATTCGGTTAGGATTGTTGAATTGCGTATCTGCCTCGTTGAATTGCCTTCGACGGCACAATGAACGAAATTTCACGAAATCGAGCATATGCTAGTAAAGTCATGCACTGAATCAATTAGAACTAACGTAACCAATCAATAGCCATCGGTTCAAATTGTAGAATAGGAAGATTTATGGGATCTGCCACGTTGAATTACCTTCGACAGCAAAAATAAGAAATGCTTCTTGCAAACAATTGTTAGACAATGAAATTGATTGACGGAATGAACTAAATACTGTAGGTACTGTATCTATAGGCCGTGAAGATATGGCGCAAATTATGTAATACGCGTACACTGCGCGTTCCCTTCACGATCGGGTACTCTTTCTTCTAGTCACTCCTACCCCAGGGCTCGCGCGTTTACTGCGTACACCGATAATGCTTCCCATTCGTGAGCTCATTTCTATACCAACATTTCTCATAAGCAGTCATTCGACAATGATACGAGCGCTGCGTGCACTTATACTTCTTTTCGAAGGACTATGAGGTGTTTGACTCATATTTGGACGGATTTATTTTATATTCTGAAGCGGTTTTAGGCAGAGGTAAGTTCTAGGTATGGTATCGAAATTGTAGCAGGAACACAGCTTGCTAGATGATATTGAAACGATATTAATGCGAATCGCAACATGACGGCTCGTTAGAACCAAACCACGAATAAATATTGCAGATATAGAAGGTCAATTTGCATCGAGGAATGGTCATTGCGATGGGATTATGTGATGGTTCGGGAATCCGCAACAGAACAACTGTGCAACTCTACTTACAAGTTGTCGTAGTTTCAATACCACAAACAAGCGCGAATCGAGATAGACAAGATTATATTTCTGTTGCGACTTGCAGAGAAACAGTCGGTCTATCCATTGCCAAAAATTGGGTAACCGATTTAGATTCGATTGTCTACACATTAATTGAGTGCTAGCCTTTGACCCTGAAATATTCATCGACTGTATTTATTTTGCCAATCCTCGCTTATTCGCTGCAGTTTTCTTTCAAACTGCTCCGATCATTCAAGTACTCACGTATTGTCTTTCCATGAGTTTCTTTTGCTCTAAAAGTGGTGCGCGGGTACCGAATCTGCTTGGACTCAATCTTTTTGCCTGAAATGTACAACGCCCGATAAGCGCAAATTAGCCATGCAATCTCCTCAGGCAAATTTTGTATTAGAACTTGCTCGAAAACTGCTATTCCTCGAATAGTCGCGTTATGTCATCTACTAGCTTAAGAGTTCGAGTAATCGAAAGCGATTCAAAAATTCATCCCATTAATTTGAAAGCGTTACTTAAGTTACTTCGCTCCCTTTTGGCCATTCACTGAACAGTGTTCCTGCTGCTTCATTCGCTGCAAAAAATTTAGTACTGTCGAGTTGTTTTGCTTCTTGCACATGATTTAAGGAATTCACAGGGATATTTAGCTGCCAACATATGTTCATCCAATCGATTCTCGATTTGACATTACTGATTGTTGGAATACAGCGTGTCTACTCGCTGCAATATAATGTTCTTGACTGTCTTAGGCAACGATAAGGATCGAACTATAGCTATACATACAACCAGAATCATGGGAAAATGTTCACTAATTAGTGCTAATAAATCAAAATAAAGCAGGTATGCAAGATATTCTTTACGTATAGAGCGCCTATAAGACCTACAGCGGTACATCATTTGAGCCATTGGAATCTTTCGTGAACACAGTTAGAACAACTGGCATGTCAAACAAAGGACAAGTTTTCGCTGGCAATACAGTACTCTACTATATTCAGTCAATTAGAATCGGTACAATTCACAATTATTCGTAAAAATCAAAGGCATGGAAGTAACGCAAGCAAATATTTGTTCATGCCCGTCAAGTCACTCTAATTCATATCATTCTTCAATATTAGATTAATTACCGCACCACAAATTCATGACTCTTACGATCTACGCGAAGATACGCCTCTTTTAGTTTCCCCACTGACCTATTCATAATTTTTGACTAGCAACGGAGGAATTTATCTTCGGTGAATCCTCAGAAATTCTTGTTACGACGTAAATTTGCTATCATAGCTGTTTTGAAGCTTGCCCTCAGTGTTATTGTGGATATGAAAGACTGCTCGGGATCTTGTCTCGTCAAAAAAGTGCGAATAGTTCTTGTTACATCATGAATCTCCAAAGGGTCTCCGGTATTGGTGTGAAGGAAAAGGAGCCCATGCTTCGGATCACTTCCTCCGATAATGAGTCGCTTGTGGAGAGACAGAAACAATAATGTAACGTGAAATTGCAGAGAGTGGAACAAAGCAAGTAGAATTCATACTTTCGGTAAATCGGCACATCGCATGCGCTCCTCAATACAAACGTTTAGTGCGAAAAAAATGTTATGTTCGAACTCGTTTTCGTAGATCCGCGAGCTCATTCGATTCCGGGGCCAATGAGATAGTGTACGTCATGCGTCGTTGGCCATCGCCCATCAACATATAAGCACAAAGGAAGTTGAAAAAACACTTCTTGAGGATTCCTTCTCCTTTTCGGATTCGGGCGAAGACTTCATCCGTACCTCCCCCAATGTACATTTTCTTGCACAGATATTTGATGGTTCTTGTTGCCCGCAATGCGATTGAAGCAAAGGGTCTATCTCTCCCTATGTTAGGTACATGGCACTGACGATTTGGTGCTCGTGTTGTTTTCGCGAGTCTCCTCGTCGTCATGCATCGGCTTTCACAGCCCTGACAACACCTCGTAGGTAGTTCAATGTTGATATCAGCTGCCATCGCTTCTTCACGTCTTTCAGTTTCGTGTATTACTTTCCTTCCTCTTCGCATAGAAGAAGAAGATGGAAAGATTTGTTCATTAAGTTCCCTGCTTTGCGCATCAGTTCGAAATAGCGTACAAAGTCTTTCACCGCAGACACGGTTGTAACCAAGTAGAACAGCGTTTCTGACCGACAAATGTCACTAATATTGCACAGAACCGCCGCGATAGCAAATCCAGAGTATTGAACCTCTACCAGCCGAAGTTGGTACTCCATGTCCGCTTTGGCCAAATACTTGATGACGTAAATAAGCTTAATGTCACAATTGTTGCGTTTTGTGAGAGAAAATCTAAAGTAATCTGACTTTCTTTGTCCGTTGTTTTGGAGCCAGGCTTCCTTCGAATTGTAGAATTTTGTTGGAAGTCGTTGGACGTACCTCTTTGATTCATTTTCAGTCGCTACATCCGTAACAGGGGCAATACTATTCTCAATAAACCGTTTCGTTCATTTCTTTAAAACACAGACGAACTCGAAATGAGCGTATCAATTTGCAATTGGGCATGAAAGCTTAAGTAACCGGGAAATGAACCGCGAAAAGGTTACAGTGGTAGAGCGTCAGAGAATTTTCAATCCAACGGTATAAATTAATCATAGCCCGAGTTTGAGGGTAACGAGAGAAAACAAAAGTCCATTGTAGCTATCATCTCTTGCTCCGCCCGAGACACAACGAAAGTGTCACCAAGTGGTTGGCCGCGGTCCAAAGCTGCCTAAAGAAGAAGAAGCTGAATCTGGCACCAACACTCTAATCCACGTATTCCCATACTTACGGATACTGGAGAAGAAGAAAAAAGTTGTAAAAGACTCGAACACAGTCCTACATTGTATGGTCGGAGATTCCGGTTGAGTGAATAGAACTGCTTCAAATTGCTGATTTTGAACAGCTCGGCAAGTTCGCGAAGTCGTTTTGTTTGAGATGTGGCTTGTAGAAACGACTCCTACTCACATTTATTTATCCTAAATCGTCTCGAAGAATTCAAAACAGGGTCTGAGTGCTGAAGGCGAGCCTGTGCTGTTATCTAATTCCTGTTGAGCATATCAAAGAAAGCGATTAATGAAAAAGTGATACGCTCGTGGTAGGAAAGTTCGGGGATTCTGGAAGAAAAACCAACAATGACATCTCGTAAAACGTGCACTACTAATTATGTAATCACTTTACACTTGAATCAGATTTAGCATACCAAACTGCAATCCTAGTAAAGCATGTATATTTCATGCCTTTGAGCGTATCTAGCTTTAGGTTTGTCGGGATTGCTGAAAATATCGGTGCAATAAAGAAGATGTGCCTCCTGTATTGTAGAAAAGCCTTAAGTACGCTACAGAAATCTCGTATCCTGCGCTCGCTAACGGTTGCGAGGCAATTTCCACAGAACTTTTCTATGTAATTTATTAGTCATGCAGGAAAGGCAGAACGGTAGACAAAAGCCAATGGGCAGGGTGATAATCCCATAGAAAAGATGTGGAAGTCGCATTGACACAATCTAGCTTGTCGGTGTGAGGTGGATTGGTTTCCGAAAGAGTTAGGACACTGCGAGGGAGAGGATTTAAATGAACACGCATTGATATACCAATGATCAAATTGTACAGCATTTACCCAGTCGCTGTGAAGTTTAACTGTGCGATATTGTCTCAAGACCAACTATTCAATCGGATGCTATTTCCTCGCAAATTTCTTTCTTTCGATCCACCTTGACGGAAAAATTACACAAATGTCAGCCACTCGACAGCGTCAGCCTGACCGTAATAAATCCGTGCAAACCTTGACGTCACGCGCAGACCTTCCGCATGAGAGGCATTTGGGTGCTCACGGTGAAGGCAGTATTAATCAATATCGTCAAATTTGGGCGATAATACACAATTACCGCTTCATTGTTGACTTTCGGTATTTTACTGAGTAAAGCTCGTACGAGACTGCTGAGATAGTACTATTGCTAAGTCTTTATCACTAATAACTGAACATCTGATTCATTACGCTTCTCCTTCTTCTATCTAGAATTATTTTTCTTACATATATGAATATTTTATGCATAGATTCTACGATTACGAATCGTGGAAAAAGCGGGCCGTTGATCATAAATCGCGTTAACAAAGTTCAGTTCATTGATAAGGACCGAATTATCTTCAGTTTTGGTTCGCTAATCTACCTATGCTTTTTTGGATTGAGTTCTACAGTTTTGTGGGCGACATGGCACAGTCCACTTACAAATATGTATTTTGTGATCAACGAATCAGAATTAGAATGGCTGTAGTTATTTCTGAGCCCAATTTTAACCTTTGAACGTAGAGTAACCCATTCTTATGCCTAATTTCCTTAATATTGTGAAACTGAGTCCAAGTTTTTGTTTTCAATGAATTTATCCTAGTACGTATTTTTAGAACATTGCTGTTTGAGATGTATCCTAGGCATATTCGTCTCGAATAAATTTAAATAATATGTTGCGAGGACTTCACCATCACTTTATGAATCGAATTTCTGCATCACAGAAATTTACAGCGGAACCTTCTGTTCCTGTGGCAATAAATCGAAGATGCGCTGTTGAAAGCTGAGTAAGGCGGAGAATACGATGTTCAAAATAAATGTACTGAACCCGTTTGACAGGCTTTGGATGAAAGGACAAATGGTTTCCTACAGTATTCTCGAAAAGATAAAGCGCCACTTCCGAAACAATCCGTTCTTACAGCACACAATATAGTCGATAAATTTATAAAACTGTGAAAGAGAAATGATGATCTTGCAGTTGACGGCCTTTTCTGTCTTCATGTACTGAACGAGCGGAGCAAGCCAGTTTGAAGAAAAATAAGTCGAGTCTAGGAGCGGCGAAAGGTGTTGATCGAACAAAGAAGCATATTAACTGACAGGTCTAGAAACAACAGAAAATTCTCTGGGCTACAAGGAAAGATATAAGCCAAGTTTACGTTTCCACGTGGTGAAGGTTAGTGAAAAAAGTACTACGAAAAGCCCTAGACTAGAGAAAAATGAATTTGTGCAGCAAATTACATCAGAGAAAGATCCAAGACTTAAGAGCTAATCCCGTTTTGATCACCAAAAACGAGCTCTGAAATCAGAATGAAGAATGAAGAAGCCTGTGTAGTCATTATAAGAATGGAACAAAAAATGTGATAGGGTGTGTTGTGTTCCGAAGCTGAGAGCCAAATATTCGGCAAACAGATTATCCACTCCAAACCACTGATCATGGTTCGAGATGCGTATGGGCATCAGCGCTGCGCATATAGCTCGCGAAGAGGATTTCTAGGAAGACAAAAATTGATGAGTTCAGTAAATTTGATAGATGGGACCATATTCTACATAGATATGTTAGTCAGATTTACTGCGCCTTACTTTAAAATTTTTGAACATACTATTTTTACTAACTCAGTGAAGCTAAATAATAACAGTAGAAAATGTGCGGGCAATGGAATATCTTCAGGTAAGCGGGTCTAAACTAGCGATACGTACTAGGGAGCGAGTTCTGTAAAGTATCAATAATAGAATCAACACTGTCTTTGGTTGATGAATCGTTAATGTATCTATCGTCTCTTGCTGAACAGTACAGCTTTAAATAAAAACAAAGAAAACCGCTCTTGTCCTGTAAGTTGCGTTTGAGTGCACTGCTATTTTTGGAACTATTCTTAAAAGATACGGAAGACTAGATAGAGCTAGAAAATCAGAAATTAGTAGGTGAAAAATTCGCACCCAATTGTTAACTTCAATTTTAACCACATATGATTCTCAGGGATAGGAAGGCACAGCCAGGAATATTATGAAATTAGCAAAGGCAATAACAAGTATCGAGCTTAGCTCGTCAATCCACGGATCATATGTAAAGGCGATATTTCCTTGAAGCTTTGCAACAAAATTTTGACGTCACTCATTAAATATATGTGAATCAAAAGATATGTGAAGCTAAGAGTAAAGAAGAAAACTGAAAATCAAATTATTTCGGCTTATCTCACAATAGCGCCAGGTTCGATATATTGCATTTCATCTCACTCCAGTCACATTCTCCATCAGTTTGAGTATGCAAAGCTGCTAACTAAACGAATCAGAGTTACTGGGGTACAATAAAATGTAGTTAGATGAAAAACTGATTAAGCTACATTTTTTACATTCCTGGAGATGACAATTACCAGAATCAGTTGATATGCATACCAAAATATTCGTACTGTGCCTTCATAATTTCAAAATCAGATTTTTCTGAGACCCTTCAATCATTCAAGAAAAGAGGAGAAGTAATTCGGAGATATCTAAACTCAGTAAGTGAAAAGATACACCTAGATTACGTAAATGAGAGATCTTCGTCTTTTCACAATTAAATCCAATCCTCTGAAATAATAGGGCCCCCAACAAGCAGACAAAACAGCTGCAACTTTTAGAAGTTTATGACTTGACTCTCATAAGTGCTGTTTATGGCTCGGTAAAAAAGCTACCACGAACTGTAATCCAAATTCAATTCTTAGCTATGTTTCCCAAACCAAATAATTCGCATTTTGGTAGGGAACGAAACGGATAGAAAGCAGAGTATTAGAAAGAATTGAAATATGACAGCTTGTCTACATCAGCATCATTTAGCGATAGACCAAATACATCCTACTCTTTGTCGAACCTAGCTTTGCTTCAAAAATATTTAAATCCTGACGGACTTACAATTTGCGATAAAATCTGGTATCTGATCTTAGGAATGCTTTTTAGAAATGGGGTTTTTATTTCATCAAGTTTACAACATTTCATTCTTTTGCTTAAAAGTACTAGCATTTTTTGAAGCTTCGAATCATATAATCATAACTTAGTTTCAAAAGTACATGTTCAACAACAGTTCCTAGGAATATTTTGCAGTGGACTTCGATTCACAGCGCCAATAGAAAATTCGTCGATCAAACTGGGCCGGAAAGGTTATTCGAAGGTCATACCTGAAGAAGATCCATTCGCAGAAATTAAGATGACACCAAAATTCATAGCCTGATGAAGCACATCTCATATCAAAAGAGTAGAATGAATATCCGCTCAAAAAATAATTGATACACGAGTATTTTAAAAGCAGAGAGTTGCTGTAGTTCTAAGCCAGAGCAAGACCAGAAAAAAATGCGATGCGATAGCAGTACTGAACTGTCAGCGCTATATGCCAACTAGAATGCATCTATTTATTAAGAACAGTTACTATATACCATTGAAAGGAAGTATAGTTCCGCCTTGACTACCTTTGATCGTCTGAGACATATCCCCTATTCATTATCCTCGGATATTGATGCTGGTTTGAGCATACCTCGTCTAAATATAGCTCATTATATGGAATTAGTCCAGTGCTTCGAACTAGAATTACTACGTTTTTTAGAAGCAAATACTCTACAACATATTTTTTGGTCTGAATAAAAAACACAACTGTACTCTTTTCAAGAAGAAACTGGCATC
>JAAUYH010222064.1_pt1 | contig 11113 bp, 14 predicted proteins | sample 7278061 | NCBI WGS metagenome assembly JAAUYH01 (sample SAMN14350203, study PRJNA611818) | marine sediment metagenome | isolation source: surface marine sediment (0.6m) | place: French Polynesia: Moorea | collected 2018-08 | reverse complement strand
GCAACGTTCGAAACCGGCGTCTTCCATCATACCCTTGAGGGCGTCCTGGTCGGGATGCACGCGAATCGACTCGGCAAGGTACTGGTAGCTTTCCGCATCCCGACCAGGACGCCCTCAAGGGTATGATGGAAGACGCCGGTTTCGAACGTTGCAGGTTTCACAATCTCATGGGCGGCATCGTCGCGCTGCACATCGGCTACCGCATCTGAGGCATTGCAATGGATCCCTTGCAAGCCGCGATGCGGCCGATCGCCAACCTGCTCAATCGCAATATCCGGGAAATCACGCCGGCACTCGAGCTCTGCGAGGAACTCGACGGCACGGTTGTCGCGATTCGGGTTCGTGACACGGCGCTGGTCGCGTACTTCGTCGTTGCCGGCGGCGCGGTAGACGTCACGCCCGAGTATGAGGGCGACGCCGACGTCATCATCGAAGGTTCGCTGATCACCCTCGCCCGCATGGCGGGGCAGGCTGGCGAAACGGCAATACGCGACGGCTCCCTCGATCTCAGCGGCGATGCGAGACTCGCGCAGAAGTTCCAGCGCTTGCTGTCACTGGCGCGGCCCGATCTCGAAGAGGAGTTATCGGGCGTTATCGGAGACGTAGCCGCACACCGGCTCGGCGTCATCGCGCGAGGTGTGGGGCGCTGGGCGGAGAGCGCCACGTCGACGATGAGCGCCAACATTCGCGAATACCTGCAGGAGGAGTCCGGCGACGTTCCCAGCCGTTACGAGGTCGATCGCTTTGCGACGGACGTTGGCAAACTGCGCGACGACGTGGACCGTGCCGAGGCCAGGATCAAGAGACTGCTGGAGGCCGGGTAGGTGGCACGACGCCGTACACTGTTGCGTGTCCTCGCGATCCAGCGCATTCTCGTCAAGTATGGCCTCGACGAGGTCATCACGGCTACGCATTTCCTGCGGCCGCTGCGCTACCTGTTCATCTTTTTTCCGCGCAAGCGCGACAGTTCCGCGCCACTGGGTGAACGCATTCGACTGGCGCTCGAGGAACTGGGGCCGATCTTCGTCAAGTTCGGCCAGGCGATCTCGACACGCCGCGACCTGCTGCCGCCCGATATCGCCGTCGAACTCGCGAAGCTGCAGGACCGCGTGCCACCGTTCCCGGCGGAACAAGCCATAACGATAATCAGTGACGCCTACGGCCAGTCCGTGGACGAGGTCTTTGACCGATTCGACGTCGAGCCCCTGGCGGCGGCATCGATCGCGCAGGTTCACAGCGCCGCGCTTCGCGACGGCACCGAGGTCATCGCCAAGGTTTTGCGACCCGGTGTCGAAGAGCAGATCGAACGCGATCTCGAGGTACTGCGCACGCTCGCGGTGCTCGCCAAACGGTACTGGGAGCATGGCAGACGCCTGAAACCGACCGAGGTCGTGTCCGAGTACGAGCGCACGGTTCACGATGAGCTCGACCTGATGCGCGAAGCCGCAAACACGGCGCAACTCAAGCGCAATTTCGAGGGCTCGGACATGCTGTACGTGCCCGAGATCTACTGGGACTACTGCCGCCCCGAAGTCATGGTGCAGGAACGTATTTTCGGTACGCCGATCAGCGACATGGATGCTCTTCGCGCGGCAGACACGAACATCAAGCGGCTCGCCGAGAACGGCGTGCACATCTTCTTCACGCAGGTGTTCCGGCACAATTTCTTCCACGCCGACATGCACCCGGGCAATATCTTCGTGATCCTGTCCGACCCGGAGCGGCCGAAGTACGCTGCCGTCGACTTCGGCATCGTCGGCTCGCTCGAACCCGACGACAAGCGCTACCTCGCCGAGAATTTTCTCGCGTTCTTTGACCGCGACTACCACCGCATCGCAAAACTGCACATCGATTCGGGCTGGGTACCGGCCGGCACACGCGTCGATCATCTCGAGTCGGCCGTGCGCACGGTCTGCGAGCCGATTTTCAACAGGCCGTTGTCCGAGATTTCTTTTGCACAGGTATTGATGCGCCTGTTCCGTGTTGCACAGCGATTCGATGTCGAAGTGCAGCCGCAGATGATCCTGCTGCACAAAACCCTGTTCAATATCGAGGGGCTCGGCCGCGAGCTGTACCCGGAGCTCGATTTGTGGGAGACGGCTCACCCTGTCCTGAAAGACTGGATGAACGAGCAGATCGGACCTCAGGCGATGATCTCCGACATCCGCGAGCACCTGCCGCAGGTCCGCCACGCGATGCGCGAGCTGCCGAACGCATTGCAGAACCTGTCGGAGCAGCTCGGCAGCGGTGAGATACGCGTCCAGATCGACGGCTCGGAGCTGGAACGCATCGAGCGTTCCCTCGAAAAACAGCGATCGCAGCGATTCTGGCTGGCGCTGGCGGGCATTGGCGCCGTAACCGGTACGCTGGTGCTCGCGCTCGAGGTGCAGGCCCTGCTCGGCTGGGCGTTGATCAGTGGTGGAGTCCTGTCCGGCGCGCTGTCGCGCTGGCTGTAGCGCACCCCTATGCTCGCTGCCATCGCCCGATTCCTGTTGCGCCTCGGCGGCTGGACGCCTGTCGGCGGTGTACCGGACATTCCAAAGGCCGTTTTCGTTGCCGCACCGCACACATCCAACTGGGACGGTGTCTGGGCGTTGATCTACAAGGTCGCGATCGGGCTCGACATCAAGTTCTTTGCCAAGCAGTCATTGTTCTGGTTTCCGCTCGGCATCCTGCTGCGCGGGCTCGGTGCTGTTCCCCTCGACCGCAAGCGCGCCGGCTCGGCCGTGGACCAGGCTGTCGCACAGTTCGAGAACAACGACAGCTTCTTTTTCGGCCTCGCGCCCGAGGGCACACGCAGCCGGCGACCGCACTGGAAGTCCGGCTTCTACCGCATTGCCGAAGCCGCCAACGTACCGATCGTATTGGGTTTCCTCGACTACGGCGAAAGGGAACTGGGGCTCGGCCCGATCGTCGACGTGAATATCGGCCAGCAGGCCGTGCTCGCCGAATGCCGCAAGTTCTACGCAAACGTCAAAGGCCGCTGGCCGGAGAAGTTCGGCCCGGTCCGCTTTCCCGACGAGGATGTCGAACAGCAGCCGCAACGCAGCGTTCGCAGTTTCGTGCGACGCAGTGGCCGCTTGACGACGTCGCAGGAGAAAGCGCTCAGCGAGCTCTGGCCATACTACGGCATCGAGTTCGAAGATACTCTGCTGGATCTCGACACGGTGTTCGGGCGCCGCGCGCCGCGCGTGCTGGAGATCGGCTTCGGCAATGGCGACACACTCGTGCAGCAGGCCAGCGAGAGCCCGGACAGAGACTTCATCGGCATCGAGGTGCACGAACCCGGAGTCGGCCACTGCCTGCTCAAGGCACGCGACGCCGGGGTCGACAACCTGAAGCTCATCATGCACGACGCGATCGAGGTTCTCGGCGGGCAGATTCCTGAGGGCTCACTCGAACGCGTCAACCTGTATTTTCCGGATCCCTGGCCGAAGAAGCGGCATCACAAACGCCGCATCGTGAGTCCGGCATTTCTCGGTCTCGTGGCGGGCCGGTTGCAGCCGCGCGGCGCTCTGCACATTGCCACTGACTGGGCCGATTATGCGGAGCACATCGACGAGGCGCTCGAGGCCAGCGAGTGGTTTCGCTGCGCCGAGAGACGCGAACACGACGGCAACCGGCCGCTTGCTCGCCCGCGCACGAAATTTGAGCGGCGCGGACTGAAAAAAGGGCATCGTATCGTCGACTGGCGCTTCGAGCGCATCGCCTGAGTGCTTCCTTGCGCATTGCCGCCCGTCTTCTATAACTAATAGGAAAGGGGGAGTTGCGACGAACGAAGCGAGGACACACGATGGCTGTGCTCTACCCGGTGATTGGTCAATGGTTCCGGCGCCCGACAGGCGTCGTGTTCGAGGTCGTCGCCGTCGACGAAGACGAACGCACCGTGGAGATACAGCAGTTCGACGGCACGATCGACGAGATCGACGTCGAGAACTGGACCGAGTGGCTCGTAACCGAGGTCAGCGCCCCCGAGGACTGGTCGGGCTCGGTCGACATGGATCCCGAAGACCACGTCGACGTCACGGCTGCCGAGATGCCCGCGGGCTTCCACGACCCGATGGAGTTTCTCGACAAAATCTGACCGTGGGCGCGGCGTCTCGTGGGAGCGGCGTCTCGCCGCGATCGGGCCTACAGCGAGTCAGGCCCCGTCGCGAAAATCACGCCGTCGCGCACCTCGACGGGCACCTCCCGCAACGACTTGCCCTTGCACGGGCCCGCGACACACAAACCCGTGTCGATCTCGTACATCGCCCCGTGGGAAGCGCAGATGATTGCGCTGCGATCCCGGGTGAGAAAGCCGTCGGGCATCCAGTTCAGCGGGTGACCAACGTGCACGCAATAGTTCTGGTACGCGTACACGTTGTCGCCCTTGCGCACGACGAAGCCCTTGAACGGCCAGTCACCGTCTCCTATCGAAAACTCCCGGCAGCCCGGGTCTTCGAGATCGTCGAGTCTCCCGACAGCCACCTCGATCATTTGGCGGCCCCGTTACCGACGTAACGCTCGTGACGCGCGGCGACGTAGCTCGCGAGCAGGATCGCAGGGATGCCGAGCGCGGCCGCGTACAGGAAGAAGCCCAGCCAGCCGACGGACTCCTGCACGTTGCCGGCGTAGCCCGCGACGAGTTTCGGGAACAGCGACATGATGGAACTCAACAGCGCGTATTGCGTCGCGGTGAACGACGCGTTGACGAGACTCGAGAGGTAGGCAATCAGGACCGTGCCGCCGAATCCCTGTGCGATGTTGTCGGCCGTAATCGTGACGGCCAGCATCCAGGCTTCGGGACCGACCAGGACCATGGCCGCAAAAAACAGGTTTGTCGACGCAATGAGCACGGTCGCCGTTACAAGGCAGCGCGCCACCCCGAACTTCAGGACGGACCAGCCGCCGGCACCGATACCGATGATCGTGACCCAGGCTCCATAGGTTTTTGCAATGAGGCCTATCTGCGTGCCGGTGTAGCCGAGGTCGAGGTAGAACGGGTTGGCGAGGATACCGAGCACGTAATCACTGATGCGGTACAGCGAGATGAACACGATCAAGACAAGTGCGAACCGACCGAATCTCTCGATGAAGTCGCCGAACGGGTCGGCAATCGCGTGTTGAAACCAGGCGACCGCCTTGACGGTCAGCGCGCCGTCCGGGGCACGGAAGCGTTCGGTCATCTCGGCGGGCTCGTCGGCCCACAGCGTAGCGGCGAGGCCGATGATCATCATCAGCGCCATGATCTGGTAGGTCAGCGCCCACGAGACGTAGTCCGAGAGTATCAGCGCCCCGCCCATGCTGAATATCAGCGCAACCCGGTAGCCATACTGGTAGGCGGCAGCGAGCACTCCCTGCATGCGCACTTCGGCGCACTCGATACGGTATGCGTCGACGACGATGTCCTGGGTTGCCGACGAAAAAGCAACGGCGAAGGCCACAATTGCAAAGACCTCGATGTTGCGTGCCGGGTCGACCTGCGACAGGACGAACAGTGCCAGGCCGATTGATACCTGCGCAAGCAGCATCCAGGATCGCCGTCGCCCGAGCAGTCCCGACAGAACGGGCAGGCGCGTTGAGTCGACGATCGGCGCCCAGACGAACTTGAAACTGTACGCGAAACCCAGCCACGCAAAGGTACTGATCGTGCTGCGCTCGACGGAAGCCGTCTCTAGCCAGGCGGTCAGTGTCGAGTAGACCAGTGCGAAAGGGAGACCGGCCGAAAAACCGAGAAAGAAAATAACGAGCACCCGCTTCTGCAGGTACTGGCGCCAGTTGTCCTGCTGACTAGGCTCCATCGGGCCAATCGTAGTCCATGATCAGGGGCGCGTGGTCAGAAAAACGTTCGTCACGATAGATCTCCGTGCGCAGCACCTTGTGCTCGAGTCCGCGTGTGACGACGTGATAGTCGATACGCCAACCGACGTTGTTGTCCCACGCCCGGCCACGGTTCGACCACCACGTGTACTCGTGCTCTTCCTGCGGCAGCGTGCGAAACGCATCGACGAAGCGATACTCGCCGAATACACGGTCCATCCAGGCGCGCTCCTCGGGCAGGAAACCGGAGTTCTTCTGATTGGCCTTCCAGTTGCGAAGGTCCTGTTCCTTGTGCGCGATGTTCCAGTCGCCGCAGATGATCGTTTGCGAACGACGGCGCCGCACTTTCTGCAGGTGTTCGGTGAAGGTATCCATGCAGCGGTACTTGGCCGCCTGCCGCTCTTCGCTCGATGAGCCCGACGGCAGATATAACGACACGACATTGATGCCGTCGAGCTGCACCTCGAGATAACGACCCTCGTTGTCGAACTCGGCATCGCCGTAGCCGCGAATTATTTTTTTCGGCTCGTGCCGCGAATACACGGCAACGCCACTGTAGCCTTTTTTTTCCGCGTCCTCGTAGTAGCAGTGGTAGCCGGCCGGCGAGAAGACCGCATCGCCGAGCTGGTGGACCTGCGCCTTGGTCTCCTGGATGCACACGACATCGGCCTGCTGCCGGTCCATCCAGTCAAAAAAACCCTTGCGCGCTGCGGCGCGAATGCCATTGGCATTGAGGCTGATTACACGAAACAAGTCGGCTCCCAAACGTGTCATACTTCCGTCCGGCCAGCGGCCGCGACAGGCGCAAGGCCGCAATCATACTAGAGGGGCGCAGAAGACGAAGCTCATGCGTGCGTATAAAAGGGAATTCATCGAGCTCGCGCTGGAGCTCGGCGTGCTGCGATTCGGCGAATTCACCCTGAAGTCCGGGCGGGTGAGTCCCTACTTCTTTAATGCCGGCCTGTTCAACACCGGCTACGCGGCGGCGAAACTGGGTCGTTACTATGCCGCAGCCGTCGCCGAGTCCGAGGTTCGCTTCGACATGCTGTTCGGACCCGCGTACAAGGGCATCCCGCTGGCAACCCTGACGGCTGCGGCGCTCGCCGAGCATCACGACATCGACGTGCCCTATTCTTTCAATCGCAAGGAAGCCAAGGCGCACGGGGAAGGCGGCAGCGTGGTCGGCGCGCCGCTTTCTGGCGGCGTGCTGATCGTCGACGACGTCATTACGGCCGGTACGGCCGTTCGCGAGGCGTACCAGACCATCTCGGCCGCCGGGGCCGAAGTCGCCGGGCTGGTGATCTCGCTCGATCGCCAGGAACGCGGCCAGGGGGCCTATTCCGCGGTACAGGAACTGAAGAACTCGCTGGGGATTCCCGTCGTCAGCATTGTCCAGCTTGACGACCTGATCAATATTCTGGAGGAATCGAGCGAATACGAGTCGTTTCTGGAGCCGGTTCTCAGCTACAGGCGGCAGTACGGAGTAATTTCGTAAGTCCCTGATATCCACCGTTGCCATGGGCATTTACACACACCGGCAACAGGAATAAGCTAGAAAACCGAGAACCAGTCCCGCTTTGAGAGCGCTCTTTCGTGGCATATTTGACCGATGCGATACCGACTTCTCGCCATTAGCCTGATGACGCTGTTGCCTTATGTCGCATCGGCGGACTCGCACAAACGTGTGTACAGCTGGGTCGATGAAGACGGCGTCAGGCACTACGGCGACAGCATTCCGGCGCAGTACGCCGAGCTTCCCAAGACCGTGCTCAACGAGCACGCGGTCAAGGTCGACGAACTCGAAGGCAAGAAGACACCGGAACAGATCGAAGCCGAGCGCATCGCAGCGGAAATCCGTGTCGCCGAGGAACTGCGCCGCCGCCAGGACCAGGCTTTGCTCGCCACCTATCTCTCGGTCGACGAGATCCTGTTGCACCGCGACCGGCGCGTCGAGCTGTTCCAGGCTCAGTCGCGGGTTACCGAGCTGTACCTCAGGAATCTCGAACGACGGCTCGCCAAACTGCACACCGAGGCATCGCGCTACCAGCCGTACAGCGATGATCCCGAGGCGCCGATGATCGCTGACGACCTCGCCGAGGACATTCGCCTGACGAAGGAAACGATCAACAAGCACGAGGCCAACCTCGAGCGTTTCCGCACGGACGAGGAGCAGATTATCGCCCGCTTCGACGGCGACATCGTCCGCTTCAAGAACCTCAAGGGCATCGAATAACCCAGATTAATTGGGACATTCGTCTTTATATGTGGGAGCGGCGTCTCGCCGCGATCGGCTATTAATTGGGACATTCGTCTTTTTCGCGATTGTCTCGCTGACTTATTGTGTCTGTGGCAGGAAAAAGACGAAAGTCCCAATTAATGCGTGCCTGAGGAGCCGAATCCCCCCGCGCCGCGATCGCTTTCGTGGAATTCGTCGACGACCTCGAACTTCACCTGTTCGACCGGCACGAACACCATTTGCGCGATGCGCTCACCGGGTTTCACTTCGTAGGCTTTCGAGCCGCGATTCCAGCACGAGACGAAAACCTGTCCCTGGTAGTCCGAGTCGATCAACCCCGTCAGGTTGCCTAGCACGAGGCCGTGCTTGTGGCCGAGCCCCGAGCGCGGCCAGAGCACCGCTGCCAGCGTCGGGTCTCCGATATGAATTGCGAGGCCGGTCGGCACGAGCACCGTTTCGCCCGGCGCCACCGTCAGCGGTTCGTCGATACAGGCACGCATGTCCAGGCCGGCCGAGCCGTCGGTGGCATAGTGGGGCAGCTCGATCGTATCGCCGATGCGTGGATCGAGAATCTTGAGTTCTATGGAACGCAACGTCATTCCTTTTTTTCGTTGAGGTATCGATCGGCAACGAGTTCGATGATCTGCGCCGCAAGGTCGGTTTTTGCAGCCGTCGGGAACGATTGCTCGCCGCCGTTCCAGTAGACGTCCACGGCGTTTTCGTCGACATCGAAGCCACAATCGCCGCCGACGCGATTGGCGACGATCATGTCCAGTTTCTTTTTCTCGAGCTTGCCCAGCGCATACTCGCGTACCTTGTCCGTCTCGGCCGCGAAACCGACCGTGAACGGCCCGTCATCGATGGCGGCAACCGACGCCAGGATATCCGGCGCGCGTACGAGTTCGATCGTCATCGTCTCGCTGTTCTTCTTGATCTTTTGCCCTGCGACATCGGCAGGACGGTAGTCGGCTACGGCCGCCGCCGCGACGAACACGTCGGCCTTGTCCACGTGTTCGTGTGTGACGTCGTACATGTCACGGGCGGTCTGCACACGAATGACCTCGACGCCATGAGGATCGGCGAGGTTGACCGGGCCACTTACGAGCGTGACGTCGGCACCTTGCGCGGCTGCGGCGCTCGCGACCGCGAAGCCCATCTTCCCGGAACTGCGGTTGCTGATGTAGCGCACCGGGTCGATCGGTTCGCGCGTCGGACCCGCCGTGATGAGCACCCGCTTGCCGAGCAGCCGACCGCCCTTGCTGCCGATACCGATTTCCGGACCGAACACCACCGACGCAATGTCGTCGGGCTGCAGCATGCGACCCGCGCCTGTCTCGCCACATGCCTGGTCGCCGTAGTCCGGGCCGAGCATGTGCATGCCGCGCTCCTCGAGCACCCTGACATTCGACTGCACGGCCGCGTTGCTCCACATCGCGTGATTCATGGCAGGCGCAACGGCAATCGGCGCCTGCGTTGCCAGGCAGATCGTCGTGAGCAGGTCGGGCGCGCCGCCGCCGGCGAGCCGCGACAGGATCTCCGCCGTCGCGGGCGCAACCAGCACGACGTCGGCCCAGCGTGCGAGCTCGATATGGCTCATCGCGGCCTCGGCCTCCTTGTCCCAGAGGTTCGAGCGGATCGGATGGCCCGACACCGCCTGCAGGGCCGTGCCGGTCACGAACTCCTCAGCGGCGCGGGTCATCACGATCTGCACGTCGCCACCGCGCTCCCGGAGCCGCCGCACGAGCTCGGGGGCCTTGTACGCGGCGATGCCGCCGGTGATGCCGAGGACGATATTCATTTCAGGGATTCTCACCGAAACCGGGCATCGGCGCCAGATTGGGATCTTGTATGCTTATGCCGCACGGCGACAATGAAGCTCGGACGCTCGCAACAGGGATGTGGATGAGCCAGAAAACCGATGTCGAGCTGCTGGCGACGGTCATTCACGCGGGCAGCAACACCGATCAAGCCCACGCACTGGCGGGTCGCTTGCTGCGACATTTCGGCGGGTTCCGTTCGCTATTGCACGCCGATAGTGATGCCTTGCTGGCCGTCACCGGTGTTGGCGAGGGCAGGCTCGGCATTCTCCGCGCCCTACCGGAGATCGCGCGCCGCTTCTACGAGGAGGCAGCCGCGCCGGGAGAGGCGATTCGCAGCCCGGCCGATTCGCAGGCGTTCCTGCTCGCACGTCTGCGTCACCTGCCGCACGAGCTGTTTTGCTGCCTGTACCTCGACAACCGTCACCGGGTGCTCCGCTTCGACGAGATGTTTCGCGGCACGATCGACGGTACCAGCGTGTATCCGCGGGAGGTCGTCAAGGAGGCACTCGGCGTGAATGCCGCCGCCGTGATCCTCGCACACAACCACCCTTCCGGTGTCGCCGAGCCCAGCCAGGCCGATGAGCGCATCACGCGGCGCATCCGATCGGCGCTCGATCTCGTCGATATTCGCCTGCTCGACCACCTGATCATCGGTGCAGGCAATGCGACCTCCCTGGCTTCGCGCGGCCTGATCTGAACCCTGCTCTTGTCATCGCTGCCCGGCACTGGTATAAAGTCTCGCTCTTTGCCCGCCTGTCGCGGGCAACTACTAGTAAAATCAGAGACTTAACACGATGTCCAAGGTTTGCCAGGTGACTGGGAAGCGCCCGCAGAGCGGCAACAACGTTTCCCACGCCCACAACAAAACCCGCCGCCGGTTTCTGCCCAACCTGCAGAGCAAGCGTTTCTGGCTCGAGTCCGAGAAGCGCTACGTGCGCCTGAAGGTATCGCACAAGGGCATGCGGATCATCGACAAGCACGGCATCGAGAAGGTCGTTGCCGACCTGCGTGCCAACGGCCAGCACGTCTAGGCGGAGGATTGATCCATGCGTGACAAAATCAAACTCGTATCCAGTGCCGGCACCGGTCACTACTACACGGCGACCAAGAACAAGCGCCTGCATCCGGAAAAGCTCGAGACGAAGAAATACGATCCGACGATTCGCAAGCACGTGATCTACAAGGAAGCCAAGATCAAGTAGCGGCGTCGACCGCAACATGAATTCGAGAAAGCCCGCTCGGAGCGGGCTTTCTC
>JAAUYH010242055.1_pt1 | contig 11116 bp, 10 predicted proteins | sample 7278061 | NCBI WGS metagenome assembly JAAUYH01 (sample SAMN14350203, study PRJNA611818) | marine sediment metagenome | isolation source: surface marine sediment (0.6m) | place: French Polynesia: Moorea | collected 2018-08 | reverse complement strand
GCAGGGTCGCCACCGTAGTCTCGGACGTCCTGAGCCGGCAAGAGATCGCGCGTACCCCTGATTCGAGCGCCTCCGATGCGGTCAAGCGGGTGCCCTCGTCCACCGTGACCGACGGCACCCGCTTGACCGCATCGGAGGCGCTCGAATCAGGGGTACGCGCGATCTCTTGCCGGCTCAGGACGTCCGAGACTACGGTGGCGACCCTGCGCAGTTGCAGCTGCGCGCCTTCAGAATCGCGCTCAACTCGCCCCTCCATTACGATGACCTCGCCGGCCTCTTGCGCCAGTGGCAGAGTAATGGTGACCTCGGCCTCTTGGCCTTGGGCCTCTGCCACGTCTACCTCCCATACTTCATACATGGGAAAAGTCACGCGCAGTCGGTAGTTGCCGGGCTGCACAGGGAGCTCAAAGCTGCCGTCCTCCTCGGTGTAGACCGATTCGCCGCTACCAGAGATGACTTCCACTGTGGCCGCCATCAGAGGCAGGCCGGTATCGTCGACCACCATGCCGCGGATACCGGTTGCCACAGCTGGGACTGCTGAAGCCTCGGACTCTGTGCTTTCTCCGGGCGCCGCTCCGGGCGCCGTGGACGCGCTCTCGTTTTGTGGTGGGCTCTGCGCCAGAGCAGGCGCAGCCAAACAGATGAGACTCAACAGTGTCGTGAGCCAAAAGAAGGGCCGGCGCAAACCGAGCCTATTCATACCGGGCCAGCGACAAATTGGCTGGCGTAGGACAGCGGGACCTATTCGCATACAAAGTTCCTCGCCCGGCATGGTGGGCTCTGAACATGTCGCACGCTCTTTGTCTCTGTTACATTTCCGTAACGCCGGCCACGCGAATCCAACACAGAGATCGTGACCGCGAATCGGTATGCTCAATGGGCCGTTAATGGGTCGTTATCGGTGTCGGCAACGGCAGCGTCTTTGCGGTTGCCATTGCCGTTATCGTTTCCGTTATCGTTTCCGTTGTCGTTTCCGTTATGGCCCGCCAACGCCCTCAGAGCTCGCGCAAGAGTAAGCCCTCAGTATCGCGTGAGCTTGCCGTCGGCATTGACGTCGACTTTATTCATAATCTTTTCGATCGACTCTGGAGCGATATCGCCAGCGAGGGCGCGCTGCAATATGCCCTTATCAAGCCACAGTCCGTGGGTGTGGCATTGATTGAGTTGCAGGAAATCGATCCACGCAATGTCCATCAACTCCCGGCACACGGGACACGGACGCCGCGGTGACCCGTCATTGTGGATCATGAGCTCGCTCAGACGCATGCTGGGCTGGGCATCGCGCAATAACGTCAGAAAATCCGAATGGGCCATCCACATGCCGCCGCAGGTGGAACACTGCTTGATGTCTCGCCCGCGGTATCGGATAGAGGCCACAGGAACGTTGCATGTGGGGCAATTCACTTCGAGCTCACGCATGGTTCGCCTTCATCCTTCTCACCGTGAAAATCGTATCGAGCGGACTGGAGTGGATTGATGCTGCAGTCGCGTACCGTCGTTATACACCCAAGAACTACGCAATGGCATCTGTCTTTTTCTCCCGTTCGCACAACCAATCGAGCGGTGTGCGTATGGTCGCGCAACACGTTCTCCTCCCGTGTATGGTGGCGCAATCAAAGATCAGCGGATACACTCGACCTCTCAGCATCTCAGCCCCTATTCCGCAGCAGCCATGCCAACTGACCGTGATATCGTCCACACAGCCGTCACCGACCTTGTCGCCAGACTCGTCCCCATGGTCAACGCCGCGCTGCCTGGGGCCATCAGAGCGCGAAAACTCGATCCCAAGCCGACCCTCTTGGCCGATAAAACCACGTTGGGTCACATCAAGTGGCAGGGCATTCAGGCCAAGGCCCGGGTCCATTACGCCCTCACAGACTTGGTCGGTTTGAGTTCGGCAAAGATTTATCGCATGGATGTCAAGTCGTTCCGCTATGCCGAAGAATCTCAGTCCTACACCGGGACCATCGCGTTATCGGGCGGCTTTTCCGATGAACTCTCCGCCCAGCTCAAGGCCAAGTTGAAAAAACGCGCGCTAGGCGTCCCGCATACACAGAAGCTCAAGGCCCGCGTCAGCACCAAGAATGTGGTCGGAACCGGAAACGCGACATGGACGGCCACGCTGGCTGCCGACAATCGCGTGTGCCTCGATGACGTCCAACTGGGCGAGATTGATCTCAGCTACAGTCCGCTTACATTGCGCAAGCTATCGGGCCTCGGCATCTTCGACTTCCCGGCCCAGGAAGGTCTCAATAAACTGCTACAGGTCATTGAAATGCCAGTTCGTGATCTACTCACGCCCATACTGCAGCGCATTATCAATGGCGCCTTTGTCAAACTGCTCCCGCAATGCACCAGTCCTTCGCCACAGGGGTCTTGATAGGTTGGGGGCGTCGAGGCGCCCCGGTGGCAAGGCGCGAGGAGGGCGCTGGGTGGGCCCAGCAACCGACGAGCAACGCAGCCAGCGGGGATGACTCGGCGTTCCAACTTAGCGATATAGGCCCCGCGACTCAGCCTCTGTCAGCTTCGCCACCCCCCGGGCCGCCGCCGATAGACGTCGGGGCTCGGTCTGGACCTCGGGCCAGAGAAATACCGCTTCCCCCCGCCTGCGCGCGATCGTGCCTGCGCCCGCACGACATAAATGGTGCGCAGTCTCGAGGTCGATGCCCTGCGCTGTCGCAAGCTCCTCGGCCCTGGTGCTGTCGCGGATCACGGCCGACCACGGCCGCTCACACACGCTCCCCTGCGCCATCGCCCGGGTGAATACGCGCCCCCGCACTAGCATTGGTTCAATGGTTACCGCAGCGGTGCGCAAACTCAGCCGCGCCCGCGGCTTGCTGCGCCGATCCCAAGGCCCACTCGGCGGCACGTAGACCGCCTCGGGAACGTCGCGCAGCGCGTCGACGCCGCACACGTCGATGTCGGCCAAGCGCCCCACACACGCCAGCAGGTAATCGAGTAGCTGGCAGTCGGTTACAATTCCCGGTGTGCGCAGGGTGACCGTGGTGCCATCGCTGGTCACCTCGGCGTGGGGAAAATATTTGCATATCCATGCCTGAACCTGTCCGCCCCATACCCGACGGGTGGCTTCGGGCTCGTCGGAAAGGACGGCAAAGGTGGTGTCAAATTCGCGACGTTTGCCCGCAAGCACGTCGATCTGCCCCTCTGCGTTGTCTGCACTGACGATAGACCCACGCCGGTACATGCGGTAGCGCGGACCGACGCCGAGGGGATACCGGGCTCGCACACGAGTCTGGCGGCCGTTGCCGTTGCCCTCACATTGGTCAATGAGGACCCGCACTTCGCGGTAGTCACATTCGATTTCGCACCCGGGCAGATAAAAGCGATGCGCGCCGCGCCCGCGAAATTCGCCGCCGCGGGAACGGGCAAATCGCTCCCATTCCATGTCGCCGCGCTCCTGTTCGCGCAAGCTCCCGCGAAGCCAAACTCCCACGGCGATGGCGGCTGCGGCCGAAGCCCAAAGAAACCCTCCCATTGCGAAAATTCTACCCCTATACAACCGCCGCCGTCAATGGTGGGCACGGTCATGACAGCGCCCCAAACGCGCGTATACGTATCAGGCGCTACAGGCGTCGATAATCTCTTGCGCGCCCAATCGCAAGAGGTCCTCGGCCAGCGCCAATCCCAACGCTTCCGCATCTCCGGGCTTACCACGCTGCCGAGAACGCAAAATCGAGCTGCCGTCTGGACGGCCGCACATGCCCTCGATCTCGATCGCGCCGTCCGCCCCCATCACCGCATGGGCGGCGAGGGGCGTTTGACAATTGCCGCCCAAGCGAGCCAAAAACCGGCGCTCGGCCCGCACGCAGGCGGCCTCGCGCGTATCGTGCATGGCCTGCCTGACCGCTTCTGCCACCTCCTCGTCACCGTCGCGGGTCTCGATACCGAGAACGCCCTGCCCTACCGCGGGCAGGCAGACATCGGCGCTCAGACGCTCGCTAATGCGGTCGCCATGACCCAGACGCAAAAGGCCCGCAGCCGCCAGAACCACGGCGTCAAACCCGCCGCTATCGAGTTTCCCCAAGCGCGTGGGCACGTTGCCGCGCAACATGGATATCTCGAGGTCCGAGCGCCGGGCCAGGAGTTGACATTGACGGCGCAGACTCGACGTGCCCACCTTGGCCCCGTGCGGCAGCGCATCGAGGCCACCGCCGTCTCGCGTACACAGAGCGTCAAAGGGATCTTCGCGCTTGGATACCGCCGCCATCGTCAGGCCGGGCGCCAGCTCGGGCGGCACGTCCTTCATACTGTGCACGGCGACATCGGCTTTTCTGTCGATTAGCGCTTGCTCGATCTCTTTGACAAAGAGGGCCTTGCCGCCGATCTTGGCCAGTGGCTTGTCGAGGATTTTATCCCCCGTGGTCTTAATGACCAATAGCTCTACGGTCCACGCCGGCCGCGCCGTACGAATGGCGTCACTCACGTGATTTGCCTGCCACAGCGCCAAGGCGCTGCCGCGGGTTGCGATATGGATGGTTCGTTGATTCATAGTCTACCGATTACGAACTGCGATGCTCTTTGCCGCCTTTGCCCACAGCCGGGCTGAGGGCGGGAACACTACTACTGGTATGGGCCCCAGGGTCCTCTTCGGGGTCGGCGCTGTCGAGATCGAATAGGCGGTGGACAACGCCGACCATGGTCTCGACTTCGTCGGCCTCACCGCCTTTGAGCGCCGTCATTGGTTGGTGCAGCAACTTATTGACAATGAGGTCGCCCAGCCGCCTGACCGCCTGCTCCTGTTTTTTCTCCGATAGTCCGCCCTGTTTGAGGGCCTGCACGGTGCGCTCGACCTCATTCCGCGCCACCTCGCTAAAGTGATCGCGCAATGCGCGAATGGTGGGGACCACCCGCTGACTGGAGAGCCAGCGGGCAAAGTGGCCCACCTCTTCGTCGACGATGCGGCCGGCAAATTCGGCTTCTTTGGCCCGCTCTTTGAGGTTAGAGGCGACAACGCGCTCCAAGTCGTCGATGTCGAAGAGATATACCCCATCGAGATCGCCGATGGCGGCCTCGGCATCGCGGGGTACGGCAATATCAATGACGACAATGGGCCGATAGCGACGCTCGCGCATGACGCGCTTAAATAGCTTCTTGGTCAGCACTGGCTCGCGCGCGCCGGTCGAGGTAATGACCACATCGGCGATGCTGAGCAGGCGATCGAGTTGATCCCACGGCCGTGCGGTGCCGCCCACTTCGTCGGCCAGGCTCTCGGCTTTTTCCGGCGAACGGTTGGTGACCAAGATCGATCCCGCTCCCGAGGCCCGCAAATGGCGCACCGCCAGGGCCGACATTTTGCCAGCGCCGACCACGAGCACGGTTCGGCCGCCCATGTCGACAAAGACATGCTGCGCCAATTCAACCGCCACCGACGAGACGTTGGCCGCGCCGCGGGTAATCGCCGTCTCTGAGCGCACGCGCTTGGCCACGCCAAAGGCCTTTTCCATGCACCGGCCCAAGACGCCGTCGACGATGCCCATGTTGCTGGATACCCCGTAGGCGGCTTTTAGTTGGCCGAGGATTTGTGCCTCGCCCACCACCAGAGAGTCCAGAGACGAGGCCACGCGAAAGGTATGGCGCACGGCATCGTCGTCGGCGTGCTCGTAGAGATTTTCTGCGAGATGTTCGGACGGCACCGAACGCATGCGCGATAGATAGGTGCGAACTTCGGCCGTCGCGGTCTGCAGTGCCGAGGCCGAGGCCACGCGCGGCGTGGCGCCGTAAATCTCGACCCGATTGCAGGTGGAGATCAAACAGGCCTCGCCGATGTGGGGCGACTCGGTTAACTGCCCCAGCACTGCGGGCAATTCATCGTCGGCAAACGCCAACTTCTCGCGCACGGCCACCGGCGCAGTGCGCCACGACAGCCCTATGACGAAGAGATTAGAACCCACCTCATCGCTCCTTATCACAGGCTATGTCGCAGCAGATAGATGGCAAAAACCATGACTGCTGCCACAAAGCCGACAATCGTCATCCATGCAGTACGGCGACCGCGCCAACCATGGGTGGTGCGGGTCACGATGAGCGCGGCAAACGAAATCCAAGTTACCAACGCCAGGGAATACTCGGGGCGGCCAAAGCCGCTGGCTCGTTGCGAGACCCAGACAACACCCAGCATGATGGCCAGGGTAAAAATGGGAAAGGCAATGACGACCAGGCGATGGGCCATCAGATCCAAGGTTTCAAGCGCCAATCCGCGGCGAAAGAGGATCCCATCGAAACGCTTGCGTTTGAGGTTGCGCTCGGCAAAGAGGTAGACCACCGCCAGACCGGTGGCCAGGGCAAAGAGAGCTACGCCCAGGGTAGCCAGGGAAATATGGATGCGGCCCAGCGCGCTCAAGCCGACCAGGGCTTCGCCAGAGGGCGAAAGTCGCGCTGCCGCCAACACCACCAAGGCCGCCGGAGCCACAAACGCGCCCAACACACCAAGCCGCTGGCGAATGCTGGCCAATAGGTAGCCGCCGACCATGAGCCAGGACAAGAAACCGAGCGCCTCCCGAACAGAGGTTGCAGGATGGAGCTCGTGGATCCCGCGCCAACCGATCTCCAGAAAATGAACAATGAAGGCGGCGAGCAGGCTGAGTTTGGCCATGCGGGCCAACCAAGGACGCGCTCCCCAAAAGATGCCCATGTGGGTGCACGCAGATATCGCGTATAGAATCATGGTGAGATAGAACACCGTCGGAATCCCGAGAGATTGGGCGGCGGTGGCGGTCTGGTTGACTGCGTCTTCCACGATCTGGCTATCCTCACTAATTGCAATTGCTTACGGCTAAGTACCGGCGATGGTAACCGAGCGAATTGTGACCCGAGCGGCTTATTTGGGCAATGGCGTCCCCAAAAAGCCATTCTCAACGTCATAGGCGGTGTCGCCGACGATGGCCGAATTGGCCATCAGGTCGGCGCCAATCGTCTCCAACTCTTTGACTTCTTTGACTTTGCCTACGAGTTCATGGGGATCATCATCATCGCCGCTCACCTTGAGAAAACGGATGGCGGCTGCGATGCGAAAGGTGCGCCCGTGTTCGAGCAGGGTCATGGTTTCCCCGTCGATACCGACGCGATTTTCGCCCGCCCATACGTCGAGGCGATCTTGCGATATATAAAGCCGAGCCATATTTCGCCGGACTCCTAAGCGTAAGACAAGGTACGATAATCGCGGTTCAGGGGCAAGGGCTTGATCGTACTGATTGCGGGTTGATTGTACTAGTACCTGGTCACAGAGGTTAGGCTAGGTTGGTGAGTTGAGCCGGTGTCATGTCCCGAGACACTGATGTCTATTCCCAGCGGCCCCCTTGCAGCACGGCGCGGACCGCATTACATACGAGTCATCGACATGAAAAATCTGCACCCGGCTTTCCGGGCTGCATCACCTAAGGAATCTGGAGAACCCCATGGCAAATCCCAACGTCACCGAACTCACCGATGCCACTTTTAAAACCGAGGTCATCGAAGAAGAACTCCCCACCCTCGTTGACTTTTGGGCAGTATGGTGCGGTCCGTGTCGGCAAGTGGCCCCCACGGTGGAAGCCCTTGCCGATGAATACAAGGGCAAGCTCAAAGTAGCAAAAATGGACATCGACAACCATCAGGCGACGCCGCAAGAATACGGCATCCGCTCAATCCCGACCTTGCTGGTCTTCAAGGGCGGGCAGGTTGTAGAGACCATTGTAGGCGCCCTGCCCAGGTCAAAGATTGAGGCCAAGATCAAGCCACACCTATAATCGCGCTCACGTCCGCATATACGTTCAGTAAAGACAGCGCCAGAGCTCATCGCTCTCGGCGCTGTTTTTGTATGTACACTATACACTAGATGCGGTGATCGACCACCATGCGGAATTGCACCGCTGCGGTCAGGTCGCGCAGACCAAAATGGCCATAGGGCGCCGAGGAATACGATTTTTCCCCGGTATGTCCAGGCAGGCGGCAGGTGTTGTGTCCCCATACCAGACAGGCCCCTGAGACCACCTGGTCGGCCCGCGACCAAATGGAGTAGCGAAAGGCACCCTCATAACGGCTAGCGCTATTGAGGTCGCGCAAAAAATCCGACTGCCCCACCACCACGCCGAATAGCAGTGAACCGGGGTAAAATCCGTTGGTCGTGCCGCAAGTGGGTAATCCCGGGGTGTAGTAGCAAGAGGCCAGGCCTCGATTGCCGCCGGCAATGGCGACAAAGGTATCGACCATCGCGGTGAGCGGACCGCCGAGAGAGTAGCTTCCGCCCGCCAAGCGGTCGCTGGCGGAGCCACCGCGAATGGCTTTGCGCGCGACCGTGACCCCCATTGAGTGGGCGATAATGTCTACGCTATCGGCGCCGGTATATTCGAGCACTGCCTCGATGAATGCGCGCACGTGGGTGAGATAGTCGCGCGAGTGATAGTAACCCGATGAAAGCGCAGGATTGGCCGGGCCGTAGGTCGTGGCGTAGAGTTCGGCGCGGCGATAGCCCTGGCGATTAAAGTAGGCGAGCGAGTCTTCCCAACCACCGAGGCTGCCTCCCAGCGCTCGATCGCCGTTGCCGTGGACAAAAATGACCGGCTGGCGGCGCACGCAATCGTCAGCATCGGCAAAGCCGCCAAAGCTGCCGCCGGAGATATCGGTGCGGGCAAAGTCGAAATCGCCGTAGCCGTTTTGGTCAAGCCATTGGCGAAAATGCGACGACAGCCCGGCGGGGACTGTGGCGCCTTGGCTGGCGTTGCAGTCGGCATACAGGTCAAGGCCGGCTTTGGGCAACGCGTCGTCGATGTCCGGAGAAACGACGGGGTCGATGTGTGGATCTGCGCTGCCGTAGCCGGGCGCGGCGCAGCCGGCGAGGAGGCATGAGATCGCGAGGAAATATATCGCAGACAGCATGGGTGTCCACGGAGGCTTGCGAATCGCTCTGAGGTATTGCATGGCAAATTCTCGCATGCCGCAGCAATGGCGGCTGGTTGCAGGGAAAAACGGATGCGCGGCATGCTATGAAATATTGTCGACGGTGCCAACTAACCGATGTTCCCGCCCATGCGCACGCCCTTCAAGTGCCAAGCGGTGCTGTAAATAGATTTCTGAAGGGGTCAGTCATGTGCCAGAAACCTATTTTTCTATTTTGCCCGGCCTCGGACGGCATGCGTGATGGCTCGCTTAGCGCGGCAGATTCGAAATACCGACTCCCCGAAAGGATGGACGCAACTCTGTTTTCCCTGTACACCAAGTGCCTGATGTTGCGCGAGCCCTTAGAGCGCGCGCCACACGGTGGCGAGCCACGGCTGCTCGGATCGCGGACGGCCGGGCGGCCGGAAGTAGTGCTCGATGAGCTCGAAGCCCGCCGCTGTGACGAAGCGGCTCCAGGTCTCGAACGTGAGGTAGGAGCCGTAGCGCAGACCCTGCTGACGCTCGATGTCCGGGCCGTGGGGGTTGCTGCAGAAGAGTACGCCTCCCGTCACCAACGTTCGGCGAAGGTCGTCGAGCACCCGGCCGAGCTCTTGTGTCGGCACGTGAAAAAGAACCGCATTCGCGAAGATGCCGTCGAACCGTTCGGTAGGCAACGCAAGGGCCAAGAAGTCCTGATGCCAGACTTCGCAGCCGGTTGCGGCCCGCGCCATGGTCACGAAAGCGGGCGCACCGTCGAGTCCCACCGGCGCGTGGCCGTGCGCCACGAAGGTGGCGACGTCGCGTCCCGGTCCGCAGCCGAGATCGAGGATGCGCTGCGGGGGAGGTCCGGGTAGATGACGGAGCAATGCATCCACGTTCTGCGAGACGTCGTGGTCTTTAGTTCCCTCGCGGAAGTATTCGGCGTTCTGTTGGTAGTGCGACACAGTCGAACGAGTGAGGGCCGACAGCTCCTCCGGCGCGAGGTCAACGAGCGGGCAGGGAGGTTTCGACATCGTCTAAGAAAGCCCGTCTGTGGGACGGCGGATCTCGATCCACGTCGCGGTGTCGGGGAGGCCGTGGCACGCAACCATTGCACCGGATTCGGGCTCCATAACCACCGCGCCGTTGGAGCTGATGCCGTTGTAGTCGTCGCGGCAAATCGCGTTCTCTCCATTGGCGCGGTCGCCGAGGAACCCCTTCAAGGCGTCGATGTCATTGGTGGCGCGCCCGTCACCGATCAGCTGCTCGAGCCGCGCCTGGCGCGCGTGCGATGACGCCGCCGGCGTATTGCCCTCGATCTCGGCGTTGCGGGGTACCAGGCAATGATTGCAGTGCACGTACAATCCGCTGGTGACATCGGTGCGATCGTGGTGGGTGGCCGAACACTCGATGGCGGCGCCGCGGCCGTCGGGCCCGACGACATAGTAGTAGTGAGCGCCCGCGCGATGCGCGCTGGTGATCGCCTCGCACGCTGGCTCAAGGGCGCGCTGAGACAGCACCTTATGGATGATGCTCAGGTACGTGACGCCCGGACGCGCGTCGAGGGTGCGAATATTGGTGGTACCCACGGCGATACCGTCGGAGTTGATGCCGATCAGTGATAGGCACCCAACCGTCGTGAGGCAGCGGGTCTCCGGGCCGCCGTCGGGCTTGCGCACCACGCCGATCACGAACGGCATGTTGTCGGTGGCCAGGTCCCAGGTTTGCCCGCACAGCGCCTTGCCGCTCGCGGTGTGATCGCCAGCGATGACAAATGAGCTGCACCCGCCGAGAGACTCCAGCTCGCCGCCCCACGCCAACACGTCCCGGATGTCGGTGAGGCCGTTCATCGCCAGCACCTTCTCGACAGGCATGTCGGCGCCGCGCGCGATGCCCTCGAGCTCGGCGAAGCCGTCGGGATGATAGGCGCGAGTCGGCGCAAGAGACTCGGACGCTACCGCCAGCGCGTGCGCTTCGTCGACGTTGCGGCCGCCATGCTGCAACGCCTGGGTAATCGCGTTGTTGAGGCGGAGACGATAGAACTCGTGAATCTGCTCCCGGCACTCGCGGCCGAAGGCTTCACCGATATCGGCAGGAGAGCCCGAGAAAGTAAGGACTTGCATGGACGCCATTCTGGCAGCGAGCCCGCCAGTTGGCAATGGGCCGCCGCCAATACGACTATCGCCAATCGAAGCGGCCCGCCGTCTGCGACGAAAACAGGCAAAGACATCATCTGTAAATGAATGAATCAAACCGGCTTGCG
>JAAUYH010180870.1_pt1 | contig 11116 bp, 4 predicted proteins | sample 7278061 | NCBI WGS metagenome assembly JAAUYH01 (sample SAMN14350203, study PRJNA611818) | marine sediment metagenome | isolation source: surface marine sediment (0.6m) | place: French Polynesia: Moorea | collected 2018-08 | reverse complement strand
TCCCAAAAATGAGCGAGATTTATCCCAGCAAGAATTTCAAGAGCAGATGCGTCAAGTATTTCAGCAAATTCCTGGAGCCAGAATTAGTTTTCAAAGCCGAGGCGCAGGGGGAAGCGACAAAGACGTTTCTTTGATTCTGCGGAGCAATAATCCGCAAATCCTAGAGGAGACAGCAAATAACCTGGAAAAGCAAATCAGAGCCATACCAGGAATGGTGGAAGTCACCACTAGTACTAGTTTAGTTAAGCCAGAAATTATTATTGAACCAGATCCCCTACGGGCATCAGATTTAGGAGTTTCCGTCCAGGCGATCGCCAATACCGCCTCCCTGGCATCTATTGGTAATACTGAATTTAACCTGGCTAAATTTAACCTCCCAGATCGCCAGATCCCGATTCGGGTGCAAATTAACCCTAAAAAACGTCAAGATATCAGCACTCTCAAAAATCTGCGTATTCCTTCCCGCAACGGTAACCTAGTTCCTCTCAAAGCCGTAGCTAATATTCGCCTCGGTAGTGGTCCCGCAACGATTGAGCGCTTTAACCGCAGCCGTCAAGTAACCGTAGAAGGGAATTTACAAGGACTATCATTAGGAGATGCGATCGCCGAAATCCGCGCTTTACCTGCCATGCAATCTTTGCCCCCAGAGGTCAAAGAAGAACCTTCGGGAGATGCCGAAATTATGCGAGATGTCTTTGGTCGTTTCGCGGGGGCGTTAGGTTTAGCCATCTTGTGCATCTATGCCATTCTCGTGCTGCTATACAACAACTTTATCTATCCCATGGCAATTTTAGTAGCCTTACCCTTGTCCGTCGGTGGCGCCCTATTAGGGCTATTAATTACCCAAAAAGAACTGGGATTATTTGCTTTAATCGGCATTGTCTTACTAATGGGTTTAGTAACTAAAAATGCTATTCTGCTGGTAGATTTTGCTTTAGCTGGTCTAAAAGAAGGGAAAACACAGCGTAAAGCCGTAATTACTGCAGGAGTATCACGTTTGCGTCCGATTCTGATGACCTCCATCTCAACTATTGCCGGGATGGTGCCCATTGCCCTAGAATTCGGTGCCGATGGCGAAGTGCGGAGTCCCATGGCGATCGCTGTTATTGGTGGTTTTACCACCTCGACTCTTTTAACTCTAGTAGTTGTACCTGTTCTGTTTACCTACGTCGATAGCTTGATCAAAAATATTGGTAAATTCTTAGGCTTGAATCGTTCTCAGCAGTCTAGTAGTGAATTAACCGTCACTGGTAAATAATTTTAAGTAATTCACGATAGATGTGTAGTTTGGGCTGGGTTGCGATCGCCAATATCGTCAGCTTAATTATTAATTAAAGGAGAACAAACCTTCTAGGACCTAGACTTGAAGTATAGTATAGTATTACAGAAATGGATAACTATTCTCGGTCTGTAGACTATATAGACTTAGACTTCCTTTTTAAGTTATGAGTTACACAAAACTAGAATCCAGAGGAATTTGAGTGATGAGTATAAAGCATAATCTTTTTAAAGTCTTTATTTACGTTTTTAGTACAGGTATTGCCACAACTTTTGGCTGGGAGTCGTCAAAAGCACTTTCTATAGAAACAAAAGCTATTACCGAACAAACTGTAGATGAACGTCTTACCAATGTTAGAAAGCAGCTTCGGCAAGAAGTTAGAAATACAGTCGGGGAATCGATATCTAATATTTCTCCGCGAGACAATCACGAACTTGAAAAAAGTAACTCTGGAATTAAGAAAAACATATTAGCATGGAATAATTGGGGTAATTGGGTTAATTGGAACAATTGGCGTAATTGGGCCAATAATTGGAGTAATTGGGTCAATTATTAAGGTGTGATTATAAGGTTATCGAATCATTCACAAGCAACAACCTAAATTCTAGAGCGGGAGAATTTATTTCAATAGAAATGCTAAAAAATATTAAAACTTTTATTGATAGTTTTTTTTCCAAAAAAGTCAAATTTGGACCCCTAAGATTGCTCGTCTTACAACCGACAACCTTCTGTAATTTAGACTGTAGCTACTGCTACTTACCTGATCGTAAATCGAGATATAAGTTTTCATTAGATTTACTTGAACCTATTTTTAAAAAGATTTTTTACAGCCAATTACTGGATAGAGGATTTACTGTGGTCTGGCACGCGGGAGAGCCACTAACAGTGCCGATTTCCTTTTATGAATCAGCCTGTAGTATCATTGAGCAATTAAATCAAGAAATTAACTCCAATCCCTATGATATTTCCCATTCCATTCAAACCAATGGAACCCTAATTACCCAGACATGGTGCGATTTTTTTAAAGCATATGATATTAAGGTTGGCGTGAGTATAGATGGGCCTGCTTTTATTCATGATGCTTACCGCAAAACCAGGACAGGAATAGGAACTCATTCCAGCACCATGCGAGGAATATCTTTATTACGTAAGAATAATATTGATTTCAGCACTATTTCTGTTGTTACTGAGAAATCTCTAGACTACCCCGATGAAATATTTAACTTTTTTCGAGCCAATAGAATTAGAAATGTAGGTTTCAATGTAGAAGAAATAGAGGGTATAAATCTTTCCTCTTCTTTACAGAAGCTAGATATACAAGAACGGTATCGTCATTTTATGGAAAGACTTTATGACCTGGCAAAAGAAACTAAGGGAGATTTAAGAGTTCGGGAATTTGAGAATACCAAAAAGTTGATCTGTAGTGATGGTAAAAAAATTCAAGGGCAGGGAACGCCCTTTTCAATGATTAACATTGCCTACAATGGAGATTTTTCCACCTTTTCCCCAGAACTTCTGTCGATGGAAAGTTCAACTTATGGAGATTTTATTATAGGTAATATACTTCCTGACAACTTTAAATATGTTGTCAAAACTGATAAATTCCAGCGCATTAACCGAGACATCCAAGCTGGTGTAGATTTGTGCCAGAAAACTTGTCCATACTTCTCTGTCTGCGGTGGTGGTGCTCCTTCTAACAAGTATTTTGAAAATGACTCTTTTCGTACGACTGAAACTCTCTACTGCAAATATACGACAAAAATTATTACAGATATTGTTTTAAAGGATATTGAGAAAGACCTTGGACTGCGTCCATAATTTTCTATTTGTTCATCATTTTGTCACAGTTATTTTTAACCATCTGATAATCTTTAACTATCTGATCGTCTTCATGTTGCTTAAATAAATCATCCAAATAAGTTTTTTCTTCAAGCTCAGTACATCCTTGCTCTAACAAGCTTTTCAGAAAATAATCATGACTTTCAATTTTCCACAAGCGGACTGTATTATCATCTGAAATACTTACTAGTTGCGAACCATCAGGACTAAACTTAATCCGCTCAATTGACGATGAATAACCGATAAATTGAGCCAGTAGATCACCTTGAAGATTCCAGACACCAATGGTTTGGTCTCTAGAAGCAGTCGTCAAGAGCTTTCCATCTTGACTGAAGCTAACATCCCGAACCCAATTTTTATGACCCTTAAATATAGCTATTTGTTTTCCATCCCGAAGATCCCAAAGTTTTCCGATCTTGTCTTGGGAAACAGTTGCTAGTAGCCTTCCATCTGGACTGAAGCTAATACCAAATATAATATCTCGATGTTGTAAAATAACTTCTTTCTCTTCCTGCTGTTGATCGAGTACTATTTCTTGGCAACTTCGACTCTCACTGTCCCATTCCCAAACTATAGCAGTTCCCTTCACAGAAGCACTTGCTAACAATCTACTATCTGGACTAAAATTCACTCTCAAGAGCTGATCATCATGACCTTTACATGTGCCTATTTCTTTCCCTTGAAGATCCCAAAGGCGAACAGTTCTGTCCTTTGAAGCTGTAGCTACTAGTTTTCCATCAGGACTGAAACTAGCATCGTAGACAATCTCCTGATGTCCTTCCAAGACCTTTTGTTGTTCTCCTTGAAGATTCCAGAGGTAGACTTTTTCCTCTCCTATAGTAGTGACTATAAATTCCCCATTGGGAGTGAAACTCCCTCTTATCTTTAGTGCTCGATCTTCGCTATTTTTTAGATTTACAGAGAATGATTGTTTTTTAACACTGTTATCTAAGATATATTTTCCGCTGTTATCTAATATATAAGCTGTTGTATTAAATGTTAGTAAATCCTTATTTTTTGGATTCGAGTCTACGCCTAATAACTTTAATTGTCTATGCTCATTATTACTAATATGTACATCCAGAATATTATCTAATTCAGATTTGATAACGTTTTGACCACTTTTAGATTCCAGGCTCCATAGCCGAACTGTCTCGTCTGCTGATGCAGTTGCCAACAATGTTCCATCTTTATTGAAATCAACGTCCCAGATTTTGCTTGGGTTACTTATGAATTCTTCTAGTAGATTGCCTTTCTTTTCCCACAATCGGACGATATTCTCAGTGGTATTAATTGTAGCAGTGGCTAGCTGTTGTCCATCATGACTAAATTTGATATTCAAAACTGAACTATTATGAGCTAGAATTTTCTTGATTTTTTCGGGAGCTTGGATATTTTGGATGTCCCAAAGAACCACAGCACCATTTTCCATGCCTACTGCTAGTCGTTTTTTATCAGGACTAAAGCTAACACTCCGAATCGCTTCTTCACTTCCTGTTAATTTATCATCAACCGAAGCTGAGAATGTCTTGATTAATTTGCATTGCTTGTCCCACAGTCTGACGAATCCGTCTACTGAAACGGTTATCAATTCTTCCCCTGTAGAACTGAAACTAACACCCACAACTGTTTTGTCTGCTTTACATTCAGCTTTTGGAGCTTCTGGATTACTCTGCAATTCCCAAATACGAGTTACCCCATTGTCTGAGCTGGTAGCCAGGGACTCTCCATTAGGGCTAAAACTACCATCTGTAATTTGATTATCATGAGCTTTTTTGAATTGAGTAAGTTCCTTCCCTTGTCTATCCGCAACAATCACAGTTCCATCTTGGAATGTAATCAGTATCTTCTGCCCATCAATACTAAACTTGACTACAGTTGCTTGAAGTTGTTTTTCTTTTTTAAACAAATCAGCATTTATCTTCTTTGGTTTCTCTGAAGTTTCTGGATTCCAGGTAATGATGTCACCTTCATCCGAAATAGCAGCAACTTGTCCTGTTGAATCAAAACTGACAGAAATAAAGCTTAAAGTTTTATTTCCCTCCTTGTAGACGTAGCGGTTTTCCTGTGTTTGCATCGCATCCAAAGTTTGCTGTAGAGCAAATATAGGCGTAACGGCAGGATAATGCTTTTCTCCCTTTGTTCTTTTGTCTACCATGCCCATGTTGTTAAGCTTGTGTCCCCATACCATTGCCTTCAAAAAAGATTCTTCGAGAATACCCGAGTTCAGCTCATCCAAAACCTCCTGCGAGCCAAGTTCCAAGTTGTTAATATCCAACTTTTTCTCAGAATTTAACAATCCAATCCCTATTATTCCTGCTATTGCAATTAAGCTTGATATTAAGACAAAGCTAAAAGAAACTGTGTTTCTGGTTTTACGTCTCACCTCAGTTAGCGTTCCTTCAGCCTTCTCTCGCTGTTTGATTTCTTGGGTAAGCTCTTGATTTAATCTATTTGTTGCCTCTTCCCGCTTTGCTATCTCCTCTCTTCTTGCTTCTGCTATTTCTTTTTCTCTTCTTGCTTCTGCTATTTCTTTTTCTCTAAGAGCCTGGAGAGCCTGGTTAGTCTTCTTTTTTTCCTCTGCAAGTTTTTCTACTAGCTCCTGATACTCTGTAGGTCTTTGTTTACTACGAATTAGATTTACTAGATAGTCATGTACAAGTTGATAGCGATCATCAGGAATTTGCGGCCACAGTAAAACCAAGCCTGATTTCACGAAAATCTTTAAAATCAGATTCAGCTTTTCCTCTTCCACTTCTTTTAAACGTTGTAACTCTTGATCGATCTCTCTACGTGTTTTGAGAGGACGTTTATAGTTTTCGTCAGTGAGTAAATATAAGATTAGCTCTGCTTCTTGCTTATTTTCTGCACCACAATCTTCGACAACCTTTTTGAGATATTCTTGAACTAGGATTGCCTTAGAACTTTCCTTATTAGCTGAATTTGAATCATTACTTCTTTCATTTTTCTCATTTCTTAAATTCTCATATTCACTGAGACTAGTAATGCCCTTTTCTTGTAGTTGATAACCTACGATTTGTAATTCGATCGGACGGACATATCCTGAGCTATTAGCTAAATCACTGACCAATCGGTCAATCAATTCTTCCTCCAGGTAAAACTGGGACTGTTCAGTCAAAGTTTTAATGATATTTTTAGCAGCATCCTTATCAAAATCTTTGAGCGGTAGGCGATTCTTGGAACTGAGAATATCTTCCCAGTTTCTACCACTTTTGATGAAAGGCTGCCATTTAAGCAAGTAATGCAAATAATCTTCTCTCAAAGAGAGAACAACATAAACTAAATCTGTTTCAAGACAGTCATTTAGAAAATCCCAAAACTTCTGCTGTTCTTGTCCTTGAGGAAAGTTAAAGAAAAATTCCTCAAACTGGTCCAAAATCAAAACCGTTAGCCAGTGCCAGTTTTGATTGTTATGTAATTGCGCTTTAATCTCCTCTATTGAATTAAAAGGTTCATCAATACGTTTTAAACAGGTTCTTAGTTCTGCTGCTGCTTTTGAATCTAGTGAGTCAGAATGATTTTTGAGTCTGTTTTGCAGTGTCTTAATCTTTTCTTCTTTTTTGATCAGAGAATCAAGATATTCTAGGTAGACTTTCGTTTTTGCACTTTCGTGCAATTCTAGATTGCTAATGAGTAATTCTCGATGTTTTTTGAGACGTTCTAGGTGTTCTTGAGTCAGAGGATCAGAATTAACAAGATGTTGGTAGTAAGTTGTTAATTCTTGTTTGGCTGCTTCATCTTCCAAAGACTTGATTAGTTGTTGTAAGTGGTCTTGCAGTGTCTTAATCTCAATTTTGACCGACTCCATATACTTAATAAGCTCTTTCAAGTCATCTTCTAACTTCTTTGGTGAATTTCCCAATTCGGAAAAACGCTCTGGATGGTTGCTAAGACTTTTTAGGTGGGTATGAGTCAATATTTGCCCAATTTCCCTGATCCAATTGTCGGAAAGGCTCAAAGACAAAGGCAAAACATCATAATTTTGAATACTTTTTGGCTTCAAGCTCTTCAAGATAGGAATTAAACCAGCTTTTATGGTTGAACTTTTGCCAACTCCCGATGGACCGTGAACCACGCTTAATTTTGTACCATAATCGTAAAACCTTGAGATCAGCTTATCGATATACTTCTCTCTACCAGAAACAGCAATAGCCGCTGCCACAGTCTCTCGCTCCTCTAAAATTCTAGTAGTTTGGGGCTTAAGGCTGGCTGCACCTATAAAGGCGCGGAACCCGAACCGACTTTCTTCGCTCTCTCTTTCTTGCTTAATTTTAAGAGCCTTGAGATATTGCTTCTGTTCGTAATAAAGATCGCGCAACTTATTTAAAATCTCGATGTAGAGTTGTGGATTGTCTTGGGGTTTGCTAATGTTTTTCGCTTTCTCTAAATTGGTAATTGCTGACAGTGTTTGATTGAGCTGCTGTTGAGCTTCTGCCAAAAGTAGGAGATACCATCCCTGATGTGATTGCTGTTTTTCACCACCAACTTGCTCACAGATTTTCAATGCCTTATTAGCATTTTCTTCTGCCTGTTTAGCCTGTTCTTCTGCTTGTCGAGAAAACTGCTCTAAAATTGGCAATGCTTGGTTAGCCAATTGCTGAGCTTGGACTAAAAGCCAAAGATACCACTTTTGAGGCGATTGCCATTGCTGGTAAGCTCGCTTTAAAAGATTTACTGGCTGTTCAATCAGTTTTTGAATTTCTTCCCCTTTTTTGAGAGTAACTTTTGCTTGAAATCCGTAATCTTGGGCTAGTTGGAGAAGGCTGTTATTAGTTGTATGAAGATCTTGAGACTTCAGTGCTGTTTCTTGTAAATCATCCCATTTTTCTAATCTCAGCAATACCTCACCTAGCTTACTGATGAATTTTGCCACCAGGTCTTCACGCTTAGCTTGCTCAAAAACAGTAAGACATTTTTGAAGGTATGCTCTTTCCCAAGTCCAGTAGCATTTATTCCGTGCCCGTTTTAGTTCTGCTTGGCGACGGTAGCATAAGCTTAGACAATAAAGGATTATTCCTTGACGTTCTAGTTCTAATAAACTAGTTTTCTTTCGCCAAATCTGGAGACTTTTTTTGTAATTCGTTATCGCTTCTTTAATGTGGTTAGCAATATGGTAATCTCTTCCAATAACAAAAAACAGGTTAGCTTCCAACTCTGGCTCTAAATCAATTTTTCGCTTTTTCAACTCTTTTTGAGATAATTTTAATTCTCGAAGCTGATTAAGATTTTGTTCAAGGTTTTTATGCTTAAAAAACTTGTCTGTTTCTTGATTGATAATCGTGTTAAGTTCAAGATTAGTTTCTCCTTCAATTAACTCAATCAATTGTTCGTTGGTTAGGTCAAAGGAGATGGGGATTCCAGTCCAATTGTGAAAATCAGTGGCAACATTAGCTAATTTTTTTCTAACTTCATCAGTCATCCACAATACCAATGGAAAATTAAAATGATCCCTAAATCTATCCCGTTCACCCTTGGCACTGGCTAATAAACCTTCAAGATCCTCAACTTTTTCTAGACCCAAAATCATTACCGCAGATGGCTGTTCTTCTCCCCATTCTTTCAATTGGTGTGTAATTGTCTTAAAAAGGTTTGTCGTATCGGAAGGAAGTTCCAGTTGTCTGATCTCTACTGGACAGAGATCAAACAAATTTGATACGATGCTTTCTCGTAATTTTTTGTAATTGCAAATCACCGTAATCAGCGTAAAATGCTTTCCACCAGATCTAGAGATGGCTCTGCTTAAACGGTCTAATTGATCTTGGTGAGACGAATTACTCATGATTGCTCTACATTGGGATAAATTTAATCTTTTAAGATTGTTTTGAAGACGATTTTATTTCCCATAAAGACTGGAAAAAATCAGTTTCTCTCAAAATTGGATAAATATCGTGCCAGCTTTTTCCTTGATCATCTTGATACTCTAACACCCAAAGATTTTGTACTAACCTTTGATATTTTTCTTCTCCACTGACCTTTTGATCTTGGGCGACCTGATAGAGCAAATTCCAATCGTCCGAATCAATCCCATTAACTAGGTCATCTTGGTATTCTTGAATTATTCTGTTCAAACAAGCTTCAGACAAAGGAGGATCTTCATCTCTTAGACAGGCGTAAAGTATCCTCAATAGATTTCGTACATGACCCCCACTCAGGCGACACAATTTACACAAGATTTCGTTGGTACTGAAGTTTGTAGTTGGGCTTGAGTTTTCATTTCGCTCGAACACTTGAGAGACTAACTCTGGGATAAGCCGTTTTTCTTGAGGAACTTGCGGGAATGCTCGTGCCATAACCATCTGCTGTAAAAGGGACATACCTTTTGGATTGTCACTTCCGTCTTTCCACTGTGCTCGCACCATAGGTAAGTATTGGGGTCTTCCAAAGCGGTTTATTATGGTGTTCAGTTCTGAGGAGTACCTCAATACTAAAGGAATAGTGTAAACGACATGACAGTTTAGCTGCGCTAACCGATCACCCCGATCAATAAATAGATATTCTGGTTGAGTGCGCTTTAGCCCTTCCCTAACCCGATTATCGATCCGATCTAAATTATCGACAATAACAACTAGCCCCTTTTTTCCTCTTTCTTCTATTAATATTTCAGTTGCTTGACCCAAAACTTCTTTATTCAAAGCTTTCAAGATCCCCTCGGTTTGGGGAGCTAATTTTCGTCTTAATTGAGTCCGCACATCAGGGCTATCTTTAGCCTGGCGAGTAATTTCTATTAGCCCTTCTAGGAAGGACACCTTGATTTCTAAAGATTTAATGACTTGTGCAATGCTCTTAAATAGCTTGATAAAAAACGGCGGTTGGAGGTCAATATCAACGTCTTTTAAACTGCTAGTAACTTGACGCGCAATTGCTAATAAGATGTCGGTAATATCTACATCTGACATCTCTAGATAGTCAGTAGACTCAAAATAAATGACATGAAATCCTTCTTCTTCTAATTCTATTTGCAATCTCCTTAACTCCGTGGATTTTCCACAGCCAATATGACCAGTAAAAAGTTGACAACTTGGCTGAGTAGTATTAGCTTTGCTTTTGATCGTCCGTTTTAGCCGCCGAATAATCTCACTACCTCTCACAGAAGTAAAATCAATATAGTATTGATAATCTTTTGCCTTTTTATTTGCTAGATTCAAAGTCCGAGTCGGTTCACAGGCATCGAAGAATTGGTCAGGATCTAATCTCGGAGTTTCTTTCATGGCAATCTGCTGGAAAGGTGTGACATTTTTCTAATCATAATTTGTGTTCAGTTAACCTGACAAGATTGCTCTTGATGACTATTTCTCTAACTAGCAATTTGAGTTAAAACTACAACAAGCAAAACTCATATGACACTGGATAGATAAAAAAAGATTTTTAATTAGTAATTTCAAAAAGGCTTATTTGCTGTTAGGATTTCATCGTTTAATTAGTACAATGAATCAATTTTAATCATTGTTTCTTTCTGGATAATTTCGGATATTTGTTATTACTTAAATTCGGAGAGTGACAAAAGAGGGATAATCTAACCTGCATTATTCATGAGGATTTAAGAAAATCTCCAAAAGCCTTATCAGGAAATTTATCTGGAGATCTAATTAAAAAATAGTATGTTTTTTGAGCTCTCCTCACAATCAAGTTTTGAGCAATTGGTGAATAATGCAGGCTAGGTAATTTAATACGCCTGATGCGAATTATTTTGGTGACAATCTAGTTTTTTCAGTCCTATTAACGAATTTGCGAGGAGGCTGCATCAGATAAAGCTGGTAATTCAGCATATTCGCCTTGGATTGAGCGAATCATACAGAAGAATGAAGCTACAACACTGCCGATAAAGATTGTATTGCTTAAAGTTTCGCTGATTAGACTTTGTGCGCCAAAAGCGGGAGTCAAAATTCCCATAATTAGACTAAATAAAATCTGCACAATATTGAGCAAGATTGCCTGCATCGCATTAAAACGCAAGAAATAGCTGATATTGTCATTTCT
>JAAUYH010243214.1_pt1 | contig 11118 bp, 8 predicted proteins | sample 7278061 | NCBI WGS metagenome assembly JAAUYH01 (sample SAMN14350203, study PRJNA611818) | marine sediment metagenome | isolation source: surface marine sediment (0.6m) | place: French Polynesia: Moorea | collected 2018-08 | reverse complement strand
TCTACACAGTCGGTCATGTTTGTCCAGTTTTTTGATAGTATATACGTATTTACATATGAATAACTTATCAGTAACCACTATCTGTGCGCAGATATGCGGACAAAGATTGTATCCGTGTTCAGTGCATATATGCGGACAAAGATAACCCCAGAAGCGCGTTTGCTTTTACGATTCCTAGAATGCTTACTGCGCAAGGGTTGTGGCATCTACTAGCAATGCTGCATACATGAGTGTCCGTATCTGCATAGCGGACAAAAATGTTCAGCCATTGTTCAGCCATTGATTTTGTTTATGTATTTTGACTCGACCATTAATTTTCGCGTCTCATTCATAAGAATAGCATATACACTAATTGTCCGGTTTTCAAGTATGTTGATAGCGGACAAAGATAGGAATGCTGCATTATTGTCCAGTGGCTAGCGGACACAGATGTAGAACAACTGCGCATTATTTTTCTGCGCACTTTTATTGCGTAGTTTTTGGCTATATGCGATCGCAATTACTACCTCATGTTTGAATTTGTCTCCAATTGGAGACAGCTTGGGTGCATGGTACTCAAAGTCGAAGCAAGATAGAATACTGTACACAATCGAATCGAATCGCCCGGACAATTTTTCCGGTCAGTCACAGCAAGGCTTGTAACGCTTCCTCTCGTGCACACACTCATTGGCTTATTTATAAAATAACCGGGTTGTGCGCAGCAAACTGAACGGCTTGCCGCGTCTCAAGCTGCGCGGACAAACGGTTCGAACGGTTCGGTGGGATAAATTTTATTTGCGGCGCGTGGTTTAAAATGCTGTATCTTTGTCCTATTATGTAGATACCGGACACGTTTGAATAGTATCTTTTTGTAAATCGGTATAGAAATACATTTACTAACTTTGAATTCTTCTTTAAGTTTTAAGTGATATTTGGTGTGTTTACCCACATAAAGTATTTTGTACAACGTTTTTTTATTTTGTATGCTGAAAGATTTTTTATTTTTTCGTGGTTTTAAATTTAAAGTAACCGCTACTGTTTTAGCTTTAAGCGCTGTTATCACAGCCTATCCTATGTCGGCAGTAGCAAAAGATTCTTCTGATAATTCAAGAGTTTTTACAAGAGATATTGTATCGACCAAACTAGCTTTAAAGGCTAATAAATATAAGGATACTTCGATTAATCTTTTGGGAAAGTGGGAAGCCAAGATTCACAGAAATCGTTACCAGATGAAGATATCTTGGAATTCTAAAAAGAGTCGATACGAAGGTAGATTGTTCAAGCAAGGTTGGTTGTCGAATTATGTTGGCTTCACTAAGAATGAAGTGATTTTACAGGTGCATGCCGAAACTAAAAACAAGTTAGTAGGTAAGCAAGTACTGAAATCGGGAAGAAAGGGTAAAACAACCAATACAGAGTATGTTGACGCTGAAATTTATCTTGATAAAGATACACCTAATAAATTTACGATGCGTTATTTTTATAATGGAGGGTTTTCTAAACGTGATATCATTTTTGAAAGAGTAAAGTAATTTCATACAATAGTAATCACATTACAGGATGTTTACTACGTAAGACTTGCAGCTTCTAATGTCAGCACTGCATCTATGCGTGTCCGTCTTTGCATAGTAGACAAAGATATTTGAGTACTGATTTTGCTGATGCGTATTGGCTTGGTCATCAGATTTCGCGCTTCAATGATTAGAATATTTAATCTACGCGTGAACGACATCCTGAAGCGGACAAAGATACTCACAAGGTATTATTGTCCAGTGCTTAGCGGACACCGATAAAATCTAGGTGTAACTGCGCAGTTACAAACGCACTACACAATTATGTACAACTACAAAAACACTACATATTCTGCGCACTTTTTTGATACGCACTAAATTTATTGCGCATTAAACTACTTACTGCGATACCCCTTTGGGGTATCGCAGAACATAACCTCGCAATAAGTACCGCGTTTTATGTGACTACGAACTGCGCAAAATCGCCCGGACAATCTTTCCAGTTAGTTAGTCGCAGCAAGGCTTGGCTTGCTGCTTCCCACAGGTCTACCAGAGAAAAGCAAGAGACAGGTGGCGCTTTCTTGATTAAATCTCCTTCACCAAAAGCTGATAAGACTCTCAAAAGCGCGGTACTCGACATATGGTGATTAGCGATCGCTTAACAATAAGCGATCGCTAATCACCCACTCATATAATGATTATCATTATCAATAAAACGCTTGATTTTATCTTCTACTTCAAAACCCTCAATCCCCCTTTGGTTAAGCTTTTGGAGTGCTTGTCACCCCGTGAAAGAATCATGAATTACATCAAATGTCCGCAACAAATAAAAATAAATTACACAAAGCTGGTTAGAACTCTTGGATAATTGATTTTGTCGTTGAATTACCCAGCCGTATTTGTCTAAGGATGATTTTCACTTTTCTTACACTTTGTAAATCTTCCTCAGCCTGAAATAGTTTTAAAGCACGATTCAAATATGCGATAGCAGTTCTTTTTTTACCAGTAGATATATTAACTTCAGCCAATCCGACATATCCTATGGCTATATTTTTTTGCTCCTTTGCATTTCGAGCAATTTTAACTGCATTTCTGTAGTTGATTGCAGCGGTAGAGAATTTTTTCTGTTGCCAATTACTATAGCCCAGGTTCAAGTAACGATAATATTCTGAGGTTGCAGGTGATACGCTCGCGCTCGTCGGTTTAGCACTATCATCATCTTTATCGTTACACATATGTGGGAACCATTCACATATCCAATTCGCTTGAGCAACGTTAGCATTAGCTAGTATTAAACTAGTGGAAAATGCTGAAATCAGAATAGTGCTTTTGATAATTCTTCTAAACATTGGTTTTCGCATAATTTAAACCTTAACTTAACAACTTTAATTTTCAATCCGGCTTAGTTTAACATCATTACCCCAAGATGGGATTTAGAAATCAGTATCGTCAAATATCGCAGTAGTCAAAACAGAGAAAGATTTTTTCTGCATATTAGCCCAACCGGAGCATTTACCTCGTACAGAAATTGATTTTTTTGATTCTTTAAAAATTAGTTTTCTTCGCTCGATAACAACATGATGACGAATATGAATAAGACTAACAATAGGAAGAAATCAGATGTTGATTTTTATTTTTTTGAACTAATTAATATATAAAATAGGGAAAAATCAGGTGTGAGAAATTAAAGTAGTAAAAAGTCAGGATTTATTTCAAATTTTAGAATTTACAACTATACTTAATCCCGCATTTCTCACAAATTTTGTAACTGCAAAGGCTAAAAACCTTATGTCATCTTGGTTTGACCCTAGTCGAAATCAGTCCCAAAAAACAACACACGGTTGAAAAGCTTACTCTGCTTGGGTTTGAGCAGATAAGGGTTATAGCTTCTTAAAAATTCTTTGTGAGAAATCCGGGTTAATGAAGTCATTGTTATTAACCACTAAATTGATGATGAAACCAGAATCAAGTGTTGCTAAATCAGGTTGAATGTAAATAAATGTAAACTTAGCTTAGTGTCTGTGGAAACATTGAAGTGTAGTGTGATTCTATACAATGAAACTAGAAATCAAGTTAAGCAAACTTGTACTTTTATGGTGGAGTCAGAGTTTAATTGGGAAGTAGCCCGAGAATTTGCGGACAAGCTTGTATATGAAAGTACAGGTTTTCATTTAAAAGATATTGAAACGATAGTGCTTCAAGCTTCTTGGGAAGGTGCAACCTATCCACAAATGGCAGATAATTACGGCTATAGTTCTGAATATTTGAATAAAGATGTTGGGAATAAGTTGTGGAGTAAGCTCTCGAAAGCATTAGGAAAGGGGGAAAAGGTTAGTAAGCACAATTTTAAGGAAGCACTAAAGCGAGCGTGGAAGAACTATACGGGTACTACTGATGATATAGGTCAAACGCTTAACCTGTCGAAGCAACACAGAAGTTCTGTATATGTAGAACGTCCTCCGGTAGAAGAACGCTGTTTTTCCGAAATCCTGGAACCTGGATGTCTGCTGCGAATTAAAGCACCTTTACAGATGGGAAAAACTGAATTAATGTCTCGAATATTACATTATGCTAGGGAGAAGGAATACAGAATTGCAGAATTAAACTTAAGGGATTCGACGAAAGAAGATTTTAGCAATCTGGATAGTTTCTTGCAGTGGTTTTGTACTAGCATTAGCGAAATTTTGCTTTTAGATAGTTCAGTAGCGCAACACTGGAAGAAAAGTCTGGGAAATAGCAAGATTAAGTGTAGAACCTATTTTGAAAAATATTTGTTGGGGGATATTCCTTTAGTTTTAGCTTTGGATGAAGTGGATAAAATATTTCCATACCCGGAAATTGCGGGAGAGTTTTTAGGGGTATTGCGGACTTGGCATGAAGATGCTAAAACTCGTCCAAAATGGAGACAGTTGCGGTTAGTTATATTGCATACTCAAGCTTACATAGAACTAGATATTAATCAGTCTCCGTTCAATGCTGGAACTGAAATTACTTTACCAGATTTGACTCCCAAACAGGTGCTGTACTTAGCGCAACAGTATGGACTTAACTGGGATACAACTCAAGTTATGCAGTTAATGGAAATGGTCGGAGGACATCCTTATTTAGTAGGAGAAGCGCTGAAACAGTTGGTACAAAAAAATATTTCTCTAGAAGAAGTTTTGCAAACAGCATCTACAGCTTGGGGAATATATCGCTACCACTTACAAAAGCACAGTCAGAATTTATTAGCTCATTCTCGGTTAACTGCTGCTGCTAATAAAGTTTTTTTAGCTGATGTTCCCGTAGAATTTGACTCGCTGTTAAATCAAGATACGGCTGTTAAATTACACGATTTAGGTTTGGTCAAACTGTCTCATAAAAATGCAGCACCGCGCTATAAATTGTATCGCGAATATTTTCGCCAACGCTTTCAAGAAAATGATTTACCTATTGATTTACCTGTAAATTAGAGATATGAATTTTTAGAATTACGTTAGTGCAGCGTGTCCCGGAGGGATATATTACGAATTACGAATTACAAGTGTGGAATGAATGCAACCCCTCAATTCAATAATTGTTATCAAGTTGGTGGAAGTTTACCTTTTTCTGCGACTACCTATGTATTGCGAAAAGCTGATGAGGAACTTTATGCAGGATTGAAGGCTGGTTCTTTTTGCTATGTATTAAATTCTCGTCAAATGGGTAAATCTAGTTTGCGGGTGCAAACTATGAGAAAGTTGCAAAAGGAAGGCTTTAGCTGTTGTGCGATTGAAATGAGGGATATTTGTGGTTATGGGGTAACACCAGATGAATTTTTTGGAGGTTTTCTTAGTTTAATAGTCAGTAGTTTTGACTTGAAAGTTGATTTAGGAGAATGGTGGTACAATCATGAATTTATTTCTCCTTTACTGCGGTTGAGTAAGTTTATAGAGTCAGAATTTTTAAACAAATTTGCTACAAATATCGTTATTTTTGTTGATGAAATAGATAATGTTTTAAATTTAGATTTCAAAGACGATTTTTTTGCTTTTGTGCGCGGTTGTTACAACAAACGAGTTGATAATCCTAATTTTAATCGTCTTAATTTTGCGTTGTTAGGGGTTGCTAGTCCCACAGATTTAATTGCAGACAGTAATCTCACACCTTTCAATATTGATAGTAAAGCTGTAGAATTAGCTGGCTTAGAATTTCAGCAAGCAACTCCCCTAGAACAAGGATTTATCGGAGCAATCAAAAACACAAAAGCCGTGTTGCAAGAGGTATTAAGCTGGACGGGTGGACAACCATTTCTAACTCAATGGCTGTGTCAATTAATTAGTAATTATCCATCTATAATCATTTATCCTAATTGTGAAGCGGAGTGGGTCGCAGGAATTGTCAAAGAAAGAATAATTAATAATTGGTGGACTCAGGACAAACAACAGCATTTACAGACAATTAAAGAACGTCTTTTAAGTAATGAATCCCGTAGTTGTCGGTTATTAGGTTTATATCAGCAAATTTTGCAACAAGGGGAAATTAATGCTGATGATAGTAGCGAACAAATGGAGTTACGATTATCTGGTTTGGTTGTAAAGCAAGGGGATAGGTTAAAGGTTTATAATCGTATTTATGAATCGGTTTTTAATCAAGAATGGGTTGATCAACAGTTAGGAAATTTACGTCCTTATTCAGAATCTTTTCATGCTTGGGTTGTAGCAAAATTTGACGATGAATCGCGTTTGCTGCGGGGACAAGCGTTACAAGAAGCTCAAATTTGGGCAGAGAACAAAAGTTTAAGTGATTTAGATTATCATTTTTTAGCTGCTAGCCAAGAGTTGGAAAAACGAACAATTCAATTAGAATTAGAAACAACTCAAAAGGCTAATCAAATTTTATCAAAAGCGCAAACTAAAGCCAGAAGATTGGTAAGATTTGGTTTTGTTACTATGGGTTTGACAATTTTTTTGGGTTTCTTTACAGTCCAGATGGTAATGACTAGATTACCGATTATTTTAAATAATCAAGGACTAAAAATTTATACGGATGAACGTGCTAACTGTCAAAATAATAAGATAAACAGAGCTTTAGAAAAATATGATTTAGCGCTAATGCTCAAACCCGGTTATCCGCAAGCACTTTACAATAAAGGTTTACTTTTTCAGTGTCAGGGAAAGATTAATAATGCTCGCGTTCAGTACGAAGCTGCTGTATTAAGAGGATTCCCTAAAGCCTATAATAATTTAGCTCGTCTATATATTTTGGATAAAAAATATTCCCGAGCAATTAAGTTACTTGAAACAGGTTTAAAACTGAAGATAAAGCCTAGAACAAAGTTAACAATGCTGAAAAACTTAGGCTGGGCTAAATTTAAGCAAAAGCATTATACCGAAGCTGAGAAATATTTGCGGGAATCAATTGCTATAGATAATAGACAAGGTTATTCTCATTGTTTATTAGCTCAGCTATTAGAAGAAAAAGGACAAAATCAAGCAGCCCTAATGGAATGGAAAGATTGTTTAAAATTTGGTTCTCCTTATCATCCAGATGAGAAAAACTGGATTGAGATAGCAAAAGAAAGATTAAAAGAAAGATAAACAAATAATTACCTAATGAATGCGAAAATCACTATTTGATACAGGGTAAACGCAAGAAAAATGCAATGATAACCCTCTTTTGTTACTATGGCTATGCATTAGTCACATCTTTCTTAACAATCTTAAAAACCTTATTTGGCAGGCTTTTTAAAATGTGAGGGGCAAGAGATACTTTACAAATTTAACTTTATTCTTCTCGCTAAAAACATCTTTTTATTGAGAATTAGTGACGAAGGAATAAGGGTTGGAAAAAACGTGAGCAATTACTCTCGCAAATGTTGAGAAAGATCTGCCTAATGGATAGGTCTAGAAGGGCGGGGTTCATCTCACCCAAAAGGATTCTCCCATTTCTCTGGCTTATCTAATGGTTTACTAGCTTTCTCTAATTTAGATCCTTTTACATCTTCTCTTGTGATTTTATTTTGCAACATCTTTTCTAAATACTCTATGTGTAATTTAAGACGGTAAATTGAGGAATTAATACATTCGTCGTCAACCACTCCCGATTTGTGCTTTTGAGCTAAAGGCAACCAATAACCCATCAAAGCAATCATTACCATATCTTTAGGAGGGTATAAGGTGTCTTTTGAACTCAAGTAACTAGCTAGAGCTAATTCTGCACTGCCTTGGTCAGCTCTAAGACGTACACGAATCTCACAATCTTGTAATGTCATTTATTTTTATCCTTCTTTAGTAAACTCAGATATTGAATTTTCTGTAGTGTTTTTTAAATAGAGGTATAAACCATAAACGTCGGTAAAGCGTAAAGGCATTTCATCTTTTTTCGGCGATAGACCGAAAGCTAAAATAACATCTTGCTCTAATTCACCAGCCCAAGATATGCGAGTTTTAGAAAAGTAAGTCTTTAATTCTTTACTAAGATATTTCGACGTTCCACCACCAATAATAATCAAATCTAACTCTCTAGGAAATTTGACAGATATCCACTCACAAACTTTATTCCAATATAGTTCTCTTGCTTGAGATGTTGCTTTTACAAGTAGTTCTACTTCTTGGGCTCGAAAATCAGCCCTTCTACTTCGAGCCAAATTTTTTAAATATCTTTCCTTTGGGACTCTACCAGAAGTGTGAACTGGCTTTACCAGTTGGGATAAACTTTGTCCTGAAGTCGAATCCTTTATCTTTTTCAACATCCAAGTTAATCCGTACTTGTCTGAAGAACCACTAGACAAACCTTTCTCGAACACCACAGAAGAAATATCACGATATCCGAGCATCAAGACACCAATATTCTTTGAGTTGAAAAAATCACTTCCTAATTTTTTATTTTGAACTAGAATCAACCCACCACCTTCAGGCATACAATTAAAAACTTTCAAATTCACATTAAACTCTTGTCCGCGAAAATGAAAATTGGAAAGGGCTTGGGTTAAAGCGACTTCTAATCTTTTTTTATCCGTCCATTCGCCATAAGGTAAGAGTAAAGCTAAAGACAAGTTAAGTTGTGGGGTCAAACCAAGTTTTACTGCTATGGTTCCAACAACGCCCAATACCTTAATAATCGCTGATTCATACTTAAGTGCTTTTAAGTTAGATTGAGCATCAAAAAACTTTTGCGCTAAAAATCCAACTGCATAAAATTCTTGGTCTAACTGGATCCAAGCTTCGTTTTCTGGACTAATACTAGTTACCTTATTGGACTCATATAATTCAATAGATTCCTTATCAACTTTAATGACTTCAGGTTCCATACAGAGGATATCAACTTCGAAAAACTTGTCTGAAAAAGCTTGATATACTACCTTAGTCATTGAAGAACCCGGATCGAGACTAATCAATAAATTCATAATTTACTGAAAAAATTAGCTTTAATACTAATTATTCTTATTTAACGTGCTATCAAGGTTTTCAGAGATATTTCTCTAAACTAGCAATATTATATCTTTAAATAAAAATATAAACGGAATAAATCTATCAAAATACCTATATTTTCATACTTAAAAGCAATATAGATCTCAGAAGAAATTCCCAAATATTCCCAAAATATCCCAATTAATTGTCAATTGATTTTTAAGTATTGATTCTATTCTCAATTATTTAAAAGTTTTCCAAAAGGCGTCCGCTTTTTTCCCAAATATTTCCAAAACATCCCAATGCTAAGTTCACTTCTTTTACTACGCACAATACGCCAAAATAATAAGCTTGGTTTTTGCTTGATTGCAAAAACTTGTAAAATCTTCTAAATTTGATTTATCATCGATTAGGTTAATGCTTTTTTACAAGAAAGGTCATTGATATCAAAAAATGAAATTTCAAAAATAAAAGTTGAAGTTCGTCAGATGATGGAAACATGTTTCTATAAAGAAAGCTGTTACTGGCGAAGTGTGTCGAGTTCACACCTAAAAAATTCTTGCCTAGTTAGAATAGCTGACTTTAAAAAAGTAAATAGATTTGGAATAAACTTTTGCAAATACCATGAGAAAGGAATAGAAATTATAAAATCCTTACCTCTGGAACAAAGATATTTTTATCAAATAAGCATAAATAAGTATTCAAAATTTAGCGTTTGGACTTGTTATGTGGAAAACTTCAAACAGGTAATAACTCAACTCCAAACTTGTCCTGATATAAGAATTGAATTTATAATTCCAAAAGATTCAAATAAGTTAGTGGTGCCAGAATTATTTAAACCTCTGCTACTAGATTACGAACTAAAATTACCCTAAGAAACAATTATGCTAACAGCAAAAAATGTTTCTACAAGCAAAGTTTCAGATTATTTCGTTAAAGGACATCTTCAAAAGCTTGATTCTCGCTGGTACGGTAAGGGTGCTCAAAAACTAAAATTATCAGGAGAAGTCAATAATCAAGAAGTTTTTGAAAATATTTGTGCTGGTCTTTCCCCAGACGGTAATGAAAAACTTTCCAAAAGATTTTTAAATCCTAAAAGTAGACGTGCTGCTTGCGACTTTACATTCTCTGCCCCAAAAAGTATAAGCTTAATTGCTTTAGTGGCTGAAGATAAAGAAATAATCAAAGCTCATCAACTGGCAGTAGAACAAACTCTTGACTTAATTGAGGAACAGTATGCTAGCACTAGAGCAACAATTGGTGGTAGACGTCAAATATTTAATACTGGTAACTTGGTAGTTGCAGAATTTGACCATATAGAAAGCAGAGAACTCGACCCACATTTACATACTCACGCTCTAATAATGAACATGACTCAGTTACATTCTGGGGAATGGTATAGCAACTTTAACGATCTGATATTCAAATCGAAAAAATTATTAGGGATGTATTACCAAAGTCGTCTAGCTGAGAAAGTACAGAAATTAGGTTACTCTATCGAACACAACGACCACGGTCAGTTTGAAATTAAAGGTTTTAAACAACAAGATAAAGAAGAATTTTCAAAGCGACGATTGAAAATTTTAGCTGGTGTAAGTCAAAAATCTACATGGAGTGAGCGAGAAAAAGCTTGGGCATCAACTCGAACACCCAAAGTAAATATTGAAATAGAAGAATTAAAACAAAAGTGGGTTCAAGAAGCTACCGCACTAAAAATAATTTTTCCTAAGCCTAGGCTTACACTTGATATTAAAGTTCCATCTAATAGCCAACAAGACTTAAATCAAGATTTTAAGGATTGTGAGAGTGAAGAAAACCTTATATACGCACAATATAACGCTGAATTTCTAAGATCTATAGCGCAAAATATGGAGAAAATTATTAGTACTGCCCTAGAAGATATAGGTGTACTTGACGATAACAACAAAGTATTTGAAACCAATCCATTCACTTTCTACAAACAAGAAGACACAATTTTAATTCAGCGCTACGACGGCACAGAAATACTCAAGGATGGGAAATTCACCCCTGAAACTTCTCAAGAAGATTTTGAGAATCTCCAAGAATTTACACTTATTGCTATGGAGCATCTTGAAAAATCTCAAAGCGAAAACCTTAACAGAGGTATAAGGCGTTAACACCTTTACCTAAGCAATAGCTTTCTTATCATACTTCTCAAATAAATCATTCAAAGCTTCAGCCAATAAAGCTTGCACCGTTGTATCTTCTTCCAGCGCTAATTGCTTAAGCTGCTTGGA
>JAAUYH010120623.1_pt1 | contig 11118 bp, 7 predicted proteins | sample 7278061 | NCBI WGS metagenome assembly JAAUYH01 (sample SAMN14350203, study PRJNA611818) | marine sediment metagenome | isolation source: surface marine sediment (0.6m) | place: French Polynesia: Moorea | collected 2018-08 | reverse complement strand
AATAACAATATTACTTCGAAGTAATATTACTTCGAAGTAATATTGTTATTGTTTAACATCTAAGAGAATAAAAAAGATTCCTTATTCTAAAGATTCGACTTTTAATAAAAAACAAGTTATCATATCATCAAAAAAGAGGCCGTAGTTCAGTAGGTTAGAGCACCGCCCTGTCAAGGCGGAAGTCACGGGTTCGAATCCCGCCGGCCTCGTAGAATATTGATTTTAATCTCACTTAATCTTCCGCTTGTGAATTGTTGGTCCTGTGTCCTTTTGTTGCCACTTTTTAATTGCCTCGTTGAACCTTTTTATTTTGTCTGTTATCTTATCAACATTTTTCAGAATATCTGCTCTTAAAGGTCGAGCATTTGGCCAAATATAACCACCTCTTAACGGATGTAGACGAGGTATGATTTTGTCAAAATCCACAAGATCTGTCCTTTTTATTACATAAGGTAAAGGGTTAAATTCTAAGACCTCGCTTGCATGTTCATAAACTAACTCTTTTTTATCCATACTTAAAAATTTGGTTAGATATTGCTCTTCAGTCATCTCAGCCTCAGGGTTTTCAACCTCCGAAAACTTTCTAAAAAAGAGATCTTTTTCCTCTTGCTTAACCTCCGGATCTTGATAGTAAATCGACATTAATTTGAAACGTTTTGTTTTATATTTTCGTTCAATTTGTTTCTGTACTTCCGACTCTGAGAGTGGCCAAGTTAGAAAATAAATTGTTTTTTGTTTTTGCCGTTTATAATATTTCGAACATATTTGTATGAAATTGGTGAACTTTAATCTTTTAGATAATTCGTATAGCTTTGAGTGTTTAAACCATTTATATAACTTTTGCTTCGACTTTTTAATGGTTTTAGAATCGGTCGGGGGTTGAATTTCTTTAAAAAAATCGGATTTTCTACTAGCCTCGGCCTGAGGTATTAAATAATTTGTAATCATCAGTTGCCGTGATTCATCATCCCAACCTACATAGAAAGGCATTGGATTAGTTCGCCTTAAAAATAGTCTTCTAAAACGCCATTTGTTATACGAGGGTCGATGTCGACGCCTCCATCTTTTTGATTTAGTGGCACGCATTCTTAATTCTTCATCACTCACCATTTGATGTCGAGACCGATCCGTCAATTTTTTTGATTTATCATAACGCGTTTTTAATTCTTCATGAAGAATTGGATTTGGGTTACTTTCTAGATCTTTAAAAAGAGGCTGATCGTATTTTAAGACATGTCGAGCTTTTGAGAAGTCTGCATTTGCTAAACTAACTGAAAAAAGTCGCCGTACAATTCGGAGAGTTCCTTTAAAATTTTGATTATAAACACGGTTTGCATAACTTTTCGGTCCAAGCAATGCATTTTGAAATTCGTCCGAATAGGAACGCGGAATCATAGGTATATTTCTATATGCTCTCAAACTATCATAATAATTGGCTAAAACTAAGCGTTTTCGAAACAATTCGTTTTGTTCTTCATTTTTTAAATAATGTTCTTTTGGCTTGCTAAATGGATTTAATTTTAAGAATTGCCGATACATGAAGAATTTATAAATAAAACTTCGATAAAATCTAGATTTTATTCTTTTTCCGTATTCGTATTGGTACGCATCTAATTCGTCTGTAAATAAAGTTGAAACGGGATCCATACCATATTCTACAACGTCAGAAAAATTTGAATAAGCATCCTCATCTTCAAGAAAGGGGATGTGCGGAAATCTATTATATTGGACATCCGCTTCGTATTCTTTGACATATCTTTTAGCAAATTTGTCTCGTTTCCACCTACGTTCACGATCGTAAGGATCGTTCCTGATGAAAAGTTTTAAAGCATCTAATGGGTACCCTGGTTCGAAATCCCTCACTATTCGTGGACGATCCAGGTCCTCGTCTTCCATTGGCCGTTGATTTATCCTAAAAATACCCATAAATGTGGTATAGGGATCAAATGGCTGATACCGATATGCCGGCTTATTTTTTGGAACCTGATATTTTCGATCGGTGTAAGGATCATGATTTTTGGAAGGTGGTATTTTCCATTTTTCAATTAATTTTGTTATATATCGACTACGATGTTTTCCGGACCTATAGTCCTGAAACGTTTTTTCTCGTATTAGCCTGATAAATTTCCTCAAATATGGGATATGAATTTTATATTTTTTTAAATTTCTCAAAGGTCTTAGATCGATGCGATGTCTCCAACTATATTCCGCATAATGATTCCAGTCTTCGAAGGTAGTCTCCACCTCTTCACCTGCAGAATACCGCGAACGATTATAAGGAACCGTATCGGTATCTAAAGTAACCCGCTCTGAATATCGACCTAATTTTCCTTTAGGTTCGAAATCCGGTCGAGTTGTTCGGAGGTGGAACCCTGGTAGAGAATCATCTTGTGGAATAAAACCGAAAGGGGAAGTTAGTAAATAATCCGTATTGTAATACGGTACAGAACTCACAGAAAACGCTAGAAATACTACTAGCACAAAACGGTGAACCGCTTGAATCCATTGTGAATAAGTAAAATTAAACCTATCGGAGAGTGCAAAACCCAGACGAGTAATAAAAAGTGCTAATAAACCCATCCAGAAACACTGTCCTAAGAAAAGCCCAGAAAGATATGAACTCTTGTCTAGAATAGAGTGATAGCTATTGATTGCTTCCAATAAAGTAGGTTCTGGAGAAAGCGAAATATTCGAAAAATGCTGGAATAACATATTCCGTTCAGTCCATGTAAGAACAAACTGAATAAGAAATAGATTTCTTAATTTCTCAGTTTCAGCGCTTCGAATCAATAGAAAAGCTGGTCTTCTCCGAAGTTTGTAAACAATAATGACACTTGCACTTATTCCGATTATAAGACTTATAAGTTCAAAAAATTCAAAAGAAAAGAACGGAAAAGCGAAAAATCGGAAACCATATAAACCTAAAAGGATAAAAAAAGTTTGTCCGAATATAAGGCCCAAACTTGCAAAAATGCGGGCCTCTTTACCTCCAATGACTACTTGTCTAATCCATATAATATGACTGGATGTAACCGGCAAAGAAATAAAAAGACTATTCACTAATCCGCTGATAAACGGCTCATCACTAAAACTTAGAGTATCAAATGTGCTGAACTTAAATAAAGCGTTTGGAGGATTAGAATGAAGTACGTCTATAAAACCAGAGTGCATAAATTCTGGAATCCTAACTTTCAATGCGCAGAAATCGAAAATCCATTGAAAGGTAAAAACATATTGGATTAAAAATCCTACAGATTTTACAAAATAATAAAAAGTAAATTGAACCGTTTCAGTTAGACTAATTGGATATCTAACAAAAGTATCGCAGTACGAATTAAAAATATCTACATAATCTTTTACTAGATGGGATATAGGGATTGGAATAATCATGTTGAATTAAAGATATCTACCTAATCTTTTACTAGATAGGATATAGGGATTGGAATAATCATGTTGAATTAAAAATTTATTTTTAAAGAATAAAAAATATTAATAAAAATCAATATCAATAAAGAGAGTGTTAAAATGACTGTTCCAATAATTGTAGCTCCCATATAGTCATATTGTTCTAAACATTGGAAAATAAAAACTGAAGCAATCAAGTCTTTTAATGGAAAATTTGAAGAAATGATAACAATTGAACCATATTCACCAATTGCTCGTGAAAAAGATAGTGTTATACCGGTCAAGAGAGATGGAGCCAAAATAGGAAAAATAACACTATAAAAAGTTTGCCAAGATGAAGCTCCTAATACCCAAGCGGCTTGTTCAAATTCATACTCTAAGGTTTGTAAAGCCGGTTGTAAAGTTCGAACGCTAAATGGAAAAGAAACAAAAATCATTGCTATTAAAATACCTAATCTTGTAAAAACAATTTGGATGCCCCATTGAGTTAAATTCGAACCAATAAGACCTTGGTTACTATAAATACAGACAAGGGTAAACCCCGCTACAGATGTGGGTAAGGAAAAAGGTAAATCAATTGCTATGTTAAGTAATTTTTTACCAGGGAATTGATATCGAACCAAAATCCATGCAATTAACAATCCAAAGACAGTATTTAAAATACAAGCTAGACAAGCCATAGAGAATGTAACCCAATAAGCCGATAAAGCTACATCTTCGGTCGCCTTTTGAATAAAGGAATGGAATATCTCGTGACTAGCTCGGTAGATTAAAATACTAATCGGAAAAAATAATAAAAAGTTTAAATAAAGAAATAAAAATAGCCATGAATTAAATGGATTTTTTATTCGCATAAAAAAATTTAACCATTAGTTAAATAGATAAGATAATCCATAAAATTTTATTTAATCATATGGACAATCAAAAAAAGAGAAATTGTAATCCAAGTTAACCGATTAAGAAAATATTTTGCTTCTCCATAATCCATGAAAAAACCACTTTCTAGAAATTCGATTAATAAGACATTTTCTTTAGGAGTTTGGGGAGCAACTAATATAATAATAATCAAAGCTAAAATACAACGAGTTCGGAAAAGAAATTGGATAATATTATAAACTTAGTATTTTCTATCATCCCAAAAACTAAAAATGCAATTTTCACTGCTTTTAGCTTTCACTTTTCGGTGGTTTTATCGAAAAAAGTTTTTCCATCTTTTTTACTTTTTCAAGTCTTTGGTTATTTTAAAATGAATGGAAATCGAAAGATTAGAAGAAAATTGACTTATCTAATCTTCTAATTGTGTTATATCATTAAAAATTCAAGTTTTATAAAATTTAGGGTCCTATTTCATTTTTTTATTCTTGAAAAATAAATACTTTATTTTTGCAAAAAAGCATTTTCGAATGAAAAAACTATAATTAGATTTAATTAAATTACCCCTATTTTAAATTTATGTTTGGAATTTCTCCTTCTCGAATTTTAAGTTGTTGAAAGTTTGACTTATAACAATAATTATACTTTAAATCTTAATTTTTGCAAAAGTATATAAAGTAATAATAGTAAATAAGTGAGATTCAATTTTTGAAATAATAAAATTGCCATGCGATTTTTACCAATTTAATTTATTTATGAGATATTAATATTTTTTACCTATTATATTCGTAATAAGTAAATAGTGTCAAATTATTGAATTAATACTTTCGCACCAGCAGATTCTAACTGTGTTTTGACATTTTCAGCTTCTTGTTTCGAAATAGATTCTTTTATAGATTTTGGTAATGAATTTGCAAATTCTTTAGACTCTTTTAAACCTAATGAAGTTAATTCTCTAATTATACGAAACACGGTGAGTCTTTTTGGTCGTTGCTCTTCCGGAGGTATCTCTTGAAGAATCACATCGAAAGTAGTACTCTCTTCTAAATCTTTTGGTTCCACTATTTGTGTTTCCTTAGTTGGAGTCATGATAAGTTGAGGTTCTGGAATAGGTGAGGTGCTAACTCCAAAAGTTTCCTCAATTTGTTGAGCAAGTTCAGTTGCTTCTAATAATGTGATTGATTTTAGTTTTTCGATAATTTCGTTAATTCGATTTAAAATGTGTTCATTTTTTGATCATTATAAACTAAATATGCTATTTTAATAGCATTTAGCTTCTGTTAATTAATAAAGATTAACATATTCAAATTTTATACTCTTACAAGTTTTAAAAAATAAAATTTTCAAATTTCTCTTTTGTTATTCCAATTAGAGAGGAATTGACGACAATTTAATTACAGGGTTCTATTTTATTCTAGAAAAAAAAATTTATTTTTTTTACATCAATCAAAATAAATTTGATTCTAAATTCGGTTGATTAGAATTTAAAATGAATTATTCATATGGAATTATACTTTAGATTAAAATGGAATTACCCATCATTAAAACAAATAAGCTCTCAACTATTTATCGTTGATTGAACAGTTTTTTTATTTATTTTGAAAAGACTTAATTTCTATTTAACTTTAATTTATGTTGTAGTCGACATAGGTATTTGAGATGCTTGTATTCTAAAATTTAGAGAAGTAATGTTGTTTTTATCAATTTAAAAAATCGATCAATTTTACTTTGTTCAATTTAACGTTTTGAAAATTGGGGAGCTTTTCGTGCTTTTTTTAACCCATATTTACGACGTTCTTTAGATCGTAAGTCATATTTTAGAAAGCCTTTGGTTTTAAGTGAACTTTTATCAGAAGGATTGAGTTGACAAAGGGCTTTTGCCATACCTAATTGAATAGCGTCTATTTGTCCTTTTACTCCACCACCGTGGACACTTATAATTATATCATATTTCTTGGGTAAGCTAGAATTGCTTAAAAGTTTAAAAATAATTGATTGATAACCGTGGTTATGTTCAATATTAACATTTGTGTTTCGTCCATTAATAAAAATTTGACCTGAACCTTCAATGAATTTTACTCTTGCTTTTGCCTCTTTACGTCTTCCTAAACCAATAAACATTAAATGTTATTTCATTCAAATATATTCTTATTATATGAAAATCGAAAATTTAAGTCAAATTTTTTGCAGTTTTGCCGGCTACTCGACTTGAACGAGTGACTTTTCGCACATGAGACGAATGCTCTGACCACTGAGCTAAGCTGGCAATTAAAGTTTTAAAAGTTATAATAAAATTTTGAGCAGCACAGGGGAATCGAACCCCTACCTTAAACCTGGCAAGCTAAAGCGCTACCATTACACCAGTGCTGCTCTTTTTTCAAAATAAACATTTAAATTCTTTTCTTGTTTAAAATTACTTTTATATTTTTACTTCAAATCATTAAAATGTGTCAAACATTCTAAAAATGGTTTAATATAAAACATGAGAAATTTAAATTTATTTCACTTATTTATCTTATATTTAAAAAGTTTCAAATTAAAGGAATTTATGGTGGTCTTATTGAGTTTAAATGTAAAATAATTTATCAATAAAATTGAATAATCTCGAAAATTATTAATTTTTAATGTAATTGATTTCGATTTAATCCTTGCTTTCAAAAGTTCACACATATGTATCAATAGAAACTACTGTAGTTTTAAGTTTATGGATCGATTTCATTATTCGTAATTGACTAACTTATACTTTTTTTAAAAGGTTATAAAATTATTAATAAATTTACAAAAATTTTTTTGATCATTGAAAATAATCATATACGAAATTTAGCTCCAATTAAACAAGTTAAATTAACTTAAAATATATTTTGGGATGACCAATCTCAGTTGTTTCTTTAAATTCTGAAAACTAAAAATTTTCGAAAAGCCTAGCGTTTTTTAATAAATAATGAATACACTTGAAATCATTTAAAAAGATGATAGCATAATCATACACATCTATCAGTCACACTATGTCTTCACGGATTCAGGACATTCGATACAGAGCGATTTCAAATAAATTATCGCGGCCTTCATTCGTACTGTATTCAAAAACTCATGCAATTCTTGATTGGATGCACAATGTTCTAAAGCGGTGAGGCTATACTTCGTTAAAATGTTATTTCGAATTTTCTTCTCTAATAGTATAAAATCGCCTTTGAAGTGCGCGAGGTCTTCCGACCAGTCGTCATTCCGTTTCGAATCTTCATGAGATTCGGATAATTTCCCTTAAAAATCTTCGAAAAGAACATAGATTTTTTTCCTAAGAACTCTTCTAAAAGAGGCCATAAATGGCATTTATGTCGCAGATAATAAAACATGGCTGGATCTCTAATGGGATAATGGGAATACATAAACGTTCCAAGGCTTGTCCGTAACAAGACACGATATCCATCGAGATGATTAATTCCTCTTTTCCTGGAGAGTGGGGACACTGAAGTGGAGATGTTTCAAATTCTCAAAATGCGAAGAGGACCTTAAGAAGCAAAGGGATTTCAAAATCTTGAATAGGATCGAGAAGATCCTATTCAAAAGAACCTTCAATCAATCCCTCTGTCATCATGACTCTAAATTTTGATAAAGTGGACAGATTTTCACCTTCTTCAACGTCTCATTGACTAAAGGTAGGATCAAATAAGTCCGGAAGTGGACTTTCTCTTTTCCAAGAGAAAAGTGCCCAAGTCAGATCATGTTGACATGATTGAGTTCATTCGTTAAAATATGTTTTAACATTCAGATGTTCAAAAAGGCTTACCTGCTGTTTTGCTCCTTTGATTTAGAGGGGATAAACCTCGGAGGTCGAGTGATTGGTGGAGGTCCTTCGACCTGCGGAGTCGACTATTCAGAATCGACTTCAATGTGGAATTGGATATCCCTCCATGGATCGGGGGATGTTTATTCTTCTAAAAGCGTACTTCATTAAATAATATATTAATTTTCTAGAAACTACAAAATCTCCAACTCGAACCCTAAACTTAGTTATCTAAAAGAATATTCCATCAATTGAATAACTTAAAGAGGAAGAAGCTTCTTTTTGAGTAAGATTTTAATCTATTTAATCCATATGGAGCACCTTGATTGTTTGAAGGTTGCCAAAATTCAATATTTGATTGACAAAAAAAATTAATTTATTAAAATAAAAATAATAATTTATGAAAATAATTTTAGGAGGGTGAGGTGTAACTTATGTCACCAATCATAATTTGGTACATTAAACTCGCCTACGAAACGCTAGTAGATCCGACTATCCGTTATCTATTAGATTGTTGGCGACGCAATGCTACCCCAAGAACAACGGATCTCCTCAACAAAATAGCTCACGGGCTCTACATTGGTTTTTTCCACCTTCTTGATAGTGAAGGTAATGTGATGATGCCTACTCCTGAATGGAAACAGATATCTCCTAATTCATTGAGCAATATTGAAATTGGATTAAAAAAAATTCCATCAATTTATAATATTTATAAATTGAATTTAGTAAAGCGAGATTCCTTATTTCTAATTCGTTTTCTTAATCTACAAGAAAACGGATTGAACACGGTTTATTTCATCACGATAAACCGAGCAGGCATAGCTTTCATGGTATTTTTTAGTGGAATTGGGGTAATTTGTACCATTATTATAGTAGTTAAACTATCAAGACATCTTTACAATCGAAAAATTAAGGGTAAACCGGAAGAGGACAAATAAAAAACTCTTCTGGTCTCTCAAGTTAAATATGATTCGCCTTTGAGGCACAGATACAGTAAGTATCATGATTGATTTTTGATTTCAAGTAATTAAACTTATGTTTAAGTACACATACTGTTTTACAACAGTATGTATATTGGGCTATTAGCTCAATTGGTGAGAGTACACCTTTGATAAGGGTGTGGTTATTGGTTCAAGTCCAATATAGCCCAATTATTCAAAATAAATTAAAAGTAAAAAAACTAACATTTATTACTTTATTTTAGCTGTATCTATTAATATCTATAATAGATAACAACACTTTTTATCAATTCTATTTATAGATAATAACTTAGTAGTGATTGATATTCGATATTCTTGCATTACAGTTTTTTGAATAGAAGATTTTACTCTTTTTTATTCGTTATCCTAATAAGATAATCAATTCTTAAAAGACCAATTTCCAGCACAAAAAGTAACGCGACTTGTTGAGAAGTTGAAAATGCAACAGAACTAAGAAGTTGGATGGTCAATTGTGTTAGCATCATTAATGCAATTTTCTCGTTCTCCCGATTCATCTTCATTTTTCGCATTTTTTTTTCAAAAATTTTCGTATTTATTAAAATAGATCAATAAACTTTTGCTATGCTTAATATAAGCACAAAATTTTATTTTGTACAACTTTTTTACTAATAATCTACAATTAGCTATGAATTAAAACAGAAATTCTAAAATTTTTCCAGATTTATTAAATAATTCATTTCAAATTACTATCTTGGGAATCATTTTAGTAAACAATTTTATTTGTTTGCGTACTATAATTAGTAAAAATAAATAGTACCTACTCTCCGAGGGATTTGAACCCTCACGCAAAAAAAGCATTGGCTCCTAAGACCAACGTGTCTACCATTTCCACCAGGAGAGCATTTTCAAAAAATTGTTTTTTTTTATTTATTTGATTATAATTTATATATTAAAGAATTTTTATGACTTATTTTTTAATTTATTGGGGATATAGCTCAGTGGTAGAGCAGTGCTTTTGCACGGCAAAGGTCAGCGGTTCAAATCCGCTTATCTCCAAATCAAAAACAATAAAAGAAAAAGATATGCATTAACTTTTTTATCAATTCGTTATAATATTATATATAAACTTAATTTATAAAAACAATTAAAATAAAAAAATTTGAAAAAAATGCCTGTTGGTGTCCCAAAAGTTAGAAGTAGATTACCTGGTGAGGAAGAAGCTGTACAATGGGTAGATCTATTTCATGGATTATTTAAAAGAAGATTTCTTTTTCTTTGTCAAGAATTGAAAGAGGAATTGGCTAATCAATTAATGGGTATGATGATTTATTATGATCAAATCGAAGGAAAATTCGATTTAGACAAAACAATTAAACAAAATGGCGAAGATCAAAATAATATCGACAATGAAAGAGAAACTCTTATTGATGAAGATGAAAAGAACAAAGACCCTAACGTATATATGTATATAAATTGCCCTGGGGGATCAGCTAGTTGTGGAATTGCTGTTTATGATGTGATGAATTTTATAGAAAGAGATATTACCACAATATGCGCTGGAAGCGCATCTTCAATGGGATCTTTTCTCTTAACTGGTGGAACTCGTGAGAAAAGAATTGCACTTCCACATTGTCGAATTATGATTCACCAACCAGAAGGGGGTAGCAAAGGACAGTCTATAGATATAACTTCGGAATCACAGGAAGTGAGGAAACTACGAGAGCATATTATAGAAATTTACGTAGAGCGAACCGGGCAAAGTAGAGAGCAGATTATAGAGGATTTAGATAGAGATGAATTTATGTCAGCCCATGAAGCTAAAAAGTATGGTTTAGTTGATCATGTAGGATTTACTTATGACGATATCCAGAAAATTTCTGGAGGTAAGATAAAGAATAATACTATTTAATTCTAATTTTTAGTTTTAAATATTTAAATTAGGCTTGAAAGGGATCGAACCTTTGACTTTATGTTTAGGAAACATAAACTCTAAACCTCTGAGTTACAAGCCTATTGTTAAAATGGCAATAACTTGTCCATCTTGGACAAGTTATTGCCATTTTAACAATAGGCTTGAGATATTCTTCTCTTCTTTTGAACTCGAGTTGCCGCCTT
>JAAUYH010096110.1_pt1 | contig 11118 bp, 12 predicted proteins | sample 7278061 | NCBI WGS metagenome assembly JAAUYH01 (sample SAMN14350203, study PRJNA611818) | marine sediment metagenome | isolation source: surface marine sediment (0.6m) | place: French Polynesia: Moorea | collected 2018-08 | reverse complement strand
CGGTCTGGTAAGCCAGCAAATACACCAACGAGAGCGATTTCAGCCATATTCAACTTAGTGTTTTTAATTTAGCACGATAATCTTACCATCTAGCATGAAATAGCCCTGAAATTTTGCCGAGTTAAAGTATCAAAATGATTAACTGTTATTGTCATTGCTCAACATTAAATCTAATTAAACATAAACAAATATTTAAAGAAATGAAATTATGACCAATTATCAATCGCCTTTACCTGACTATAATCCTGATGGTTCAATGAATCCTCATGTTCGAGATCGTTTTCGGAATCGTGGCTTAACAGAAGAAGAGATTGACCGTATTGAATCCGTCAAGATGCGTCATATTAGAGTCGATAAAGAACAAGCCGAATATGAAAAACAATGGAAAAAAGAGGTAGAAGAAGGGCGTAAAAAGAGAAAGGCTGAAAGAGAAGCTGAAAGAAAACTTGGAATTGAACCTGGTTTTAAAATACTATATTCTTCCCCAGATAGAATAGATCCCAAATCTTTAAATCCTGCCCAAAGACGAGCTTATGAGATGAGCGGTTTAACTACAGAAGAACTACTTTCTCAAGGATATATCGATATTGATGATTTAAGTGGTAAAGATCAGAGGCAAGAAGAAGATGACTCTGGATGGTATGTAAACCCCAATCCTCCTCCAGAAATTCCTTTCTAGCAGCTTGCACTGGATTTTTAGTTATTTTCAGACTTTCTGGAGATAATCACCCCCTTTCATTTTTCTTCTCCTCGAATCTTAATTACTTGAATTGGGATTCCTTCTTCGTCAAAATCTACTGTTAAATCATCGCTCTGCATAATTTTAGACATGGCAGTATTACGTAATACTGGATCTGCCAGCCACTCATTCAATTCCTCTATGGGATCTTTTGGTGGCTTTCTTTCTTTGATCGGTTTTGGCATAGCGAATCTCTGAGATAGAGATGCTAATTTTTCTCGGAGTCGAGCAGGATTGATTTCTTCTCCTTCGAGCTTCTCAGGCTGCCACAGTTGATAAGCTTCGGGATTCTCTGCACTTCCCTTTTCATTCCTGGGGATATCTTTTGGTGGAGTAGAAGAATCAGTTACTTGTTGGATTTTTTTTGGAGATTGGGAAGACCTCACAGAATTAATCCCTTTGCTTTCTGGATCTTTTACTTCTTGGAAAAGTAAATTGTTACTTGATGTCACCCTTTCATTATTCGCCATTAAAGCGGGTTGATTCTCTTGATGACACTCTATAACCTTTTCTTCCTTTGAACCCTCTATTTGAGGCTTAGGACTATGAATCGTGACATCTACAGCCACGGGATTCATCTCCTCACTCATCCTCTCACTCACAGCCCTCGAACGAGATAAAAGCTGTTGTTGTTCATCTGGTTTAATCTCCACCCCATTATTCATCCTCAATGCAGCATTCTCATACCTATGCCTAGTTTCAGCTTCATACTGAGTCCAAGAGATCGCTATATTGGCTGGGTTTTTGATGAAGTGCCTCAGCACATCAGCCCTTTTCTTGTGCAAGTCACCTCCATAAGCCTTCTGCCAGTCTTTAGCCAACCAGTCCACGAAATTGGGGTCTAGTTTCCCTTTCAACTTCCATACGCCCTCTGGAATCCAGTCAAATCTCTGTTGAAGATTTTTCTGTTTTTCAGGGGGATTTATACCTAAAGCAGAATCATAAACCCTAGTATTACGTTGTACTGGAGTTTGTCTTAATGTTACACCGCCCCCCTTATTCTCTCCTCCAAGACAAGATTTATTAGCCAACGAAATTAAAGTTACATCCTTTTGGTTGACCGAAGTATTTGTACTGCTTGGATTTAATGGGGTTGGGTTAAAGTTTGAACTTTCTTTTTTCAAGAAGTCTTTAGGATTTATTGGTTCAACCGAGATTTGATTACTGCTGGTATTTTGTTCTTGAGTTTTAAATTCAAAATTTTCTCTCTCTTGTCTTTCTTCCTCTAGATTTTCATTTTGGGAGATTATAGAGGGAGAAATTATTAAATTCTTTTCTTGTTGATCTTCTATTATTATTTGTCGCACGGTTTCCGTCGGACGAGTTTCCCGTCGGGCATCTTCCCGATGGACACAAAACGTGTCTGTCGGGGAAGGTGCTTGACTATCAATGTTTTCAGCTTTCCAGTCCAGACAATCTGATGGTGTTTCAAACACAATACTTTTCCAGCCATCCATTAAGCCTGTTTCTGGATTGTGGTAGGGATATCTAATTAAATAATTGGCTTGTTCTAGTTCCTTGAGTGTTGATTGAACTGCTCTTCTACCATCACTATCTGATGCTTTGGTTAACTGATTAACTGATACCTCCCAGTTGGGTGGTCTACCGATTAGATAAGCTAGCATCCCTCTAGCTCTCCAAGACAGATTCTCATCTTCTATTCCTGTTTTATCGATTTGGAGGTAGGGGTTAGTTCTCTTCTTGATTTTAAGGATAGTCATAATGCACCACCTTCTTGTGCTGAGGTGGTTCTCCTTCTTCTCCTTCTTCGGCGTTCTGTTGAAGGTTCAGGTACTATCTCTACTGCTAGAAACACTAATGTATGATTGGACTCTCCCAGGTGTTTGATACTCTTACTTAGGGCTGACTCTATCTCCTGATATCCTTCGGCAAAGATATAATCTTCACCTTTTTCGTATACTTTTAACTTCGGTAATCCTCTTGGCTCGATTTCTTCTCCTGTGACAAAGGCGATCGATAAGACTGGTAAGTGACGAGATTTGTTCTTTGACATAGTTTTACTCCTACAAAAATACTACTCAATAGTGACGATGTAACTAGAGGATTGGGAGAAGAGGGGACTTATACCACGAACTCGTCCCTCTTCTCCTCATCACAAGTTTTCTAGGTCTTCTTCCCGTCTAATTCTTCTTCTCCTTCTTTCTCGTATAGAAGGAGAACCAGGTTCATTGCTATCCCAGATTTCCACTCGAAAGAGGATATTACCTGGCATAAACCGATAAAATAGTCTTCTCAACCTATGGGACAATAAACGATTAATCGGACTAATAAACCTAAATACTGAGTATTCTGGTCTATTTTCGGCTCTGTTGGCTATTTCTAAAATAGATTCAGTTAATTGCTCTATTCCTACTGCTCTAGATTGCCATCCTTCATGGACTATCTGGATTAGAGGTAGATTTTTATCTTCTGCTGAGTCGGTTACAGAGGATAAATTGACATACATGATGAATTCTTTCATGAGAAATCTTTTAGTTTGCGAAAATACTACATGGTGATTAATAAAGTTCTTTCTTCGGTTAGTCCGATAGATTTGGAGATCTGCTTGAAAAGAAGAAGTACAAGAGTATTAGGTGGGGGCAGAAGGTCAAACCAACTACTCTGAAGACTGGGAGACTTGGAGGCTTGGGGACTGGGAGAAAGCTCGTGTTAATAATCCCCTTGTCACCTTGTCTCCTCTTCTCCTCGTCTTACTTCTTGTCCATTACAAAAGTAATTGCCTCATCCAATATGTCTAAATCAGCAAAACCATAGACATTGACCATTCTGGTTGCACCACCGACAAACTGTTCCCGCTTAACGGGTTCAGTCCCGTGACGTTCCAGATATAATTTCTTGGCTCGTTTGCCTATCTGCTGTAGTTGACTATTGGTTGGACGATAGCCTAAATCTATTGCCCTGTCTGAAACTGGATACTCTAATCTTGGTTGAGGATTGGTTATTCCTTGGGGTGATGGTTGCAGTTTGTCCCCCAGAAGAATATTCCTTACTTGGTCTTTGAGTAATATCTGCGTTCTCTCGTCCCATCCGCCCAGGTCGGATAGTAAATCCATCCCCAAGCTTATATTTTCTAACCTTTCTCTGGCAGAGGGAAGAGGAGGATTATTAGATTCTTGGCTGGTTTGAGTAGATTTTACCTTTTCAAGGAGCTTTTTAGCTTCACTAAAGGCTTTAACCAATTTGATTTTGCACTGAACAACTTTCTCTGTATTCCTGGAAAGAGTCATGAAAAATATTGATTGCTCCTCTGTCAGATAGACAAATTGAGGAGGGTTGCCTGTGGGTTTATCTGGGACTCCGTTTTGAAAACGGAGTCCTCCAAAAGCTTGCTCTGCCTGGTTTTGATACTTTTTGACAATATTACGCATCCAATCACCATGCTTAATGCCAAGCTCAATAGCAATTAATCTTGAATCTACGACTAGTACACCTTTGCATTCATGAACTGTTAAATTGTTCATATGGCTACTCCAACAAATACTCTGGGGTTAGTTATGGGCGATCGCAAACTTTGGACGGCGAGCGGTCGCTTTTTAGAGAAAAGAGCGATTATTAATCTTCTTCTACAATCAAATCGTCAACCGATATATTTTGATTACTCCAGATAGAACATAAACGAGCGAGAGCTTTGAGATTAGAGATATTAGCTTTTTCAAGTTGACCATCTCTAGCCCTAGTTAGGGTATGCCTAGTCACCTCATTTTCTGTGCCGATGATAGTTTTATGAACGGCATAAACCGATAATGGCTCACCTCGATCATCTTTTAACCACCACTTTCCAATATCAACGTAAGTTCTGCCCATCAAAGCAATTGTTGTAGTCAAGTTTACCTCCAAATTATTGCTTATCAGTTATTTGATATCCACTATATCAAATAATCGGCAAACCTGCTAACTGATAATTGCTAACTGATAATTAAATGTTGACAATCAGTTAGCAGCATGACATAATATTGATATAAGGAAACAGCCAAACACTGCAAGCCTACAAAGTTAACCAACGTGCAACTACTCAATTAATTCAACACATCAAATAGTCCCTAGACATGGCTCAGATGGCATACCACAAGCCCTTAAAGGTAGGTAAAGTCCATAAGAGCGCAATCAAAGGGCAGTTTAAATATCTCAATTTCTCAACTAAAGTCTTTCTTCTTGGTGCGCTTGCGACCCGCAGTCAAACTATGGGTCGGTCGCATCCGCTTTTTCCACAGGAAGACTTTCTTCAAAGCAACCAAAAAGGAGAACAAAGTTAAGTGGTTGTTCTCCTCATAGCATAAAACTTAGGTACTATTATGACGTACACCGCACCGAAATTAAATCAAGCACAGCAATTCACTTGTTTAACCTGTCCCAACTTCGAGAACTTTAACGGAGAAAGAGGTCGTGGTCTATGCAAGTATCATGACCAAGTTGTGTTTGAACATCATCAATCCACTGCTGAATGTATATCTGCACTAGAGAAAAAATCAAACCAACACCTTCAATCTTATGAACTACCAGAGGATATCCCCTACTCTGAGTTTCAACCTGGTCAGAAAGTTAAAGTTATCGATGAAGGAGAAGAGCATACTGAGTGGTCTTCTTTCGCCGTTGTTACCAAAATTATTAACCCGAACCGTTTTAGTTCTATCACATCCTATCTAAATCAACCTGATTGGTACTATCTACTTGCTTCGTTGGATCGACCTCATTCTGCCATGTTCTGGGTTGTAGAAAATGAGATTTGTCATGTAGATCAAGCTCATCTAATTGATACTGCTGAACCTTTCTAAATCTAATAGCAGAGTTGGGTTAAATCCTGACTCTGCTTGCTTTTCAAGAAGTAATTCCCATTGCATATATCAAAGCTTTAAGTTACAAATATACTACTTATTATGAACTCTCCTAAAGTTACTGCTATTAATAATCGTCCCCTCTCTAAAAAGTTCAGGAGATCGCCCAGCTAGACTGGCAGGCTTCGCCTGATCGCGGATATTCTGGCTGACTTCTCTAAACCTATACCAGCTAGATTAGTTAGTAAAAAGCCTGTATTTTCTAGATAGATGCTTTGTTTACTTGTTTACTCTCCCCTAGAGCCAAATTTAATCGCTTCTCGGGGTATTTTTGGGCTTCTGGAGAGGATCTTCAACTTTATCCCTCCAATCTGATTCAAAATAGAAGAGGTGAGACAAATCACACCTATAGATTCTTCCTAAAAGATAAAATTTACAGAAATTATCAATCAAAAATTCCTTGAATAATCACTTGGTTTATCAACAGTTTTCGTAATTTCTGTTGATATTTTTTTATCGGTTTCCATCTAACTGAATTTGGGCACATTTGACAATACATCGAGCCAAAAACTATCGTTGCCAAAGTCACTCCGAGACCAGTAAAATAGGGTTTGTATTTAAATATTTAACTATATATTGAGTTTTCCAAGTTAGTTTTAAAACCATAGAGCTCTTGTTCTTTTAACATCTATCTTGATTAAAATTTTAAAAAACAATACCTATCTTTATAATTTATTTTTAATTCAAAAACAGTATTTTTCTGGTTGATATTACCTTAAAAAAGCAATTAAATTATTAACAAGATAGCCAGCTCAAATTGTCATCATTGCTTAAGATTAAACCATTAAAGATTAAACGGATAAGCATTTGTGAACTATCTCTAAACATCAATAATTAATAAATAGAAGACCAAAAATCATGAAAAATCTAATTTCTATATCTGCTGCTATTTTAACTGTTGCTATTCAAGGAGTTGCTTGGGCACAAACAAATCAAGGCTCCCCAATTACTGCCAAAGAATACAGAATCGTGGTTTCAGCGGTATGTGAGACTTCAGGAACGTTAAATGAAGTAGAAAAGGTAGTTGCTTCTATGGCTAGAAGCTCGATGAATTCTCAAAAAGTCAAACAACTTCAAGAAATAGCTGTGGAAATGCTTTCACTTCCCCAAGTAGAAAAAGACAGAATATGTATGGGTTAGGGATAGCTATTAAACCTAAAAAATCAATTTTATAAGTATTTATTTTAATGTCAAGGAAGAAATTTAAGTGCTCAAATTTATCAACTTTAAGAAACTTACAGCAGTCAGCATTATGGGAATTTTAATTACGGGAACTTTTCCAGTTTCACCCAGTGCTTCTGTCAATAGTGATGGCGACACAACCTCGACTGCAACAGGTACTTTAAATCCAAATTCTTATGCAGACGAGATAGAGGTTGATAACCGCATTACTCTTGAGAGAACTGTCACTGTAGAAATTCCCGATCTCGTTACCACCACTACTACTGAAAAACCCCGAAAGTTAGATGTATTATTCTTAGCAGATAATACGGGAAGTATGGGTTCAGCTATTAGTAATGTACAAGAAAATGCTCGCTCTTTATTGCAAACACTATCGAGCAATTATAATAATATTCAAATTGGCGTAGCCAGATATTACGGCGATCCCAGTGAATATGGTTCTCCCGGCGCATCAGTCACAGTGTCTATACCAACAGGGAAAAAAATCAAATATACCTATTCATTAACCTATACGGGTAAGAAAAAAACATGTAAGTCTTGGACAGGCTCTAAGTATAAGTGTTATGAATACGATGTAGTGTACGATAAAGGGGGCAAAGTATCAACTTGGACATCCTATTACTCATCATCCACACGTAAATATTATGGCGATTCCTATACAACTTCCTGGGAGTCTCCAGAATACAAGCAAGTAACCAGAACCCCTGCTACTATCGCTTATGAACTTCAAGAAAGTGTAAATGCAGGTTCTATAGAGGATGCTATTACGGCGATAAATAATTGGAGTGCTTCGGGAGGAGGCGATTGGCCAGAAGCTAATTTTTTTGCTTTACATCAAGCAGCTACTTCTGGAGCAGCTACAACCGCAGGATATGCTACTAACTATGCTACAAATTGGCGTTCTGATGCTAAAAAAATCATTGTCTGGTTTGGAGATGCAAAGTCCCATACTGATACTATCGATCAAACAGAAGCTATTCAAGCCCTGATTGACCAGGATATTTCTGTAGTGGCCATACACGCTTCCTCATCAAACCATAGCTTAACTAATGGACTTGATGCAGATTCTCAAGCATCTAGTATTGCTTCAGAGACTAGTGGCGAATTTGCTAGTGTCTATAGTTCTGAGCTAGCTACTACGATCGGCAACCTGATTGGTACTGTTGCCGTTAAAACTACAACTACAACTCCTGGTCTGATTGATTTAACATTTACTAGTGTGGGTGATACTGAGGGTTTGGAGATTACTTATACCTGTAGCGATGATTTAGGTTGTAATGATGTTACCACTGGACAATCTCGTCAGTTTAAAATGGACATTACTGGTAACAATGCGGGAATATATAATTTTGATACTGTTGTCGAGAACCTCACTGGTGCTATTGCCTCAAACAACATTACGGTTAATGCTCCTGAACCTGTATATGCCGATTAAACTCTTTGTACTTAAAATTCCTGAGTTGGCTCAACAGATTTGAAGAGCAACACTTTCTTTCTCCTCCATCTTTTTCCTTGAGGGGAATTTTTAGCTTGATTAACTTGACCAGGTTAAATTAGCTTCGAGCCTCTTAAAGCATAAATTTTCAGCACAAAAGCGAGCTCCAGAAAGCAGAAGCAGTCAATGAAGTCATCAAACTTTCCACCGCCTGTAATTGACTAATTCTCTTCAAAACAGAGTAGGTAATCCCAATTCACTTTAACTTTTTTAATCTTGATCTACTTGGGTTTCAGCGATTTTTTCGGGCTTGGGGTAAATCCCTGGTTTCATCTGGGTTTGAGGCTATTTTCTTGTTGTTTTTGTCTAAGTCTCGCTAATTATTGAGTCTTTTTCTCCTTTTAAGATACTTAATTCCCAACATACTGCCTCCAGAGAGTAATAAGCCCAAACTGGGAGAAAATTCAAAGGGAACTGGTTGAAAATTTGTAGTTACAGGATTTGTATTATCTAAAGTTACATCCCCGGCGAAGAAGAAATTTCGACCACCACCACCAGCACTACTACTAACTTCATAACGTAGGTAAAATTCCGATATGTTGTTAAATTGAAAATTAACAGAATGTTGTTCTTGTTCTGCATTAAGGCTAGTAGCATCAGTGGGATTAGAGACTTCATTCACACTAGTTGAGTTGGCTTGAAATTCAAGTCGATTGTCCAAAGAAGATATATCTAAGCTAGTGGGAGTTGGGGAACCTGACACAGTATAATTACCACTAGTCAAAAGGAGCACTTTTTCTGCGCCTTGATTATCGATATCCATTAGACCAAAATCTAACTGACTCACTGTAAATGGAGTAGTTGTATCCTGTTCTACAAACTGAAACTCAAAAGTAGTACCTGTATTTTTTTTGACGTTAATTTCTCCCTCATTTGTATTAACAGTACGATTATTATTAAGATTATTGGCTTCATAACTATCGACTGTTGTGATGATTAAATCTAAGACTGTTTCATTATCACTTGCAACATCATTGAAGATCATTGTTGCTCCAATACCATTCTCATCACCATTGCTTAAATTGCCAGTGAGATCGCTAAAGTCCAATTGAACTCCATAGGCAGGAGAAGCAAAAGAGGCGAAAATTATAGAACTTAATAAGGGTAAACTAATGTTCGGTAAACTCTCTGCAACAAAGGGGAGATTTTTGAGAGATTTACAAGAGGAATATTTCATAATTGAAGAATATCTTAACGATAAAATTTCTTTGTACGCACGCCATGCTAACCGTCCCCAAACAAAAAAAAATCGGGGTTTTCGACCATATTTTGGCTGGCTTTCCCAAAATTTATCGATTAGACTAGTTATTCTTATTTAAGGAGATATACAGATTATGAATTATAATTTTGCTCTATTTATCATTGTAGAGAGGGAGTTTGTCCTGAGAAATACCGCGATGTGGTCTGAGCCAAGAGCGTAGCAGTGACCAAAAACCTTCAATGGTATTGACATGAACCTCATCTGATGAAGCGGATTAGAGCATAGCATTTTTTGGGGTCAATTAAATCTAACAAATTGAGGGGAGTTATAGAGAGCGTGCTGCGCTGGTACTGCACGCTCGCTGTCACCGAAAATCCTTGAACGTACTTTAGGATCAGGATTGTACTTGTTTAGCTATCTTCTCCACAATAAGACCCTCGAATCCATCAAGAGCCTATTTTTATTGGCCCTAACTTAAATAGAGTGTCTAGTCAGACTAGAAAACAAAGTGGCTAGAATCATTCATGGCGATAGCATCGACGTTTTGGAAAATAGCCAAGTCAGAATTGTTGTATTGCATCACGGCATCATCACCGTCTTGAATAAAGCTGATTTGACCACTGCTAAGAGGATCGGCAGCACCTAAAATGCCAGTCAGATCGATTTGATCGCTTCCGACTGAGAAGTCTGTAATTGTGTCAACTCCTTCACCAGCAGAATTAAAGACTAAGACATCGTTACCATCGTTAGTGGTAAGAATATCGTTACCAGCAAAACCTACCAAGCGATCGCTTACAGCAGAACCAGTTAAGGTATCATTTCCTGTTGTACCTTCAATTAAATTTTGGTCTACACTAACTGTTACTATAGCTGTATCGGTTTTTCCCCCTTCATTAATTCCGCGATAAACAAAAACATCAGTACCAGAAAATCCTAGAGCTGGGGTATAAGTAATAGTATTATCATCATTAACAATTGCCATACCATTATTGGGTGATTGGGGGAATCCAACAGGTTGGAAACCAGTACCAGTAAGATCGTTACTGAGAACATCGATGGTAATGGCTGTGTCGGCAGTAGTTGTGACAGAATCGTCAAAAGCTAAAGTTGTAGGTAGACCACTCCAGTAGGATGCTGCTCCAATATGACCGCCTCCAGTCGTGCTAGTAACAATAATAGATTCATTAGCGGTAACGGTCACATCTCCAGATAAGCCCTCAATTTGATAGACTAGGAAGTCAGAATCTCCCTCTACTGCAACTCCACCACTAATAGCAGCACCGTTAACATTAACTATAGCAGTATTACGAGAAACGATATTTAATTTACCAGGTCCTAATAAGTCAATACTAGGAATAAGAATTTCTTGATTCCCCGCATTCTCTGCAACTGGTAGTGCGAGGTTGAGTCCAGGTGCAGTACTATTGTTGGCACTGGTCATCTGATAAACATAAGCTGGCTTACTAGTTTCAATCAGTAAAGCGTCATTATCTGGATACTCATCACCATCGAGGATGATGTTTTCTCCTGCTTGAAGAGCAGGGCTATTTCATTCTAAAAATCTCCAAGATGCGATCGAGACCATACTTGCATTTTCGTTCTGCTTGAGCCATATTGTTGAAGCCTGCATCCCGATATAAATTCAGGG
>JAAUYH010184774.1_pt1 | contig 11119 bp, 10 predicted proteins | sample 7278061 | NCBI WGS metagenome assembly JAAUYH01 (sample SAMN14350203, study PRJNA611818) | marine sediment metagenome | isolation source: surface marine sediment (0.6m) | place: French Polynesia: Moorea | collected 2018-08 | reverse complement strand
TGCTCAACGGACAAGACATGGCCGATCTCGGCCTTGAAGAGCACCAAGTTGTCGACCTCATCAGCGAATTTCAAGGCATAGACCGCGTCGCTGCCGGATTTATCGCGATCCGCTACCAGCTGCCCCGAGGATCGGCGGCGACCTATTTTCCCGAGGCCAACGTGCTCGTCCCGCTCAAGAGCACCGCGGATAAGAGCAACACACCAACATCGAAATCCGTTGTCATTCGGGTAGTACCAGCTGGCGCGTAGGCGATTTAGAAATCAATTTTTAACCGAGCCCCGACATAATTGGGCGTGAACCTCGGAGCGAATTCGAGGCGGCTCCGCGCCCGTTTGCCATCGCCTGAACCCATGCCTGCCTGCGCCCGTTCGGGTGCCATCGAAGCTGGGCGGATGTAGCCGGCATAGAGAAAGTAGCCAGCAGCGACGACTCCTACACTAGCAACGCCGATGGATATGTTGGTCAAGAGCTGATTGAGCTCGGCGGAGTCACAAATGTCTCTGAGCTCGCGTATGTCGTCATTGGTAGGCCCACTGTAGCCCCCGGCTTCATCGCAAACGTTGGGGGCCGAGGTCATGATGGAACCAAAATCGCGGTTCATATCACTCAGTAGATCCTTGAGGTTCTTCTCTTCGTCGCGCACCCGGGTGCCGAACGTGGGGATACCCACTGCCCCGGCTACCGCAAAACCGAGCGAAGTCCAAAAGAGTACCCGCGCGGCCCCGCCAGGCCGAATCATCCCTTCGGTTCCGGGGTCACTATCGCTGATCGGCGGTTGAATGATGGGAATCGCTTCGAGTTCAAACGACACTTCCTCAGTCCGCCCCGCACGAATGGTCACATCGATTTCGCGACGAACATAGCCATCGGCGTGTATCGCCACGCGATGTACGCCCTCATTCAAATCGCTGATTTCCGCACGCCCATTCGTTAGCGTGGTGGCCATATCCCCGTCGATAAACACGTTGCCCTGCATCGCATTGGCCGAGACTGCGAGCGTCCCCTGCTCGGGGATACCAGTGAGGCGGTAGTACAACGTTCGGCTCCACTTATTGTTGATGGCCGGTGGATTGTTGTCGGCCAAGGGGATGACTTCGCTGGTGCTCCGCTCCATGGTCTTGGCCTCTACGTTGAGCAGGTTGAGGGTTACCTGAAACCCCACCCCGCGCCGTTCGAGTTTGCCGTAAATGAGGAAAGCGGCATTCAGCTCACGACCGATATCGGCCATACACGAACGACCCTCCTCCGCGCACCCGCTGAGGAGTTTCAATTCGAGAAGGTCTTTGGCGCTATTCGGCGCCATTCGGTACGGGCTGCGCCGATCGACCTCCACTCGCCTGCGCAAGGCGTTGGTCAAACGGTTGGCCAAGTCAGAGGTTGCGACATCAATCCCCTGCCCACTGTCAATGACTTCCAATCCCAAGACCGCAACCTGAGGCTTGGCCTGCGCATGGACGCTGACCGCAGGGAGTAGCAGTCCCAAAACGGTTAAATATGCGATGATTCGACGGTGCATAGGACTCTCATCAGACTGAACATTGTTAGGCATTATACACTCATGTAGGTGCATCCGACGAGTCGTCGCTTTCGATGCACTTGACCCTTCGGGCTTCATCGCAGCGACGTGAAAGACCACCTATGCGCATCCCGCTTCTGCGTACCCTATCTGGCCGGATTGTTCTCGGATTCACGGTCCTCACCCTGACCTTTGGCACAATCTCGGCCATCATTGTCGGCAATATGGAACTATTGGGCCGGCAGATCCGCATTATTCGCATCGGATATTTGCCGCTCGCGCTCGAAACAAAAAACCTCGATGAAAAACAGGATGCGCTCTGGTCCTATATCACCGACGAACTAGCCAGCGAAACCCTACCTAATCGAGCAGAACGCCGCCTTCTTCGCCATATGCAGGCCCGCACGAAATCACTGCGCGATACGGAAAAAGTGCTGACCGAACTCGCCGAAGTGGCCCCGAACCACGCCTCGCATATGGTGCATGTCAAACAGCAGGTACAGGAGGTACGGCAAGCCATCGACGATCTCGATGATCGATACCGTCAGTTACTTGAAACACCGCCGCTTGAGGTGAGCATCGCCAGAGAAACAGTCAGTGAGACTGTGCGCAATCAGTATCGACGGGCGAAAAAAACCCTGGACGACTTGCGTAAAGACGAATCTGAGATTCGCGCGCAGATCAGATTCTTAGCCCGGCAACAGAGCGAGCGCGCCAAGCAAATCGCCCTGACCTTGGAGCGCAATGAGCAGAGAGTACGCCTCTTTGCCATCTATCTGGGTTTGATCGCCGTCACAATTGGACTTCTGATCACACTTTGGGCCACCATGACCTTGCGGCCTTTGCGACGCCTTCGCGACGGCGCCAGACGAATCGCCCAAGGTCAATACCGAAGCCGAATCGCCGAAGATGGACCTGTGGAGGTCGCCGATTTGGCACGTGAATTCAACGTCATGGCCCGCGCCATTGAGGAGCGCGAACGTGAATTGGTGCGCTCCGAGCGACTCATCGCAGTGGGCAAAATGGCGGCCGTGATCACCCACGAAGTGCGCAATCCCCTGTCGTCGATTGGCCTCAACACCGAGCTACTCGAAGAAGAGCTTAGCTTGCTCAGCGACGATCGGGCCGCCGAAGCGCTCGGTCTATGTCGGGCCATCAATACCGAAGTCGATCGACTGGCCGCGATCACCGAGGAATATCTGCAATTTGCTCGTCTGCCCAAGCCCAAATTGCAGCTGGAAGATCTCAACGCCATCGCCAACAATCTGGCCCAATTCGAGCGTGAACAAATGAGTCAGAGGCAAGTGCATCTGCGCACATCACTGGCGAGTGGCCTGCCGATGGCCCAGGTCGACGATGCGCAAATGCGGCAAGCACTGCTCAACTTACTGCGCAATGCTGCCGACGCTGTCGCTGAAGTTGGCGGTGGCGAGGTCACTCTCGCAACTCGCCACGTATACCGCGACGGCAAGCCCATGCTCAGGGTGAGCGTGAGCGATGCCGGGCCGGGGATTTCCGAAGAAATCCAAACCAAGCTATTCGAACCATTCTTCTCTACCAAGCAAGGCGGCACTGGCTTGGGATTAGCCTTGACTCAGCAGATTATTCACGAACATGGAGGCTCTCTAGGGGTAGAGAGCAAACATGGTAAGGGCGCTACCTTTACCATTGAAGTACCGGCGGCCAAGTAGCACCACCATCAGGCGAGGGAGGAGGGACCTGATGGTTGAGTGCAGGTGGGGTGGGACGCCAAAAAAGGAAGGAGGATGGGGAGGGGTTAGGTACGGGGCGGGGATAGCGCGCTAGGTAATGGTTAGGCAGAGAGGATCTCTGCGGCCCGGAGCACCGCGGCGGGACGGCGTTTGACGCCAAGACGCTGATACAGACGGAATAGACGGGACTTAATGGTACCGACACGAACACCGAGGGTCTGAGCGATTTCGTCATTGCTCATGCCGCGCCACAGAAGCGCCAACAATTTCGCATCCGAGATCGGAATCTGCAGACCGCGAGCGAGCTGGTCGGCGACGTGACGTCCACCGGCAACCTGGCACACAGTGATCTCGAGGACGGTAAGTCCGCTATGACGGCTCAGGGGGCGGGCTCGTACGCGGAGGACCATCTCGTCACGTACCCAACGCTCAACAGTCTGCTCGGCGCGCGACAGAGCTTCGAGCATAGGATCGAGATGCGGAGCGACCCACTCGGGCATCGCGCCGTCGGGCGCATGAAGCAAATTGCGAGCGCTGGAATTCATATATACGGCGCGCTCGGAACCATCTACGACAACTACACCAACCTCCGTATTTTCCAGGACGGAGGCGAGTAGAAGGGTTTGCTCAGAGGGTGCATTCGAAAGGTGGCTTGCGTGCAACATGCTCGCTTGAATATTCACGGTTCGTGCCAACGTCTCTTACGTTGTCTCGCCGGGGAGGCCAATGTCTGCCCCAAAACGAGAAAGTAGGCAAAACCCTAGTTATGACAGCTAGTTGACGTCGGTTTTTTTGACACCCGATGAGCTTTAAGCCTAATTGGTAGATCTGATAGGGACTTCGCCCCCAGTGTCTGGAGTTCCCAGGTTCGGAGAGAAGTCACCGGTGGAGAGCAACTTCCGCGCGCATACATGCAATCCCGACCACGGTTACCAGACGCGCAGATCATCCGACTTCTGGAGCCAGCCGAGCTAGCGGGCCATTCCAGTAACAATTTTCGGCCATTTTTTGACTTCTGTCTCATTTTCTGTACACGCAGAGGGCTAAATTTTCCGTGTGTATATTTTTGAGACAAACGCGTGGGTAGCGTAGTCATCAGTCCACGCTGGCAATGCATGAACGCAACGACAGTGCCGCCTATATTTACCCCGCCCACCTCGCCGACAGAACAGATCTCTTTGAAGCAGCAATCCTGCACCACTGCTCCTATCTGATTCACGCATCAATTTGCTTCGTTCCTGGCGAACTTTTTCGGCGTCGCGTTGGTCGACAGAAATCGGCGTACATTCGTTGAGAGTGTGCGACGATCAGTTGACAAAGCTGAGCAATGAGAACAATTTAGTTCCTCTAAGCGGGATTAACTCAGTGGTAGAGTGCTAGCTTCCCAAGCTGGAGGTCGAGGGTTCGAATCCCTTATCCCGCTCCACCGGAATTATTGGGGAACTTGGTCACGCCGAGTTCCCCATTTCTGTTCGTACTCCCAGTTGAGATGCCTCTTGGAAGAAAGAAGAGGCCCCTAGCTCGTGGAATAGAGACGCCAGTCGTCGCTGTCCGCCGCATGGCCGGAAAGTCGTATACAGCCAAGACCTCACCTTTATCGAGTTCCCAACTGAGGATGAAGCTGCCTGGGGCCGGGTGACATTCTTTTGCTGATTCAGCACAGCTCTTTCCGACAGACAATCGATAGACGCAGCGAAGAGGTCACGACATTCCTCGCTCTTTCCAAGTGATGTCCGGCGCGGGCGCCAATTGCCAGCGCATCCAGCAGCGACAGAATCATCGCAACCGGCGGCATTCTCGATTTCATCGGCGAATACTAGATTATTCGCTTTCCCGGGTCTGCGCTGTACAGCGCTTGAGACTGAGATCGGTCGCCAACGCGTTGGCTTGTTCCAAACAAGAGCGGGTATAGCGCTGCACGGTTTCTGCGGTGGCGCCGCGTTCGTCGGCATCGCCCGTCGAGGTATGAACGGAAATGACCATGTTCAGAGACTTCAGCTTGGCCTTAGCCAAATGGCAGCGCTCGGCCAACTGCGCGTCCGCTGTATCGGCGTCCGCACAGGTGCATAGTCGCTCTTGATAGGCCGTGCACGCCGCTCGGGCTCGTTCCAACTCGATCTCGCTCCGCACTGCCACGGCTTCTGCGTTGCCTTCACTGCCCTCGCGCTGTGCGGGGCCTTGTCGGCAATTGAGGGCACCTGCGATAAGGACGACACTCATAGCTAGGGGGCCAAGCGACCGCACCATTCGGTCCTTAGATTGCCACCAGTCACTCATAGACGCTCATCACTCCTGTCGGCACGGCACACCGACCGATCATGGCGGCTCGATGCGGGTCAATACCACAGAGATGTTGTCGATACCGCCATGTTCGTTGGCGGCGTCGATGAGATTGTCTACCGCGCGGTCGAGATCGGTCTCCTCACCGACAATATGCTGCATTTCTGCGTCAGTGAGCATGCCCGACAACCCATCAGAACACACGAGATAGATGTCACCAACGCGCAGGACCTCGGTGATGATGTCTACTTGCACGCTGTCCTTCATTCCCAGCGCGCGCACGATGACGTTCTTGTGTTGCCAATTCTCGGCTTCTTCGGCCGTGAGTCGCTTCATCTTGATGTAATCGTTGATGAGCGAGTGGTCTTCGGTCAGCTGGGTGATCGCGCCCTCGCGCAATCGGTACGCGCGCGAGTCGCCGACATGACCTATAACAATTGTATCCGTCAGAAAATAGATCGCCACCACTGTGGTGCCCATGCCCTGGCATTGGGCATCGCGCTGGGCCTGTTCGAAGATCTCCAGGTTCGCCAGCATGATGGCAGTGGTCATGCGGTTGACGTCAGCGCGAATGTCTCGATCGACTTTGTACGGCCAGGTTAGGGTCTGTTCGTCGCTCGTCTGGCGAAAATGGTTGACCACGGTGTCGACGGCCAGCTTGCTCGCAACTTCTCCGGAAGCGTGCCCCCCCATGCCATCGGCGACAATGGCCAACCGCGTGTCCACAGGCAAAAATACGGAATCCTCGTTGTGGTTGCGCTTGCGCCCCACATCAGTAGAACCGGCAAATCGGACCCGCATAGAGTCCAGGGGAAATAGAGAACTCACCTGCCGAGTCTAGCTCGAATGGGCGCCCCTTGGCCATGCCTCCTGGCTGCACACATGCGCCTTTGCCCATGGCCGGGCCAATTGACAGGAGCCCTGTAACTGAGCATTCTTGTTGGGTGCGATCTACTCTCCTACAGCTCCCGGATGCTTCCGGGAATGTATCCGCCTCCCCAACGATCAGCACGGCGAGATGGGTGAGAATGCCCGTTAGACCTGGGGCCCGTAGAACTAGTTAGGAGCCAATCTAATGCGCTCGACGTGGTGGGGATATGCCGAGGCCGATGCCACTATCGTTGGTGTGGTTGTTGCTTTGGTCTTCGTGTTTGCAATAGCCTATTTGTGGAAGACGCGTTCGCGTTCCAAGCGGCGTGAGGGACGACATAAACGCAGCGCGTACAGCGCACATTCCAAGGCGGAATCCGCCCACATCCGGTCACCCGGACAACGTGGTACATGAGGCCATTGTGGCAATTGTAGGTCGAGGAAATATCGGCGAACGACCCTTTGCTAGATCCATTTATTGGATCGCAGCCAAGCGGTTCACTGGTGATTTTGCCATCGACGCCGACGGTGAGACCTATCGCTTGTGGTGGCATAACGGCACGGTCATTGACGCACATAGCCCGTCGCCCGCCGACACGGAAGGTCGGGTAGCGTTAACCATCGGTCTGGTCAATTCTACCCAGCTCGGCGAAGCTCTGCGACGCAGTGCTTCCGATGGTGCCTCCTCGACGCTGCAGACTCTGGTCGAAATCGCGCGCTTATCCCCACAGCAGCTCCTCGATATCAAACGTCGCGCATTCGCCCAACGGGCGCTGCGGATGTTCGCTATCGAGAAAGGCCGATTCCTACTCGACGATACAGGAAGTACAACCCCGGACCCAGATTTGCTCGCCTTGCCGGTACGCTGGCTCATCTACCGCGGGTTGCGCCTGTATTATAGCGAAGAGCGGCTCAGCCGAGAATTCGCCGTGGCGATGGGCGCGCGCTTTTCCCTGCCACCGAGCGGGGTTCCCCATGTGCGCGAGTTTGGTTTTGGCAACCGAGAACAAAAGTGCATCGAAGCACTCACCCAGCAAGCTCATACGCTGGACGAATTGATCGAGCGATGCACTAGCCTGTCGCGCAAGCAAGTCCTGGCTCTGGTCTATTCCCTGCTCGCCACCGACGTCATCGTCGCCGAGCGCAATGTTGCTCAGGGCGCTGCGGTGTCGTCTCGCCCGGTCCCCTACCATGCCAGACCCGGCACATCGCCGTCGGCCCCGCCGGGATTCTCCCGCACCCAACCTCTGCCCCCGGTTGCGCGGCGCGCCCAAACCGATGCCGTCAATGCACCGCCGCCGCCACAGCCACGCCCCGCGCCTGCACGGCCCGCATCGAAGTTGCCCGCATCGAAGTTGCCCGCATCGAAGTTGCCCGCATCGAAGATGCCCGCATCTGGACGACCTGCGCCCACGCCACCATCGCCGTCACCATCGCGGCCTTCGACGCAAGTGCTGCCGAATACCGCGACGCAAGAGCCCCCGCCGCAGATGACGGCCCAAGCAGTTTCGCAGCGTTCAAGTCGCAGCACGATGCGGATCCACGGCAAGCCGGGGTCCCGTCATGCCGCGGTTGCACGACCGGTCAAACAGAGTGGCTCGCGGCCGATCCGTGCAACAGTGCCCATCCATCAAATCGCCAAGGCCAAAGGCCATAGCGTGCATCATGTGCAAGGTCCAAAGTCAAGCGGGCGCAGCACCACCATGCCGGCCGCTTCCCCTGAAGTAATACGCGGCCTGATTAAGCATAAATTGACTGATATTGACGATGGATGTGATTATTTTACCCTGCTCGGGGTCCCCCAGGATGCCTCGCCCGGTGCGATTCGTCAGGCGTACTTTGGCTTGGCCCGCAAGTTTCATCCCGACCGCTTACGCGCCGCTGGTATCACCGACATGACCACCGAGAGTCAGCGCCTATTCGCCGAGATCAATCTCGCATTTGGTGTGCTGAGCGTGCCGCAAAAATGTGCTGAATACAAAAAAGGCCTGAGCAAACCGCGCCAGAGTGAAGAAGATGCACTCAAAGCCAATCGCATTATCTCTGCGGAAGAGCACTTCCGCCGTGGAGAGTGGGCCTTGCGCAGTAACCAATGGGAAGAGGCGCGCAATGCTTTCACCAAGGCTGCCGAACTCAATCCCGACGAGGCCGAACATCACGCACTCTTGGCGTGGACTCTCTGGTGTCTGGCGTCGGATAGAGAAGCAATCCTACCTAAAATTAAAGAAATGTTTGTACGTGCCTTTGCTCTCTCGCCCAAGAACTTGGCCGCGCTCTACTTCCGAGCCCGGGTCGCCAGTATGTGTGGGGACATAGAGAACGCCCTTTCCTACTTTCAACAGGTGCAAAAGGCCGATGCCGACTACCGCGACGTGGCACTGCAAATTCGGGTCATTGAGGGCCGGAAAAAGCGACAAGAGCGCAGTGGCATTTTGGATCGCCTGCGCGCCGGCCGCGGTGGATCTAAGGAGTCGTCCACGCCTTGAGGCGTCCTACCGTGGCCCCCGCGTTGTTTCTCGCGAGACCTAAATACGCGGAGAGCCCGCACTCTTCTCAGGGACGCATCGGTTGCGGGATGGCATCTTTGGCCCCTGGAGCGATCGCGGGCGCTGGCGGCGCAGTATCGTAACGAAGTGAGCCCGTTCGAGACGAGCGCAATACAGCGTAGAGCACGAGACCCAAGCATAAGATCGCGATTGCGAGCACCTCAAAGGGGACTCGGTCACCAAACGCCTTGCGGCCGAAAAATCGACCTCCACTGCGGCGGCGAATCGTTTCAGCCACGTCTCGTTCAAAATGCTGCGGTGCGGCCATTTTATGCAGATCGGCCAGTGCCCCAACCATGTCGCGAAATTCATCGTACGCTGCGCGACAACTCTCACAAGAGGCCAGATGCGCCTCAAGTTCGCCGCGCGCTTTATCGCTCAGGGAGCCTTCGTAGAGGTCGGAAAATTGTGCCTCGACTTCACTGTGAAGCGCGGGATTGGCCCCGCTATCGTCACTACGTGTGCCAGCTTGTCTGCCGGTATCGGCCATCGGTCGATCAACTCCTCATTTGGTCCTGCTGTGGCGACTACATGCGCCGAAGCAGCTTCTTTCTCAGGGCAACGCGAGCGCGATGAATCCTCGATTTGACCGTTCCCGACGGCAGGTTGGTGATGGTGGCAATCTCGTCATAGGGCAGCTCCTCTACATCGCGCAAAACCAGCACCATGCGGTGCTCCTCATCCAGCTCGGCAATGCAAGCTTGCATGAGTCGCTCTAATTCTACCGCTTCGAGCTGTTTGTCGGGAGGCGGAATATGGGCTGGCGTCGTCGTCGCCGCCGGCGAGCGACTGCCCATTACCTCGTCGTCATAGCTCGATTGCGCACGGTCTTGACGTCGAGCCAGATACTTGATGCGGTTCTTACAGTGATTGACCGCGATGCGATAGAGCCACGTCGACAGTTTGGCATCGCCGCGAAAACTGTCGATGGACTTGAACAGCGTGATAAAGATCTCTTGCGACAGATCTTCGGCCTCTTCCTGGCTTCCCAACATACGGTACGTCAGGTTGTAGATGCGATCGCGGTAGTTGTCTACGACCTCGCGAAACGCCTTCTCGTCGCGTTCCCGCAACTTGCGGATGAGCCGGCGTTCTCTGAGCGACATCTCTCAGCGCACTCTACCGCAAATCCTTCGACTAAGTCGCTTCCTGACACTGAATATCGCGCAAGAAAATGCCCATCAATACAGGAGCATTCGCTAAAATGTGGACGACGATGTGAATCTGGGACCAAAGACACGCAATCCGGCCAACACCAGCACCTCGTCTTCCCCTAGTCGTTTGCTGGCGCTGATATCAATGGCCACTTTATTGGCCGCAAAGCCAAGGCCACCGGTCAGAAACGTGGCATCTAGGGCTACATCGCGCAGCCCGCCGACGCGGATGGGGTAGCCTGTTTGCCGGTTGGAAGAGCGAATAAACCATTCCACGCCGCCGCCGTAACGCCCAGTTGATTCATCTTCCGGGACATCCAAGTTCCACACACCATCGGCCGAGAGCAGCAACATCGGCGCCGGGCGGATGGCAATACCGGCCCCCACCGAGCGCGGATATAGGTTCTCGTCACCGCCGACGAGATTGTAGCCAACTAAGCCCAAACTCATGAGCTCGGCGAGCTCTACTGTTGCACCGACATCAACGGCGAAACCACTCTGGGCCCCATCCGCTTCGTCTTCGTAGTCGAAATACTTCACCCCAATGCCCACAAACACAGCTTCGGTAAATGAGCGCGCAATGGTCGATCCCGCCTCGTGAATGCGATGGTTGCCCTGTGGGGAATCATCTGAGGACATCCGCAAATAGCGATAGTAGAAGCATCCGGGCACAGGCACAGTCGAATCGCACGCAGAGACCGCCAGCGTGTTGATATCACCGTCATATTGCCTACGATAGGTGCCCTCGAATACCAGCTCGCGATTCATGGCTAATCCCGATGGATTGAGCGTCGTGGCCAGGCTGCCTACCGACTCGGCGCGCTTGGCCTCACCGACGGCAACTTCCCGCGGCCCGAGGTAGTCTGTGAGCGAATCAGCCCATGCTGGGGCAGATACCAGCATTGCGGCCACCCCGCATAACGACATCGCTGAGGGTTTCATAGAGCCGCATTCTAGTCACCACAGCAGCGGCAGCAAGAAATCACATCACACCGAACAAGACCGAGAGCGTACGTTGTTGTGCAGGTTGAGGTCCTC
>JAAUYH010223480.1_pt1 | contig 11120 bp, 11 predicted proteins | sample 7278061 | NCBI WGS metagenome assembly JAAUYH01 (sample SAMN14350203, study PRJNA611818) | marine sediment metagenome | isolation source: surface marine sediment (0.6m) | place: French Polynesia: Moorea | collected 2018-08 | reverse complement strand
TCTAAATCAAACTCCATCTTGTATTTTTATTTCTGTCAACAAATAAACAATTATTTCTATTAATATTGGTGTTCAGGCCAAAATTTTAAGCTTGGCAAATTGTAATAGCAACTTTTTGGTACCGGCAGTTTCAAATTTTATTTCTGCCTTCTTATTTGAGCCGTTTCCTTCCAGGTTTATGACTTCCCCTTTACCGAATTTTGCATGCGCTACAATGTTTCCAACGGTTAGATCACTATCGAATAAATTCGAAGTCACGCTACTGACTTTTTTTAAGTTCTTAGGTACATTTATGGTGACCCTTTTCGGGGAAGCTTTTTCAGTCTTCTTAGCTCTCTCAGGGGTTCTGGAAACCGGTTTTTTGAAGCGGATTTTATCCTGAGGTACACTACCAAAAATACTTTCGTCAACAAAACGGTTGATCTGCTTAGGAAGGCTCGGTGTTAAATAGTCTAGAAATTTATCGTCTATTTCCTCGAGGAATCGACTTGGCTCGCAATCCACTAATTTACCCCAGCGATAACGAGACTGTGCGTAACTTAAATACGCCTGTTTCTCTGCCCTGGTTAACGCGACATAGAATAAACGACGCTCTTCTTCAAGTTCACTGCGAGTGTTCATACTCATGGCAGAGGGAAATAAATTCTCTTCCAAACCGACAATATGGACGTGCTTAAATTCCAACCCTTTGGCGAGATGGATAGTCATCAAAGATACTACATCCTGATTGTGCTTTTTCTCATTGTCGAAATCGGTTGCAAGGGCTACATCTTCCAAGAAATAAGATAAAGAAGCATCTTCATTTTTTTCATGCTGCTCTTCTATAAAATCTTTGATACCATTTAAGAGTTCCTGCACGTTTTCTACCCTGCTTATTGCTTCCGGGGTCGCTTCTTTTTCAATATCTTTAACGATGTGCGTTTTTTTGATAACGTGATCAGCTACCTCAAAAGCATTTTTAGTAGCTGCTTCAATTTTGAAGCTTTTGATCATGGTCGCGAAATCGCGCAATTTCGTTTTGGTTCCTGAATTGATCTTGAGGTCGATTTTGTCAAGGTTTTCAATAATTTCGAAAATAGAGCGCTTGTAGTGATTCGCAGCCACGGTGAGCTTATCTATGGTAGTTTGACCGATACACCGGGTCTGATAATTTATGATACGATTTAAGGCTTCTTCGTCTTTCTCATTTACCAATAAGCGCAGGTATGAAAGTACGTCTTTTATTTCCTTGCGTTGGTAAAAGGAGAGTCCGCCATAAATTCTATACGTAATGTCTTTTTTGCGGAGCGCATCTTCTATCGCCCGTGATTGCGCATTGGTTCGGTACAGCACGGCGAAATCACTGTTTCTTAATTGATTGTTTAGTTTGGTATCAAAAATAGAATTAGCTACAAAACGGCCTTCTTCGCCATCTGAAACCGTACGCATAACTTTAATCAGATCACCTCGGTCATTGGCCGTCCAGACTTCTTTATCGAGCTTGCTTTTATTTTTTTCAATTACGCTGTTGGCAGCTTCAACAATGGTGCTTGTAGAACGATAGTTTTGCTCTAGTTTAAAAATCTTAACATCGTCATAATCTTTTTGGAAATTCAGAATATTTTGGATGTTGGCCCCACGAAAGGCGTAGATACTTTGTGAATCATCGCCGACTACACAGATATTCTGGAAACGATCTGCTAAAGCCCTGACAATAAGGTACTGTGAATGGTTTGTATCTTGGTACTCATCTACTAAAATATAGCGAAAGCGATCTTGGTATTTGGCCAATACATCCGGAAATCGAGAGAGCAATTCGTTTGTTCGCAGTAAGAGATCATCAAAATCCATGGCGCCTGCTTTAAAACAACGATCGACATATTCCCTGTAAATATCTCCTGTTTTCGGACGGCTGGCCATGAGATCGGCTTCCTGCAATTCAGGAGTATTATAATAGGCTTTTACTGTAATTAAACTGTTCTTGAATTGTGAAATACGTCCTAGTATTTGCTTTGGTTTGTAGCGATCTTTATCCAGATTTAATTCCTTGATAATTGAAGTAAGTAATCGTACTGAATCCTGCGTATCATAAATGGTAAAATTTCTGGGATAACCTAGTTTATCCGCCTCCGAGCGTAATATCCGTGCAAAGACCGAGTGGAATGTACCCATCCATAGATTTTTGGCTTCACTTTCACCTACGATCTGTCCGATTCGCTTTTTCATTTCACGGGCGGCCTTATTGGTAAAAGTCAATGCCAAAATGCTGAATGCATCAACCCCTCCGCTCATTAAATGGGCAATACGGTAGGTCAAAACACGTGTTTTACCTGAACCCGCACCCGCGATAATGATCATAGGTCCGTTTTTATGTAAAACTGCTTGCTTTTGTGCTTCGTTAAGATTGTCTAAATACCTCGACATCATAGGTTGCTAAAGTACAATTGTAATTGGGTAGTCACAATAAAAGTTATTGACAAAATATACGAATTATTAAGTAGAAAAAGGCATCGAAATCTTCTCCAATTGTTCTTAGCAGGAGAAATTCTGTTTGTTCTATACTTCTGGTCATGATTAACTATTCTTCGTTTCATTAAGTTTCGCTACTTTTGAGTAACTAATATCAAATCAATGAGTACAGAAACTTTTATGCAACTTTTGGCCTATACATTACCAGCACTGGTAACCGGACTTGTAGCTTTATACTTTTTTAAATTACATACTGATAATGAAAAGAAGCGGCATATTTATCAATTGCGAAAAGAGAAGCAAAGTATTGCATTGCCGAGTCGCTTTCAAGCCTATGAGCGTATGGCGCTATTTTTAGAGCGTATTTCACCAAATAACCTGGCCGTTCGTATTAAACCAAGTGGCAATGACAAACCCGGTTATTTCAAAAAGCTGTTAGGTACTGTTGAACAGGAATATGAGCATAACCTGGCACAACAGATCTATATGACTAGTGAATGCTGGGATATTATTACCACGGCTAAAAATAATACCTTAAACTTTATACGCGATGTCATGCTTGAGGGAGAAGTTCTGGATGCGAAAGCTATGCGCGAAGCCATTATACAGCGCACAGGTAAAGATGACCTGCCTCCTACCCGCGCCGCTTTAGATTATATTAAGGAAGAAGTACAGTCCATTTTTTAAATGCTATCTATGAAAACTAAAATCCCCTTCTTACTACTCTTATTTTTTACGACACTTAGTTATGCACAGCGCCCTGAATCAGATATCATAAAATCAGATGAAGGCGATATAACTATTCAACCAATTTTACATGGTACCTTGGTCTTGCAATGGGATGGAAAGGCAATTTATGTAGATCCCTATGGCGGTGCCGAACGTTTTAGTGGATTGGCAAAGCCAGATCTGATTTTAATTACAGACATCCATGGTGATCACACGAATCTGGAAACTTTAAAAGGATTGGATACAAAGGATGCCAAATTTATTGTACCGCAGGCTGTAGCAGAGAAGTTAAAAGGTGACTATGAAAAGCAACTGGTAATTGTAAAAAACGGTGGAATACATGTGGAGGATAATGTTTTTATCAATGCGTTGCCAATGTATAACTTACCTGAAGATCGTTCTTCGCGTCATCCTCGTGGGCGTGGGAATGGTTATTTTGTGAATTTGGGTGGTAAGGGTATTTATATTAGTGGTGATACTGAGGATATTAAGGAAATGCGTGAGCTTCGTAATATTGATATTGCCTTTGTATGTATGAATTTACCTTATACTATGGATATTAACCAGGCGGCAAGTGCTGTGTTGGATTTTAAGCCTAAAATCGTTTACCCTTATCATTACCGTGGGAAGCCGGATATGAGCGATACCCAAAAATTCAAGGAATTGGTCAATGCTAAAAATAAGAATATTGAAGTGCGCTTACGAGACTGGTATAAGAACTAATGTGCTTGTATATACATATAGAAAATAAGTGCAATGCACTTATATTATAGTTGTGTAACATTTTATAAAACAATGAAGACTCAAATTTTGATTGCTTTCTTATTGGTTTTATTGAGCTGCAAAAATGAGGTCAAAAAAGAATCAAAAGAAACACCACTAAGAGTTGATTCGACCGAGGCGAAATTTGCTTCCATTTATGATCAAATGGAAAGCATTGAATCGGAATTGGAATTTGAGACAATTTCTCAGACATTAGAATCAACTTTTAAATTTGGCAAACCCGAACTCAAACCAGTATATAAGCCTTTGGTCGCCAATTATTATAGCCTAATAGATTCAAACAAAGTAATAAATTTTAAAAGCTATTTGACCTTTCTGATAATAGAATTCGACAGTCCATTAAATTCAAAAAAAGAATTTGCGAAAATAAAGGCAATTGCCCAGGAATCATTGAATGATAAGAGCGTATTCAAAGAATATGGAGGAATTTTTAGCAAAGGCGGTATAAGTTTTAATCAAATTGATAAATGGATAATCGCACATTATCTTCGCTGCAATATGCTCGCAAAAGATTATGAAACGGATAAAAAATTTACGACTGAACTTGAAAAATTGAACTTTGAATTGGATTGGTTAAGGTCCTATTGTGGATGGGCAAAAATGGAAATAAAATAAAAACTTTATGCAACAACGTTTATAATTAATTGCTGCGGAATATACTCCGTCAGTTCGCCACAAAAAGTGGCTCATGTCACTTTGGAAAATCAATCGCAAAAGAACTATCGCCAGTATTATTTATTAAATTAGTCGCTAAACCAAACGCAGCGCACTATATACATACCGTTGTGCTCAATTAAAATCATTGAGGTTTGCTATCAAATAAACAAAAAAGACTGCTTTTTCAAATTCTTCCCTTTGCTATTATACCGGCAATTTTCAGCGCAGTTCATTTAGCTCTCGAAAAAGGTATCCTGGGCAATCATCCGGTATATCCATCAACCGGAAATCCTGCTGATTCCAATATCATAATATCTGTTTTAACTTCTCTTGTAATAGGATTTTCAGTCGGAATTTTCGAAGTACGCTATGTAAATGCCTGGTTTCAAAATAGAAGCTTTTATGAAAAAATCTTTTTCAAATCTCTTATTTACATACTCGCAATAATAGTTGCATCCTTGATCATTATCGTTCTTGGGCATTCGCTAAGCCAGGGATTAAATCCGTTTAGTGCAACGGTCTGGAGTTTCGTAATGTCATTCTTGATTAACTTTGCGTTTTGGAGTATTATTTTTTACTATTCGTTGGCTATTGTGATTTCCCTGTTTTACAAAGAGGTAAGTGATAATATAGGACATGCCGCTTCATTAAATTTTTTTACAGGAAAATATCATAAACCAAAGTCCGAGAATAGGGTATTTATGTTTCTTGACATGAAGTCTTCAACAGCCTTTGCTGAGAAACTTGGTCATATCAGATATTTTCAGATGCTCAAAGAATATTATGATGATTTATCACAACCTATTTTGAATTATGGTGGAGAAATCTATCAGTATGTAGGAGATGAAATTGTAATCACATGGAACACAAAAAAAGATTTTGCAGAAAATGCGCTGAACTGTTTTTTTGCAATGAAAGATGCTTTAAGTAATCAACATCAGAAGTATTTTTCTAAGTATGGAATTGCTCCCACATTTAAGGCAGGACTCCATTTCGGAAATGTGACCACGGGTGAAATTGGATCGCTCAAAAAAGATATTGTTTTTACCGGTGACACCTTAAACACTACTGCTCGAATTCAAAGTTTGTGCAATCAGTATGGGGTTGATTTGTTGGTTTCCGGAGATTTTTTAAATGCGATGGAATCAAATGGTCATTATAAAATCCGGTCATTGGGGAAAGTTCAGTTACGGGGTCGTAATGAGGGAATGGAGTTGTTCAGTATGAAAAAAATTGAGCACAACGACGTGTAAATCTAATTACTCCGTATTTTACTCCATCAGTTCGCCACTAAAAGTAGCTCGTATCACTTCGAAAAATCACTCGCATTAATTATCTTAGCCAACAGCAGAAAATGACTATATCCTGCTCGCCACCTGGCCTATCGCAGTGCGATATCCTCACCGACAATTGTTGAAGCAATGAGCTATTTGACTGGCATTTCTTTAAAATGACACCCTCAAATACGAAATTGAAAAAACAATCAGAGAAGCTAATTATTGAAATAAATTGATTTTTGTTTGGCATTTTGAAAAATGACGTCTACAAAAACGCCCGAAGGAAAATAATCAATGAAGTTAAATCATATACAAACCGTTAGTAATAGTTTTAACTGTAACAATCTTCTAAGAATATCATCTCTAGATTAAAATCTTATTGTGATGAAATTCAAATCTGGAAACAAACAAATTAATATAGCGTTTTTGATATTGATCATTTTAATGTCTTTTGAACAAGGTCAAGCGCAAAAAGAATCAAACGCAAAGGTAATAAACCAATGGTTTCTATCTACTGGTGACTGGGAAAAAGATCCACAAATTTATGTAAAGGAAGTTGGAACCGGAACTGAACCCGTAATTATGCTTCATGGAGGTTGGGGTGCGGAACATACTGGATTAGTAAAGGCCATTGCAGGACTTCAAAATGAATTTAGATTTATCTTTTATGAACAAAGAGGCTCATTGAGATCACCATTTCCGGGTTCACTTATTTCATTTGAGCAGCACATAAATGATTTAGAACTATTAAGAAAAGAGCTCGACCTAGATAAGATGACAATCGTTGGACACTCAATGGGAGCTGTTTTAGCTTCTGCCTATGCTACAAAATACCCCGAACAGATTAAAAAGCTTATACTGGTTAGCCCAGCTCACTTGAAAGAACCATTTCCAGAAGAAGACAAGGAAATTCAGCACCAACAGTTCTTAGCAAATAAAAAATTTCAAAACAGAATTGAAATAAATCAAGAACTTGAAAAATATAATCTAAATAGAGTAGATTCTCTTTTAAATTCAAGAGAAAAAACAATAAAATCAAGAATTAGCTTCGGAAAATTGATGCTATATGATATCTCAAAATGGACTGAACTAAGTAACGGCAAAGCACTGTATAAAGGTATAGTTTACAATTTAACAGCTAAAACTTATCCAAAAAATGGATGGAATTACTTTTCGCAATTCAAAGAGCATAGATATCCTATAAACATTATCATTGGAGATCATGATTGGTTAGATTTCGGAAATGGATTGTATAAAAAATGGATTAAAGAGGTGCCAAGAATACAAATGACCAGTATAAAAAATGCTGGGCATATGCCATGGATAGATCAACCCGAGGAAATGACAAAGGCATTAAGAACTAGTTTGAATTGATATACTATTGCTAGCACCGTTTATAATTCATTGCTGCGGATTTTACTCCGTCAGTTCACCACTGAAAGTGGCTCATGTCACTTCGGAAAATCACTCGCATTAATTATCTTAGCCTACAGCCGAATGATTCTACCGTTGGTCGTAATTAAAATAACAATATAAAAATGAGAAGGTCAATAACTATTCGCACAATTCTGATGATCACTTTGCTAATGGTGATCCCAAAAGCATTCAGTCAAATAGTATCAGAACCATTTGAATTTCAGTTCGAGAATGAGACATTAAGGGGTTTGATTGAAAAACCATATAACCAAAAATCTAATACAATCATTGTTATTATACCCGGATATGGCAGGACGGATTTTGTCAACGGTAACTGGTATGCTAAGCTGAGAAAGGAATTAGTAGCATTTGGACTAAACGTAGTTTTTTGGGATAAAATGGGATGCGGCAATAGTGACGGTGAATTTGATATCAATCAACCTGTGGAAAATTCTGCCGATGAGGCCATTGCAGCAATTCAAGAGATTAAAAGGTTAAAAATTCCCGGCTCTGAAAAAATAGGGTTTTGGGGAATTAGTCGCGCAGGTTGGATTGTTCCGTTAATTAATGAGCAGTTTCCAATTGACTTTTGGATTTCTGTTAGTGGTACAGATGACAAGGAAAATTTTGGTTACCTTCTGAAATCAAATTTAATCATTGAAGGAAAAAATAAGGAAGAAGCTCACAAATTATATGAGGCATGGATGCTTGGGCATAAAATATTCAGTACGCAAGGCAAAATTGAAGATTATGAAAGAGCAATTCGGCCATTAAGACTTGACAGTCTTAGCCGGAGGTTATTTGGATATTCGAAAGTCTCCGAGATTACTGAAAAAGACAAGAGAGTATATCTACAAGAACAGAAGCAATATATAAGTAAAGGACACTTCGATGTAGAAAGCGGTTTATGGGCTTACATAGATAATTTTGACAGAACTTTACTAAAGGTGAATGCCCCTGTTTTAGGGTTATTCGGCGCGAATGATTCACAAGTAGACTGGCGTAAAACGAAAAAGTTATACGAAGAAACTATTGGCGTGAATCCAGACTCAAAATTAACTGTGAAAGTTTTCCAAAACTGCAACCATACTTTAAATAAATGCGTTACATGTGGATGGCGTGAAGACCTGTCAGACTTAAAATGGCAAGCCTGTGATAATTATTATGAAACTATGAAAGCATGGCTAAAAAAGCATAAAATTATAGAATAGCTGCTACCAACAAGATGTGCGGTTCATCGATTCATTAGAACTGACTAGCGCTCTCAATAATCTTTGTATATTTCTATAACCAAGATAAATCCTGCGCAAACCGTTGGCGTCAATAAAGTAAAATGGAATGAACAAAAATATTCGACTTTTGAAACAAAATTTTCTGTGGCTATTATTTATCGCGTTTGCTGTGGTTGCTATTTGGACAAGAGAAGATGAATCTATTTTCTTGAGTCAAAGTCCGTATAGCTTCGGAAAATATAGTATCTGGATCATCTTCCTTGGTTTCTTAAGCTATTCCATTTACTCCAGTTCGAAAGAAAACTTTTTTAAAAGTCTAGATCAGATAAGCAAACTGTTTTGGGGGTGGCAAATCGGAATAGATTTATATATCGGACTACTACTACCCCTACTAATAATTTATTTACATGGTGGGGCTTTAGTCTTTATGGTTTGGTTGATTCCTGTATTAATTTATGCAAATTTGGCAACGCTATTATACCTGGCCCTGAATTATGACTCGTTAATAGATCATTTTATCATTTAAGGCAACTACTCTTCTTAAATAAAATCACTATTTTTAATCGGCTGATCTACTTCCAGATGATTCCTGCGATAGTCGTGTGGCATCTGGCTCATGGGCAGTTCAGTAGCCGATAACAAAATCATAGGAGAATCCTTGGTCCGTACACCAGAATAATGGAACTAACAAAAGAAATAAAAGAATGTATTGACAAAAGTATTTTGTGCTGGCTTGCGACAGCATCTACTGAAAACATACCCAATGTTTCGCCAAAAGAAATTTTTAGCTATTATGGAACCGACAGAATAATTGTTGCGAATATTGCCTCACCTCAAACCGTTAGAAATATCAAGAAGAATGAAAATGTTTGCGTGAGTTTTATCGATATTTTAGTGCAAAAAGGATTCCAAATAAAAGGAAAAGCGAGCATCCTAAAGAAAACCGATTCTGATTTTTTAGAAATGGAAAAAAAATTAACTGAAATGACCGGTGGAAAATTTCCTTTTACAACGATCACCGAAATTACCTTGGAACAAGTTAAACCAATTGTTGCCCCCAGATACATCCTCTATCCGGAAACAACAGAAGCGGAACAGATTAAAAGCGCAAAAAAGACCTATGGCTTTTAGCAATGAACTAAAAGACCAATACATAAAACAGAGTCTAATAAAAATAAAGCGGAAAACATGGCAAATTATATTGATGGATTCGTCCTTCCAATTCCACAAGAGCACCTGAACGATTACAGGCGTGCTGCGGTTACGGTAGCTGAAATATGGAAGGAACACGGCGCACTCGCCTACTATGAGTATATCGGTGACGATTTAACATTGGAAGGTACCCGTTCTTTCCCAGAAGTTCTCGATGCAAAGGAGGATGAAGCCATTGTATTTGGATGGGTGATATTTGATTCACGCGAATCTCGTGATCTCGCTAATGAGCGAGTTGCTGCCGATCCAAGAATGCCCGATCTAATTGCCCCATTAACAGACCCCGCACGAAAGGTATTTGATGCTCAACGCATGGTCTATGGTGGATTTGAACAATTCATCCAATAAACCTGTTATCAATCTAAATAAAATCCAAAACGATGAATATGAAACTATCAACGTCAGCAACGGAGATCACATCTCAGATCAATGAAAATACCAAGCTTGGTGATTTGAGAAAACTGGCAAAAGAAATCAAAAAGGACCATACATTAGCTATGGAATTATGGTCTACCGGTGAGTTCTTACCCAGACAATTAGCGATTCTCATTATGGACAAGAGGATGCTTACACAGGAAGCTATTGATGAACTCGATCAAGACATTCAAAGTCATGATTTTGATGATCGGAATCACTTGATTGATTGGTTGATGGCAAACCAGCTTTCAAAAGAAAAAAAAACGATACAAATGATGGAATCATGGCAACATAGCCCTTCTGTTTTACAGAGAAGGCTCTTCTGGTACTATCAGGCGCGATTGCGATGGATGGGGAATACCGATCATTCGAATACAGAAGACCTCTTAAATTCGATCGAAACGACTATGATAAATGAACAACCCGAAGTACAATGGGCCATGAATTTCACGGCGGGCCAAATCGGAAAATTTCAAGAAGAATACCGTGCCAGATGCATTTCAATCGGCGAAAATACCGGACTCTACAAGGACGAAATAGTTGCCAAAGGATGTACACCGAGTTATTTACCAAAATTTATCCCCATAGAAGTTGCAAAACTGAAATCCTAGCCATTAGGTAAAAGTACAAGCATTAGTTACTTTATGACATTGCTTCAAATTTCAACTGAAAATATCAACACTCATTGGTGATCAGGTTACGACTAAACTCCTCGGCAATTTTTACCAGCAGCGCTTTACTATTTAACATAGCATCATTCAGATTTTCTGCCCTACCGAGCAGTGTGTCTAAATATGTAATTCCGATTTGTGCTGCCTCCTGATTCGTTAATTCGGTTCCTCCGCAAAATGCTGCTACTCTGATATGTTGTTCTTTAGCTTTTTTTACAATACCATGAATGGTCTTACCGGATAATGTTTGCTGATCTAGCTTTCCTTCCCCTGTAATA
>JAAUYH010224795.1_pt1 | contig 11121 bp, 1 predicted proteins | sample 7278061 | NCBI WGS metagenome assembly JAAUYH01 (sample SAMN14350203, study PRJNA611818) | marine sediment metagenome | isolation source: surface marine sediment (0.6m) | place: French Polynesia: Moorea | collected 2018-08 | reverse complement strand
GTTATCTTGATAATCAGCTAACAGCATTATCGGGTCTCCATTTGGAGATGTGGGTGGTGTTCCCTGGACGTGTAATCTTGCATTTGGTTCTCCCCGCGAATGTAGGCCTTCCGGTGATATTTCTGTACCGATGCGGACTTTCCCGGGAATAAATTCGGTATCCTTGTTATCTCGAATAGGAATATATTTACCGGTGACGTAAAGATTATCTTGAATTTCCAGTTTACCTGTGATGATTCCCCCTGCTTTATCTAAACAACGAGATAGGGGTGGGAAGGTTGATCGCAGATCTTTTAAGAAGGTATTTTCACTGTCGTAATACAATAATGCTAGGGGAGAGTAATGGTGTTCAATTCCCGCTGGGGTTTGGGGTAAAGGATTATCTAAATCATCACAAGGCCAATCGATGTTGCTTTTGTTCACTTTAACTTTGCGGCTGGGAATCAGCCAGTAATCCCCTGTGCGATAACCTTGTCCGGATTCTGCCGAAAATTTAACTTCAATCCCATCTTTTCCTAAGGGAATCAATTCAGAATTAGTGGGAACCGTTGCTGTATTAGTAATTTGATCCCAACCTCTAACTTTGGGATGGTATTTCTGGGTAAATTTGATATCGTTAATAGGCTCACCGAAAATGCTTGCAGGATCAAAAGTAAGCTTTTTACTAGAAATTTTACCAGTTAGTCGCACCAGAGTACCTGGTTTACCCTGCAATTCTCTTAGATCATCGGTAATTTCTACCCATTGACCGGGAATGAAGGCTTGAGAAGCATCACGAGCAAGATTTTTGAGAGTAATCTGGTTCCCGCCAATTTCCGCAATTGCAAAAACTGTACTAGCATTATTCCGCGACCATTTAAATGTAGCTTCTCCAACTTTACCTGGTTTGTGAATCTCTACACGATACAGTTGATTTTCCCATTCCTGGTAGCTTTTTTTGGTTTTAGCCGTCAGATATCCTGGGGAAGAATTTATCCTTGGATCTTGTCGCCATTTCTGGATTGCTTTGTCCCGGTATTTTTTTAGTTCCTCTTCACTTGACAATTTTTGAGTCAGGTCTTCTATTTTGTGGAGCTTGACCTGCCATACTGTTTGAGTACGAGTTGTGGTATCGGGTCCATTTAAGGCAACTTCGCGGATGTTTGTATCTTCAATGGCGGTGATGTGACGTTGCCAAACATCCAAATAAGCAAGATAGTAATATGTTTCTGTTTCTCGTTTTAGTGTGACGTTGATATCTGTTTTTATTGCTTCCGGATAATCTAGTTGGGTTTTGTAGGTAATTACCCGACGCAGTTTAAGTTTATCAATATCTTTAAGTTGATTATAAATATCTCTACTGTCGACATCCCGTGTCAATGTCAGCAGGTTCTTTTTTGAGTTTACCTCTTGGATTTGTAATTTTTTTCCAACTACCTGCTGATTATTCCGATTAAGAACTTCAACTCCTTGTTTTACTTCTACACCCAGAACTTCAACCCATTGTCCCACCTCTAAAGTACGACCATCCACATTTAAAGTTTTAACTTCAACCTGAAACTGCAACTTTTGAGTTTTGTTCGTGACTGTAAAGGAAATACCTTCTTTAAAAATCAGCGTATTAATTTTGCTGACATCTATAGTAGTAATGTTACTGATATCAAATATCAGCAGCTTCTTGTTTTCATTTCCGTTTTTTTTATTTACCTTTTGGATTGGTAATTGTTCCCCAATCAGTTGATTATTCTGATCTAGAAATTTAATATTTTGTCCCGCCTCTAAAGGACTATCAGCCACATCTAAAATTTCAACTTCAAGCAGCAACTTTTGAGTTTTCTTCGTGGTTGTAAAGGGAGTTCCAAATTCTAACTCACAGAGTACACCATCAACGTAGAAATTACCGGGAGCGATCACTAGGTCTATATCCCCGTCTATATCCCTGGGGGTGGAACTAATTTGGAAGCTATTCCTAGGTTCTAATCCTGGTTGTACTTCATCCTTAACTGCACCAGAAGGTCCAATCATATCTTTGGCTATAGACTGGTTAAAATAAGCGTGGATACGCGTTTGTTCGTTCCAGTCCGCATCTAATTGGACGCGTCCCTGCTGCATGCGAACGCTAGTGTAATGTTTTTGGGGTTGAAATGTATCCTTTGTGAAATCGCCCTTCATCAGATCACCACCTCACGTCTTGTAAAAAATACTTACTTCCAGACCGAAACGCAAGTACTCTTTCAGACTAGCTTCTAAGTTACTCTGACGTTGCGGTTGTTTTAAATAACTAAATACTCCCATTTCGGAAGTGTCTTCTGCACCTGTGCGAATTTCTGCTGCACAATTATCACTCAATTGAGCATATCCAGGGTCACCGTATTGAGTAGAGTTAAATCTGGGTTTTATTCTTGATAGAATTAGCAGTTTCTCTTGCACATTTACCAAGCCGGAATTATGCGATCGCCAACTTGTTGCCAAATCTGGTGAACATAATATAGTACCAACAGTTGTACTCGCGTAAATATAGAAAGTGTCATTAATTACATCAATACTGACATCAGTAATATCCGTGTCACTTAAACCAGCATCGGCTGATTGCCAATTTTCTCCATGATTTTGAGAATAGAATATATCACCACCAACAGTCCCCGCGACCAACAAATTTTGACAGGTGAAGGTTGTCTTGGGAGGTAAATCCGGACAAAAGGCTTGATCTAAAATAATTTGTGCCGGAGATTTCCATTCTTTCACAGTTCTAGTTTGACCGCCTGCAGTGATGGTATGATTAACCAAACCCTTGGCAAAATTTGTGCCTTCTCCATTCACAGTTGTGCCGTTACTAGAGATGGTACCAGTTCCCGGTTTACCATAGCTCCCAAGGGCAGTAATATAAGGATTCGTTAAACCTTGATTCACTGCTGTCCAAATTTTGCTGTCGGAATCGAGGCGAAAAACACCCCCAGGAGTACCAGTAAATACCTGTCCAGTCAAATCTACGGCTAAAGCTGTAATTTCCAGATTTGTTAACCCAGTATTGATATCTATCCACCTTTCACCATTATTCTGGGAATAAAAAACACCACCATAGGTTCCGGCAAAAATATCACCTTTAGGATCTACTACTAGTGCCATAACATAAAGATTTGTAAGACCATTATTGACAGCAGTCCATTCCTGTTGATTAAGGAGGGTGCTAAATATACCACTCCCTGCAGTAGTAACAAAGATGCTTGTGCTATCCACAGCGAAAGCAGTAATGTCTGTATTTGGTTTGGCAGTAGTAATATTAAAGTTATTGTTATCCAAATTTGGTTCAAAAGGTGCGTTAACCCAGAGGAATTCATCTGAGTCTATTTGAGTTACAGTTCTAGTTTGACCTTTTGCGGTAATTATGTCGCCAACATTCAATTCCTTCTTGTCATTGAATTTTGTTGCATTGCCTTTGACTCTCCTACCAGCACTAGAAATTGTACCTGTTCCCCCCTTGATTTCTCTATTTTCTGGGATGTTTATCTGTGTCCAAGTCTCACCATTGTTATCTGTGCGGAAAATACTACCACCGGTAGCACCAGCAAAACCATAGCTTTCTGTAAACAATAATGCTGTGATGTTAGGATTGGTTAAGCCTTCGTTGACGGGTTTCCATTTAGCATCTTCTTTGTTATTATCTTTTTGATTTTTGTCTTTTTGATATGATAAAACACCCTTACCAGCAGTACCAGCAAATAGCCGATCGTTTTGAGGGTTAATTTTTTGAGGATTAATTGCTAAACAAGTAATAGCTGGTGGTAATTTATCAAGATCAAATTCTTTAACTAAAGCACGATCAGGTTGACAGAGATAGCGTCGAGGAGTTTGGGAACCATCTGGAACATAACAGAAGCGCATACAACCGATTTGTTTGCGTAGGGTTGTGACTCTACTAGTAAAGATGCTATCGCTAGCTTCCAGGCTACGTACCTTAGTGCTACCAAAGACAGTACTTGTGTGTAAACCTTCAACAGCAGTACCCAAAGCTACAATCGCTACTAATTTTTCCACATCAATACCTTGCGGTACTTCTGCACCCAATCCATTATCAATTATGCTATCTGCAATTACTAGTTTTGGTACCGTTTCGGCTAAATGTAAAGCACCGCAAATACTACGGTAAATGCTAATACTTAATCGTGAATTATCTAACTTAAAATTCAGGTTGTCCCCATTAGCTTGCAAACAATCATCAGGAATGGGACATTTCTCTAAACATTGCCATTGAATTAACTCACGTAACTGGGAGAATACTAATCTTGCTTGTTTAATAGCTATTCTCAGTAATAGATCCAGACTTTGTTGCGAGTTTTTTCCCCTTAGTAAATTGCGAATCACATTGAGAAAATAGATCGCGATCGCAATTAATGTCAAACTCTCATCTGATGTTTCCCCATCCTCCTCTTCTGGAACTTCCACCGCTGTAACAATTAGTCCTCCCTGTTTGGGTACTAGGGTACAATGATTAATCTGTAAGCTTCTGAAATTCCCTGGTAAAATCGTCAGCTTACCTTCCACTAACAACCCTTCTAAAATCAACTCACCGGGATTACTATTGGGGGGAGTGACACCTTGCACGTATAGATTACCTTGTAAATGGGGACGATAACTATCAGCAGCAGTAATTTTCAATCTTTTATCTGCTGGAACAGTAATCGTTAAATCACCTTTATAGGTTTTATTATCAGCAATAGTAATGACTTTATTCTCTAACTTAAAGGTGTCCTGCGACACAACACCCAATTTTTGCCACCCCTCTCCTTCACCATGATTCACCACACGCAAATTAGGTAAACCCAAGTGGGATTGATTCGCAATAAAAAGAATTAAGGTTTCTCCAGGGAAAGCACTTACATCCAGTTGACAATCGTTTTCCAAGCAAATCTGATTACCCTTTTGATCGCTTACTGTCCCTGCTTTGATGGTTATGGTGCTGTGTTGAAATGGAATGACTTCTAACAAGGATTGTTGTGGTGACTCAGTCTGGTTAATTTCTACTCCAACTCTGGGAATCTCCACAGACCCCAAGCGGATATAACTTTCCTCTGGATAATCCCCACTTTCCGCTTCTTGGATCGCACAAACTTGTCCCTTGGCAAATAATACTAGCAGTGTTTCTCCTTGATAATCCCGAAAATCAATCCCTTGATTATCAACTAAATAGGTAGCACAGCCATTATGATTCACTGCAGTTCCAGGGGTAACAATCGCCTCCATTTTGCCTGGGATGGGAACCACCTCTAAACCACTAACAATTCCCGGTTGAAACTGCTTATTATCTGCAGTTACCTTACTAATTTTACCTTCCTTGTCAAATTCCAGCTGTGCTAAGGTAATATAACTTCCTTGGGGATAACCATCCTCGGCAGTTTCTGGAACCAGAAAGATTTGCCAGTTACAACTGACGCTATAAGCAATAACAAGCAAAGCTACCTTGTCTATATATTCTCCCCCATACTGCTGCAAGTCAATCTTTTCCTTACAGTCTAAAGTTATCAAGCGTCCTTTTCGGTCAATTGCAGCACCACTGCTGATACTTGCCTCAGTATTTCCCACAAGAGCAGTAACTTCCAGCCCCCGAATTACACCAGGTTTAAACCTTGGAACCAGAGAATCCGAGGCTATGGCAATAATCTCAACTCCAGTAACCAAAATCTCCCCTAAATCCACAACCATGCCTTGTAGTAAATATTGCCATGCCTCTACAGAACAATTCCAATCTTGAATCACTGTGGCTAGGGGATTGACATCTGCTGATTTCCTTTGGGTAATCTCCTTGGTAGGGATATATGCTTTTTTTTCCAAGTTCCTGTCATAGGAACCACCACCCACATCCCCACTAAAGCCGTAGAAATAACTAACTTCCACTCTACTGGGTACTTGCGATTCCGGGAAAGCCAATCTTCCTGATCCTGGATCTACCGCTACCACTTTGGTAGGGAAAGATTTTGATTGTTGCTCCCAATTTACAGTAATCCAATTATTACTATTATCTTTTTTCAATGCAGTAATCCAGATTTCTTCAGGGGAAATTGGTTCTGGTTGTCCGTTGATAAAAATTTCCAGTACCGGATCGGCATCAAAATAAGCAATACCACCGGGTTTTATCCCCTGTAATAACTGCTGGCGACGTTCTTCCAACTCTTTGTTTAAGGGAGGACGACGCAACTTTGCAGGGACATTAATTTCTTCAGCCAGATGCACAATATCTGTTTCTGTTTGGGGCTGATTAAATAAGGGAAATTGCTCATCACCCACTTGATTAAAGGTATAATAGCGTCCGTCAGCTTCAGACTCAGGTCCTTTGACCATCCTGGCTGTGGCTTTCTCTAGGGGATAACTCTGCAACCGCCAGATATATAACCCAATATTAGGTATATTGTGAAAACCTCTATCTCCGATAACATTACTGATATTAATACTGTATGCCACCTGTTGTTCAAAGGGAGTACCAAGAAATTCCGGCTTCCCAGACTGACGCAAATTTACCGTTGTATTACGGGGACGTAAATGGTTGAGATTTTGGGTTGTAGCTATACCCTGGAAAAATTCTACCGCCCTTGCCCGCCAATCGGTGATATCCCGTGTTAATTGCTCTAATATAGGCGCAGTACCCTTACGTCTTCGGTAAGCGATCGTATTAGCTATATAGGCACGTCGCTGCTGCTGACCATAATTAATATTCTTTTGGGCATTTTGGACATTTTGGGTATATAGTTCTTGAACGTCTAAAAGGTCACCAATATATGGTACTACCCACTCGTCACAGGTTTCGATAAACCAGTTCTCATACAGACGAGCAATATCCTCTTCCAATACTTGCAGTTCCCCAGAGGCGATCGCCAACAATGCCCTCAGGGGTTCACCTTGAATTTGGTCACGTATCTGGTAAATAGCTGGCAGCAGCTTATACAAGCGTTCTTCTGGCAGGTACTGATTCATAGCACTGGTACGGCGGTTAATTTAATATCTTTTGAATTTAGCAACAACAGCTGGGCTGGTAATACCTGATTATTGTCCTCATCCCACTGGGCTAAAGTTGCAGTTAAAGACTGTTCTAAACCTTTGCTAGTACCCAATTTATACAGAAAATCCAAATCAACAGCCACCACCCCCTCGACCCCTTGGATGGTAGCAATTATTTCTGAGGCTGTAACATCCTGACCAAAACTTCGATTGGCAAAGGCAAATTTTGTTTTTAAAGCTGTGGTAATATCGGCAATTAACTTTTCTGAATCATAGCGGGGATCAAATTGCAACTTTGCCTCAACATTAAATAATTGTAACTCGTAGGAATCTACCTGTACCAACTGCACCGGGTCACGATTATTGTCAATTGCTGCTACTAATTGCTTGTAAAGGTTAGTATTAGCATCCACCTGAGAACCATCCACAGCTGCTACAGTAATATGTACTAGCTGACCTTGTCCATTCCACAGGGGAACTGCTTGCGCTTTACCAATACCAGCAAAAACACGGGCAAAATCCTCAAAATCCTGTAAGGAAACAATCCGATCCAGAGTACGTATTTTTGATGGTGCTTTTTCCCTCGCTTGATCTCGGCTTTCTGGGGGTGCTGCACCAGTAGCTGCTAGGGGATTTGTCACTTCTACAATACCTAAGGGTCTTTTCTTAATTAGGGTAAGGCTTTCGGCACCAACTTGCCCTTCTAAACCAATACCACTACGATAGGTGGCGGTAATATTTTCTTCCCCAGTAGGCAAACGAGCGCCATTTTCGCCATCTCCAAAAGTAACTATGGGAGTACCATCATCAGTTAGACGGATAATATAACCTTGGAGTTGGGTGTGTTTTTGATATAAAGTATCAACCTCTGACCATAGTACATCATCTACCCTGACTTCCAGGGTACTTTTAGCGCCACTGGCTGTAGGGGCGGGAACATAGGTTAGGGGCGGCTTCTTGAGAATAAAACTTTGATTGGGGATGCTGCCATCGCCGCTTCCCATGACTTCTATTAAGGTTTCACCGTGGGTAGCCATAACTACGTTACCGTAAATTACCACAGTTTCCGGGTCGTAGGCGTATTTTAATGGCTTTTCTAAAGTGATAACTGGATTTTGTTGGTCTGTGGGGGGATTTTTAATCGTACAAACTTCACTTACTATCCCGTCGTCGTCAGTTGCAGGGTGTAAGTAGAGGTCTTTATCGGTGGTAGTAGTAATGATACCCACAAATTCATTGATATCCCTAGCCAGCCAGTTATAATTGGCCTCCCCTTCTTTTAGATAAGGTGGTGATATCACCAACAGCAAATCACCTAGTTTTAAAGGAGTAGTATAAAAATCGTCCTCTGAAATTAAGATGCCATTACCGCCAGCAATCATAGTATCAGTGTTTGTAGCATTATTTCGAGAAATAGCGATCGCCTTAACATCGGTATTGGTTAAGCCATTATTAATCGGTGCCCACAGTTCGCCATTGTTAGTAGAACGGTAAACCCCTTTCCTGGCTGTTCCAACAAATATCTCATTACTAGAATTGACTGCCAAGGTACGGATTTCTAAATCATCGAGTTTGGTATTAATTTGCTCCCATCTTTGACCATAATCCCGAGAACGCAACACACCACTACCACTGCTTGCAGCAAATAAGGTGGTATTAATAGTGAACTTTGTTTCTAGCGGTAAATTAGTAGAAAACGCGATATTAACTTTGACTTGACCTTGATCTGCAGAGGTAATCTCTTTTATCGTTCTGGTTTGACCAGCTGCGGTAATTGTATCTCCCTCTCTTAAAGCAAAAGCAGAATTGGAACTAGTGAATGTAACATTAGTACCTTCACTAGAAATTGTTTCTTCCCCAGATTGATAGACAATCAATAGTGAGGTGATATTGAGATTCGTTAACCCAGTGTTGATACTAAAAGGCGTTCCCTCAGGCAAATCAGGTCGAAAGGCGCTATTAACAGTGAGAATCTGTGTATCCTCATCAATGGCTAAAATAGTCCGGCTTTGTCCTCCAGCATTGATGGTATCGCCCTCCTGTAACTGTGCCAAATTCAGCCCTACTCCTTGGACTGTGATATCATCACTGGAAATAGTCCCCGTTCCCCTCTCAATATTAGTTAATTGTTGCCAGATATTACCCCCATCCAGAGAACGGAAAATACCTTTATCAGGGCTTCCAGCAAATACATCTTTGGTAACTGGATTTACTGCCAAGGTTTGGATATCTGTATTAGCTAAACTTGTGGGAGACCAACTGTCACCATTATTTCTGGAAACCAACACACCACCATTAAGGGTTCCAGCGAATATTATTTTATCAGGATCGATTACCAATGCTTGCACATTTTTATGTACTAATCCTTCATTCTTTGCTTCCCAATTATTGGCTTTGCTATAGCGGAAAATCCCCCCGGGGGTACCGATAAAAACCTCTTCGCTACTGGGATGAATCAACAGCGCTTGTACATTAATATCTGTTAAACCTTCATTAGTATCTGTAAGACCTTCATTTAGGGGTTCCCAAGTTGTGCCACCATCAGGGAAGCGAAAAACACCTTTTTCAGTACCAAGATAGTATTCCGTTACCTGTTTCGGGTTGATGGCTAATGCCGAGACACTGGTATTAGTTAAACCTTGATTATTACGTTCCCATATACTTGTGCTTGGATTCCAGGTAAAGAAACCACCAATATCCTTAACTATAGCCCGGACATGTTTGCCACTAACAATTAAAGTTTTGCCTGACTCTAAATCTGGGACAAACTCACCCAGAAAAACCTGATCTTTATTAATGGGGTCAAGAAATATTTGCTCCTGCTGTATCGTAACAGTTAACTGTTCTGGTGCTAAGGTTAACGGTTTACTTTGCACCATTATCTGAGTATAGCGTCGTCGGAAGTCCTTGACGTCAAATGGTTTACGAGGAAAAATACGTGTAATTTCCGATGTCAGATTAAATTCACTGCGGGAAGCAGTTAATATACTATCTACTTGAAAAGCTTGAAAATAGTTTTGATCTTGACTTTCATCTAGCAGAACCACCCAGCTATCTTCTAAAATTTTGGGATAAAGGGTATCTAAATCAATCTTTTCTTGTTTGTTAGTTAATTTAAATTTAGGCCATTCGTTTTCTTTGTCTTCCTTAAAGCCAAAGAAGAGGCTACCAGCAAAAATTGATCCATTCTTGACAGCAAGAGAGGTAATATCTGTTGTTATTAAATCTTGATTAATACCATCCCAAATGATGCCATCATCTATTGAATAAAATATACCTTCATTAGTGCCAGCAAATAAATAGTGGATTCCCTCTCGTTCATAAGTAGCTAGTGAATATACAATCTTCGCAGGGTTTTTCCCTTTCTTCTGCAAACCTTTTTCTGCCCAGGCTTGTCCTTGGTTCTCAGAAGCATAAACACCGTTATTTGTACCAGCAAAAAGGTAAAGTTTTTCCTCTCTTTGATAGTGAGTTAATGAAAAAATACTCTTAACATTATCTGCTGCTTGCAATCTTTGTGGTTGCCAGCTTTCTCCTTGATTATCACTACGATAAATAATCCTATCATCTGCACCAGCAAAAATATAACCTGACCTATTACTAGTAAAAGCAATGGGTACAATAGGTACAGTTAAATCATCATTAAAAGATGCATTAACAAAAATAGTTGCCGATTCACTTACAATTTCTTGAATAGTTCTAGTTTGACTTTCTACGGTAATTGTGTCGTTTTTATTCAGTTTTCCAGTAAGGTCTGATAGTGTGAGCTTGGTTTTGTCTTGACTATCAATCCCACTGATAATTCCAGTATTTTTATAACTAGTAAAAGCAGTTGGTACAGTAAAATCCCCATTAAAAGCAGTATTAATTTTTACAACAATTTCTGATTCATTTTCACTTACAATTTCTTGAATAGTTCTAGTTTGACTTTCTACGGTAATTGTGTAATTTTTATTCAGTTTTCCAGTCAGGTTTGATAGTGTGAGCCTGGTTTTGTCTTGACTATCAATCCCACTGATAATTCCAGTAATTTTATTACTTGCAAAAGTAACTGCTAGAGTTAACTCCCCATTAAAAGCCGTATCAATTTTTATAACAGCTTCTGATTCATTTTCACTGATAATTTCTTGAATGGTTCTAGATTGTGGAGTT
>JAAUYH010125452.1_pt1 | contig 11122 bp, 5 predicted proteins | sample 7278061 | NCBI WGS metagenome assembly JAAUYH01 (sample SAMN14350203, study PRJNA611818) | marine sediment metagenome | isolation source: surface marine sediment (0.6m) | place: French Polynesia: Moorea | collected 2018-08 | reverse complement strand
GGAAAAGGGATAGTAAGTTCTTGTGCCTGAAAAATTTCCGCGATCCGAAAATTGAGGTCACTTTTTAACATTACTTGACGACTAGGATCGGACATCCAAACAAACAATTCAAAGTCTAAAGAATTATCGCCAAAACCAGTAAAACAAACTTGGGGTGCAGGATTACGTAAAACTTCTAGATGCTCTTCTGCTGCTTGTAATAGTGCTGATTTGACTTTTTCTATATCAGAACCATAGTCGACGGATACAGGTATATGCAATCGTGATGCACTGTTACGATGATTCCAGTTGATTACTTCTTCTGCTAGTAATCGAGAGTTAGGAACAATAATAGCAATGCGATCGAGAGTTTTTAGCACAATACTCCGTGCGCCAACTCGCTCGACTGTTCCCATATGTTCTCCTACCTCAATAAAGTCGCCAACCTGAACCGAACGCTCGAATAGTAAAACCATTCCACTGGCAAAGTTTCTGGCAATATCTTGCAAACCAAAACCAATACCTACACCCAAAGCACTACCAATCAAAGCTAGGGAACTCAGATTTAACCCGTAGGCTTGGAGCAAAATAATGGTACTAAAGCAAATCAGACCATATTTAGTAATAATTAAAACTACTTCTTGCGAACCACGATTAATTTTCGTAACTTGAAGAATCCTCGTGCGCAGCAGGTTAGTTATATAGCCGCTCACCATAATTGAGGCAAAAAATAGCCCAATCAAAAATACCAATTTAATAATTGAAAATTGACTACCACCAAAATCAAATACAGACTTATTAAAAGTATTAAAAATTAAATATCGCCAGTGCCGAAAAAAGTAAAATAATTCGGAAATAGCAAAGATCGTCGTTATCCACAGGGCAAATTGAGCAAAACCCACTTTAAGACGAAACAAAGTTGTTAGATTAGAGGGTTGAGAATCAATGTTGTTGGAAAATCGAGGAACAATTCTTTGAATTGCCTTACGTAAAGGATACTTTTGCAGTTCTCCTAACAGTCTATTACCAAGTATGGTTAAGAAGATAATTATGCCCGCAACAATTGTTTTTTGGCGTAGAGATTGTATGCTTCTGGCTTCAACAGCTTCATCGATCGCTTCTTTAATGTTTTCTTTCCACACTAAAGCCGTATCTTTTAAAGAACGATCTTCAATATTATCGGCTGAAGTAAGATTTAAGATCCTCACCCCATTAGCATAAATCGTATTTCCTTCTTCTACTCTAACTTGAGCTTTTTTCTGAGACTGAAGAGATTTGGCGATCGCTTTAGCAATCTGGTTTTGAATTTCTTCAGCTCTAGCTGCGGCGGAAAGTCCTTGAATTTCGCTAACTGCAAATATTTTTCTACCATCGATTACCACAGAAGCTTTGGGCTTATCTGAGGCACTACTGAAAAGCTGTAAATTTTCAAACCCATATTTGTATTGAAAAGGATCGGTAAATTTTATTGGATTAAATTGAGCCAATCCCAGATTGGCATTCGCCAAAATGATGCACAAGACAGTAATTATTGTCAGGATAAAATGAGATACTTTGGGCGATCGCATCAATAATTTGATTTAATTGTAAATTATTATTTTTAGTCTGCAATAATTATATAAATCTTTCGATAAGTATTAGCGATCACTATTAAATTTAAATTATAAATAGCTTCATATAGCAGTTCTCGAACTCATAAGTTACACTCAAAACGACGATTCTACACGATCGGGAGTTGCGATCGTAGCTCGCTGTCAATCAACAAGCTCGCGCGTTCTCTTGCCGAGGGCGTTTCATCTGAGGAAACCTCAGACGGGTGACACAAGCTGCCGAGGAGACCTCGGCAGTTGCGCCCTCATGCTTATACTGCCCGTCCTTACACCCGACGCGAGGTTGCTTGTCAATTAACTATTAACCATCAACAAAAACTAAGGTTTAGACTGTTCCTCATAGCTATAAGAAACGCTATCTTTTTTTATCTGGCAATTTCTGTGTGATTAAGATCATATTATTTTTGTGTTGTGATTACAGTTGATTTTTATTAGTTCCATGATGATAGTTGTAACGAGATAAGTAAAAAACTCAAATCAATAACTCGATTTAATTTATCTTACACACAATTTTATTCCACACGCAATTTACCTGATTTAATACAATGCATTATTTTATAGAGCAATATTTTACAGAAGAATACTTTGAAGAATTATATGATTTTGCAGAATTAGAGCGTACAGTTGCTTCTACAGTTCGTTTAGCTGCCAAAGATCCTCTTTGTTTATATCTTTTTTTTCAACGCTACACTCACTTTAATTCTTATGCTTCAGCAGTAATTTCCAGACTAGCAAGTTCAATTTCCTTATCTCGTTACTTATTTAACAACCCAGAATCGACGGTGACAGAACAGGCAGACAGAGGTATGGATATTGCCGCTCTGGTTCTTTCTGCCGCTGCTGATGAAGGCGCAAATGAAAGTCCAGTACACAGAGCTTTGGCTCAATACCTGTTAAAAATTCTCGGTGATTATGGTGAATTATCATCTGAAGAAAGAAATCAATTCGCTGAGATCCCTACCTGGTTGAGAGACGTAATCGACGAAGTTATTATTAATTACTCAGGAACTCCTAATAATTTAAGGTCGCTTGTTAAAGCGATGGGATTTCATCTAGCATCTGAAATGTTGGGCGATCGCGAATATGCTTTAATCGATATGGTTGTTCGTCACGAAAATAAAGGTCTTGGTTTTGATAGCTATCTCAGACAAAACCGCAACACTGTAAGCCTCAATGGTCATCGCTACAAACCTTGGGCTTGGGTAGTAATTCACAGTAGACACAATGGTTCTGGTGCAGAAGCAGAACACAGTGAATATGCAACGTCTGCTCTCAATATGACATTGAGGTATAGTTCTGCATCGAAGGAGCAGCTTATGGTTTGGGTACAAGAAGGATTTGATCTTTTCGTTGAATTACAACAACGCTTATTTAGAGAAATTTTTAGTGAATGTTTAAAATTATCTCAAGAAAAAGCTATGTTTTCTGAAAACTCAAAAACAGCTATGTCTACTGAAAACTCAAAAACTGAAATGTTAGTCTATTAATTTTCATATTTTATTTTTATCTTCTTGTGAAAATATTATCAATACAAACATTATAAACTGCCAACGAAGATGCATTCGTTGGCAGTTTGCATTAAAGGAGTTAACTTTAGGTATAACCTAAAAAATTGAAATTGGAATTTACAATATGTTTGATTGGAGAACTATTTTAGGAATATTTGCAGGTATTTTTTCTTTAATGGGATTCATACCTTATATTATTACTATTTGTCAAGGAAAAACTAAACCTAATCGTGTAAGTTGGTCTATTTGGGCATCGCTAGGAATTATTTTGGCTATTAGTAATTACGATGCCAATGCACAAGAAACAATGTGGCTGTTGATAAGTTACGCTTTTTGTCAACTTGTGATTGCTATCTTGTCCTTCAAATATGGAAAAGGTAACTGGAATACTTTCGACCAAACTTGTTTGTTAGGTGCTGGTGTAAGCATGCTGTTATGGCAACTATTTGATTCCCCTGCAATTGCTATTTTTATCTGTATTTCTATTGATTCTCTTGGTGCGTTACCTACTATTAGAAAATCTTATTTTCAGCCTGAAACCGAAGATTTTTTTTCTTGGATTATGTTTTGGATAGCTGGCACTTTTAATGTATTAGCTTTAGACAAATTATCTATTATAGCAGCCCAGCCAATTTATTTATTTTCTTTTAATTCAATTGTTACTAGCTTACTAATACTGCATAAAATTAATTCTTCCAAAAAACAGAAACAAGAAACTGTTCATAGATAAAAGCTTCGTAAACACTTGTGAATTAAAAATATCAGAGCTGATTGCCTCAATGTTGTAATGAATGTAATTTTCAGATTGGATTTGGGAATGATATGAACAGCAAAATAGGCAGATATTTGTTTATTAATCTAATCTTATGTCATTAAATCTATATACTGAAAAGACTTCAGACAGTCAAACGTTTAAAAAAATCCCTCTACGTAGCATTCTTATTATACCTTTTGTAATACAAATTTTTGCTGCGGTGGGATTAACTGGATATTTATCCATACGCAACGGTCAAAAAGCGGTCAAGGAATTGGTAAGCCAGTTACAAAACGAAGTGAGCTTAAATATCGATCAACATTTGGATGGCTACATGGCAGCTCCTAAAAAAGCTCTTCAAGTCAACTCAGATATAATCGATATGGAGATACTGAAGGCCAGAGATATTGAACCATTAGGACAGTTTTTTTGGAAGCAATTACAGGTGTTTAATATTGGTTACATTCTTTTTGGTTATCAAAATGGCGATTTAGTTTCATCTGGTTATTTTTATGAAGGCAAACCACCTATTATTGGCGAAATAGACCAACAACGTCATGGTAATCAGCATTTATATATTTGGGAAGCCGACAAAACAGGAAAACGAGCTAAAGAAATTGAGGAAGTAAGCGAAGAGTATCCATTTCAAGAAGAAGGTTGGTATAAAACAGGAGCCAACAAGGGAGAATTGGCTTGGACTTCTGTTTATAACTGGGAAATAGAACCATATGCTCTTTCAATCGCTGCTAGTCGTCCAATCTATGATGCCAGTAAAAAGCTGATCGGTGTCCTAGCAGTAGAGCATCAACTTTCGTTTATTAGTGAATTTTTAAGCGAATTAAAAGTTAGTCCTTCTGGAAAGACATTTATTATGGAACGTAACGGACTTTTAGTCGCTAGTTCTGCTAACGAAAAGCCCTTTACTGTTACCAATAATAAACCAGAAAGATTAAAGGCAGTAGAGAGTGAAGACCCCTTAATTAAATCTACTGCCGAATATTTGACTAATCAGTCTAACAAGCTGGACACAATTCAAGGAACTCAGCAACTAGAATTTAAAATTGATGGTAAACGGCAACTTGTTCAGGTTGCACCTTGGCAAGATGATTTAGGTTTGGACTGGTTAATGGTAGTTACCGTACCAGAATCGGACTTTATGGCACAAATTAATGCCAATACTCGTACAACAATTATGTTGTGTCTATTAGCTTTAGCTTTAGCTATTATATTTGGCTACATGACTTCTTTATGGATTATTCGTCCAATTGCCGATTTAAATGAAGCTTCAGAGGCGATCGCTGGTGGTGAACTAGATCAGAAAGTAAAAGCTTCTAAATTCAAAGAATTGGGCATGCTCTCTCAATCGTTTAACCGCATGGCAGAACAGTTAAAGGAATCATTTACTGCCTTAGCCAAAACTAACGAAGAATTAGAAAATCGAGTAGCAGAGCGTACCTTAGAACTAAAAGCAGCTAAAGAGAGTGCCGACTCAGCTAACCAAGCCAAAAGTGAATTCTTGGCAAATATGAGCCATGAATTACGTACTCCCCTTAACGGTATTTTAGGTTACGCCCAAATTTTGCAGCAATCACGGCATATTGACGGTAAAGAGAAAAAAGGAGTCAACATTATTAATCAGTGTGGTAATCACCTGCTGACATTAATCAACGATATTCTCGATCTGTCTAAAATTGAAGCCCGAAAAATGGAACTTCATCCAGCCGAAGTTCATTTCCCTTCGTTATTGCAAGGAGTTGTCGAAATTTGCCAAATTAAAGCCGAACAAAAAGGTATTAGCTTTGATTATCATCCCGATGAAAAATTACCACTGGGCGTAAAAACCGACGAAAAAATGTTACGTCAGGTGTTAATGAATTTATTGAGCAATGCCATTAAATTTACCGACAAAGGTGGAGTTGCTCTGGGAGTGATCGCTCAAAAAATCGGTTCTGGGGAACAAGAAGCAATTCATAGTCTACGCTTTGAGGTTGAAGATAGTGGTGTAGGGATGAATCCCGAAGATCTAGAAAAAATCTTTTTACCCTTTGAGCAAGTAGGAAGCGTTCAGAAGCAATCAGAGGGTACAGGATTAGGTTTAGCAATTAGCCAAAAAATTGTCGGTATGATGGGAGGTGAGCTACAGGCAACTAGCGAACTGGGTAAAGGTACTACTTTCTGGTTTGAGATCGAGCTGCCAGAAACTGACAATTGGAGCGAAAAATCGTCAACTGCTCTTCAAGGTAAAGTAATTGGTTATGAAGGTGCCAGACTTAAAATTTTAGTGGTTGACGATCGCTGGGAAAATAGTTCGGTCATAGTTAATTTGCTAGAACCTTTAGGATTTGAACTAATGGAAGCCGAAAACGGCCGTGTAGGCTTACAAAAGGCAATTGAGTGGCAGCCAAATGTAATTATTACCGATTTATCGATGCCTGTGATGGATGGTTACGAGTTGCTCGGGGAGTTGCGTGCTTCAGAGCAAATTCCTGCTGAACTAGTCGCTATTGTTTCTTCGGCTCGTGTGTTCGAGGAAGATCGCCAGAAAAGCTTGGCAGCAGGAGCTAATGACTTTTTGCCCAAACCCATTCAGGCAGAAAGTTTACTCCAGATGTTGCAACAACATTTGCAGTTGGCGTGGCTCTACGAAGAACAAGAAAAGGTAACGGCAACACTCAAGCAAGAAAAACCTTTGGCTGCATTAACAGAAGCAGATATCATTGCTCCTTCAGAAGAAGATATTGCTTTGCTGCACGATCTCAGTCGTAAAGGTTTGATTAATAACCTACTAGAAGAAATTGAACGCATCGAACAAATAGATCCTAAGTTTGCTCCTTTTACCAATCAATTGCGAGAGTTAGCTAAAGGCTTCAAGCTCAGACAAATTAGAGCGTTTATCGAGGAATATCAATAGAACTAAATACTGTCATCTAATCGAGTCTAATCTCAACTTCAGTGGGATAAAGTGCCTTCTGAAGTTGATTTTTTACCTACAAAATTTAATCGTAATTAGATAAATAATATGACTGAAACGTTTGATGCTCATGGTATTTTAATTATCGATGATAACCACAACAATTTAGAGGTTTTATCCGCAACTCTTATTAAAGCAGGGTTTCAGGTTGCGGTGGCAATTGATGGCGAAACTGCGATCGAGCAACTTAAGTATTATCAGCCTGAATTGATTTTACTAGATATAATGATGCCAGGAATCGATGGTTATCAAACTTGTAATCGGATTAAATCCAATCCCAAAACTTTTGATATTCCTATTATTTTCATGACCGCTTTGTGTGATATAGAACATAAAGTTAGAGGTTTTGGGTTAGGAGCAGTAGATTACATTACCAAACCATTTAAAAGAGAAGAAGTCTTAGCCAGAGTGCGGGTTCAACTCCAGCTACGTAACTTAGCTCGAACTTTAGAAGAGCAAAATAGAATGCTCAAAAAAGAAATTGTGCAGCGAGAGCGGATGGAAAAATCTTTATTGCTACTCAATCAAGAATTAGAAAACCGAGTTGAACAAAGAACGGTAAAACTTTCTAAGACTTTAAATCAGCTTAAAGAAGCTCAAGTAGAATTGCTTGAGCAAAAGAGGAAGCTAGAAATTCGAGTACGTCAGCGTACTTCAGAACTAGCTAAAAGTATGACTGAGGCAGAAAAAGCAAATCAGGCTAAAAGTCAGTTTCTGGCTAATATGAGTCATGAATTACGTACACCCATGAATGCGATCATTGGCTATAGTGAAATGCTGATTGAAGAGGCAGCAGATAGGGGTCAAGATGACTTTATTCCCGATCTAACTAAAATTCATGGCGCAGGCAAACATTTGCTCAATTTGATTAACGATATCCTCGATCTGTCTAAAATCGAAGCTGGTCGAATGGAATTATATCTGGAGACTTTTAAGATTCAAAGTTTAATTGAAGAGACAGTTGCCACTATTCGCCCTGTGATTGTCAAGAATAACAATACTCTACAGTTAGATTTGCCCGACAATTTAGATGTTATGCATGCAGATTTAACTAAAGTTCGTCAGAGTTTATTTAATCTGCTGAGTAATGCTAGTAAGTTTACTGAAAATGGTACGGTTACCTTAAGTATTAAATATTACAGAGTTGAAAAGCAAGATTGGATTTCTTTCCAAGTTACTGATACGGGAATTGGCATGAGTTCTAAGCAAATGAATAAATTGTTTCAAACCTTTACTCAAGCTGATGCTTCAACAACTCGTAAATATGGTGGAACAGGTTTGGGTTTGGCAATTACTAAAAAATTCTGTCAGATGATGGGAGGAGATATTACTGTTGTCAGTGAATTGGGAGCAGGCTCTACTTTTACAATTTACTTGCCCACTACAGTTAAAACTTTAAAATCAAAAGAGTCTCAACCAAAAGAATTAATATCAATTTCTGAAACGATTGCTACGGATCGAGCTGCACGTCCCCGTGTCTGGTTGTCCCCACGTCAATCATCAGTAGCTCTTAATTCTCAAGAAAATAAGAATACAGTTTTAGTAATTGATGACGATCCCACAATTCACGATTTATTGAAGCGTTTTTTGCACGATCGAGGATTTGAGGTAGTTACTACCAAAACTGGAGAAGATGGATTAAGGTTGGCAAAAACAATTCGACCCAAAGCAATTACTTTAGATGTGATGATGCCTGGTATGGATGGTTGGTCTGTTCTGACTGCTCTCAAAAGCGATCCTCAAACCGCTGATATTCCCGTCATTATGATGACTATAGTAGATGATCGAGATTTAGGTTATGCTTTGGGAGCTTCTGAATATTTACTCAAACCAATCAATAGAAAAAATTTGGAAGTAATCTTGGCAAAGTATCAGGTAGATTTAGCTGCTAATTCTAATTCAATTTTAGTAGTAGAAGATGACCCCGATACCAGAGAGATACTATATCTTCAACTAAAAAAACTAGGGTGGCAAGTAATTACAGCAGAAAATGGTTGCCAAGCAATTGAAAAACTGAGCGATCGTGTACCGAACTTAATTATTTCCGATCTGCTCATGCCAGAGATGGACGGATTTGAATTGGTGCATAAATTGCGCCAGCATCCACAATGGAAGTCTATTCCTATAATTATTTTAACTGCCAAAGAAATAACCTCAGAAGACCGTCAAAAATTAAACGGTAGGGTAGCTAAAATCTTTGCCAAAGGCTATTATGAGCGTCCGATGTTACTTCACGAAATAAACAATCTGATTTCCGCTGCAATTGCTCGACAAAAAATCAAGCAACTCAAATAACGACTAGTTCTACCTAAAAAACTATGCCGAAAATTTTATTAGTAGAAGATAATGAGATGAATCGCGATATGCTCTCACGTCGTTTACAGCGAAGGGGTTATGAAATAGTAATCGCCATTGATGGTGCAGTAGGAGTTGCCATGGTAGATTCAGAAAAGCCAGATTTAATTTTAATGGATATGAGTTTACCTGTAATGGATGGTTGGGAGGCAACCCGTCAGCTTAAAGCTAATCCCCATACTAAGTCAATTCCGATTATTGCTTTAACTGCTCATGCTATGTCTGGCGATCGCGAAAAAGCTCTGGCAGCTGGTTGTGATGACTATGATACCAAGCCTATTGAATTATCTCGTCTGTTAGAGAAAATACAGACTTATTTGCCTCAAAGCTAAGTTGTTTTCGGCGATCGCCAAATATTTTTGATGCCACAAGATACTCAATCTCAATTATCTTCAACCCTTGCTCATCTGCGTCACGAGTTACGTACGCCTATTAATGCCATCATTGGCTATAGCGAGATGTTGCTCGAAGATATCGAAGACCTAGATAAGGAATATATTAACGAACTCCAAGCAATTAAAGAATGTGGAGTCCAACTGTCAGTTAAAATCAGTACTTTGCTTAATCCTGCGGCAATGACCACTCAACAGTTGGATTTACAGCAGATTATTACTAATCCTCAGCTAAAAGTAGAACTGCGGCAACCTACTCAAGCGGTGATTAGTTATTGTCGGCAACTTGAAGGTATTATAGAAGCTGATTTTATTAGCGATCTCAGTAAAATTGAGGCGGCGGCAAAATGCCTACTCACAGAAATCGATAACATTGCTAATTTAGCTCGGGTACAAATATCAACTACAACCGCCTCTAATTTGACTGCTGTTGCTATTGGCGATCGCCCTCAACTAGAAGTCACTTCTAATATTCAGGCTGATGAGACAATTTTGGTAGTGGATGACAATGAAACCAATGGCGATCTACTGGTTCGTCAACTAGAAGTTTTAGGTTATCAAGCAGTAAGGGCAACCAATGGACAACAGGCGATCGCCATGATTCAGCAAGGCATATATGACCTTATTTTACTCGACATTCTGATGCCAGAGCTTAACGGTTATCAGGTCTTGCAGTGGATTAAACAGAGTTCTTGGCGACATATTCCTGTAATCATGATTTCGGCTGTGGATGAGATTGATAGTGTAGTCCAATGTATCGAACTGGGAGCGGAGGATTATTTATCTAAACCTTTTAATCCTACTCTATTAAAAGCCAGGATTAGTGCTTGTTTGCAAAAAAAACAGTGGCGCGATCGAGAAACTCTATACCTCGCTCAACTAGCGGCAGCTAACACTCAAATTAGCCAACTTAATGACTGTCTACAAGCAGAAAATTTGCGTCTTAGCACTGAATTAGAAGTGACACAGCGTCTACAGACAATGATGTTACCTCAAGAACAAGAACTTAGCCTAATTGAGCAGCTGGAAATTTCTGGGTTTATGCAACCAGCCGATGAGGTGGGGGGTGATTACTATGATGTACTGCAACACGACAATCGAATTATAATTGGTATTGGCGATGTTACAGGGCATGGTTTAGAAAGTGGAGTTTTGATGCTGATGGTGCAAACAGCGGTGAGAACTCTGATGGAAAATAACGAAACTGAGCCGAAAAAATATTTTGAGGTACTAAATCGCACTATTTATAAAAACTTGCAGCGCCTGAATTCTGATAAGAATTTAACTCTTTGTTTGCTGGATTATCAAGATGGAATTTTGAGTTGTAGTGGGCAACACGAAGAGTTGATTGTTGTGCGTTCGGGAGGGAGCGTTGAAAGAATAGATACCATTGATTTAGGTTTTCCTCTTGGCTTAGAGGAAACTATTGCCGATTTTGTCTTTCAGGCTCAGATTAAGCTAAATGAGGGAGATACGGTTGTGCTTTATACCGATGGTATTACCGAATCAGAAAACAATTTAGGAGTTCAATACGGACTAGAGCGATTATGTTC
>JAAUYH010187928.1_pt1 | contig 11123 bp, 8 predicted proteins | sample 7278061 | NCBI WGS metagenome assembly JAAUYH01 (sample SAMN14350203, study PRJNA611818) | marine sediment metagenome | isolation source: surface marine sediment (0.6m) | place: French Polynesia: Moorea | collected 2018-08 | reverse complement strand
GTGAGATGGGAGATAAAAGGAAAAGAACAATGGAATTATTTGATTAGTGAGCCCCGATGTTATGGACAGTCTTATACAGCATTAATGCTTGAAACAAAAAGAAAAGGTTGATTTTTGAATTTCAGAACAAAACAATTGGATGTGAAAATTCAGAGGTAAATTTCTTAAAGAGAAAATTGCTTCAAATCAAATTTACTCTACTAAAACTGCGAATAATGTTACAGTGGCTGACGCAGAGGAACCTATTTTATCGGAGGAATCGGTACATTTGCCGATTAAGAGTCTGTCTCCAGAATATGTCACGCATTCTCTGAACATTTGCGATATTGAATTCATGCGACGAAATTAGACGGCTGCAATGTTTAATTCGCTGTCACAACATAATTTTATAAATCGAAAAACGCTCATAAGTGAGCACAATCATATCCACTTCTTTATTATATCAATCTGAAAACTTATGTTAACTGCGCCAGAATTGTGCAAGTACGAAAATAAATGAATGATCTTTCAGACCAAATTTAATTTTGTACTGGATAGTTTAACTATTCGTATTATTGAACTTTTACAGTGCAAAATCCTAACTTAACTACAATCAGATCATGATAAAATTTGATTTACGGAGTCAATAGCAGCTTAGTGTCCTCGTAAAGTCGAATGATAAGGATATGGTTACAGAAATAGAACGACAATGAATCTATCTTTCCCTTATAAATGAAGTAAAGCAAACGTATTCGAGTTTCGAGATTAGATTACATCATAAATTTCTCTCCATTTTACATTTTCCGAAAGATAGCTTCGTAGAGATTATTTGGCAATGCGTAAGCAAATCAAAAAAGTATACAACTAGAGAGCTATGAAAAACATTAATTATTGGCTGTAAGAGAAAATGAAATATTCGTTTTAAAAAAGGCATAGACCAAGTAATGAATGGTCATTCAGCCTGGATTCCTGAGAGATATACACTACACTTGAGAAAAATTTGAATGCATATATGTAGTTTAAATTATCATTTTTGATTAGTTGAAAAGTAACCAGGTATTTACGAAATACATGAATTCGAAAAAATTCCTGTTCCCGATGCGATTTTCATTACAGACAATATTGAAATTTTCCCTGTTTCTATTTCATATACTGCAATAGAGAGCAGCACATGAGTAATCATAGGGTTGAACTCGTGGTTTGTTCTTTCGTGTATGACAGTGAATCATGTCTGTAACACTTGCACGTACGAATGTTAGAACATCTCTATGTATTCGATCTCATTTCGAAATTAACAATAGTGAAGTCTTGAGAGATGTAAAGCGTCGGAAATGGCTATCGGAGGTATTGTTGTTATGGAAAACAGTCGCGAGTTGTCCTACATTACATCAAACATCCAGCATGGCAAAACTCATCTTGCCAAACAGGCTCGAGGTAGATCGCATCTCTTTTAATACCCTGCAGAGTATTCACAGATACCCGTAAATCGCCGTCCATATTGTAAAGAAAGCGTTTTGGCCCACTTCAGAAAGTGAGCGGGCTATAATGATCGGCTAAATAGATAGTTCCGTTCAGTACTAGATTCTGATCTGTAATTAAAATAGGCAGTAGAGAGTAATACTTAATGAAAATGAGGTACACATCCAAAATGAATAATGGGTCTTAGAGAACTCACGGAACAGGGCTCAACCTGGCAAAACCTGTGACCCAAAAAATCATATAAGGCTAGATGTATACAATAGAACATTACATTGAAAACCTTTAGTCGACAGAACCAGCATTGCTGACAGAACAAATTAGCTGGCAGAACGCATGTAGCCTCCTTTCGGTGAGGCCGGTCTTTCCTGCAGGAGCTGCTCCTGGGGGCTCTTACTGTGCAAGAGGGCTAACACCGTTTTAAAAATACAGATGGTACACGTGAAAATCGTGTATATGGTAAAATCGTCAAATGTCTCATATATGAGGATAAATTATCGAGATTTCAGGTTCAGGTGCATCTGTAGGAAACGGTTCGAATATATCCCGAATTTCAAACTTGGAAGTTCTTTCTCGCAAAGCACCCTTGCCTACATTTTGATTGATATGATTATCCTGGTAGTACACTATATGGTGTTCATCAGCTCTGAGAGACGACAATGCTGATCATCGCTTGATTCTGGAATAGTGGACCTGGTAAGTAATTAATCCATTGATCTATAGTATGTCTCAGTCATATCACGAATCCCAAATTCTAAAGTTCTCTGAAAATGGAGAATTTAGAAGGTTTCGCGATGATAATTTGAGCAGAGATACTTCCATTCAGAAAGCTGTACGCAATCCGCATTTCGATGAAAGAAGAATGAAATGCAAAAAGTATTGAATGCAAATTCATAGCCGTACATAAGCGCAGCACACTATCTTCCCGAATCTTTTGATTCTATTTTGAAATGAATCAAATTAACTCGCAAAGATTAAACTTACGAGATGGATCAGCACGGAGGTGTGAAATAGCTGAAGATTATAATGCTACCGTAGTTACGGCCAACTTGAGGACGATAAAATGACCTTAAAAGTTAGCTTGATTTCAAATCGGTAACGCTATGCTAAATATTCTACACGATTCCAGTAATTTTGTGGATCTTTACACAACCAGACACGGAACTCCAAGCCATGATCATTACACCAATGTGGGGAAAGCGCCTTACCATCATGACACTCAGAGATGAATCTATACTAGTTCGAAAAAGACGGAAAGAAGCTGTATTCTAAATCGATGACAAGGAAATTCAAGGTTAAAAATCCTCTTTCTTCGTGTAAAGCACTGCGCTCTAAATCAAATTACATTTTCGAAAAAATTTACTCGGCGTTGATTTATGGTTCCTTTATGCTTCGCAACGACAACTGACAAGGCACGTATCCGATCTGTTAAACAGTGAATTTATAATATCTGTCAAAATAAGTTTACACAAGTAATATTCATTCCCGAAAATCGAAATTTGAGTGTACCGGCACGAAATTACGAAGCGGCAGTTATGGTTCCATTCCGCGAACCTAGCTAAATTGGGCATCCCTCGGAATTCCCAACAAAATTTTTAAATACAGAATTTCAACAATATTGTTACTGCTAAGATTTGAATAAATACTCATAAATAATTGAGAAAGTACTAGTATTACGGATTTCTCCTTGATTATTTTCATATCTTCGGATGAGCGTACCATGGAATACTCTAATACTTCAAATTTGCGATTGACCAATTTTTTTCATTTTGGGCTAATGCAAATTCTATCACGAATTTTTTTTGAAATGAATCAAACCAAATACTGAGAGCAAATATTTATAATGTATTTATGAGTTTCGACAGAACCGATTTCTAGTAATTTACAGTATTTGTCACGCGCGGATCGTTGAAGAAAGTTTCACGTTTAGGCGCGAAGCGCCGTTCAACCAAAAGAAGGAAACTTGTTGGTTACCATTTTGGTTGCAATTGTCGGTAAACTACTTGATCGCAACAATGGTAAATGACATACTGTATTAAGATCTACTGTAACAGTGTATTTAAAAGTAGTTAGCACTCACAAATTCATCCACAAAATTCTTTTTTACTACGCTCGCATTGGTTATCCAGATCCGATTCTGTCAACAGTTCTGCATCTCGCCTAACTATTTCTGTGCCATTAAAGCTAAGTTAGTCGAATCAATAACTGAGTCCAGAAAGCGTTTGCCGAAATGGACGACATTTCTATATACTTCTAATGCATAATCAAAGCTATTGAAATGAGAATCAATACCACCCCAGGGCACTGTCTACTAGCGCGCTGCGGATGAAGGCCCACGCGTCCGCCTACGTGGCGCTAGTAAGGCCTCACGCCGCACTAGACATGGCAGTGCGGCTGCAGTGATTTCGCAACGCCACCACGCTGCGCAACGCCATCATCGCGATTTGCCCCGCCGTCAGTCTCTTTAGAACACTCTGGCACCGAGTCAAGTAGCCTCAGAAGACGGGTCCCCCCAAATTGTGGCTCAGGAACGGAAGCACCCAATTCCGATACGTCGCATACATCACGAAAAAACAGAGCACCCCAAATAACACCGCGCTCCCGCCTTCGAACATCTCCGAACGCTTCCGCTTCTCCAACCTCAGAATCAACTCCACAACGAGCAAGTTCGGTACGAAGAAGCTGAAATCCATCAACTTATCGAACACACCCTTGAATGAATTCAGGTGACCGATTCCGCCAGTCGTCAAATTCCACGCGCTGTAGTCAATACGGTACGACCACGACGCGATTCCTAGCGAGAAAAAACGCAACGCCCAGGCGCGATGTTCGTCGAAGCGTCTGGCGCGCGCATGCCGCACCGTCTGAAACGCAGCCACCAGCATCGCAATGCCGTACATGCCGAACCCGATGTCCATCGTAATGCCACCGGTACATCCATGCAGCACGATGTAGCTGAGCGCGCCGACAGCGGTAATCGCCGCCGTGCCAGCGTACACACGCCCCAACCACCGATGCACGCCTGGGTAACGTCTGCGCACCTTTGGCAGCAACTGCACGTTGCCGAGAACGAGGAGGACGAACCCGCCGAGAAAGTGAATTCCGATACCAGCCGTGGACATAGGTGAGTTCGGCGAGTAGAAGTGCGGACCCCAGGCCTTCACCCCGCTCTTCACCGCAGTCAGCAAGTACATCATGAAGATGTATGCGGAGAAGAATATCATGCTCAGCCACACAAGTCTGGCTAGAATGGACGACGACAGCATGAACACAGAACTCGTGCGCGTCGCAGGTTGCGTTGTTTGCGCGCTTGACTGGCTCTTGTTGATGACAACATCGCTGGCGCCGTATTCACCATGCTCTTCATCGCGCAATAGGCGCGCTTCTTCAGATGGCACTGCCGAGATTGGCATGGTCGGAAAACCGGACCTCGTGATTCTTCCACATCAGGTTGGTTAATAAAGGAGGGTTTTTATTTTTTGTAATTTTAGAGTACGCCAACTACACCTGCAGCACAACTAATGTGATGGTCGCACGTCTACTGCTAGTGAAGTAGGACAAGGCAGCAGCCTTCTTGCGCTTTCACCAAAACGTACAACAGCACGTTTCTTCTTTATTTCTCATCAAGAATGCGTGATGATGCGTACTGGAGCAAGCGATAAGGGCGCAGAACTTCGACGATGCCGTGAAGCTGCGCAACATGCTTGTGCTGTGGAGGGCGCGACACAAGCATAGGGACAGCCACCTTTCGAACGTCCGAAATAGCCATACGCAGCGAAATCACCTCGTAATACAAGCCGTCCTTCTCGTGCCATCAGACTCTTCTCCAATCACCGTGTCTGTTCACTTGAACGCCTTCCATTTCTCTTCACCTGTTTCTCGCCCATCAACGTCGACTCCACCTTTCGCTGCCTTAACCAACTCTCCCTATCTCATCTTCCCGTCTAACTGCAGTCTGACGCCTTCTTTATTCTCGCAATCTCCCTTATCTACCGCCTCATCGTGCCTCATTAACCTCTCGCTTCAGATAGCCCTGTACACGCGCTTTCATTCCACAAATCAATCAGCCTTTAGTTTGAGGGCGAACCACACGCATGAATAATTACAGTAGTTTGATTCGGATGCGGGAAATACAAATTAAAAACGACACCGTAATGCATTGCTGTAAGTGTAATTCTAATTGGCTACTGTCTTCAGAGCATCTATTGGTAAATCACAGGATCACAACAATACAAAATGGTTACTGTCCACCTATCTTTTTTTCTGTCTCGTCATCACTCCATGAATTAGCAATAGTTCCCCATAACTCAATCTTCCCTTGTACCAAAGGGAGTTTCCATTCATTCTGCCTACACTCCGAAGAGACCACTGACTGTAATTTCATTGCACGATCAAAGAAGTTTTCTACCAGATTCATTCTGAAGTTGATGTTACAGTTGAACTCTATATTACGTCGACTGAGAGGTTTCCCTTCTGTTTTTTCCAGGTATGCTTATCACACTCACTAGTTCTGTCAAAAATGTGTTGTATTTCTATAGCCTGTATGGAGCAAAATAGACCGTAGGTTGTCAAGTCCATTTAAGAACATTCCATTCTTCTATTTGTCGCCCATTTCTGATTCCGTCTACAGCACACACTATTTTTAACTATGTTTTTGAATTCAGCAAAATAACTTCCTTACCACGACAGTGTTTGCTGAAATCAACAGCAATTCTATTCATCGTTGAGTTATAGCCGAATTCATCGAATCGAGTCCCACTATGAATCATGTAAGGCGTGTCAAAGAAAGTATTTAATGTCCGCGTTTAACTTCCCCTGGTGGCCAACTGAGAGGAGAAGCATACCCTAGAATTCTCACTGAAAACATAATTTAAAGTAATTCCACATCGTAAATACACAGTAAAACAATTTGAGCATATAATTATGTTTCCATTTGCTGACATGATTACATACTTGTCGTCGCCACTGCTCGCCGAACGTAATTACTTAGAAATACGACACTGTACTAAAAATTGGTTCATTGGCATTCAGCCATGAGAATAGTAGCGTATGAGCATACAATTGAGATAAAAAATTCATTTGTTTTGCGTCTACTGCCGTCTTCACCTACTGAGTGTATGAAATCATTAGAGGTTGCGCTATTGCCAATTGCTTTGTTGGAATAAATTTTATATTTGTCTTTGGTTCAGAGGAACTTGCTCTTTGTTCTCTGCTACCCATTTATTTCTCTTTCCGTTGCTAGCACCTTCGTTCGAGTTGTCTTCTATTTTCTGTTCCTTTTGAATAATTTCAGATACAGGTTCGTCATGCACTTCGTTTACTTCTTCGGATTTATCCTATGCCCAAGTTGTACATTGTTTCCTGCGACATGTGGCACCTACTCAATCTAAACCTTCGCACTATCTGAGATCCTAAACTTACGCAATCACATCAAGCATATACGCTGCAGCTTTTTCATGGTATAACTATTCGCAACAGCGTTCAAGAGGTCGCTTGTGACTTAAGATGCCGAAATGCTTGCATACGACATTGCTCTAATCGAGATTCACCTACTGTATTATTGCAATCTGCGACCTATAATTTTACTGTAGGAAGATCCCCACATTTGTGTGTCATACTCTATCCCTTTCGCTGTACAGTATGTGTTTGTAGTGCTTTATTCGAACACAGTGCGATCTGCGATAGAAACAAGAGTTAATCTAGCCTCGCACACTTCCTCAGTACTGTACTTCATAGAATGACTACACATGCATATGTAAGCTGACATAAGTAAAGCTGCATGAATTCTTCCAATCCTTGATAAATGCAATGAATGCGGCACATTGCCATTCATAATCGACATTGTAAATTCCATTTCCGTTCCAAGCTAGGAAAACAAGCTGTCTATCGTGTTCGGTCCATTCTATACGAACTGGCGTGCCGCAACTCAAGCCGGGATCCGAGGAATGCAATTGGCATGTTTTCGTATTTGGATGCAAGTTAGTCGCTCAGTAGCCAACAAGATAAAAATGGTTTCTAGCATACCGCCTCTTATGAAATGAGCCTTACTTTTCTTACCGTGGCAGGAATTATACACCATTTGCGAAAGTGCTACAGCGTACGTGTACCTTCCATGATTCATTTCGCACAATCTTATGTTACAGGACACCAGCATCTCTATTCCCGTAAATCGTAACTCGTTTCACTCAACACTGAACTCACTTTGCTGCTTGTTCGAGGGGGAGTATTGGAGAACATAATTCGAATCATGCACTTTCCATATCAAAGTTGAGAACAGCCAAATATTGTCACGTCGTTTAGAATTTATCTGTTCACAGTGAGGACATGACTTTGCATTGTTGCTGACGTTAGAAATTTACTATAGTAAACCATGTTGATGTATGTAACAACACAAAGTCGTGTCCTCCCTGTGTTCCCGAATTTCGGAGAGTCAATCTGATATTATATTTTGCAAAGTATGAACAATGATAGTTAGTTTGTCAAAGTGATTTTTTTATTGCGAGTGATATGCGAATGAGCTTATCATTAAACTATCCACATCAGCAAGTCTACAATTGGGTAAAAAGCCAGAAAAGTATGCACAAAGTACGTGCTGACTTATACCATTGACAAACGTACACATCCAAATCAGCAGCACGTGACAGATAACGTGCTAGTACGTTCACTGGCTTAATGAAAACTTTCGGTATCAAGCCAAATTTGTTAATCAGTAAGCTCAATCTTGCAAGTATTATACAAGGGCTTACAGGTTCCGACCTTCGGTCGAAATTGGGAGTAAAAACAAACGTAATAAAAGTCACTAAATTTTGTATCAAACATATAGAATTTGCACATCTCAACCTTCATTCGTAATAGAAAGTTTCTTGGTGTGATAAAAGTATCATTGAAGATTAATAGGGATAGATTGAAATGAGAAGTACGAAGTAAAACAAATTTTAGAAATTAAAGAAAATATAGCAATAAAAATTAAGAACTTGTAAATCATAATCGAAATTTATTGTAGTAGAAAAGCGATGCCATTTCGCAAGATACAGAGAGCTATTTGAGGCCTGTAAAAGTCAGAGACATGTTCCCCGGTCACTATGGGAGGTCGGTCATTTCCCCTAGAAACTTGAAATGCGTTGAGCATGGGAAATATTCCGCAGTCGTAGTTGTTACCTTGTTCCGAAGAAAATACTTCGCGGCTCCGAGTCTATCGAGATGGCCACTCGTGATTAAAGAGTTTAAATCGACTGTTAATCGAGTTTGACGGTTGTAGAATACTTGGTAAAAGATTTTCGAATAGGAAAGAGGTGTGTTGCGAATCATATACACGAATAGTTGAAGATCTCTTGTCCAGAACTGCGAGTCCCCAATTATTTCCACGAACAACTTTGAAATTGGAGTTAAATATTGGGATGATGACTTTCTCACAAACTGTCAGTCGAGCAAGGTATTCGTTGAAGCTCCGCCCATAGAGTCGCAATTGAAAATACGCGTGGTTTTCAATGGCTCCTCGGCTGACAGAACTGTATGGGGACGTTGTAAACAATGTGTCAATTGCAAGAACTCGATCGTTGGTGATTAGCTGCATGAAAGCACTTATTGGAGTGTCAATAACCCATGACTTAGGTTGCAGGAGTATTAACATGTCGTTTTCGTAACAGAGATACCTGAGCAGGAGATGCGATATGGAATTGAACCGTACAATAACGAAATCGATAACAAAACCATTCGGCAGATGATAATTTCGGTGAGAAACTTTGTTCAACTCAGTACTCCCATTAACATCCGTTCTTTTTTTCAAGTCACGATATTTCTCAATAGCATCATAAGCAGAATCTGAGTCGAATTCGTCGTCCCAGAGCTTAAATTGTGGTTTTCCATTTATGAGAGAGGAAACGACATTGCGGAGAGGTGATGGAGCATGGGATTTCTGCAGTGTACGTGCTTGCAAATCTATTTTGCGTTCGAATAGAACTTCAGGGTACACGACGTTCTTTGCCTTCCTTTTTGAGTAATCAAGGCATACGAAAACATTTCCGGGATGAGTAGCGCGAGAAAGAGCGACGTACAACTGCCAATGCGCGAAGCAGGACTAAGAAATGTCAATTCCGAGATTGGAAGGTAGTGACTGCCCTTGAGCTTTGTTAACCGTCATAGCAATTCATACCCTTATCGGAAACTGGCGCCTTCTGACCCAGGTATAGCGAAATCATCCATACCTGGAATTTAATTCATCCTTGGAAGTATCAAAAAAATTCCTTTCGCAATTCCGGACACTGCTTCAAGGAACAACAAATTCTTCGTCATGTTCATCACAACATATCGAGTACCATTCTCATCTCCACATTTAGCCTTATATTGCGCAAGAGCATAACCACGAAACATTTCTTTAGTTTAATTTCATGGTTAGGGAGAGAGGATCCAGCTTCAATTGAGTTTAAAAGTTCTTGTGGATACTTCATCTCCATTGATTTCTGTTCCTTAGAATTGTCAGATACGATCGAGTCTGCACTCAAAAATGTGCGGTAGGATTCAAGGAACCGTCGAATGACCTCTTCGTTGAGCTGTTCCAATGTTGCGTTTGTCGTCGCAAGTATTGCCCTTGATGTCAACCTTTCGGTTTCGCTGTATTTTACTGAGAGATTTGGAAAGATAACATCGATAAGTTCCATTGATGATTGAACGACCGTAACCAAATTTGGTACATGAATATTCGAGTCTTCATCCTGTTCTTACTGGCCTTCTCCTACTCGAAGAAAGAACTCCGGGTACTCAAGAGCTGCGGGTTCAGCTCTTGGATAGTCTTTAAGTGCTTTGAGTCGCATATTCTCGGTGAGATGGAGAACTTTGAGCTCCGAAAAAACTATTGAAGACTTCAAACACATGTGCGCTATCATTCTTCGCGATGCCTTCGGTACTACAGGTAAAATCTGCCCGCAGTCTCCACTCAGAAGCACAAATTTTCCACCGAAGAGTAGCTTGGGCTCTCTCATGATTTGTCGAAGTGTACGATCAACAGATTCGATGCAATATCGAACGCACATTATGATTTCGTCCCAAATGATCAAGTCGGCCTCTCGAATTAGAGCCGCAGAAGCTGAGGCTATTGATATATTGCATACGCTCTCCGCATCGCATGGGATCGGTATCTTAAAGACCGAATGCGCCGTACGTCCATTCTCTAAAAGGGATGGAGCAACGGCAGAAGTAGCGACCGGAATCACTTTTCGACTTCGAAATTGTAATAATGACTAAATGGTATGCACCACGAACGTTTTCCCGGTTCCACCCACAGCGTCGAGAAAAAAACTGCGTGATTTTCGTGCATAACCCCGATTTTTGGGGCATACTGCAGCGAATGGATAATCTGCGGTTACTCCAAAGAATATCTGGCCCACCACTGCATTGAAAACAGATTCCTGGTCAACATTGAAGCTTTTGATTGACAATTATATCCGTTCTCTCTGCTCTTCTGCAGATTCCACATTTTTCACTTTTGGTTGGGGAAACGCTTGAAGCTCTCCTGCTGGTACATGGAAATTGAAATACCCCAAGGTTAGATGACCTTTCATGTCTTTAAGCACATCTTGTACTTCTTGCAACACATATTGTGCTGCATCTTGGTCATCTTGGAGAAGTTTTACTGCTTCCGGAACCCCTATGTGACGCCTTCTCAAGTCCTC
>JAAUYH010109577.1_pt1 | contig 11123 bp, 6 predicted proteins | sample 7278061 | NCBI WGS metagenome assembly JAAUYH01 (sample SAMN14350203, study PRJNA611818) | marine sediment metagenome | isolation source: surface marine sediment (0.6m) | place: French Polynesia: Moorea | collected 2018-08 | reverse complement strand
TTCTTTTCCCGGGAATGTATCACAGCAGCGCGACGGAGATTATATTGTTGGGTATATTGTTACGGTTGCGTGAATATATTGCGGACAGAAAGTAGAGGTAGCTGTGCACGAAGTGCGTAAGCTTCATTCCGAAGTAGGAGGATTCCGACGCTAGCGAGGCCTGATTTCGGGAATGAAACAGGGCTCGGTGACATACTATGTGCGGACAGTCCGATACTCTACCGTCGCTTTTCTCCATTTCACCCAATTCTCATTAATTATTATCATTCCCCTTCTATTCCGTATATTCGCTATCTTTTCATGTTTTCCTATGTATTTACCTTTTATCATATTTCTAAATTTTATGATATGAAGGGATCTTTCCCTACAGATACACCTGAACCTGAAATTTCTCAGATTGTTTCCAAATCTGGGACATTTGCCAATTTTGCAATAGACACGATTCCCAGGTGTACAATCTGTACTCTTACACGATTTAAGAGTTGCTTCCATTGTAATGAACGCAGGAAAAGCTTATGCAGAGGTCCCAGCAAGAGATTCTACCAGCAAGGCTAATACTGTTTTCCATCCGTTACTAGTGTAATTTTTATATCGTACTACTCTATAAATCTATCCCTCTGCTGATTTTTCAGTCGCGGTAGACTAGCCTGAGCCCTAACTCTGTAGTATCGTCGTACTCGCGCGATCAGAAAACGTCAAAGGTCGAACGGACTACAGCATTCTGCTCTTAAAGTGGAAATTGTACACGGTAATTCCCTAGGCCGAAATGAACTTGCAGTCGAATCTGAGGCCCGCAGGTGAGGCCCACAGGCTTGTCCTAGAAATTATCGCACGCGAATAACGTACAGTTTCTATTTCTTGCGCAACAGGTACTGAAGTGCGTACGCTTTGGGCGGTCGAAGATGAGGCGAAGATTTAATTTATAACTCACTAGGGAACTGTTCGGCTCGAGTTAGAACGCATGCTAGAGTCAAATATCTGGACTCCGTTGCCTAGTACTCCACAAGCTGTAGAAAAACCCGGAACGGTGCCATTTGGTGATGCTGAAATCACTGTAGGTGAGCTGGAAAAGCTCGGTAGTGACAGAAAGAGATGTGAAGTAAAGTAGGTGATTATTTGAACTCATCAACTAGTACGAGAAGGATACCGAGTGCCCAGTACAGCTACTCGCGCATCTCGGTAGTAGTGATAGCCGCCGTATCCTCGGTGCATTCGCAAGTTAGGCCCAGGTCCACGGTTAGCGGCAATTGGGTCAGCTCGACTGTAAGCAAATTGGGATTCACGTGTTATACATAGACATCATTTTCGTTTACATTGCATGGTTGCAGGAGTGTAGATTCTTCTGCAGTGACTGATTTTTAATAAAAACGAGTTAAGCTGCCGTTGCTTTGGTCCTAGCTCTCCTTCCAAACACAGCGAGGTCCCAAGTTCTCATTTTGTAGTGATTGGGATTTGTTGATTAGCTCTTGAGCCGCGGCGCTAACGATAGCAGTCGCCGAAGCGAGAGCAGATGCCGAGTAGGTAGAGGTAGATAAGATGCTGCGCGAATATTGTAACTCGAGCTATCGCCCTAGCGACTACGTTCCCGGCACGTGTAGCTTCTGAGTTGTTCAAAATAATCGTCTTTTTCATTATTCTACCATTGACAACAGTCAAATACCTACTAAATAAATATCGTGACACTCTAATGTAAGCTACTCTAATTAATTACAATTAATTAATTCTAATCAAGTTAAACTAGGAATTGATAATTTTGACAGATACTTCCCCACAACAAGCCAAATGCGGCTACATTAATATTGTCTGAAAATGAAGTTTAGACAACCGGTAGACATTAGGCCTACTTAGAATATCACGCAAGTATCGTACAAATTGAATACGCCGATAGGTTGTTAGTGTCGGGCAACGCGCCAGTTTGATCCACGAAACAACATTTCGGGCCCATGCTTGAAGTGCAAAATGGATGTAGTCTTTTGTGAAACGGTGAAATTGCCTTATTAGATAATCTTTGTCGCGCTTCGTTCATAGACGCGAGAGCTGAATCATTGATATTTTGTGTTAGACAGAAGGCTTGCCAATTCACGTGAATCAAAGCGCGTACGGCCTGTAACAAGCGGTGGCTCCTTAATTGCGACGTCTGTGTTGCGTGCGTAGAAGGTGCTACACAGTGAGTCCGGTAGGCGAATCGTACAGAAAACATGTACGGCTCGCCTCCAATGTTTGTTGCCGGTGCAAATGCCCTTGCTGCGTGCAATTCCGTAGCTAATGCCTGTACAATCGACAAGCGCAGCATTTGAATTTTGTTATGGTCGAAAATTCGATGTTGCCTCTCCTTGGCGCTGTTCCGCAGAAGTCTTACTGCACGTGCCTATGATGATTTTTTTTGCCGCAAGCGAGACACGCAATATTCATTGCATCTCGAAATGAACTTGTGAGGAACTTTATATTAGATACGGCATCACATGTTCCTCCGAAAGTTTCCGGTTTTCAGGCTAACTAAGCCAGTCCTTTCGAAAACACTGGGTGACCTACCAACGTGGCCGCCGCCGACCGCTGTTCTAACCAATCCACTACTAATTTTGTTCCATTCAAGCACATACGTGTCGACAATGACCTATCCCGATTCGCTCTGCCAAGCAGGTAATGTTCACATAACTACTATTTCCCAACCCAATCCCCGTCAGAAAATTCTGGATCGGAGAAATAAGCACAAAATTCCCGCCTCTATTGAATATGTCCAACATTATGCAGTGCGGAATGATTTGTCCCCTCTTACTTCGGCTGTCTAGCAGTGTGGCGCTAATCCAGTACCGTGAGGCACTGTATTTGGCTCTCGAATTGGAACGGATCGCCAATGCAATTCGTGTATGTCCTTGATCTGAGGCACATCCAATAATAAGGCAACGATGGTAAAGCTACCCTTCGTTTCCTGGGAGGTCTGCGCCTCATGAAACATCCCTGAGATTCACATAGCCTTGCTGCACATGCATCAAACTCATAGTCGAATATCGGCACCGGTAACGCCTTTAGTAATACAGTTGAGCACGTTTGAGAAGATTTTGTGGGTCGGGATATAAATGCAGGGCTGATCAGTCGACGCTGTGTCAAATCCTGAATTGCGTGCCGGAACAGGCCGAAAAAAGGCAAGCGAATAAGGTCATACGCCCCCATAATGCGATACAATTTCGTTCGTGCTATAGACTCGGAGGAACAATCGTTCAGCAAACCGTTTGCATGGCTACTCTTCTCTACGGCATGTGTTGCAAACATTCAACTTGGTTGATTCATTCAACAGTATTCCAATTTCCTTCCTACGCACTATGTGGTTCAGGTAGTGATATCTGCAGAGATACGGAGGCATTGAAAGCTGTTGCATCCACAACCGTTGGAGAGTTCAGGGAACAATCAGCAAAGTGACTTGCTCCACTTCACGAATTCTGCAACGATATTATTTACCTTATACTGTTCTATTTTGAGATTTGGAGGATTGCGCTGGACAAATGGCTATTTTACGATATCAATTTCCGGTTTCCCTGCGACATCGACATCCGTATCAAATGATACAAAATCACACTGGCCCGTTGTGCTGCGGCCTCCAGTGAGGGAAATCATGGGTTGGAGCTCAAGCTGGCAAAATCGTCGAACGAGAAATCGGCAGCGTAGTAGATTTGTAAATAGCTACACAGGTATGATAGAAACCTTGAACTGGTAACTGATAGTCGAAAGTGTCAGCCTTGCTGGAAGGACAACCTTGCTGGCAAAACGACGCGCCCAACCGCCGAAAGAGACTAGTCCCTCCGCTCGAGCCGCTCCCGGGGTGCTTATAGTTTAATCATGGGTTACATTGCTGTATGAGTACAGACAGTACATGTAAGAATCGTGTCCAAGGTAGAATCGCAAAAGGTTTCCGATTCAGGATAAATTATGGAAATTTCCGGTTCAAAAGCATCTGTAGGAAACCTTTCTTTCTATTATTAAGCGTAAAAGTTAAGGAAAGAGGTAAATTGATAGGAATAGAAGGGACGAAGAAAGCAATCAAAGGGAAAATGGTTTAAAGGAGAAAAGTAGAAAAAACAGTGATTCGTTAAGGCGGATTGGATGCCTTCCTTATCAGAGAGCCTTCACTCATCTATAATCACCTGCCTGTAATGCGGCGCAGCAATATCGGTTTCGATGAAGCCTTATTTTTCACTCAGGTAAATGAACAATTATAAAGTAGTGCAGAAGTGAGAAGCTGTGGCACGATACCATTAGGGCAATCTATGTAACTATCTGCGTAATTTAATATTTTTGATGTGGCATTCTATAAGCAAAATAGCAGACTGTACTGGATCTCCTCTTTACGCGACATTCTTCCACCATCCTAAAACACTTTTCTACTATACATGTTTCCTCTTTTTCTCCGTTATTTTGCAATGCCTTTCACTCGCATGCATCACAATGGGTATAACACCAAACAGTAAGTACCAATAGTACTGGTTAAACAAGTAATGACCCTTTCCTCACAACAATTGTGCGGAACGATTCAATGCCGCATCATAACAATCGAAACGGACCAAAGTCTACTGTAACTAGACACTATTTTTCATCCCTTCTCTAGTCAAACTTGGAGCGTTCAGGACTCAGTCACACGTTGCTTACATTATTAAGTAACACATTTGATATTCGTCCCATTTACACGCTCTCAAAAAGTCCGCCTATTTTCAAATGAGTCAAGCAACTCGCGCGCTAGCGGCCGAAACACTTACCTAGTGCACCCATTTTCCGACACCAACCATAAACCTGCCTCTACAATGGATTTTTCTACATTGATCGATCCCGACATTGATTTCACTCCAGAAGAACGCTCTGAATTTTACGTATTCCTCAAACATGCAATCCGAAAGTTCTCTTCCGCCGAATCAACGTTGATGCGCAGTTACCTCATGTAAGCGAAATGGCTCAATCTATGGTCCGTGAACTGTTCCTAATTCAAAATGAAGTTCAGAAATCGTTCGTTGCTATTCTCTCTTACTACGATGGGAAATGCGATGATAATTTCTCCGCTGCTATTGTAAGTAATCTGGTACACGATCAACCCAGTGACCAAGACCTTCACCTGCTTCAACTATTCGCATTGCCGAAATGCTCACAATCTGGTAAAAGGAAAATGACGCGAGACTAAGTCGGCAGACGAAAAAATTATACATGTCGACGATGCCGTCGTTGTCACTCGAATCATGAACAATTTGCTCACTATACTAATACGCTCTACGTGAAAATTGGTGCTGGTGCAGATTTATGGTACCTAACAGGAGCGCGTTGGCTGCAGATGACAGTAGACGCTTCAAAATCACTTGATATGGAGTGACATGACTGCATCGTATTGATCTGATTTATTCAACGAAGTCGAAAATGTTCAGTGCTTAATCGAACTAAATGAAGAGTACAAATATGTCTCCAACAAGTCAAGGAACGGATCTGTGTACATGTATTGTAGTCAGTCAAAACATCGCAAGCCTAAACCAGTGCATATTTCAGAGCATAATAAGGAACCTCAACTTCGGCATTCCGAAACCTAGAGACTTGAAATTCGTAACGGATATCTCACTACATCCAAATTACCACAGAATCGTGCAGTTGTGCGCACTTCAAATTTCAAACACCATGAGCCTGCTCGCCTGAAATGAAAATGATGCCACAAGATGTGAACAGTATCGAATCACTGTCTGCGCAGGCACTTGCGCGGTTTCAAATATCTAAGGTAATGAACAAAGAAGGGCGGCACTATCTATCTAAGCAGATACAGTATCGTTGGAACTTAATTCAATAAACTCATTGCATGCGTAACGATGACCCGTACGACTCTTTCCGTCAGTATTTGGAAAGATGCAATAATTTAGAACTCCTGTATTAATTAGTCGAGCCTCGTGCTTTTGCATTTGTCATCAAAATCGGACTGTACATATCCCAGAATAATGAGTGCAGTGAGTGGTTGATTGACTGCAAATACTGAACCAATAGCTCGAAGTTCGAACTATTCGTAGTTATTGTCAAAGTATTTGGTGTTGGCTTCCCCTTGGCTGCCCTATTTGATGAAGGTAATCGCATGATGTCACGGGAGCACGCAGGAGGGTGGAAGTGCTAAGTTCTTTTCTGCAGGCGGTCGCTAATTCTTTGCCCAACATTCGCCGAAGTTTTTTTTCAGTGACAAAGATTCTGGACAAATCACAGCCATCAAAACAGCGTAAATTATGCAGTGCTCGATATGATTGTGGCAAATGAAACGGGCAGTACGTGCTAAAGTAATGCCGTCGAGAACGGATTAACTTCTGTTTCTCTGATTGCGAATACGCGCTTCTGCAAAACAAAATTACGCGACACCACTGTACGTACACATGGTTTTACGAAGGCGATTCATTTGAAGTGTTGACGCAACGCGCTATCGCCGCAATTTCATCGCTATGCAAAGTGGAGAACCATTTAGTACTATTGAAATACTTGATTGACAACTGGTACAACTGCACGGACTTTTATACATGGGGCTACCTGAGTGATGAAAACGGCATACCAACGACACGTACGACTATGGTGGTAGAAGCACACTAGATAGTGTTGAAAACACGTTTCTTGTCACTACATAACCGATCGAGGCTATATTTTGTAGCGTACGTGTTGGACACTCAAGTTGTGCCAAAATACGTGGAAATCTATCGACTGTACTTGCATATATTGAAGAAAAGAGAATGGTGGAACCGGTTTTCAAAAATTTGGAAAGAGCTGTAATCCACTAAAGTGAAAAATACATATCAAACTTCACTCTCAGGATGGTGGTGTTCTTACCCAGCCTTTCGCGTGAACACATCGCATTTATGCGACCATTCATGTATCCTTAAACCATGCCCACGGAACCGTAATATTATTCGTTCCAGGACGACGCCATTTTACCAGGTTCGTTACGAAAATGGTCGCCCATGCGCATTACTAGAAAGACCTATGGTCGAATTCCCAGTATCTCAAATTATAGCAAGTAACTTGATTCGTCAATGCTCGTAATTCGTATTTCCTGAACAAATTAGGGCATCGCCAGATACTATAAATGAAATACAGGATACATTCGAATGGATGATTGGGCACATTCGTACGTTCGTAAGGTTCCTGCAGGACAGAGGGTACTGAACTTGAAACGCACTTCGTTGTTCCCGCACATTAAGTCGTAAAAAAAGAAATAATCAAAGAACAACACTCTCGCGCCACGATATCGACCTGGAGCCGAACACATGCAAAATTTTGTGCTTCATAAAGTTAGTCGTCTGCAGTAAATACAGCGTCTCGACTCAATCGACTCGACAGGATTAGCATAGGCAGGTTTGCAAGTGGCGTCGGAAAATGGGTGCGCTAGGTAAGTGTTTCGGTCGCGAGCGCGCAAGTTGCTTGACTCATTTGAAAATAGGCAGACTTTTTGAGAGCGTGTAAATAGGACGAATATCAAATAAGTTCTTTAATAATGTAAACAACGTGTGGCTGAGTCCTAAACGGGTCACGTTTGACTAGAGAAGAGATAAAAATAGTGTCTATTGTAGGCAGCACTGATAGTGTGAGATACTAGACCTAACATTTCTGAGCTGCACAAGAATTCAAATCGTAAACAGTATTGCAGAACTCACAATCATTTATGGTCCATTCTCTCAATCAATCATAGAAGAATTTATTTGAACCGTATCTCATGGAGCATACTACAACATCGCACTAATTCAGGATCATGAACGGCACCTTAATTTCCATTTAAGTGAACCTCTTCCTGTGGGAAAAAAATATTGCGCGGAACAACTGTTTCACCAATATGAACAATAACAACACAATACAGATGGAATAGCTCGTAATCCACCCGCAGGGTCACTGGTCTGCTGGATATTATTAACGAAATTGCCGTCCTGAACAGCGAGCAGGAGGATGTCGGAATGACCGCAAAAAAAGGAACATGTTCGATTGTTCCAGGAAAAAACTGACTTGAGAATTTGTTATCTCAGCGCGCTATGAACGGGGATCGTTTTTATGCGATTCGAAATATGAAGTCGACTCCAAAATCACAGTCGTGTCGGACAAATGGAGAATCAGAAGGGCATACCTTCCTCAAAGCAGCATCTCGGACAATCCTGTTTCACTAATATACCACCGCTTCACCAACCATTGAAGTGCTGTTGGAATAATAAGGTACGCTGAACTCAGCTGTTCTAAAATCTCGTCTCCCCCCAAGATAAAAAAAACCTGAAATGAGTGACAAAAATGCTCTGATAGCTTAAATATTGTTGTATATTTCTATGTATTTAAAATAGTATACTACCAAAACAAGTAGAATCCGACAAACTATTGTGGCATATGGTGAACGAAGGGTGCTCAGACAGTGTCGACAGAGTTATTTAAGTCTATTCACGAGATGTCCTACATTGTTATTAACCACGTGGATATTGCGCACTATTTAAAATCAAGAAGAGTACGACATCTAACATACTGGGTTGTTTACATATTGCTTACAGTTCTATTGCGAAGAAAAGAGGGAGAAATATAAAATTATAAGAACATAACATCGGTTTATTCCGAAGTTACATGTTAAAAGGATGATTTGATCCCTAACTTGTTGTTGTTGTACGTTTCAATCAACCCAAGAGCTTACAAATCAGTGTTCGAACTGCATGCCGTAACATTAAGCTATTAAATTTACGAACATTCTCAGCAATTCAAAAATCTTTTGTCCAAGGAGTACATTACTACACCTATAATCAAGAGACCTGTACACGAGCACTAGATGCAAGAGCAGTAAACTAACTCAATGTTCACGGACGAATCTTCATTTACTGTGCGTCCAAATACGAATCATTACCATGCATAGCGGCACTATGGACAGCAACTATGCATGCAACTTATGATTCTTATGTTCAAATCGGGTTACCAGATTGTTTCTGTATTGATTGAATTGTCTGTGCGTAGATACGCACCGCTTGCTGGAATAATTAGTATCTTTGACAAGGGCTTACACGTTCCGACCTTCGGTCGAAATTGCAAGTAAAAAAACATAATAAAGACTCTAAGTTTTGTATCAAATAAACAGTTTGCTTAAGTTTCAAAAAGTTAATCTTTAATAAAGAATGAAAAAACATAGGAGATAAAGTAAAGAAAATTAAGATGACGAAAGGGGATTGTACTCAAGGATTTGCACGTTCCCACCTTCGTTCCTAATGGGAGGTTTCTTAGTGTGATAAAAATAAACTAAAGATTATTCTAATAGGAAAGAGATGTCTTTTGCAAGATACAGAGCGCTAGTTGAGGCCGACAGAAAGTAGAAACATGGTCTCCGTTCATTATGGTAGGTCGGTCGTTTCCTCTAGAAATGTGAAATGCGTTGTGCATGGCAAGTATTCCGCAGTCGTAGTTGTTTCCTTGTTGAGAAGAAAGTAATTCGCGGCTCCGAGTCCATCGAGATGGCCACTTGTGATTAAAGAGATTAAATCGATTGTTAATCGAATTGGCCAATTGTAGAATGCTCGGTAAAAGATTTTTGACTACAAAGGAGGTGTGTAGCGAGTTATATACACTAATAATTAAAGATCTCTTGTCCAGAACTGCGAGTCCCCAATGATTCCCGCGTACACCTTGGACGTTGGAGTTAAATATTGGGATGATTACTTTCTCACAAACTGTCAATCGACCAAAGTATTCGTTGAAGCCCCGCCTTTAGAATCGCAATAGAAAATCTGCGTGATTTTAAATGGCTCCTCGGCTGAAAGAACTGTATAGAGACGCCGCGAACTATGTGCCAATGGTAAGAACTCAATCTTTGGTGATTGGGAGCATGAAAGCACTTATTGGAGTGTCAATAACCCATGATCTAGGCTGCTGGACTGTTAATATGTCGTTTTTCGTTAGAGAGATACCTGAGCAGGAGATGCGACCTGGAATTGAACCGTACAATAACTCAAAATTGGTGATAACCCCTTTCTGCAGGTGATTATTTCGGTGACAGACTTTGTTCAATTCAATACTTCCATTAACATCCGTTCTTTTCTTCAAGTCACGGTATTTCTCCGTAGCATCATAGTCGGACCCTGAGTCGAATTCGGCGCCCCAGCGCGTTACTTGTTGTTCTCTATTTATGACAGAGGGACCGATATTGCAGATAGGTGATGCAGCATGGGATTTCCGCGGTGTATGTGCTTGCACATCTATTTTCGCTTCGGATAGAACTTCTGGGTACACGACATTCCTTGTCTTCCTTTTTGAGTTACCAAGGCATACGAAAACATTTTCAGGATGGGTAGCGCGAGATAGAGTGACGTACAAATGCCCATGCGCGAAGCAGGACGAAGAGAGATCAATTCCGAGCTTGGAAAGTACTGACTGCGCTTGAGTTTTGTTGATCTTCATAGCAAAGCATACCCGAATCGGAAATTGGCGCCTTCTGAATCCAAGTATAGCGAAATCATCCATCCCTGGAATGCAATTCATCCTCGGAAGTACCAAATAATTCCCTTTCGCAGTTCCGGACACTGCTTGAAGGAACAACAAATTCTTCATCATGTTAATTACAACATACCGAGTACCATTCACAAGTCCACATTTTAGCCTTATATTGCGCAAGAGAATAACCATGAAGCCTTTCTTGAGCTTAATTTCATGTTCCGAGAGAGACGATCCAGCTTCAATTAAGTTTAGACGTTCTTGTAGGTACTTCAGCACTATTGATTTCTGTTCCTCAGAATTGTCAGATACGATCGAGTCTGCGCTCAAAAATGTGCGGTAGGATCCAGGGAACCGTCGAATGACCTCTTCGTTGAGCTGTTTCAATATTGAGTTTGTCGTCGCAAGTATTGCTCTCGATGTCAACTATTTGGTATCGCTGTATTTCGCGAAGAGATTCGGAAAGATAGAGTTGATAAGTTCCACTGATGATTGAACGACCGTAATCGAATTTGGTAGGTCAATATTCGAGTCTTCATCCTGCTCTTGCCGGCCTTCTCCCACTCGTAGAAGGAACTCTGGGTATTCAAGAGCTGTGGGTCCAACCCTTGGATCGTGTTTAAGTGCTTTGAGTCGCATATTCTCCCTGAGATGGAGAATTTTGAGCTCCAAGAAAACTATTGAGGACT
>JAAUYH010082381.1_pt1 | contig 11123 bp, 7 predicted proteins | sample 7278061 | NCBI WGS metagenome assembly JAAUYH01 (sample SAMN14350203, study PRJNA611818) | marine sediment metagenome | isolation source: surface marine sediment (0.6m) | place: French Polynesia: Moorea | collected 2018-08 | reverse complement strand
TTCGCTATCTTTGGAAGCTGCCGAGAACAAACCCCTACTGACAATGTAACCGTATCGATCGAACCTGGTGGTTCACTCGACACAGCCTACAATGGCAATGCTTACATTCAGTTTCAGAATAGAGCAGGAAGGAATTTACTTTCAGACCCAATTCCTTTAAACGTACCCGCAGGGCAGATTGCCGTTTTCACCTTCAGTGAAGGCTTAATCGAGTCGGGAGAAGAAGTATTTTGGATTGTTCTTTCTTTGGGCAGTTCTCCCCAAAATGCGATTATGGTTGCTAGAATTGCGACAGCAGAAGCAGATCAGGTAACTAAGAAACCATTTCCTCTGGTTATTCGGCTGTTGACAAATGAACACTTTTCTCCTTCATCGGTAGCTAGTTTTCAGGATTTACCTAGCACCGATATTTTATATGGGCAGATAGTTTCAGTAACAGACGAAGCTACTTACTATATATATGATGAATGGTCTTTGAGTTGGCTACCCTATCCTCAAGGCAGATCGGCTTATTTAGAATCGACTACCGCAGTAGGGGGATGCGATCGACTGCTGACAGATGTTGATTCTGCCTTGCGCGTCCCTGCTAAAGTAGGCAGTAACGATACAATTCCTTTGCGGGTATGGTGGCTCAATGGTTTTTTCCCCGATGGTGGCTCACCTGTCGAAACGAACAGCAGATTGAGTTTAGAAATTTCTATCAACGGCAGTACTACTAGTGTCGATGGCAAGAGCTTTTCTACTCTTTTTAGCAATAGGATTAAGGCTAACCTAGTCGGCTACGTGGAAAGGGCGACAGGGATTTTAGACTTATCTCAAGCTCAAGGTACGACTATCTGGAATCCAGTCAGTAACTTTCTTGTGATTCCTGAAGAATTGCCCCGTGGTTATGCTGCTGTATGGGATTTGATACTTTCTTTTGAGAATGAAGTGATGCTCGGCGCGATCGGTTCGGGAGCGTCGATCGACATCAATCTAGTTGAGGTTTCCGAGAATGTGGGGACTCCTTCTCCTTTGGCTGCTTTAATTGGTGATTTGGTTTTTACCAACGGCGATCAACTGCGGATCGTGCCTACTCCTAAGCGATTGAGTGGATTAGCCTCGATCAAAACTGGCTATACAATTAATTCGAGTAAAGAATTGCCTTTCCCTGGCTTGCTCGCTGAAGATACCCCCAACCAGAGGATTACTTTACTTGCCAGTCTCAACGGATTTATCCAGGTAAAACAAGAAGGAGAAGGGTTATTGTCCGATGAAATTGTTCGAGCAGTTGTGTCTACAGAGCCAGGGAAAGGGCAAGCAATTGATGCAGCTATAAATATTAGTACGAATAGTGCGCTCGAAGTAACAGTAGTGCATCCTACGGCAGTCCGCGATGACTATCCCGATGTTATAGCTGGCAGTGACAAAGCTAGCTATACTCCTTTGATTGGTCGAGTAGGAATCGGTCATGAAGGGACTTATTATGAGGAAAATATTACTCGCAGTTTGGGAACGGCAGAATCAATTACTTTTACTATTACCGATTTAACCAATTTTACGCCAACAACCTTGCATACTCCCGATGAAGATTTCGATCTATTTCGTTCTGAATCAATTACCTTAACGGGATTGCCAGGAGCGGGTAGCTTGGGAGGCATTTATGTAGTTTATTTCTTTGCTGAATATGAGAGTCCCAACACCTCGATTACCAGAATCTCTCACGACCCAGGAAGCGGGGCGATCGCTGAATTAGAAGGTTCGTTGGTCGATCTAGAAGTTACCATAACGGGAGGAGGGTTAGGAGGCGATCCTTACTTAAAGGTCAACTCTACTGAAGAATTCCCGCAAGCAATAGGAGATGACGCGATCGCGGTAGGAGAAAACGTTATTGCTGAAGGAGCAAATTCTATTGTTATAGGAGCATCGGCATTAGGACGAGGAGATAGTTCTATCGCTATGGGATTATCGGCATCAGGACAAGGAGCAAGGTCAATTTCAATTGGGGTTGATGCAGTTGCACAAGCAAATAGAAGCTTGGCGATTGGCTACAATTCCTTAAGTTTCCAGTATGGAAGTATTGCGGTTGGGGCAAGCAGCCAGACATACGGCTTAGAGGCAATAGCTTTAGGGTTGTCTGCTCTTGGTAGCGAGTATGGGTCAGTCGCCCTCGGTTCTGAAGCTAAGGCATCAGGAAGTCAGTCTCTAGCTCTGGGGCTTGATGCAGAAACAACGTCTTTTGCTAGCCAAGCCGTTCAAATAGGACGAGGGGTAAATTTCGACAGCAATACACTTCAGTTTATTGAAACCAAGATTGCCAACGATTTGAGCTTAGAAATTTCTACAATCTCCTCCGATCCTAGTGGCAGTCTTTCAGGCAGAAGAGGAACTCTGCTTTTCGATAGCCTCAATAGCATTCTTTACGTTAACAATAATGCGGGGACTAATTGGACTTCTTTTAGGGCAAATACCGAAGCGTTTGTCTACGAACAGTTTATCTCTGAACCGACGACGATTTCTGCACCTGCCGAGATCGAAAAAGGAAAGGAGTATCGCTATTTTTTAATCCAAGACGCTACAGGAGGACATGAAATTAGTTGGGCTACTGAGTTTGTTTTTCCGATTGGTTTTACCCTACCAACTTCCTCTACTGCTGGTAACACGATGTACTTTAAATTTGTCGGCAAGGGAAGCAAGCTGTATTTTGAATTTAGTGAAAACTTTTTTGTTCCCGTGTTTTCCCCTTCTCCACCTCTGGATATGGTTCGGTTCTGGAGCTTTGACGACAATAGCTTGACCGATACTGTAGCTTCGGATTTATTGGCTTTTCAAGGAAGTCCCGATTATATTTTTGCCTCTGGAGTGCAAGATCGAGCTATTGCCAGACCCAATTTTACGGGTGGTGCTGCGATAGTTAATTCTGTTAATGATAATCTTCCGCTCATGGATGCTACCTCTACTTGGGTAGCTTGGGTTAAAGGATCTTTCTTTTTTAAAGTAACTAGGTATATTTCCTCTAGCTCTTATTCAAACCATTCTTTTTCGCTCAGCACCGATACAAGCTCTACTAAGATTAATATCTACAGCACCAATCAATCTTCAAGCTTTTTTAGTAGCCTTCCCGTTTCCCCTAGCGATCGGTTTGATAATTTTGTTTCGATTATAGTTGAACGTTCTAAATCAGGAACAATTGCTACTTGGAAAATTTATTTAGACGGCACTTTGTTTACTACAGTTAATCTCGATAGTTTTACTAGTGTTTCTTCTGCACCTACTGAATTGTTACTTTCACAGTACCTTAGTTTCAGACCTGGGGTAGACAGCACTGTCGATCAATTGAGGATTTACGATCGAGTTTTAACGGCTCAAGAAATTAGCGATCTCAGTTCGGAATTTTAGATAAGTTAGAAGTTAGAAGTTAGAAGTTAGAAGTACTATTAATAGCACTTCTAACCTGGTAAAATTAAGCTAACTACTTCTTAATTTCTACCATGAATAATTCTAGCATTTCTATTCAAGAACGAACCAAAAAATTTGCAGTAAGGATAATAAAAGCTTATGTCGAAATAAATAAAAACTGTCACTTTAGCGATGCTGCTGCTGTTCTTTCTAAGCAATTTCTTAAAGCAGGTACTAGCGTCGGAGCGAATTGCGCGGAGGCTAAGTCGGCTCAGTCAACTAGAGACTTTATCTCTAAATACCAGATTTCTTTAAAGGAAAATTTAGAACTAATCTTTTGGATCGAAGTAATGATTGAAGCAGAAATAATTCCTGCAAAAAAATTTACTTCTCTTCTTCAAGAGGCTAACGAAATAGCCAGTATACTAACAGCATCAATTAATAGCTTAAAGCGAAAACTTTGACTTCTAACCTCTAACTTCTAACTTCTAACTTGTTATGAGTTTACAATTGCTCGAATCTCTAAAAATCAATATATTTATCAGCTTTTACTGTCAATCGCTAGTGGCAAACCTGCGGGTAATTGACGGACAACCAGTCATCTCGACAGGAAGAGATGCAAGAGTTATGGGGATGCACTTTAACAAGTTGGGGGGTTGGCTTTCTAGTTATAGCGGAGTGACCAAGTATGGTGTTTTCCAAGCTCCTGATTATAAAGTATATCGCCCAGTGATTACTTATCATACAGGCTACCTCGATCATCATGAATTGGTCGTCGTTCGCGGTTTTCCAGTTTTTAATGCTACTAGATTTGATTGCCTGGGAACGATAGCCGAAGATTTGGCAGGAGACTTTAAAACGGTCTATCGTCCCAGTTTTGCGATTAAAAGCAAGCACTACGATCGCCATCATATTAATGGGATAGCTTTGAGCGATGGCGTAATTAAGTACGTGTCCTGCTTTACCACTAAGAGCAAGTCCGAATCAAAATCTTGGAAGCATTACCCTACAACGGGTGTAATCTGGGACGTTATAAACAATAAACCCATAATTAAAAATCTGAATATCCCTCACTCGCCCAGAATTATTGATGGGAAATTATGGCTCTGTAATTCTGGAGAAGGAGAGATAAAAAGATATAGCAAAGGAAAAGAAGAGACTTTAGAAACAGGAACTTTTACTAGAGGAATAAGAGTTTGGCGAGATTATGTTTTTGTTGGGGCATCTAAAGTTAGAGATACAGCCAAGCATTGTAATAGAGAAAAGGTTGGAGATAGCCAAATCGGTTTGCATGTAGTCGATCGAGCTAATTTTACTCTGCTCGATACCCTCTGGCTAGGAGAGCTAATCGAAGGTGCTACAGAGATTTTTGATTTTGCTATTCTTCCTAGTGATTACCTGGTTCTGCCTCCAGTCAGCGAAGGGTATAAAAGTTTAAATTTCTTATGAGGCATCGCGGTCTTGAGGGTTTCCCTCATAGAGCGAATGCCGAACCCGTCAGGGTAAGTCACTTTCACTTTCAAGTTCGGCTGTCAACCTTGCTTGAGTAATGCTTTTGATATTATCGTAAACATCTTTTAGTTCTCGATCGGCTTCTTGGTAGTTAACTTGAAACACCTGCGTATGAATCGGTTGCCTTGCCCTGTCTTGAGCAAAAAAATCTACTCGGATTGAAGCCACTCTGGTTCGTAAGTCAATCGTCACACTTGTAGCTTCCCACCGAGCAACTTTGATTTTGCCAAATTTAGATTCTACTTGCATGATGGAAGGGGTAATTTTTCCTTTCTAGTCTAGTTGATCAAAAGATGCAAATCGGAGAAAGTTTAAGCTATGGAAATGTTGGTGAGTATATAACCGTCAAGCTAGCCGATGGCAGGACGGTTATGGCGATCGCGGGTAATGTAATTAATAGTTCTAAAGTATTAGTTATTGGAGATTATGCCTGGAGCGAAACCTCACCGCAACAAATAAGTAGGTCGATCGTCGAGGTATTTAGAAGCAAAGATACGCCCGCGATCGTCATTGAAGAAATAGGAGTTTCGTCGCATATATCCTTAATTATGTATAACAATACGATTTATTTGGGGCTGTATCGAGAAGAACCCATTTTAATAGAAGCCTTTCCTGATGGCTGGAGAGTTTACCGAGCTTATATTAAATATTATGGCAATGGGGAATATGAAGCTTGGGTGTACGGCATTACGGCAAATCCCCTACCTGAGTTTTATTATGCTACTTTTTCCGATGACAATCCCAGTTTGAATATCGATGACATTCTCAATAACCTTCCCAGTGTGAATGTCACCATCCTACAAGGGAATCAAAATTACGCTAGTAAGGGAGAAGGGATGGTCTATACCGATCCTCGAACTTACGGTCACTACGGGGGCGAAACTGTTACAGATGTGGACACGTTACATACTAGTATCAGCTACGGCAGCAACCCAACTATTTCTAATGGCGACCCCAACGACTACTATAACTATGACTATACTTACGAAAAAAATATAAATCTTCGCATCAACGGAACGGGAGAGAGTGAAGGGGCTTATCTTTCTCAGGTCGAAAACAACGTGATTAGGCAAACTCAAGTAATGACAGGTAATACTGTTGCCAAAGAAGGTTCAACTATCACTTACCTGCTACCAGTGCAAAATTTTAGCAATGGCTATATTACTTACGAAGGATGGAGAAATATAGATTATAACGATCGCTCTAACTTTCCTGCTACTTGCGACCCCAACAATAGGGGAAGTGTGACTATTACAGGGTCTGAAACTTATAATCGTTCTAATATAAGGAACTCGGAAGTAATTACTCATTCGGCAAGATATCTTTATTTACGCAATCGCAAAATCGAAGGAGAATCGCTCAAGACCGTAACTGAAGCTTTTAGCGATATTTACTCTACTGGACAATCGATTGTCGGTGTCTACAACTGCGCTGACTGGATTCACTATTATGGCTTTACGAGCTATAGATGGGAAACAAATGATTTCACCCTGACTATCGAGCCGAGAATCCGCAATGTAATAATAAAAGACCATGAAACTTTCCACGACTCGATCGACTATCCAATCACCGAGACGGGAACGGTAGAAGAATTTTATACCTCGTTCAAAAAATTTGACAATACTTTGTCTGAAACAATGCCAGGAGCAACTTGTACTACTCCTCAAGGTGCTGGTGCGCCCTATCCAGGCTTGGGACAAGCATCTTCTACAGGGGAATATCAGTTGACGGCTAGCTCGACTTATGAAGAACTTAGTGGTGAACGACAATATGTAAATGATTATTACTATATGTCCGATGACTTCTCCTTGTTTCAACTTTATTCCAAAATTGGTGATTACGTCAAAATAACCTACGAAGCTGTTTCTACTAGTGGCGAATTTCCTTTGATTAATAGCTACGGACAATACGCTACCTATTACCGAGGTTTCCCATCGCAACAACTGACTAATGCTTATGGAGATAGATATTATATTGGGGCTGAAGGGTGGGGGGCTGGCGGTCGCGCTAGCTACAGGACAATTCGCACCGAGGTCAACCAGTACACCTACCCAAGTCGAAAATGGTATTACATGAGAGGGACGCAGCAAGTAGAGATTGATCGCGGTTCTACCGACATTTACTTCAACTATTACTATTACAATAACGGCTCGCCAGTCGAACCACTTTACTCTCAATTAGAAAATGAAACCTTTCCTATCGAGCTTGAACTCGACAATGTTACTTTTAGCTTGGGAGTCTTGTCTTATCGAAGTAGGTGGGAAAGAGTGACCGAATGGATCGATACTGATAAATCTATTCCCACAGGGAGAAGTAGGGCTGATAGTTTTTTTGATGACACTGCTACTGCCGTTGAAATCAGCTATACGGAAGAAATTGCTCAAGCAGAGGTTTTTGGTGACAATCTTGTTGGTACGCCAATTTACGCGATCGGTCTATTCTTTATTGACGGCAAAAAAGTTTACAAGCGATTTGAAGGAGTAATTAGCAGTGGCGATCGAGTGACTCAAGCCAATGGGATTGGTGGTGAAAATGGATTTTATGAAAATATCAGTATTAGATTGACTTCGGTAGAATATTTCGGACTTTCCTTAGTTGCCGAACCAGACGGTTGGTATAGTTCGGCTGCTTATCGGAGGCTATACATTTTCCCTAGAGACGATTGCTTTGGGTTGTTCTTTAACGTTAGCAATTATTATGATAGCCAATATTGCCACGGGTACGAACGAGACGGAAAATACTACCTTGTCTGCTCTCCCAGATTTCAGATTACCGAGCCAGAATCGGAAGTAGAAATATTTCAAGTTGAAGGAAATAGATTGCTTCACCTCGGTTCAAAACCTGCTCCCTCTTTCCCCGTTCCCGAAGACTGGGAAGGATCTTCCCCTAGCAGTCTTACAGGGTACTACACCCCAACTCAAAGCAAGAGCGGTTATCCTCTGGAGTGGGAACAAGAAGATCGAGAACAAGATGGAGTCCTCTAGCGATCACAAGGAGGCAACCGACCTCTTTACCACATTAAGCCCAGGATTCAAATACCTTCCCAGATTCAAGGAAAACCGATCGCACCTCAATCTTCCTTTCTCTATAGAAATGGTGGCGTTGATGCCGAGGATGATATACAGCCTATTCTTATACCAGAGCTTATCTCCTTCTTTCATCTCTGGATGCCAAGTCGTATCGATGGTAAGGGTTTCCGCGTTTCTGGTATTTTCTATACTCAGGCGAGTTCTCGCTCCTGTCGTTACCTTACCCAAGTCGTAGATGCCAGGAAAAGAGATAGTTTCATCCTCGATCTTGCTAACCTGCCCAGTGGAGGCGAAGAACTTAGTATTCTTATACCTTTTGTGTTCGTCGATCGCAGCTAAAAATGCTTGAGAGTAATTAAAGCGATCGAGCCTAGTGTGGATGGGGGGTCTGCCTCGATTGCTGCTATTGGTTCTGATTTTGGCTGCATTCTTAAAATAAGACCCCTCCTCTTGCTTGGTGTAGTGCTGGACTTGGTAGATTTCGGGGCGAGTAGATTTAGTTATAGTAGTAACTATTTCTTCTTTAAATCTCTTGCCAGTTACCAAAGGTTTATTTACTTTATTTTCATCGTAAGACTCGGACTCTTTAAAGATAGATTCATTTTGGTAAGTCACTTTCTTGCGAGCAAACAGTGGCTCGATCCAATCACCACTGTAGTGAGGGGGTACTATATCGGGGTAGTAGTCGGAGAATCTAGAGAGTAAATAGGTAGTCCACTGCCTCACGGGTAGCTTTTGAGGAACACTGCCAGAAAGAGAACCTGCGGTAAATTCGTAATGCTCTGACTCCTTGATCAAGTTAATAGCTTCTGCGCCGAGTCCTGTTTGCCCTTCATTGGCTTGTTCTGCCTTGCCCATTAAGTAAATAGCTTCTAGATTTTCTGACTCCTGTTTGTAGCGAGCGACTTGCCAGCCAGTCATCCTTTCCCCCGTCAGATATCCCTGCTTGTTGTAGGAATAAGTCTTGGTGGTCGATTTAACTTGCTCCCAGTAGGTAGAAGGGCGAGGATTGGTAAAAATAACCTTGATAATTTCTTGTTCGGTTGCGGGGTTTGTTTCCAGTCGGTAAATGTAAGTGTCCTTGGTCGAAAAAACATAGCCAAATACCTCTTCTGTCTCCAGAGTTATTAACCCATTAACGTAAATCTTTTTTCTTACGGTTTTGCTAAACCCCCCACTATCAAAGTTATTGTTCGGGTCGCGCAAGGGGTTATTTTCGGGGTCACTTAAGTAACTTGGGGCGTAGCTACCAAAGGTGGTTTCCTCAGAGGGAGATCTCGCCCCTTGTCTGCTATTGGTATTCTCAAATTCGTAAAGAGTTACTACCTGTTTGTCGCCATCTAAAGGGATATTGCTAAAATCAAGCTTGAGAACGGCGTTTCTATATTCGCGGGAGAGCTTTACTCCATCAACTTTCTTGCCATGTCCGTTAACGCTGATTACTTCATTGCTCAATACGTCGGCAGAGGAGAGATAGTGAACGTCGGTTTGTCCCCAGGTTTTAGCGGTTACTACCTCGCCAGAATAAAAAGGGAATTGTCCATTAACTGCAATCTTGCTTTCAAACTCGTTTCTAAATCTAGTCGTAGCAGCCGAAGATAGATTGATGGGCAACCACCATTTTACATCTGAGCCACTGTAACTAACTCCAGCAGCACCAGCAATACTTTTAAGACTCGCCTGTTTATCGTTGCCAAATCCTCTATTGCCAGGCAGATCGACTAATCTAACTGGTCGATCGAGTGGGCTAAGCGAAGGAGAGTTGCGAGGTGAATGCTTGCCGATTAAGCTCACTTGTACTTGGATATAGTCAGTTTGCTTGACCCTGGTAATACTGAGACTGTTAACCAGAAAGGGAACGCCAAACAAATTAATAGCAACTCCGTTACAGAGTTGATCGCGCACTGTTTCTTCTTCTGCACTACAGGCATAAAAGCTAAAACTGGCATTGGGATGTCCTGAAAGACTGCGAGAAAAACTAATATTGCCTTCTGCGTTGATTTCGCTGAGAACTAAAGGATAATTATTGCAGATTTCAGTAGTTCTAATCTGTGAGCGAGTGCGGTCTTGGGGGTTTCCCCCACTCGCTGTTCGCGGTGGGACTGCTACTATAGCAAAGACAATTATTTCTACATTTTCAGGAACAGGCGTATCTAAAGTGATGGTAATTTGGTTAGTCCCGCTATCGATCTCAAATTCATCTGCACTGTAAGTAACCTCACCAACTTTGGCTGTAGTTACCGTCTCGGCTTCTGAAGGGATAGAGAAAATAACTCGGTCAAATAATATCGTTGGTTCGGTTATGGCGATCGGCTTGATTTCTAGATTCGGTTGCCACTGCCAAGCGGGTTGATAGTTAGTAGTTGTTTCGAGGGTGGTAAATGGGGCTATACCTTGCTTGGGGGAGGATTGGTAGTTGGGAAGAGAGAGGGAGAACATAACCTAAAAAAAAAGAGCAGTACTGCCCCTTTTGGATTTTTGCTTGATAGAAATAGATGAGAGTTAAGAAATTCTCAGATTGATTAAGCTTGCCTCGATGTTAACCTTGATCGCTTAGAGTGTCACTAACTATCGGCAAGCTCAAATGCAGCTACAACATGAGCGGAATTAATAGAGGCTGAGACTCTTGAAGTCGGAGCGAGCAAGATTGTACGCCCATAAAGTTCATCGTTTATATACCCCAAATCTTCTTTCAAAGTCGCGTCTAGCCAGAGATTACCGCTAGCATCTTGTTGAATGCTTTCTATATTCTCGATTGCCAGGATGTCTCCTGTAACCAACAGCAAGCCAAAACTCCAGCTATCGGTGAGCATTCGGGCTGTAAACCAGGCTGGCAGAAGAGAAGCATATTTCTCGACCTCAGCATAGGCTAAGTAGTCCTGAAATTCGTTTTCGAGGCTTGGTTCTTTCATGATTAAAGCGACATTGATGAATTAGTGGTAACTTGATTTGTTATTGGCACGTCGATCGACTGTGATTTTTTCTCAATCCGCACGTATCCATAACCTCGACTGGCATCACTTAAATCGGTGAAGAATTGAGGTTGCTGCGAGCGAATTAATTTCTTTAGTTCTGCTTTGAAATTGTTCATTATTGAGTACTCCCTTGGCTAAAGCCGAAGGGATTCTAATAAGGAGGTTTCGTGACAGGTTGAAACGCCGTCACTCCACATTATATTCTTATTAACTGACCACAGTTTAACCC
>JAAUYH010035894.1_pt1 | contig 11125 bp, 7 predicted proteins | sample 7278061 | NCBI WGS metagenome assembly JAAUYH01 (sample SAMN14350203, study PRJNA611818) | marine sediment metagenome | isolation source: surface marine sediment (0.6m) | place: French Polynesia: Moorea | collected 2018-08 | reverse complement strand
TTATAAGAAAATCGGATGAAAACCCCGCGTATGCGCGACCGGGGATGAAAGCCGTTAGGAGACTTTAGTCTCCTGTGATGCAATGCTTTCTGATTAACCTTTCTAGATATTCACTAGCGCTGATATTATTCTTTAGAGCTAAATCTTGTACAGAATGCCACGCAGCGTCTGTAAGCATAACACCTCTCTTTTTTTTCAAGTCATTGTATAAAACAGGGATGTTTCGCAATCTTTTTTTACCTTTACCAGTTGACATTTTCAGAACCTTCACCTATGCTAAAAATATAGCACAGGTAGGGTATCCGCTAGCACGTGACAATATAAATCTGTGGTGTCCACACACGACTGGCTAGGAAACAAAAATGCTAAGTGGGTAAGGTAAGTCCACTTTAAAAACCTAGACGTTACCTAATACGTAGCGCGTGAACCTAGAAAAACAAACACTTTTAAAACAGCGTACCGTGGGGCACACGGAAACGTGGGGAAGGGTAGGAAACACGCTTCTAAGGCACTACCAAATGAGTACCCGAAAGCTTGGGGACAGATGCCCACTAGGTCTTTTGTGAACTGACTCGATATTTGGTTAACCTATAGGACGGATATCTGGTTTAGATATTGCCCGTGTACCAATCGGCGATTGGGAATAGGGACACAAAGGTTTATGGCTGCTGGATGAACCAAGAATCCCCGTGTCTTTAGACCGGGGAGTGTCAAACCAATCCACATAATGTTTGCAACAGATAAATTATTCGTAGGGGTTTAGCATTGCTAAACCCCTACCCATCTGTCCCATTCTTTTTTCAAATTGGTATTATCTTTTCGATGAAGCGCTAATTTTGCACCTATCGACAACAATTATCGCAATGTCCACAACGCCAATTTTCTGCTTCCTTCCCAAACCCAAAAGCAGTTAACAGAAACTGCCATCTACAACCCTTACTAAGTAAATATTGCCGCATTTGTTTAGCAGCGTGCAACTGATTAGACTGTTGCTTTTTCTTCCCCTCAACAATCTGATAATGAAAAGGATCTAACCATTGGAGTTGTCCGCTACCATGTAGTAAAGAAAAAGCGATCGCCGCGTCCGGAAATTTCCGCAGCACTTCACTGACTTCCCCTTGCTTGGGTAGCTTTTTAACTAACTGCTGTGCTGATAATTGTTGCGATCGCAATTTATCCTCAAAAAATGTTTGTCTTTGTTTATCTTCTGGATCTAACCATCCCGTGGGTTCGCTAATTAAAGTTAGTGCTTCGGCTGGTTTTCCGTCTCTTCCCCCACGTCCAATTTCTTGCACATACTCCGATAATAATAAAGGTGGATGCAAGTGAATTACCCATCTACAATTTGGTTTATTAATCCCCATCCCAAAAGCCGAAGTACACACCACAAAAGGCATTTTTCCACCCAACCACTTTGCTTCAACAATACGACGTTCCTCTGCTGACAACCCCGCGTGGTATGCTGCGGTTATATAACCTTTCTGGGATAACCATGTTGCAATATTCTCGCTATCCCGACGGGTGCGGACATAAACTAAACCAGCAGCGCGAGATTTTTGTTGAATAAACTTTAACACCTGCTGTTTTCTTCCCTGGGGTGTCCACACAATCCGCACTTTGGGGTGGAGATTATTCCGATAGGGATTTAAACGAAATACCTCTGGCTGCTGTAATTGTAAGGTTTCTTGGATGGTTTTTTGAGCGCTAGGATCTGCGGTAGCGGTAAAAGCTGCTAAAGTGATTTTGGTGCCTGGAGGCTTTGATTTCAGTAACGCTGGTCTAACTGCCCCCAATCTGCGATAGGCTGGTCTAAAGGTGTCACCCCACTGCACCAAACAATGTGCTTCATCAAGAATAATACCGTTAATTATCAACTCTGGCTGAGATAATCTTTCCCAAACTGGAGGACTAAGTAAAGTTTCTGGGGATAAGTACAATAACCTTAATTTCTGTCTTTCCAAAGCTTGTAGGGTTACACGTCGCTGCTGGGAAGACAATTCACCGTGTAATAATCCTGCGCTGAGGTGACGCTGACGTAACTCTTGGACTTGGTTTTCCATCAAGGCTACCAAAGGGGAAACTACCAAAGTCAATCCCCTTTGTAATAATGCAGGTAACTGGAAGCAAATAGACTTTCCACCCCCTGTAGGCATGATAATCAATGCATCTTGTTTTGCCAACAGACAGTGGACTATTTCCCCTTGAGGGGGGCGAAAATCCTCGTAACCCCAAATTTGTTGAAAAGTACTGCGAACAGCTTCCCAAGAGGTTTTTTGCAGATGATTCATCGGTAAAAGCACCAAGAGCTTGTTTCCGAATATATCCCCAACAATCAAGTCCAGAGTTCAGTACTTTTATTGATTCTTGAAGATTGCAGAAAAAATTCTGGGAAAATGCTTGACACTTTTTGGTAGGTTGCTGCTATAATCAACAACAGCGAACGTAATGGGGCGTAGCCAAGCGGTAAGGCAGCGGGTTTTGGTCCCGCCATTCCTAGGTTCGAATCCTAGCGCCCCAGTTATTCTGATTTGGCAATGAGTAGTGCGTAATTGGTAATAGGTTCAACATTTACATATAACCAATCTCTAATTCCCACTTGTGAATTTTAATTGAATCGAAGTTGAAGATATTGTCAATCATCTCAAATTGACGACTATCAAAATAATCCTTGGGCATAAAATAAGATTAAGCACAGCTATAAAGATTTTGTGCAATCATTTTGTGCAATCGCTGAGAAATTAGAACCTTGCTAATGTTAATTTTAGCGATCGCAACTAGCTATTTCTGGAATTCCTGGAACTTCCTTCGTAAGAGTAAGTAAGTCAATCAAGTTTAATTGGTTATACCGAGTCATTCAGCCAGTTTAGCTAATAAACTGACCTATCGAATATATCGAGACAGTTGTGCCAGTACGGAGTGACAGTATCGTCAAATAATATTTATAATACACCAATATCAAGATTATGTTAAGAGAAGAACGACCATTACCCCTATCAACCATCAGAACTACCCAATATCATGAGACTGATGAAGGTGGATTGAACCTGGGTCAAGTTGCAGCAGCTATCCGTCGTCGTGCATTAGTAATTGTAGCAGCAACTGGTGTAGTGGCGTCAGCAGCGGTATATCAAGCAAAACAAGTAGACCCAGTATATCAAGGCAAATTTGAGATTCTCACCAAGCCAGTGACTGGTGAAACTCAGGTAATCGCTAATGTGCCTCAAGCTCTAAATACCCAAGAAGATAATACACAAAACCAAGTACAAACTACAATCAAAGTCTTAACAAGTCCTGGAGTATTGGAACCAGTAATCAAAAAACTTCAGATCAAATATCCAGATATTACTTATGGGTCAATCAGTAAAAACTTATCTATAGTATCAAAAGCACAAAATATTTTAGAAGTTCAATATACCCATGCAGATCAGCAACAAGTTCAAGATGTCTTAAGTGGAATTGCCGAGGCTTTTTTAAATTATAGTTTAGCAGAACGTCAGGCTGAGGTAGACCTAGCCCTTGATTTTGTCCAAGATAGAATTACCCGTGGTGGACTAAAACGACGGGTAGATAATTGGCAGATGAAATTGCAAAATCTGCGACAAAAACATAATTTGGTAGAACCTTTACAAAAAGCTCAAGAAGTTTCTGCTCAAATTGCAACTTTGACCCAACAGCAAAGAGATGTTTGGTTACAACTAGAGCAAATGCGATTTAGATATCAGCAATTGCAAAGGGAGTTAACCCAACACCCAAATGGGATGGCAGCTACTTCAATATTAAATGAAATGGGTCGCTATCAATCAATATTAAATCAGATCCAAACATTAGATATTGAAATCAAAAAACAGTCAGCCCGGTATTTCGATGAAAGTCCAAATATGATAACTCTCCGGGAGACAAGAGTTCAATTACTGACCTTGCTAAATCAAGAACAGAAAAGACTACAAAGAGAGTTTCAAAATAGTATCCGAGATTTAGAAACCAGGGGTCAATTACTAACCAAGCAAATTGATAATCTCAATCAATATCTGAAACAATTGGCACAAGTTAACCGCGAATACGATAATATCCAGCGGGAATTAACAATTGCTACTAATAACTTAAATCAATTTTTAACCAAACAACAAGCATTAGAAATCGAGAAATCCCAAAAGGTACAACCTTGGAAATTATTGAATCCAGCAGTTAATGCCAGCAAAATTAAACCAGAAGCTTTCCCTGTTGGTAGCGTAGAGGGTGCTTCTACCTCCAAAAACCTAGCAATGGGAGCAATGTTAGGCTTAATGTTGGGTGTGGGAGCTGCTTTAGTTATGGATAAACTCAGCAATGTATTCTACACTGCTAAAGACCTCAAAGAAGCTCTAAGACTGCCAATATTAGGGGTGATTCCCTTCCGTAAAGAATTGTCAGCTTTACCCAGCCAGGACAATATTGTCTCTGTGGTTCAACAAGCGAGTCGTACCTTCTTTTTTGAAGTATTTCGCTCTCTCTACACCAATATTCTCCTGTTAAGTTCAGATGCACCAATCAATTCTTTGGTAATCAGTTCCGCAGGACAACAAGATGGCAAGTCTACCGTTGCTGTACACCTAGCTTTAGCAGCAGCAGCCATGGGGCAAAAAGTACTGTTAGTAGATGCTAATCTACGCGCTCCCAATTTACACCATCGCGTGGGATTAATGAATATTCAGGGCTTGACAGATGTGATTTCACAAGACCTAGACTGGCATAATGTAATTGAGCGATCGCCTCTAGAAGAAAATCTCTTTGTCCTTGCTGCTGGTCCTGTTCCCCCAGACTCCATTAGATTACTAGCATCTCAAAAAATGCAGGATTTAATGAATGAACTGCAAGAACATTTTGATTTAGTAATTTATGATAGTCCTCCTCTACTTGGTTTCGCGGATGCTCATCTCTTAGCTGCCAACACCAATGGAGTCGTGCTAGTAGCTGGTTTGGGCAAAGTCAAACGCACAGTCTTACAACAAGCACTAGAAGAATTGCAGGTATCAGGTACTCCCTTGTTAGGTGCGATCGCCAATGGCTCTAAAGAACCATCACCTACCTCTGATAACTACTATCAGGAATATTACAAACGAAATCTCGCTTCTATAGAACTTGCGGAAAGTACAGAAACAGAAAGTATCAATACTGCTTCCTTCTCCTTGGCTCTCAAAAAAATTATGCCGACGAATAGAGTTAAGTAGATTCCCCGTGTTTCTTCAAAGTTAGCCCAGGGTAGGAATATTGCTATTTTTCAGGAGATTTAAGTGCTTGGTCTAAAATTTGACGGGCTTCTTCTGCTTTTACTTTTGCTTCTTGATAGCGTAGGTTAGCCTGGGCAAAAGTTTTAAGAATTTTAAAACCTTCTTTTAAGCGGGTAATTTCTTCTTCTGTGACAGATTGATCGGAGAATAGGATATCAATTGCTTTGCGAACTTCCAAGGCTTCTGTGCGGGAATCTTGAACTTTTAACTTGAGGGTGGCGAGGTGATTTAGTGTTTGAACAGCTTGAGTAATAGCGTCTTCTTTGCTATCGGTATCCATTGTTGGCGCTTTTACCTCTATTAATTGTTGCGGACTAAATCCCTCTTCCAATTCAGTGGGTAGTTTACCTGCTTCCATCAGCTCTATGAGCTGATCCATTGCTTTCTCACGGGCTTTATCCGAATCTCTGCCAGGAACAGAAAGGACGATTTCTGGGCTTTGAGCGAGGGTGTACTGAACCATATCTACTCAGAAAAACTTGCATTGATGACAAGCCAAGGTAATTAATTCTAACGTAAAATCATCCCCTAAAATCAGCAAATACTCGATATTTGTTCACTTTTCAGCACAGCAAGCTGTTGATGCACAGCAAAATAGGAAAATTGAACTAGGTAAAATTGTCTCTCCAGTTGTTGTTACACCAAACACAAATCAAGTTGAGGAACCTAAAAGAATCGCATTAAATGTATCAAATAAATTAAACACTGAACTTGTCACTTTAAAAACTGACCTTAAATCTATACAAGCTGAAATCAACAAAATAGATATTAAAATTAGATAACGGGAAGAAGTGGATAGAAAAGTTGAAGAAAAAATTCAAATAATTCCTAAAATTGTTTTCATTTAACCACCTTAATCGTTAACTTTTGTTAAAAATTTAAAATTGGTATTTTCCTCGCAAATCAGGATTTTGAGCGAACGAGATTTCAGGGTTTACAGCAACCTATTTTCTGCTATAATTGGGGTATTCGGTGGGTTACCCTGCCATTTTTTTTGTCATGTTTTGATGACATAGCTATGTCATCGTTTCATTACTTTTGCCAAATCAGGAATTTGATGTTTTTCTTCTCTAGGTAGTTGTTTATGATGGGGAAGCTTCACCGCAAACAACGAATCGCCACCAACAACCCCCTTGCCTTATTCAAAGTCTCCTCATATTCTTTATCTGGTTCTGAATCGGCTACCAAACCCGCACCCGCCTGTACAGTTACCGTATTATCCCTAACGACCATTGTGCGAATTGCTATCGCCGTATTTAATTGACCTTCAAAATCATAGTATCCATAAACACCAGAATACACCCCCCGACGGGATGGTTCTAACTCATTAATAATTTCCATCGCTCTAATTTTCGGTGCCCCGCTCACCGTACCCGCAGGAAAACAAGCTTTGAGCAAATCCCACGCCGTCTTATCTGGTGCCAGCTTACCAATAACATTACTGACGATATGCATCACATGGGAGTAACGCTCAATCACCATTAATTCATCGACTTCCACACTCCCACTTACACATACCCGTCCCAAATCATTCCGTCCCAAATCCACCAACATCACGTGTTCGGCGATCTCCTTGGGGTCGTTGAGTAAATCCTCAGCTAAAGCCCCATCTTCCTGGGGTGTCCTCCCCCGACGACGGGTTCCCGCAATGGGACGCACCGTAGCCACTAAATCGCCCTGAGAATCCCGTTCAGCCTTCACCATGACTTCTGGACTGGAACCGATAATTTGCCAGTCTTGGAAGTGAAAATAAGCCATATAGGGAGAAGGATTTATCTGCCGCAGGGAGCGATACAACGAAAAGGGATCCCCAGTGTATTCCGTTGAAAGTCGCTGGGAAATTACCACCTGGAAGATATCACCAGCTTTGATATACTCTTTTGCCTGATTGACGCTGACACAAAATTCTTCTTTGGTAAAGTTACTTTTATACTCCTGTATTTCTCCATCTTTTGGGCGGGGAAACCCTGCTCCTACGGATATGCTTCCTGGGGATTTCCATTCCAAGACAGTTTTTTCTGGAGATAGGGGCAAAGATAACTTACTTACCATCTGACTGACGCGATCGCACCCTTGTTCATAAGCGGCTTTTAAATCTACATTTGGGTCGCGCAAATCCACATAGGCGATCGCCCAAATTTTCCGTTTTACCTGGTCAAAAACCATCAGGTGGTCTACCTGCATCCACAAACCATCGGGAATATTACGGTCATCCTGTGGATATACCGATACTCGTGGTTCTATCCAATTAATTAATTCATAGCCCCAAAAACCAAATAAACCGCCTATTCCTGGGGGTAACTCTGGTAACTTAATTGGTTGATAGGGTTCCAGACATGTAGCCAAAGCTGTAAACGGATCGCCTTCAAATACCTTTTGGGAACCGTCACGATGGATTTGTGTAGTGATATTGCCTCTAGCTTCTAAAATCCACAGTGGATCGCAACCGACAAAACTATAGCGTCCTAATTTTTCTCCCCCTTCTACGGACTCCAACAAAAAGCTGTAGGGCTGTCCGGCACAGACTTTATACCAAGCGGATACGGGTGTATCTAAATCGGCTACCCACTCTTGATACAGTGGTACAAAGTTGGCTTGTTTGGCTAGGGTGGAAAACTGCGAAAAATCGGGAAAAATCATAAAAGTGATTGGTCCACAGTTAATATAGGACGCTAAAAAACTGGTAATTTTTTGTCAAAAACTGTAAGTGTATTCGTGGAGTTCACCCGTAGGTGTCATGACTTATAGCGGTTTTCGGTTGTAGGTGCAGCCTCCCCCTAGGGTGTAGAATACACTCCTTGCAAGTCCGAATTATACGTAGAAGTATCAAGAAAGAAATAAATTAAATTTCCTCCTCGATACTCCCATGAGTTAGTTAATTGTATTTATGGCTGAGAATGGAAAGCTATGGAGGAGGACTAAACGTCGTGGGTAGCTTTACCACTAAACTTGATTTGTGAGGGATTAGGGTTCTTACCGATGCTGCGGGGGACAAAACGCACTTTTTCCCGACCTTCGTTTACCTTTTCAGGGAAAACACCATCAGCTGGATGAATCATAGTGGTTTCACCAGTAGGTAAAATTCGGTAGACTTTGTAGTCCGTGATTTTCATTTTCCGCAGCTGCGCACCCAAAGCAATGCCATATTCCTTGCGAGCTATGTAAAGTAGGTTTTCACCTTCATTCATCACAGCAGCGCCACCTGTAGGCAATTCAAACACTTGGTCTTTCTTGCCAGTCCAGGTAATAGCATACTTCTCTTCTTCTTCAGCAGCTTTGAGTAAACCGCCTGTGCTGCCAGCAAATAAGGGAGTTTTTCCAGTAAGTGCCATATGTTTTCACTCAAGGTTTTTACGGCATCGTAACACTGCAACCCCCTTCATATTGCAATCGTGTTATAGACTGTAACAGTTTTTAGCATTTGACTTTTGAATGCGTGAGTTTTAACTCCTAGTCCCTAATCTCTTCACCACCGACGGTGCTGGTTCTGGACTGCCTTCCACAATTGGGATTGTAAAGTGAAATTGACTGCCCTTATTCTTCCCTATGGATTCTGCCCAAATTTTACCGCCCCAGTTATTGACAATTTGACGAGAAATTGCTAAGCCTAAACCTGTACCCCCTGTGGTGCGTCGTAATGCTCCTTCTTCTTGATAAAAAAGGTCAAAAACTTCTTCCAGGCGATTGGGTTCTATACCCCGTCCGGTGTCAGCGACAATCACCTCCACCATTTGATTCCCTGTGAGAGTCGCCTTAATGGTGATTTTCCCCTTTGATGGTGTAAATTTACAGGAATTGTCCACCAGTTTTGCCAGCACTTCTACCAGCCAATCACCATCAGCTCTAACTAAAGGCAAGTCGGGAGACAGTTCAACTTTGATTTTGGGGGTTTGTTCGCTGTTTGAACGGGTACGCACCCGACTAAGTGCTAAATCTACACATTCTTGCAAGTTGAGAGACTCTGGATGCCATTCTACCCTGCCGCTTTCCAGGTTAGAAAGGGTAAGGAAATCTTGGATGAGTTTACGCATCCGTTCGGAATCATCCAAAGCGGTATTCAACATTACCTGTTGTAAATCTACAGGCATATCTGGTTCGCTGGCAAGACTTTCCAGACATACTTGAATGGTGGATAAGGGAGTACGCAACTCATGTCCGGTGATGGCTATCAGGTTGCTGCGGGTGCGATCTAAAGCTTCTAATTGCTGATTGAGGTATTCTAGGTGAGCATAAGCTTCAGCTTGAATTAAAGCTGCTCCCACAGCAGTAGCGATCGCTTCTACTAAATCCAATTCCCCGGCTTGCCACTGGTGGGTTTGGTCACTACAATAATGTAACTCTACAATACCCAATAATCGCCCTTGATATAACACTGGTTCCATTAACCAAGAGCGGATACCGTACCTTTCTACAAGGTGCCAAAGAGGTTTAGATGTGGTGACAAGTCTATCGTTAACGGTATCAGCTATACAGACACCCTCCCTTTGCTGTACTACTGTTTGAAACAGGGGATTATTCTCTAATTGCCATGGTTGTCCCAACAAAGATACTACACCGGGATGCAAAAATTCATGTTCAATTATGGCTTGGGTATCCGTAGCTTGAGCGCGGTAAATTAAACAGCGACATGCTCCTAAATTTTCTCCCAATTCTTGGGCTGCTACTTGCAAAACTTCCTGCTGATTGAGCGATCGCCTGATGGCACTGCTGATGGAGTTGACTAAACGTTCTTTACGTGCTTGGGCAGCAATGGAACGGTATGCCTTATGTAATTTGTACTGGCTAGCTTGCAGATAAGTAACTAACCGCTGTACAAAGGGGTTGGTGTCAATATCACAAGCATATTCACTGTTTTGGGATGTTTGTAATTCTCTTTTGGGCTTGCCAATGCCAAACCTTTGCCGCGATTCTTCGATTTTTAAGGCTAATTCTGGTCTGTAAACCAAAATCTTCTCAAATAGTAATTCTGCAGCTTTGAGGCTAACTCCTCTTTCTGCGGTCCAAATGCCCTCAAACCTCCGCGCTGTATCCATATCCAAACTGGGAATCAGCTTTCGTCCCTCCATATTTTTGCTTTGAGAACCCTTGTGTTCTCGGCACACTAAGCAAGTGGCATAGTTCTGGGCAATTACCACTAAATGCCACTCTTGAGATAGGGCATCATCTGGCTCAAAAGCTATTTTTTCATAGTATTGCGAACTATTGGTAAAATCTGTTTCTGGAGCGGATAATACATATATTTGGTCGCTTCGCTGTGCCAGTCGTTGATAGCGGTGTGCCTCTTGACGATAAAATCGCTCTCGTTGAAAATTAGCAATTACCAAGGGCTGCTCTAAAGTGGCAGCCAAAACCTGATCTTCCATGGCATGGGAGAGCGCTGTTAACGAAGCTTTGAAATATAGCTGGGACCGCAGGTGAGGTAGTGCCTGTAGCAGTTCACTCAGTACGGAGGTTGAAATGCTCATGAATGTCTTAATGAAGCCACAGTTTGGACAAAATTCATGTCACAACTGCATTGTACAAATTACAACGGACTTTCAAATCCAATATACAACTCTAATATGTAAAGAATACTAAACTGATACTCTACCCCATTGAAGGGCAGAAGGCAGAAGAAATTTAATCTCAGAAATCTTTACGTTTCTTAACATAATTATTATTTATTTTCACTTAATTTCGATATAGCAATCGGGTTTGATATTTGAAAAATCTAAGTAGGGTGTGTGATTTCTGAGAGGTTGTTTGGAATCTGGTGAAGTACAGATGAAATTACTAAAATTATTGTGGGGTAGAGAGCAGCGCGTTGCGGAGCCAGTCACGTGCGCGGGTTTCCCGCGTTGAGTGAACTGGCGTTGGGG
>JAAUYH010094113.1_pt1 | contig 11126 bp, 11 predicted proteins | sample 7278061 | NCBI WGS metagenome assembly JAAUYH01 (sample SAMN14350203, study PRJNA611818) | marine sediment metagenome | isolation source: surface marine sediment (0.6m) | place: French Polynesia: Moorea | collected 2018-08 | reverse complement strand
CTGAAGAAACTCAGCCCAAGATCCTGGCCGCCGGCCAGCGTCAGCAGGACGAAGCCGCAGGCGATCACCACGCCGCCGGCAAAGCCGCCGCCGGGCGTCACATGGCCGTAGAGCACGAGATAGATACCGTAGGCCAGGATGAAGCCCTGCAGCCAACGGGCCACGGTCCGGACGATCTCGCCCATGCCGGGCTGCTGATGTCCCCGTTTCATCGCGGAGGATCCCCGTCTTCATCCGGCGGCGGCACCCGCGCCTTGCGGCGGAGGATCGCCAGGGTGCCGAGGACGGCGCAGAACAGCACGGTCGCCTCGCCCAGGGTGTCGTAGGCGCGGAAATCGAGCAGCACCGCGGTGACGATGTTCGGCGCCCCGGTCTCCGTGAGCCCATCCCGCAGATAGGTGATCGAGGGCGCATCGGCGATCCGGTCCATGACCGGCACGCCGAAAGCCGGAAAATCGGCAAGGCTGAGCAGCCCGAACAGCCCGATCGCCGCCGCGAAGGTCACCGCCGCGACGGTTCCCACAAGCGTTCGCTGGCCGACCGCCGATGTCGCCTCGCGCCCGATCGTCGCCCGGATCAGGATGACGAGGCCGATCACCTCGACCCCGATCTGCACGATGGCAACGTCCGGCGCGCCCAGCAGCAGGAAGGCGATCGCCGCAAGGAAGCCCACGGCACCGACGCTGATGACCGCGAACAGCAGATGCGCGGTTTCGACCGCGACGATTGCGCCCACCAGCATGAACAGCATCAAGACCGCGATCACCTCGATCATGTCAGGCACCGATCCGTGTGATGGCGAACAGCAGCACCAGCAGGCCGGCCAGAACCCAGACCAGATACAGCGGCAGGGCCCCGGTATGGGCGCCGCGAAGCGCCGTGACGAAATAGGCGGCCGATCTAGCGCCCAGCGCGTAGAGGTCGAAGACCTGCCGTCTGGCCAGTGCATAGAGCCGGCGAAGGCCCGGCAGTTGCTCGATGACCGTGTAGAAATCGACGCCGGTGACCTCCACGTGTCGGGCCGGGCCCGGCTCCTCACCATGGATGTGCGCCTCGTCGAGCCGCTCACCGCCGATATAGGTCTCAACCCGGCGAAGCCTGCCGGAGGCCATGGTCACCAGGTAGAGAGCCGCGCCGAGGCCGATGGTGATCAGGATCAGCACGGTGGCCAGCCCGGCCCACCAGACGCCGGGGACGCTCGCGTCGACGGCGGGGAAGATCAGCCGCTCCAGCGGGATCGCATAGGCGAATACGCCGAACACGACGCACAGCGCCGCAAGCACCGCCATCGGCAGCGCCATCGATAGCCCCGCCTCGCGGATGGTTCGCGCGGCGATGTTCGGTGCCGGCTTGCACAGGAACGTGGCGTGCAGGACCTTCACGAAGCTGGCAAGGGTGAGAACCGACCCGAGCATCGCGGCGATGAGCCAGAGGATCCAGCCCGGGCCGCCGGACTCGCCGGCCACGATGATCCCCTGATAGACCATCCATTTCGACGCGAAGCCGTTGAGCGGCGGAATGCCCGAGATCGCCAGCGCCGCCACCGCACAGCTGGCGAAGGTGACGGGCATCGACCGGGCAAGGCCGCCCAAGCGGTCGAGGTCGGTGGTGTCGGCCGCCTTCTCGACAGCACCGGCGCACAGGAACAGGCAGCACTTGTAGACCGCGTGATTGAGCATGTGGAACAGGCCGCCCGCCATGCCGATGGCGGTTCCGCTGCCGATCCCCAGGACCATGTATCCGACCTGGCTGACCGCGTGATACGACAGCAGCCGCTTCAGGTCATGCTGGACCAGGGCCATGAACACCGCCGCCAGAACCGTGACCGCGCCCAGCACCATCAGCATCGTCTGCAGTCCCGGCGTCGAGGCGAACAGGTCCGACACGCAGCGTGCGAGCAGGTAGATCCCGAGCAGTTTGTCGAGCGACGCAGGCAGAAAGGCGGTGACCGGGATCAGCGCCTTCGCGCCGCATTCCGGCACCCAGCCGTGCAACGGCACGGCGCCGGCCTTGGCGAAGGCCGCCGCCACGAAGGTGAGAAAGGCGAGATGGGATGCGAGGCCGGCGACCGGCACGGCCCCGGCGTCCATCCGGGTGGTCCCGGAGAGCGTCCACAGCAGCACGACGCCGAGGACCAGCAGCGCGTCGCTGCCGCCGACGATCATCAGCGATTTGCGCGCCGCCTCCGCCGCATCGGGGCCGGCCGTGCCGATCATCAAATACAGGAGCAACGCCAACGATCCCCAGAAGACGAGCAGGAGGATCAGGTCGTTGGCGAGGACCGCGCCGCAGGAGGCCGCCAGCGTCCAGAGCAGATAGGCGAAATACTCCCGCTGCCGCTGGCGCCCGCTCATATAGCCGAGGGAATAGACCGCGATGACAAGGCCGAATCCGGCTATGGCCAGCAGGACGAAGGCGCTCAGCCCGTCGATCCGCAGCGAGATCCATGGGCTGTGCTCGAGAACGGCCTGACCGCTCGCAAACAACGGCCAGATCAGCACAAAGGATATGGCCGAGGCGGCGATCGCCAGCATGGCGCGGGTCCTGTGAGCGCCACCGGGCAACGCCAGACAGACCAGCCCGCCGATCAGGTGGACCGCGATCGGCCGGATCATCGGATGGGCGAGCAGTTCCATGGGCCGGCCCTCTCCCTCACGCCAGCGGCAGCTGTGGTTCGGGCAGGCCGGTGTCGCGTTTCAGCCGCTCGGTCTTCTCCTGCGACAGGCGGATGAGGTCGGCGCCGTCCCAGACGGGATCGCCGCTGCGCCGGTCGACGGCGGTCGCCATGCGCTCGGTGCAGCAGTAGCAGGGGTCGACCGCCGCGAGGATGATGGTGGCATCGGACACGGTGGCGCCGAGCACCGTCACGCAGTTCGTCGGCACGTTCATGAAGCTCGGCGCCCGCACCTTGTGCCGGGCCGGGCGGTTGCTGCCGTCGCTGCGGATGTAGTGGAAGACCTCGCCGCGCGGCGCCTCGTAGTGGCCGATGCCCTCACCCGGCGCGACGTGCGACGGGTTGGAGTCGATCGGTCCGTTGGTGGTCCGGAGCCGCTCCAGGCACTGCTCGATGATCCGGATCGACTCGAACATCTCTAGAATCCGGACCACCGCCTTGTCGAAGACGTCGCCGTTCTGGCGGGTGATAACGGTCCAATCGACCAGGCCGTATGCCGCGTGGGGGTGGTCGCGGCGGACGTCGATATCGACACCGGAGGCCCGGGCGGTCGGACCGAGCGCCCCGAAATCGATCGCCTGCCGGTGGGTCAGGACGCCCACGCCCTGCGTGCGCGCATGCAGCAGGGGATCGTCCATGACGGCGCCGCGAAACATCTCGATGGGCGCCTTGAGCGCGTCCAGCGTCTTCAGGATCGCCGGGACCGAGCCCGGCTCGATGTCCCGACGCACGCCGCCGGGCTTCATCATGCCGTAGTGATTGCGGTTGCCGGTGATCAGCTCGAGCACGTTGAGCACGTCCTCGCGGTACCGCCAGGCCCACATCCAGATCGTATTGAAGCCCAGGAAATGCCCGGCCAGCCCCAGCCAGAGCAGATGCGAGTGGATCCGTTCCAGCTCGGCGATCGTCGATCGGATGTAGAGCGCGCGCTCGGGAACCGCGATCTCGCCGGCCTCCTCGATCGCCTGCACGCAGGCGATCGGATGGGATGTCGAGCAGATGCCGCAGATCCGTTCGACGAGAAAGATCGTCTCCTCGAAATCCTTGGATTCGGAGAGTTTCTCGATGCCGCGGTGGTTGTAGCCCAGCTCGATGTCGAGATGGACGACCTCCTCGCCTTCGACATGCAGCTTGAAGAACTCCGGCTCTTCCTGGAGAGCGTGATACGGCCCGATGGGAATGATGGTCCGCTTGCTCATGGCCGCCTCATCGCCGGTAGTCCCGGCGCAGGGGGTATTTCCCCTCCGGCCAATCGTCGTCCAGCAGCAGATGCCGGAGGTCCGGATGGTTGCGGAACTGGATTCCCAGCAGCTCCCACATCTCCCGTTCGATCCACTCCGCAGCAGGGCAGAAGGGTGCGATGGAGTCGATCTCGGGGTGCTCGCGATCCAGCCGGGTCCGCACCGTGACCAGGCATCCCAGGCGGTCGAGCGCCCAGTGGTAGAGAACCTCGATGGCGGCCGGCGTGTCGACGCCGGTGGCGATCTGGAACCGCGCCTGGAGCTCCTTGAAGATCAGGCGGCTGGTCTCGGGAACATCCTCCGGCAAGACCTCGATGAACACGCGCTTGGGCGATGTCTCCTCGACGCTGACAAGACGGTCGCCGAGTGTCGCCCTGATCCGGTCGAGGGCGTCTTCGCGTGTCATGGGCGCGTCCGTCGGCATCGCCCCTAGGCCTCTGCCGTGCCCGGTGTGGCCGGCTTGGCGACGCCGCGCTCTTCGGCCTGACAGGCGGGAACCAGGTCTCCACGCCGCAGGGCCTGCACCAGCTTGATCACCGCCGAGATGATCGCCTCTGGCTTCGGCGGGCAGCCCGGAATGTAGGCGTCGATCGGGATGTAGGTGCCCGGCGGGCCGTCCCAGTTGTACGAGCCGCGGAAGATGATCCCGGTGCACGGACAGCCGCCGACCGCGACCACCAGCACCGGCTTGGGCGCCTGTTCGTAGAGGTGCCGGGCGCGGATGGCCGCCTTCTTGTTGAAGATGCCCGACAGCAGGATCAGATCGGCGTGCCGGATGCTGGCGGCCAGGGTGATGCCGAAGCGCTCGAGGTCGTATTTCGGCGTCAGCGCGTCGAGGATCTCGATGTCGCAGTTGTTGCAGGCGCTGCCGGCGAGATGAAACACGTTGAGCGACCGGGTCAGCGCCTGGATCGCGAAGCTCATGACCTCACCATCCCGCCCATGCCAGCGCGGCGGCGATCACCGCCACCGCCGACACCGGGCCCCAGAAGAAGCGGATCGCCTGGTCCGTTCGCAGCCGTGGGGTGGTGTTGCGCACGACGATGATGACCGTGACCAGCAGAACCCAGAGAAGCAACCCGAGCAGCGCCCCGGTCCATCCTCCCTGCACGATCGGTCCGCCGACGAACACCACGACCAGAAACACCGGCAGGGTGAACAGCATCATCGCCCGCGTCAGCCTGAACATGGCCAGCGGCGGTCCGGAGTATTCGATATAGGCGCCGCCGCTGAGCTCGGTCTCCGCCTCGGGCATGTCGAAGGGCACCACCGTCAGCTTGGCCTGCATGCACACGATGGCGACCAGCAGGGCAAGCACGCCCGAGGGAAGCGCGGTCGCCGGCGTGGCCGCCAGCAGGTCGCCCAGCCGGATGCTGTGCACCTGGATCACCGGCACCAGCACGGCCAGCACGAAGGGCAGCTCGTAGGCGATCATCAGCTTCATTTCCCGGCCGGCACCAAGGGAGGCCAGGGGATTGCGCGAAGCCGACGCGCCGAGGATCACCGCCAGCCCCGGCATGGCCAGCAGGTACAGCAGCACGATCAGATCGGCGATGAAGGTCGCCTGCGGGTCCAGCAGCGCGCGCCACAGGATCATCGATGCCAGGGCGGCCGCGGCAAGCCCGACCAGGGGGGCGATCAGGAACAGGCCGATCGCCCCGCCGGCCGGAACGCAGGTGTCTTTGATGAGCAGCTTGGCGATGTCGTAGAACGGCTGAAGGAAGGGCGGGCCGACCCGCATCTGCACCCGCGCCGTCACCTTGCGGTCCAGCCAGCTGGTGATCAGTCCGGCAGTGGCGGTGAACAGCAGGCCCGGGAAGACCAGGAACTCCAGCAGGGTCAGCGCCGCCGTCACGCCTCCTCCTCCCGCTTGATCCATTTGGCGGATCGTGCCGCCAGATGGTCATCGATGATGTGCAGCCGGGGCTCCTCGGGGTCCACCTCGCGATAGGCGAGCGCGCCCCTGCCACAGCTGCGGGCACAGGGCGGCTCCTCATCATTCGGTCCGAGGCAGAAACTGCAGGGCGTCTCGTAGAACCCGACCATGTCCGGATAGATCGTGCCGAACGGGCAGGCGTGGACGCAGAGCTTGCAGCTCACGCAGCGAAGGTTGTGCCGCTTGAGCACGCCATCGTCCTGGCGCTCCAGAGCGCTGAACGGGCACGCGTCGATGCAGCTCGGCTCCTCGCAGCGGCGGCAGATCAGGGCGAAGGTCGCCCGCTCGCGCAAGGCGAGAGCGCCGTGGTCGGTCGCATGCGGGCGATAGAAATAGGCGCAGGACACGCCGCAGCTCTCGCACTGATCGCATGTGTCCAGATCGATGACCAGCCGCTTGCCCATCGCTCAGTCTTCCCAGAGCCGTGGGTTGGACTGGATGTCCTCGTACGAGAACACCGGCCCGTCCTTGCAGACGTAGTACCGGCCGAGCCGGCAGTGCCCACACTTGCCGATGCCGCAGCTCATGTTCCGCTCCAGAGACAGAAAGATGTTCTCAGGCCGGTATCCGCGCTCCAGCAGTTTTTCCACCGTGAACCGCATCATCAGCGGAGGGCCGCACATCACCGCCACGCCGTCGTCCGGGTGGCAGTCCAGATGCTCCTCGGTCAGGATCGTCGGCAACACGCCCACATGCCCGTCCCACTCCGGGTCGCCGACATCCACGGTCATCAGGACATCCAGCGCATCGATCCGGCCCCAGCCCTGCTGCGCGGCGTCGCGAAAGACCAGATCGTCGGGGGTGCGCGCGCCGTAGCGGACGATGACGCGCTCATAGGAGTCGAGATCTTCGATCAGCGCCAGGAGAAGGGCGCGCAACGGGCCCACGCCACACCCGCCGCCGGCAATCAGGATCTCTCGCCCGCGGAACTCATCGATGGGATACGGGCGCCCCAGCGGCCCGCGAATGCCGACCTCCGAGCCCGGTGGCATGTCATGCAGCCGGTCGGTAACACGGCCGACCCGCATGATGGTGATGTCCATGCGCTCGGCGATGCTGGGCGACGACGATGGGGTGAAAGGCGCCTCGCCGACCCCCGGAACCAGAAGCTCGACAAACTGACCGGCCTGGAACGCCACTGGATCCCGTGGGCGAATCGTGAACGTCCTGATTGTCGGGGTCTCGTCTTCGACCCGCTCAATCGTCGCTGGAACCGGCATGTAAGACGCCAGATTCATCGACCGCCCTCTTCAGTACCGCGCGGATGTCGATCTTGCCGATGCAGGCCTCCGTGCAGCGCCCGCACCCGTCGCAGGCGTACCGGCCCAGTACCTGCGGAAAGAAGATGAACTTCTTGTCGAACCGATTGCGAAGCCGCTGTGCCCGTCGCGGTCGCGGATCGCCACCGGCGGTGCGTGCGAAGTTCGGGAACAGGCACGAATCCCATTGCTTGCAGCGCGCGGGATTGCAGTGCGCGTCGATGCCGTCGGCAAGCTGGAAACAATGGCAGGTGCAGCAGATGAAGTTGCAGGCGCCGCACTCGACGCAGTCGGCGGCGAAGTCCTCCCAGAGGTCCGACTCGAAGGTGTCTTCCACCGCGCGTTGCATGTCCATCCGCGGCGTCAGCCCGCAGGCCGCCGCGTTGTCCACGAGCTTGTCGTACATCTCGGCCCGCTGTGCCTCGCGGGCTTGCAGCAGGTCTTCGCCTGCCGGCTTCAAAAACCGCTCGGCCGCCTCGAGTAATCCTGCGCCTCGATCCGTTCCGCTTTCCAGCACGGTGCCCTGCGGCGTCGACGAGATGTTGATGTCGAAGCCCTTTGTGGCATAGGGCTGCTCGCCGATCGCCGGACAGAAGCACACGTCCCGGAAGCCGGTGCAATCGCACGAGACCAGGATGGTCCGTTCGCGGGCCGCGGCATAGTTCGGGTCCTGCAGGTCCTGGTTCAGAAAGACCTGGTCGTGGATCTCCAGCGCCGACAGATCGCAGTTCTTCACGCCGAAGACGATGCGCTCGGCCGGCGGATCGTCCGCCGCCGGCCCGGTCCAGGCACCCAGATACTCCCGGGGGCGGAACAGCAGGGATTTCAGCGGCTCGACCGGCCGATAGGCGCCCAGGGTATGCCGGTCCGGGTCCCAGGCCTCCGCGCGCACGAGCCGGTACTGTCCGTCCTCCTGGACCAGGGCATACACGACGCGGTTCTCGGCGAGGGCCGAAAGCACCTCGTCCAAGGAATGTTCGTCGGCAATGGCCCACTTCATGATCGACTGGTCCGTACGTGCTGCCCGTGACTAGCTTTCTCGCCGGGACAAGTCGCGTCGTTGACCTCGATCAACCATTGCCGCCGGCACCGGCACTACGCTGAACAAGTGATCGCTGCCGGTCGTGTCGAGCGGGACGCGGTGTGAAGACCGAAATACGCAAACCGGATCTGGCCGGGCCGCCGCGTTGGGCAGCGCGATTGCCCTGGATGGCACCCTGGTCCCGTTGCCAGCCGGGTCGCAGCAGTGTCTGATGCCAGTGGACGTGCGCCGGGATCCGGCCGCACGGTGACGATCGACGGGATATGACCATGCATGAGCTGTCAGTCAGTCAAGGCATGGTCGCGATGATCGAAGGCGAAGCGGCACTCCAGGATTTCAGCCGCGTCTTCAAGGTCCGTCTCGAGATTGGCGCGCTGTCCTGTCTGGAGCCCGAGGCTCTCAGTTTCTGCTTCGATACGGTGACGCGCGGAACCTTGGCCGAAGGCGCGACACTGGAGATCCTGACCATTCCAGGGCGGGCATGGTGCCAGGACTGTGACGGCACGGTGCCGATCAGCGAGCGCGGCGCGCCCTGCCCGCAATGCGGCGGCTATCGGCTGAGGATCGAAGCCGGCGATGAGGTCAGGATCAAGGATCTGGAGGTCCGCTGACCTGCGCGGCTCGTGAAATGGCGCCTTAGCAGATGAGGACACGACAATCGACGGCGCCCGCGACCGTCGGCCCTTCCACCCTGAAGTCTCCTTCTGGGCGCTCGGGCAGGCGTGCCGCGGGTCCGTCGCGGCGGATCATCGTTCGCCCGGGTCCATCGCCCTTTCGGTTCCGCGCCTTGCAGACGGTTCGCCGATCGGCTTCTCCCCTCGAACTCCTCGCCGTGGCCTGCCGATCATGCCGAAACGGGATTTCGGCGCATTGACGCAGATCAGCGATCAGCCGATTCGATCAAGCCGACCGTGTTTGCAATGGCCACGGGGGTCGGTCGGCGCGTCGCTCAGCCCCCTGGCCGCGCGTGTCCAGGCGGATCGCCCCTGAGGTCGTAAATCTCCCTCCAGTCCATGTCCCGCAGGACGGACAGTCGGACGCGGTCAGCGCTCGGCTGGTTGATTTGGTTGCCTGGCGATCTGATACGGCGCGCATCTTGGTCCGAGCCGCAATCCGGCGCGCAACCGACGAAACTGCATATCCTCAGGTCGAGAGGGAAACGCCCCCGGGGCCGCGACCATGAGTACGGTTTCGGCGATCGGTTCGAAATCGGCCCTGAAATGCGCCAGATCGAGACATTGATTTCGAACGCTGGTGACGACGACTCGAACGTCGGCATCATTGCCTAGAACCCGCAAGACAGCAGAGCGACCGAGATTCGCCGTGCCGCCGCCATACATCTTGCCGGTGTAGCGGCAGCGCCCATCGCTCAACGCCTCGACCCTGAAGTCCCCGTCGAATGGTCGCTCTCCCGGAGAACCCGAACAGCCACCGAGCGCTCCACCGAATGTCGCGCCGATGCCGCAGCGGTGCGCCCGTTCTGCGATCGCGGGGTCGTTCAGCAGCCCCATGATCGCGCCCTTTGCCTCCTGTCCGACGAGAGCCGACAGCAGGGACGTGGTGTCGGAAGAGGCACCCGCGCCAGGATTGTCCTGCACATCCGCGATCACGACCGGTCGGCCCGTGTTCGTCGCCATAGCCAGGCGCACCGCTTCCGCAGGGTCGAGCAACGCGCAATCGAATGAGCCTTCGATTGCAAGAAACGTCTCGACCAGCCTGTCGGCCACTTCCTCCGCAAGCGTCTGGTCAGGGGCATAGGCGACGATCGAAGGTCCGGTGTCGTGGGTGTCGGCAGCCGTGAACCCGAGGGCGATCTCGGCGCCGATCCCCGGTGTTTGTTCGACGCGCGACACCGCCTCGTAGAGTGATCGGACGGGCTCCGCAGCGGTCGTCTGGACATGAAGCGGGATGAGGTAGGGCACCTGACGAAAGGACCTGCTCATGCGTTGGCCATCCATGCACCGCTTGAGCGCGTGCAAGCAACGCGCGCCGGTGTCCGCCATATCGAGATGCGGATAGGTGCGGTAGATCCCGATGACGCTGGCAAGCCCCACCATGTCGGGCGAGACGTTGGCATGCATGTCGAGGCTGACCGAGACGGGCAGATCGTCTCCCACGAGCGCACGGATACGCCTGAGGATTTCCCCTTCCCCGTCGTCTTGGCCGTCGGTGATCATGGCCCCGTGGAGATCGAGATAGAGCCCGTCGAGGTCACCGCAGGCCCGGATTCCGTCCAGAATTCTTCCGCTGATCGTTTCATAGGCTTCGTCGGTGACGGGCCCGGACGGCTCGGCTGCGCACCAGAGGATCGGTATCAGCTCGACGGAGGGGTCCCGCTCGGCGGCGGCGGCGAACCCGGCAATCGGAATGTTCATGCCCCGGGTTGCCCCGATGACGTCGGCGCCGGTCAGCAGACCGGGCCAGGAGTCCGGCATCTCGAACTCGCCGAGGCCCGCGCGGCCGACGCCGATACTGTTGGTCTCGTGCTGGAAACCGGCGATGGCGATGCGTGGCATTCTCGACGTCGTCAGGGGGGCCGGCGCTCAGACGAATTCCGCGTCAAGCACCTGGCTGATGATTTCACGGAGTTTGCCGGCGACCACCTCGGGTCTATGCCGGACAATGGACACATGGCCGAGCCCCGGGATCTCGTGGAAGACCCCGTTCGGCGCGAGATCGGCGACGACCCGGCACATTGACGGAGCGGTCTGCACATCCTCGGAGAATCCGATCACGTGCATCGGCACCTGGCAGGTCTTCAACGCTTCGCGGCAGTCGTATTCAAGGCAGGCTTCCCACTGGTCGATCAGGGCCTTGGGATCGCGGTCGCGGAAGCGTTCGGTGTAGGACGCCTTGACCTGCGCCCAGAGCTCCGGATCGTGCAGGGCCTTGGCCGGAAAGGCGTAGGCGGCGTAGTGCGGCGCCAGGAAATAGTCGGGTAGCACGACGCCGTCCTTCCGCAGGTCGATCTCGG
>JAAUYH010166535.1_pt1 | contig 11131 bp, 11 predicted proteins | sample 7278061 | NCBI WGS metagenome assembly JAAUYH01 (sample SAMN14350203, study PRJNA611818) | marine sediment metagenome | isolation source: surface marine sediment (0.6m) | place: French Polynesia: Moorea | collected 2018-08 | reverse complement strand
TCCACAATAATCTCAATTCGGCAAATTTTTGCTCGGGATCTCAGAGCAATTTTTTTCCAGGTACGAGTAAGGAGCAGAAATAATGAATAATTGTTTGCAAGAGTTGCTTAACTTCAAAATGAAAAGCCGACAAATCTAATTAAAATTGGATGTAGGATTGTGTCATTGCAACTCAGATAACAATTAAAGTAATCATTATTTTGCTTCTTTCTGGTTTTTTTAGTCTGACAACTTCGATCGATCCGTAAATTGAAATCAAAAAGACACTAACAGTTTATTTTTATTAATGGAAAATATTTTAGAAGTTAAAGATGTTTATGCTGGTTACGTTCGTGGTTTAAATATCTTACAAGGGATTAACTTCACGATCGCCCCTGGAGAATTAGTTACGGTTGTCGGCCCTAACGGCGCAGGAAAGTCAACTTTAGCGAAAACTATTTTCGGACTGTTAAGTCCCGAGCGAGGAGAAATTAAGTTTAAAGGACGAAATATTGCCGGTTTTAGCTCCGATCGCATTGTCAGACTGGGAATGTCTTACGTCCCGCAAATTTCTAATGTTTTTGCAAATCTTTCGATTGAAGAAAATTTGGAAATGGGAGCTTTTATTACCAAAGGATCGCTGCGATCGCAAAAGGAAAGAATCTATACAATGTTCCCTAAATTAGCTAGTAGAAGCAAACAAAAAGCTGGTACTCTTTCGGGAGGAGAAAGGCAAATGCTGGCAATGGGAAGAGCTTTAATGTTAGATCCCGATGTGCTGATTTTAGACGAACCGACTGCTGCTTTATCGCCGATCTTAGTTCAAGATGTTTTCGATCGCATTAAAGCGATCCAAGCAAGTGGCAAAGCGATCGTCTTAGTCGAGCAAAATGCAAAAAAAGCTTTATCGATCGCAGATCGAGGTTACGTTTTAGAAAACGGCCGCGATCGCTTTTGTAAGAGCGGTCAAGAGCTTTTAAACGATCCAAACGTGGCTAAACTTTATTTAGGGGCGGCTTATAAGGATGATTGAGAATGCTAAAGTTTGACTTTTGTTTCGGGTAAAGTTAAGAAATACTAATAAAATCAAACAAGTTTAGACTTAACTCGGACAAATATCGTGGCTTGAAACTAACTTAGATCGAGAGCTTTGGGGCGATCCATTTTGGTCGCCAACAAGATTATTTTGTTGCTAAACTACCAATATTAAAAAGAGATCCTCTCTAAGGGAAAGACTTTACAATCCTTTATCCTAAGCTTGACTTTTGTGAGAAGTTGATGGATCTTAAATTCCGAGATCGCAATTTTTTAGTTGTCGATCTGAGCTGCGATCGCGATTGAGGTTGCGAAGCAATCTAAAGATAGAATTTAAACTCAATAAACTTTTAAGGAAAAATTAGACCCAGCACTAGAATATTCAACTAAATATTTGAACTAATAATATTCTTAATTTTGCCCGATAATCTAGAGAAATATTCTAAACTTAGATGCGTAAAGAACACAATAAATTAGTGAGGGATAAAATCCCTGAAATTATTGGCAAGTCTCAAAAACAATACAAACAAACAATTCTTTCAAAAACAGAATTCGTCGCAGCACTTAAAAATAAAATAATTGAGGAAGCACAAGAAGCATCACAAGCTGAGAACGCAACAGAATTAATTCAAGAAATAGCCGATTTATATGAAGTAATCGATACCTTATTAACAATCAAAGGAATTAAATCGGAAGAAGTATTAAAAGTAAAAAGAGAAAAGAAACAGGAAAAAGGCGGTTTTGAAAAAAGGATTAAATTAATCTGGACAGAAGAATAAAAAAAACCAAAATTAGTAAAGCCAGAACCAGCAATCATTACGTATTTAACCTAACCAACTATCACTAACAAACGATCCCAATGCAATTACAAGTCAGTTTACCTACTAACAAACAGCAAACATTATTAAAAGTAGCAGAAGATTATTTCCGAGAAAGAGTCGCACCAACAGCAGAAAAGATAGATCGCGAACCAAAAGCTTTAAAAGAAGCATTAAAAAGAATGGGCGATCGATGCTTGTTAGCTTTGAGAGTGCCAAGAAAATGGGGAGGTGCTGAATTTAGCGAACTTGACTACCGACGTTTTCAAATGTCGATCGCCAGATATTCCGGTGCGTTAGCTTTTTTACAAAGTCAGCATCAAAGTGCTGGGTGGTTTATAGTTAATAGCGATAACAAATCTCTCCAACAAGAATACTTATCTCACATGGGTAAAGGAGAAATCTTGGTAGGGATAGGCTTTTCTCAGCTACGTCGTCACGGAGAACCAATGATGAAAGCTACTCCGGTGACGGGGGGTTATTTGCTCGAGGGAGAAGTTCCCTGGATCGCGGGTTACGGTTTCTTTGACGATTTTATTGTCGGTGCGACTTTACCAGACGGTCAAGAACTTTATGGAATAGTTCCTTTGCACGGATCGGAAAATAAAATTCATATTTCTCGATTGATGGAACTAGCCGTGATCGGTTCTACTAATACGGTAAGTGCCAAATTTAATAGTTGGTTTTTAGGTTGCGATCGGGTTCTTTCGATCAAACCACCGAGATCGATCGATCTTTACAGTCAGAAAAACGTTCTTCATCATGGTTTTTTCGCTTTGGGTTGCGCTCGAGCTGCGTTAGATATCATTGAAGATGCTTATTATAAAAAAGAGCTGATTTTTATCAAAGATAGTTACAATAGGCTCGATCGAGCTGCGATCGAATGCAGTCAAACTATGTTTGATGCTATTTGTTCTCAAAAATACAGTTTCACGGAAAAATTAAGATTGCGGGTCGAATCGATCTCCTTAGCAGGACGTTGCAGTCAAGCAGCAATAGTCGCTTCTGGTGGTAGTGCTGCAAGTATATACCATCCCGCCCAACGAGTCTATCGAGAAGCTTTACTTTATCACGTTTCAGCCCAAACCACTGCAATTATGAAACAAACTTTGGCAGCCCTTAGTTTTTAATCTAAATCGCAATTTACGCTTAAGCAAAAACTCAAAGACGAGCGTATTTAGTTTAAGATAGGAGTAAAAATCATTAAGTGTGAATTATGTTTTTTTTCTGGGGCGATCCTTATTGCTATTCTAAATCTTCTCGTAAAGAAATGAGACAACGTAAATTAGAGTTTCTCAAATCGATGAGAGACAATCTAGAAGCAAGATTATCGGGTTTGAACGCTTCAATCGAAACTATTGAACGTCAATTACGAGATGAAAATAATGCTTAATTGAGATTGAAAGTTTTTTAAACACCATATACGAAGCGATCCCAATTTAATGCGATCGCTTTTTTTGTTTTCAAAAAGCAAAAACCCGATTTATTTCGGGCTTAATTATGCTAAGTTAAAATTCTAATTTGTTATATAAGTTGCTATTTATTTTGTTATTTACCTTCAGGAATTTCGCAAGTCAGAGGGCAAGAAGCGTAAGTTTTACTATATTGTAATTCTGCTGTTCCATGTAACCAGCTCAACCAACTAACATCTTGAGGTTTGATTCCTTTGAATGTTAATGTTGCTGCACCCAATAATACTACTAGAACGTTCAATGCTAAAAAAATCGATCCTACCAACAATACAGAACTAACTGGCATAACTGCATGAAGCGCGACCGTAATTAATACTCCAATTGATGCTAAAACAAAGCCTAAAGGAAATCCAACTACTAAAAAACAAACTGTTAAAGTAAAACTCCAGATTAAAAAAGTTTTGATGCTAGCTAGGGAAAATTTGTTTTGATTGTATTTTGCGCGTGCAGTTACTTGCATTTTATTTCGACTCCAGTATTTATTTAAAACAACAACGCGATCGCTCTAGATATTGAACGCTTAGTAATCAGTATATTCACCTTTAAATAAAATGTTCCAATACTTTACATATGTTTATGTTAATTTAAATTGCGTAATTTTACAGGTTGACTTTCCGGCTGGTGTACATATAAGAGGAGAATTTGCGAAATCTATACCGATTTAGAAATCAAGCTGTACTCATGTCAAGCTAAGAATGCGATCGCAAACACAAATAAAGTAATATTTCGATCGCATTCTATTGCAGTTCAATTTTTATATGTTACTTTGGATAAAAATGTCATTTTAAATTGAATTTAAAATAAAGCAGATATTTTGCGGAGATAAGAAAACATAATATGAAGATAAAGGAATTAGCAATTACAGGAACTTCAATATTTTCATTGGTTGGATTGATTGTCGTTGCAGTTCATCCACAGTCAAGCATGGTTCAGATTATTGAAAAACCAACCGAGTCATCGCCAAAAATTAGAGTAGTTAAAGTCAGAGAAAAAGCCGCACCCGTACCGGTTGAGGAAGTTGATTTACAAATAGAAGAAGATCCTCAAGATGTGAACTTGGAAAGAGTGGCACAAAATTAACTATTTTGGTAGTTTTAGTCAGAAATAGATTTAGCAGATGAAATCGGGATCGCTAACTTACAAACCTATATTCTGGATCGATTCTTTCTAATCGCAAAAAACAAACGTATATCAATTTAGTTTAAACTTGCTATACTTCGGCGACAATAGGCAATAGGCAATAGATTCGGAAAATCGATTTGTAGTATTATTTTAGGGAATTGATATTACTGACGAACGGAGTTTTTTAAATCCCTTTTATAGTTCTCGATCGCATTAGATTATCAATTTTAAAAATATACAGGAAATTAGGATTCTAAAATTTTAATTAGTAATCCGACTACAAACATGGAGAAAATTAGCTTAGGATTGGTTTTCTTTCTGTTTAGCTTGAAATAAAATTTTATCGATTAATAATTGAGTGTGTTCTGGATATAATTTTGAATTTTTATTTTTTAAATAAGTAGATTGCAAAAGTCGATCTTTAATCAAATCTCGAGATTTATTCTCCCTGAGAGCTTTTCTAGCAATTGATAGAGCTGTTAGTTTATCCCAAATCATTTTTTTTATTGGCTGTAAATCATAAAATCTTTGCTAAACAAATAAAACAAAGATTTGAATTCATTTAATCAGAATTATAATCCGAATATTTACTGAGTCGCAGCGATCGCATATTATCGTATGATGCGATCGAGAACACGATTAAATTATTTCTATTGGCAAAAATAGCAGAAGCGATCGCACCTAAGTTAAAATTTCTCCACCCAATAACTTTTGATAGCGCAGATCTAATTCTTGTTGTAACTCAGGTAAACTTTCTAAAGATAGATCGCCTTTTATCAAGTCTTCAGCCGCATCTCGAGCGATATTGAGAATATCTTGGTCTTCTACTAAACTAGCTAAAGCAAAATCCGGTAAACCTGACTGACGCTTACCTAAAACCTCACCAGGCCCGCGAAAACGCATATCCATTTCCGAAATAAAAAATCCATCGGTAGACTGTTCGAGAACGCTCAAACGCTGACGCGCATCGGGAGTTTTACTATTAGTCATTAAGAAGCAATAAGACTTGTGAGATCCGCGACCGACCCGACCCCGCAACTGATGTAATTGAGATAAGCCAAAACGTTCGGCATTTTCGATTAACATTACCGTCGCGTTAGGAACGTCAACACCGACTTCAATTACAGTAGTAGAAACAATAATTTGAGTTTTATTTGCTCTAAAATCATTTAAAGCTTCATCTTTTTCGGCCGAAGTCATGCGACCATGCAATAAACCGATCCCGAAGTTAGGAAAAACTTTCTCGTCCAGTCGTTGATGTTCTTCTACTGCTGCGCGAACGTCTAACTTTTCCGACTCTTCAATTAAGGGGAAAATAATATAAACTTGTCTTTGCTGGGCGATTTCGCGACGGATCAGATCGTAGACTTTAGTCCTTTCTCTACCCGTAACTGCTTTGGTCTCGATCGCCTGTCTTCCCGGGGGTAATTCGTCTATTTGAGAGACATCTAAATCGCCGTGTAAAGTTAGGGCTAAGGTGCGCGGAATCGGCGTTGCGGTCATAGTCAGGACGTGGGGCGATCGCCCTTTAGCTAGCAAACGGGCTCGTTGTTCGACTCCAAAGCGATGCTGTTCGTCGATCGCGACTAGTCCTAATTGTTTAAATTTTACTGGTTCTTGGATCAGTGCGTGAGTTCCGACTAATAAAGGTAATTCTCCAGTTGTTAGTTGAGAGTGAATTTCTCTGCGTTTGGCGGTTTTGGTCGAACCTGTCAGTAATTCTACCGGTAAGTGTAGCAGGCTGAACCAGTTAATTAATTTGCGATAATGTTGTTCTGCGAGTACCTCTGTCGGGGCCATTAATGCGGCTTGATAGCCCGATTGAATTGCTGCTAAAATCGCGAATACTGCAACTACCGTTTTACCCGAACCAACATCTCCTTGTACCAACCGATTCATCGGGGTTTGTAGTTGTAAATCTTCGAGAATTTCGTTAACTACTCGTTTTTGGGCATTTGTCAGGGAAAAAGGCAATAGCTGGTTAAATTCTGCGATTAATTGACCCGTGGGGGTAAAAATAGCACTTTTTTGCTTTTGTTTTTCTTCTTGACGGCGTTTTAAAAATCCTAATTGCAGGTAAAAGAATTCATCGAAAACTAAACGCCTTCTGGCATGAATTAAAATTTCGTTATCTTCGGGAAAATGAATGTTAGTAATTGCTTCTTTTAAACCGATTAAAGCATAGCGATCGCGCAAAAAATCCGGCAGAGGATCTCGAAGTTGTTCTACTGCTGGCATTGCTGAAATTACTGCTTTCCTAATTACATCGGCAGTGATTCCTTCTGTTAAAGGATAAACTGGCAAAACTCGACCTACTTTAATCGATTCGATATTTGCTCCGGGACTTTCTAATACTTCTATTTCGGGATTTTCTAAAGTAATGCCGTATTTATTTTGTTTGACTAATCCCGAAGCAGCAACTAAAGAACCTACTGGATATTGACTTTTTTGCTTCTGCTGCCAGCCGTAATTATTAAAGCGAGTTCCGGCAAAAAAACGATTTAATTTTATTTTTCCACTGGGGTCGCTTAAATGCAATTCAAAGATAGTTAATTTTTTATTTTTCGGACTGCTAAAACAATTACAACGCTTGACGCTGCCAACAATAGTGACTGTTTCTCCGGCAATTAAATGAGCAATTTGAACTTGACGGGCATAATCGACATGATTGCGAGGGTAGTAAAATAAGACATCTTTAACCCGATTTAATCCTAAACGTTGCAGGTGTTTGCTTCGATTTAATCCTACTTCTGGTAATTCCTTTAAAGGAGTATCGAGGGCGATCGCACTTCTCGATCTTTTAACGGTTTTTGCAGTATTAATTGGCGTGGTGCGGGGAGATTTTGGTTTTGGTGGATTTTTTGCTGTTTCTAGGGTTTGTCTGAGTTGATAGAGAAAGTTGCGCGCTTCGGTAACTAGACGTTTGCGGCGATCGTATTCTAGATCGGGATAGCGATCGAATTCTAGAGCCATTTCGCGCCAGCGACGGCGATCTGCTGCAGGAGTATTTTGCGGGGGCATTTTGCCAAAACTAAGACAGAGAAATTCGTTAAAGCGGTAGCGATTGCCCATCAAATTAGTGTAACCGCGATCGGCTTCTATAGATAGTGCTTTTTGCAGTACAATCCAATCTGTTTTCTCGTCAGTCATCGGTTTATTTTAACTCGCTGCGATCCAAGTTAATAGGCAATAGGCAATAGGTTTTAAGTTTGAAATTACTCGATCGATTTTAAATTGGTAGAACGAGTTTAATCTTTTTTCTGCCGATGCTTGCTATTCTAAGTTATTCTTCGTACCAAGTAGATCGCCAACTAGATTCAGCTTCAGCTCTTAATAATTGTCGTTCTTTTTTATGATATTGTTTTCTTATTTTATCAATTTTAGCCAATAAATTTCGGATTTGATTGCCGATCGCACTTAAATTAGGGTCGGAAAATTCTATTTCAGGAAGTCGCAGGCGAATTGCAGTTAATTTTGTTATTTTCGGATCGCTGGTCTCAGATTCGTTTTCTTCTGCTTCGATCAGCATATTTAACATATTAGGATATCCTCCAATCGGAGAATCGGTATTTTCTGCTGCGATCGCCATATCCATGATTTTTTCAGGCAATTGATGGGGCAAAATTTCGGCTTCTTTTAATAATAGATTTGCTTGTTTAGAAATGCTTTCAAAAGTTTCGTTAATGGTGCGTTGAATTTTTTGATGCCACTCAATCCAATATTCTGGTTTGTGCGATCGCATTTGAGATTTTTCTGCACTAGAATCTTCATTTTCTACTAATAAAGAATCTATTGACAAATCTCGTTCTTTAGTTGTTTCAGAATCAGAAGTTAATTCTTCTTGCAAGCAGATCGTGCCGATTTGTTTGCCTAATTTTCTGATATTTTGCTGGAGATTTTCTCGACTCTGTAAAGATAATTTCAAAAAAGATCCGGGGTATTCTTGAGTGCAAATTTGGTAAGTTACTAAAACTAATTGTTTTTCTGCGGACTTGCTTAACAAATTGAGATATTTACGATAAAGATCTTGCAGTTCGATCGCCAAAGCTGATACTACGGTTTCAAACCCTAATAAATCTTGTTTAATTTGCTGAATTGATTTACTCACAAGCTTATCCCCTTAAGTCAGCAATGGCATCCATTAATGGATGCCAATTTACAATATTTAGATTCTAGTTAATACTACAAATAAATAACCCACTTATTTTTGACCGGTTTGTGCGGCTACTTCATCTGCAAAGTTCTTTTCTTCTTTTTCGATCCCTTCACCTAAGACAAAGCGAGAAAAGCGACGTACTTGGATATTTTCGCCTAATTTAGCGACATTTTTCTTAACTAACTCGTCTATGGTAATGCTTTGATCTTTAATGAAAGGCTGATCTAACAAACAAAGCTCTTTAACCCGTTTATCGATCCGGCCTTGAACGATTTTTTCTTTAATGTTATCTGGTTTTTTGGCGAGATCTTCGCGGCCCATTTCAATCTCTTTTTCTTTAGCCAGCAGTTCTTCTGATATTTCGCTCGCTCTGACATATTCTACATTAGGGCAAGCAGCAATTTGCATAGCGATGTCTTTAACTAAAGCATGAAATTCATCGCCGCGAGCCACAAAGTCAGTTTCGCAGTTTACTTCTACTAACACGCCAATTCTGCCCCCGGTGTGGATGTAGCTTTCAACTAGTCCTTCAGCCGCGATGCGGCCCGCTTTTTTATCTGCTGTTGAAGCTCCTTTTTTCCGCAGCCATTCGATCGCTTTGGTCATATCGCCATCGCTCTCGGCGAGTGCTTTTTTGCACTTCATCATGCCAACGCCAGTTTTATCACGAAGTTCTTTGACCAGTTTTGCCGATATTTCCGCCATCTTGCTTATATTCCTACTTTTTAAAACTCCTCATCGTGTATTCTAGATGAGGCTCACTGCTTAATCTTTCCAGAGACGATCTCGAAGAGATCCGCAAAGCTATGGGTATTTTTTTAAAGGCTCGAGCCTATTTTAGAATCTTTTTATTGCTCGGGCCGTCCTCAATATATTCTCACATTCAGCGAACGGCGATCGAGCAATTTCTTTATTCTTCTTCTTTTGTTTCGGCTTCGTCAGTTGCTGATGGAGCGTCAGCCCATTCATCTTGCTCTTCAGAATCTTCAGCGTAATCCGATTCTTCTAAAGCTTCTTCAAAATCTTCGTAAGCTGCCCCATCTTGGCCGTGACGGCCTTCATAAATCGCATCTGCTAACTTACCTATTATAAGTTTAATCGAGCGAATCGCGTCGTCATTGGCTGGAATAGGCATATCGATTACATCTGGATCGCAATTAGTATCTAATAATGAAACGATCGGGATGCTGAGTTTTTGACATTCTTGAATGGCGTTATATTCTCTGCGAGTATCGACTATGATGACAATATCAGGTACGCGGCGCATCATTTTCAAGCCGCCGAGATATTTTTGCAATTTACCCAATTCGCGACGCAATACGGATGCTTCTTTTTTCGGTCTTTTGTCGATACCACCGCTTTCTTCTAACTGTTCTAATTCTTTGAGGCGATTGATCCGGTTTTTGATCGTTTCCCAGTTGGTGAGCATTCCACCTAACCAACGTTGGTTAACATAGTAAGCACCGCAGCGAGCTGCTTCTTGAGCAACAATTCCGGCTGCTTGACGTTTAGTGCCGACAAAAAGAAACTTTTTACCTTGTTCTGAAGCCGTACGCATATAATCGTAGGCATCTTCCATTAATTGAGCTGTTTGAACTAAATCAATGATATGAACGCCGTTGCGCGCTGTATAGATGTACTCATCCATTTTGGGATTCCAACGGCGAGTTTGATGGCCGAAGTGGACTCCCGACTCTAATAATTCGGCAAGTGTAATTACTGACATTTTTGATACTCCTGATTCGGGTTTATCCTCCGCTCGGGCGCATTTCTCGATAGAAACACCCGAAATTCCGAGCGTGCGAAATTAAACAACTTTTCTAGGGTAACACAAAGTCAAGGAAATGTCGTCAATAATTTTCGAGATTATCTCGTATTAATGTTTTGTTGAGGGCAAAATGTCGATCGAACTACAAATAAAGATATGAAAATAACGTTTCACAAGGGATAATAATTTAGAACCCAGGCTTAAAAGGCAATTTTTGTTGACTAAATTATGTCCGAGCCACGCATTACTATTCGTCCCCTTAACTTACTGCTGTTAGTATCTACTGGTCTGTTGTTGGTGCTTTTGTGGCAGCTTAGAAGTCTTTTATTGGTCTTGATGATTGCTATTGTGATCGCTTCTACTTTAGCCCCAGTAATTCGCGCTGCTGAAAATTTAAGATTTCCTCGCTGGTTGGCTGTATTCCTAGTTTACTTAAGTTCGATCGCTCTTTTAACTGGGGGTGGAATCTTAATCGGGCCGACAGTAGTAGAACAAATCCAGCGTTTATTTTTAAAGTTACCGGCTTATTTGGACGTACTAGCATCTTTGGCGCAAGATTTAGTCATTCGTTTTGGTATTAGCGAACCCCAAGTGATCGATTTGATCGATCGCATGTTCGATATTCAATCTTTAACTGGTTGGGCATTTCGTTCTAGTCAATTGTTGTTAGTCCGCTCTTTAGGTGTAACTCGAGGGATTATCGACGGTGTTTTTACGTTGATTTTATCATTGTTGCTTTCAGCTTATATGCTGGCTGGATCGAAGAACTTAATTGAAGGTA
>JAAUYH010206262.1_pt1 | contig 11132 bp, 6 predicted proteins | sample 7278061 | NCBI WGS metagenome assembly JAAUYH01 (sample SAMN14350203, study PRJNA611818) | marine sediment metagenome | isolation source: surface marine sediment (0.6m) | place: French Polynesia: Moorea | collected 2018-08 | reverse complement strand
TAGGGTAGCCAGGGCGGTGCCCGCAATGTGGAATGCGTAGGTGAAGGGCACGCTGAGAACGCAGTTACAGGCCAAGATGATCAAGGTGAAGCGCAAAATACTGCCGGTATCGGCGAATGCCTGCAGCATGGCGCCATACTGGGTCACGCGGTGAAATAAGATGACGGTGTAGATCTGAAACGGCACCACGGCAGTCGCGTACTGGGCGCCAAAGACCAGGGTGATAAAGTCGTAGGCCACAGCGATAAAGAGCACGGCTACCGGCAGTACGATCAGGGCCACACTCTCAATGCCGCGCATCCATAGATCGATGAGTTCGCGGCGTTTGCCCGCTAGTTGTAGGCGAGCATAGCGCGAAATAAACACCGAGCCGACCGCGTAGGGAATGGCCGTGATGAGGGGGATTTCCTGCCCACCCACCTGATAATCGGCAAACGCCGCCGCGGGCAAAAGCGCCGAGACCACGAACTTATCGACGTACTTGTTGAGCCGCGTACTCAGGCCATTGAGCCCGAGCGGCACCGAAAACGCGATCTGCTGCCGCAATGCCCCGTCCGGCAATGGTGCCGCTGGCCCAGGCAGTACCAACTGAAACCAGATTGCGCTGAGCACCAGCCGGGCCCCGGCGTAGAGCACGAGTCCGTAGACGGCGATATCGATGCCAAAGCCCAAGATGATCGGCCCTACGAGCGCGGCAAAACTGGTCGTACTGGCGATGATTTGATACCAAGCAGCGCTTTTTTGCCGATCCAAGGCCAGCAAAATGTTGTTCATGGGCCACGTGGGGATCTCAAGGAGCGCGACCAAGCCCAGCCAGGGCAAAAGGTGTGCGAGTATCTCTAGACTCTCACGGTCCCAATTGCGCAGTAGGTGCGGGGCCAAGAGGGCCAAGCCCAGGAGCACAAGCGCTGCGAGCAAACCGAAGACCGCCAAGACCCGCACGGTTTGCAAGGCGAAGCCGCGTCGATGGTGGGGGGCGAGTTTTTCGAAAAAATAAAACACGCTGTCGGGAAAGCCAAAGGTGGCCAGGGTGCGTGCGGTCTGATAGACCAGCAGCAAGAACCCGATGACGGCAATGGCTTCCTTGCTGAGCAGGCGCACGAGGACAACGACCGTGGCCAAATCGATGCCGGTGCTGAGAATGCGCGAAAACACCACCACCCCGGCCTTGTCGCGAAGCTCGCCGTGATCGTTGCCGTTATCGTTATCGTTGGTGCCAGAAGCAGAGTCGTCGGATGCGCCAGCTGGCGCAGTACTGTGCTCGGGGGCGGTGTCGCGCTTAGCCATCGCTTAGCCGTCGCTTATTCGTCACTTAGCTATTTGGGGAATGCGCGCCATTGGCAGCGCCGTTATCAGAACTGTCGGGGAGAGCTTCATCGATTCGGCGCAAAATGACGATACCTTTGGCATTGTCGACGAATTCGGCGCGCAGTTGCGGATATTCACTCAGCCAGCGTTCGACGATGGCGCGCTCATCTGGGCGGCGAGCGTCATCGAGGATAATCACCGCCTGTGCCGATAGGCGCGACCACAGCCGCGGCAGGGCCGGATAGCGGGCGAGACGATGACTTCTGAGCGGCGGCCCATCGACGACGAGTAAATCGATATCAGGCTCATCGGGGGTCGCGTTACCGGAATCAGCGCCAGTGCTAGCGCCAGCATCGTCATACCAAGACCAAGACGTCCCCGAAATCGACATCGGTCTGAGGGGGGCATCGATCACGCGGGCCATATCGCTAAAGCCATGGCGCGCCAGTTGAAGTCGGGTATGCAGGGCAAAGTCGGCGTCATGGTCGAGGGCCGTCAGGCGTCCGCGACCGAGCTTTTCCAGGCAATAGCAGGCCACGATGGTAGACACCCCACTGCCGACTTCAAATACGTGCCGCGGCTTATTGGCCAAAATTTCGCTCGCAATCACCGCGGCGAGTTCGGGGGTGCACGCCCATCCCGCCATAGGCGGCAGTGGTGCGCGCAGGGGCAATATCGCGTGCAGTGATGCGAGCGCCTGGGTTTGCCGGCGCTCTTGCTCAAGGGTCCACAAAAGCCGACGATGATTGACCAGCGCGATGACGGTCACTGCAACCACGACCACGGCTGCGAGCAAAAACGTTCCACTCGCCCCCGCAATCGCGACAATGATGCCGCATATGATGAGCGTCACGACTGCGATGGCGACGAGGGTCTGGCTGTCGCTAGTACGCCAAAGTCGCTGGGGATACAGGGCGCCGAGGACCCGTGGCAGAGCTGCCAGGATAGGACCCTGACGACCTTGCTCTCGGCCATTGGACTGCCTGGAAGGTGTATCGAATTCGGACAATTGCGCTTCGCCGCGTGGCGGTGCCGTGCTCATGATCGACGGGGACCATACTCTATGCGGCGACGGCCCGGAATGCCCAGAACGATGATAGACTGGTGTTAGGAGGGGGCGATCTTGGGTTCAGCTTGCGCTTCAGCCTCAGCCATGGGCCGATGATGGATGCGTCGATACCGCATCGTCGAGAATCGTCGCCAAGCGAGCACTGGCAGCATCGCTGGTGTACGCGGCAATGCCGCGCCGCTCGGCCACAGGATGCCGACCGCGCACCAACTGCGATTCGATATAGTTGGCCGCCGCCATGACATCGCTGGGATGCACGGCGCATCCGGCACCGGTATCAGCGAGGATCTGCCCGAGTTCGGCGCTGCGATCCAGCGCCAGAATGGGCCGTTCCGACAGCAAATAGTCGTAGAGTTTTGCCGGGATGCGCTGGTCGGTGATATGTCCTTGCAGGACCAAGAGGTCGGCTTCGGCCATGGCGGTACCAATGGCGGGATAGGGCACAAATTGTCCCTGCTTGAGGTAGGCCGACACCCCGCGTGCTGCCGCTTCTCGCTCCGTGCTATCGGGAATCTTGCCCGTGACCAAAAGCTGCAATCTTTCGGGCCCATAGCCCCTGCGGGAGAGCTCTGCCAACGCCCCGATAATGGCCTCGCCTTCGAGAAATCGGCGAAACGAGCCCAGTACCAGCAGGGTGAAGCGATCGGTTGCCGGCGAGAGGACCGGCGGAGGAACTTGGTCGAGCAGGCCAGGGTCGCCGTGGTTGCGCACGGTGATAAAGCGCGCGGGATCGATATCTGGGTAGTGGCGCAAGTAGGCCTGGCGCGCGACGTCGGTGTTGACGATGACGCGGGCCGCGCGCTCGACGACGTGGCGTTCGAGCGCGTCGACGACCTGTCGCACGGGCGTTGGCCTAAGAGGCCGGCGCTGGGCACACGGGGCCCACGGATCGCGCAGATCGGAGATGACGGGTAGGTCAAAACGCATGCCCAACCAGGTGCCGACGAGGAGCGCGGCATATGGGTCGGCGTTGACTAAGATGGCATCACAGGCGTAGCGGTGCAGCAGACGAGCGCCAGCGCGTAATGCGTGGGGCATATGCACGCTGTGCTCGCCCAGGGGAATCAGTTCTGGATTGGCCAGCGGTCGCGGCAAGTATGCCAGCAAGGTGTCGCCCAAGGAGCGTCGGCTTTGCGGGGGGCGGCGCGGCGATGTCGTGGAATCTCGGGCGTCGCTCGCGTCTGGCGAGCCTGGCGAATGGGGGCTAGCGCTTCTCTGTCGCCACGCAGTCTCGGCCCGCGATGCGCGATAGCTATAGTCGCGCACTACCTCAATGTCGTCGGGGACGCGATCGGCCAATCCGTGGGCCAAGGAAGCGCCGCGCCATAGGTCACATAGCACCAGCGGTTGCCAACCATGGGCGCGCAAGTAGCGCACGAACTTGAGTGGGCGCATGGCGCCGACCTGAGCCTGCGGCGGAAAGTACGGGGTGATGTAGAGCAATGTTCGCATAGGCGGGTCCGCGCATGCTACCAACGGGGCCGCCATGATGGGTTCCGACGCTCCCCAGATTCCCAACATTGCCCACTTCATTTGGTTGGGTCGTACATTCCCGTGGATATACGGCATGGCCTTGTACTCGGCCGCGGTGCGCGGTGGCTTCGATCGGGTCATCCTGCATCATCGCGACGATATCGGCGATACCCCCGGTTGGCGGGCCGCCCACGCCCACGAGCGCGTACAGGCGCGGCGGCTCAATCCCGAGCAAGTGTTGGGACAAACCGGCCCCCGCGGTGGCGAATTATGTGAGCTCTATCGCCGGCTAAATCAGCCGGCAGCCCAGACCAACATGATTCGCGCTGCCATTCTGGCCACGGAAGGGGGCGTCTATCTCGACACCGATACCGTCACTGTACGCCCATTTGCCCCCCTGCGCAGCGCGGGCGTATTTTGCGGCGAGGAACGCATTGCTCTGCCGGGCACAGTGCGCCGTTCGCGCAATCCCGCGGTATGGGCGGGCACGGGCGCCCGACTGGCGGTGCGCGAATTCATGCGACGCCTACCGGGCGGATGGCGCCATTTTCGCTTCGTCGAGCCTTGGTATCATTTGGCCGTCAATAATGCGGTCCTCGGCGCGCGCGCCGGACATCCCTTTGTCGCCGATATGCTGGATCGAATGTTGGCCCTGGCGCCCGCACAGCAGACCGTGCGCTACGCCCTCGGCACCGTGCTGCTACAAGATACGGTCGCCGCATGGCGGAAATCGCACGCGGATCACGCTGTTGCCACCGCAGGATCGTTGGTGGTTCATGCGCCCGTCCGCTTTTATCCGCTGGCGGCCGAAATCTCAGAGCATTGGTTTCGCACCCAGCAGTCGGTCGACCTCGATCAGGCAGTGACACCCGCGACGACGGTGGTTCATTGGTATGCGTCAGTGCGGACCAAGGCGTTTGTGCCGCTCTTTGGTCCCGACTACGTAAGGCGCCATCGCGATCGGCAGCTATTGAGCGCCCTATTGAGCGAGTTTTTGTAGACGGCCGATGAGTTGGGTTTCGTGGCGCAAAGGTATCGCGGAGTGCGAATTCAATGCTGAATACTGCCGGCCTATTCGGCGCTGCGCCCGCTGCTGGCGGGAGATCCATCGCCGAGCGTCATCGTGCGGCGAATGTCGGGATCGCTGAGGTACATATCGGTAAGGCGCTTTTTTCCCATTCCCAGCGGCAACAGTCGCAGCGGCGCCGTTAACAGCGAACCCAGCCCGCCGAGGAATTTGCCGCCGTAAGCCTCGGCGACCAACATGGCCTTGCGGGCTCGGCTCATCTCGGCCAATGGGCGGTCGATGAGGCCCATACGCAACATGCGCATTTCGGCACAGCGATTGGTCAGCGCCAAAAAGGGGCTCAAGTTGGACAGCACCGGATGGTCTTTCGGCAGACGACTCCCCATAAATGCGGCCAGACGGGCCACGCCCCACATCGATACCAGCGTCAATCCCACCAAGCGGCGGCGCAACCACGGCTTGCCGGCGATGGCGCGCATGGTTTGCTGTTCGCCAAACTCGACGTGTCGCTCCTCTTGTTTCACTGCCCGGCGCAAGATGTCGACGCTCGGCTGGTGATCGAGGGTGTCGATAACGGCGTAAAACGCCATCAGGACAAACCCCTCACCCGCCGCCATCTCCAACGCCACATGCTCGGCCCACGAGCCCCCCATCATGCCCGTGGCCAAGAAACGAATGACGGGATGGGCGGGCTTGGTCTCAAGACCCAGCATCGACATGATGCGCAGAAAGTTCTCCACATGCTGCATCTCCTCGATGGACTGGCGGGCCAGGAATTTGGCCGCGGCAAAGTCGGGGGCTTCGTACAGCCAGTGGCCCACTTGGATCCCGGTGATTTCGCCATAGAGAAATTGGTTGAATACCCATTCCAAAATCTCTTTGTCCTGCCCGGGGACGAGTTTGGCGCCCTGGAAGTCGTAGGTCATCTCTTCGCGGGTGAGCAACATATCAGCAATGTAGCGTGACATCTCAGCCAAGGGTGGCAAAGCAACCCCGGCTTTTTCTCCGCGCGGAAGTGCGTTCGCGCGTCTCACCACAGCGTGAATGAACTACTCTGGCATGACGGGTTTGGCCTTAATCGCCGCCTTGCCGTCCTTGATGTAGACCTGAAATTTCACTTCGTCGCAGTGATGCTTGGCCCTGAGTGCCGCCCGGCTCTTGCGCAACTTGCGGGCGAATTTCTCATACGTCAGCGTGACGATGGACTCGCCACACTGGTGCTTGAGGGCCAAAAACTCGTCGTACATCATGCGAAACGACTCGTCCGAGACCGGCGCGATTTCCACGCTCTCGGAGACCGGGGCCGAGCTGTTGGAAAAAATGTCGTCGATCGCAGTGACCGCCGAATCCATGCGCGCCGGGTTCAACTTAGAGATATTGCTCGATGAACTGCGCTTGCCGCTCCCGCTGACGGGAGGGGCGCCGGGCAGCTTGGGCGGCGGCATGCCTGGGGAGGACCCGCCGACGCCCGACACCGAGCCGGCCCGACGCGATGCCATGGGCTTCTGATCGGTGAACTTGAACTCCGACGGGGGTGGGCGGTGTTGCTTGGCGGGACTCGGCGTCACCGCCGACGAGGGCACAGGCGTCGGCGCTGCACCATCTTGTGTACTAGCTCGCCCACTAGCTCGGCTGGTGCGTTTGACCTTGTCGAGGCCGATATTGACTGAGCGGGCAATCGCGGCAAAGTGCCCCCCGTGTTGGTCCTCACTCAGGCGATCGCTCGCCCCCTGAGCGAACTTGAGCGCGTCCCGTTCCAGGCGTCTCACCGGGCGATCGTTTTCCCAAATGAGGAGGCCAATGCCGGCGACCATGATCGCAATGAGGATGAGGGCCAACGTGATCCACGGAAATTGTCCGAAGCCGATATCGTCGCGGGTGAGAGAGCGCAACATTCCCATAATGCCGAGCGCTTTGGGCTGCTCGGTAAAGACGGCAAACAGCGCGCCCTCGACGCCAGCCTCACCGGGCAGTCGGGCATTGAGCACGGTGTACAACGCGCCGCCCACATCGACTACAAACGGCGAGTTGCCACGGCAGTCCTCGACGATGGGGCGGTCTTCGGCGAGGGATTGACCGTGCTGCTCAAGCACCTCATCGTGCAGCGCCACGGCGGTACTGATGGCGACTGGTTGCTGTCCCGCATAGATTGCGAGCTGTACTCCGAGTTGCGATACCAGCCGCTCGACGAGCTCCTTGTCCACTTGGTGGCCGACAACGAGGGCACCGGCCCAGCGATTGCCGATCACGGGCGAAGCCGCCACAAGGAAGAGCTGACCGTCGATCAGCCACAGGTCATCGCGCAAGAAACCGTTGAGGGCATCGTCGACGAGGTAATACCCGGCGACCTTATCGCCGTAGCGGTTGTCGTGCACACCGACCCGGGCGACCGCCCGACCGCGCCCGTCGATCAACATGACAAAGTCGGGTTTGTCTCCCGTGGTGCTGGCAATCAGCTGATTGGCCACCGCCCGCGCCGTCTTATTGGCTTCGGGGCTGATGCTCCCACTGCTCGTCGCTGGCGCCAACACCGAGGCCACATCGATCTCGGAACGGGCAAACGTGCCCGCGAGATCGACCCGGCTGCGGGCATTGGTGTGCAGCAGAATGTTTACCACGTCGCAGGCTGTGACCACGCGCCGCTCTTCTTCGGCAAACCGCTGCCGTTCGGCCGGACGCGGCAACATCAGGGCCAGGGCGACGGCCACGATGGTCACTGCAGCCAACAAAAAGAAGTAGATTTTGGACAAAAACACCCGATGCCACTCCTACGAAAGCCCGCTCAGGGTTGGAGAAGTACGCGTTGTCCACCCCGGGCCTTTGGCCACCCCAAATAAGCAAAACGATCTGCACGACATGCGCGATACCGCGGTGTCGATAGGATAACCATATTCTCTATGGTGCCTCAATTTCGAGGCGAGGTGAAATCGACAGCGACACAACTGCGCGTTTGCGATCCACGCGCACTTCTTGTTTGACGCCCGCCAACCAACCAGTGCGATACCATACCCGCACCGTCCATACTCCCGGAGGGACTCCAGCGATCTCGAACCGTCCTCGATCGTCGACCCTGGAAAAATACGAATGGGGCATGGTGACAAGCTGCCCGTCGATGTGGACCACATTCCGCGCGCGCAAGAGCACCCGGGTGAAAGGTGTCTCGGGTACGCTGATGGCGTGTACCTCGCGCGGTTTGAGCTGTAGATCGGAGAGCATTTCCGGGTGGGCGGGGGCATACAAATTCGGGGTGCCGAATCCACTATTGCGCAGCTCGACTCGACTACCCGCGACAACGGGCAAGAGCGGGATAGCAAAGGATTCCCCGCGCAGTTCGTAGCGCACGGGACGTCGGTTAGATGAGGCATCGGTGGCCCCTTGGGCCAAGTTATCCCCTTCTAGCACTACGATCATCCACGGCTTGGGATCGTCGCGTTTGACCGGACGAAGTGGGTTTTCAAAGCGTTCGACAAAACCCTGGGGCCCGCGCTGTGGTGGCTTGCGCATGCCCGGAGTGAAACTCACAGTGCCACCAACACTGCCGCCCCAAGCGGTCGATGGAGCCCAGAGCAGCGCCATCCCCAAAGCGGCTGCGAAGACGACCGTGGCTTTTGTCATCTTACGGTCACGGTCACGGCCCAGCAAAGTTCTCACGCTAATCCCCAGCCCGACACTGGCGGCCCGACCGCTGCAAACGATATCCATCCGTTTCGCTCCTCTGGGAACATGCCGCGGGGCATTCCCTCGATCTAGGTCTTTGCGATTCCATGCTAATTTGCCGGAAAAAGGCAATATAGTCAACAGCTTGGAACACCTCTTTTTGCGCACGCCCCCATGACCATCCCCCCGCGTCGCACGCCCGCGTACGTCCACCGAGCGAGTCATCGCCGGATCGCGCCTACCCATGGAGCGCATACGTCGTTTCCGGCAACATTGCCCCGACGATGCCGATACCGTAGCCATGAAGCCGCTGCGTCTGCGCTATTTGGCGCTGGGGTGCGCTCTCGGTATCACCGTTGCCACCGAGGTGGTTCCGAGTTTGCCCTATGCCATTCCTATGTGGGTTGCCGCCGTCATATGGGCACTGGCCAGCAGACGGGCGCCTTTGCTCATGCGGATGCTCATCGCGACTGTGGCATTGGGGGGATTGCGCGCCGATATAGCGAATGCGGAACGACAACAAATGCGTACACCACCGCTCCCTCCCGGGGTCTCGGCCGATGACGGCCACATGGATACGATTGTCGGCACCGTGCTCACAGTTCCCGAAAGGCGCATGCAAGCTCCGCCGCTGATGCCGCCCGCAGTGGAAGAGATCTCCCCGCCCACCGATCCGCGTGTGGCACAGACTGTCGATGCATCCGAACGACCTCTGCGTGCACCGTTGACGCATCGCAGCAGCGGCTCCGCGTCCCCGGGCACGAGGCGGCACCGGGGCCGGCAACAATTCGTCTTGGCCGTCGAGGGCAGTAGAGTTCGGATATGGGTGACAGCTGCGGCCAGGCCGGCGCTTCTGCCTGGCGATCGCATTCGAATCCGCGGGCGTTTGCGGCCTCCGCGCGGTTATCGTGTCCCCGGTGCGGTCAATGCCGAGCGGCGCGCCCGCGCGCGCGGGATTCACTTTGCCCTTACCGCTCATGAGATTGAACGACTCGGGGTTCGTGCTGACGGTCATACCAGTATTTGGGCGACAATGCGCGCGTCTCCTTTGGACGCCGCGCTGATGCTGTGGCAGGGCGCCCGCGAGACGGTATTGCGCGCATCGGCGCAAAGCCAGCGCTGGGCCAGTGAGCGCATTTTGCGGGGCGCTTGGTCGGAGCGTCATATGCGTGCGGAAGCCAAGGCTGCCGCGAGCGGCGATGCGGCCACGCGCCGTATGGATGGGGAGCGTCATGCGTATTGGGCGCAAAGGGCAAGGGCTGTTGCAGCAGCAATGATCGTGGGCGATCGCGCCCATATCGATCGAGACACAGAAAAGGCGTTTCGCGATGCTGGCGCCGCCCATGTGTTGGCGGTCAGTGGTCTCCATTTGGCAGTTGTCGCGGTGCTCATCTTCTACATTGTCGAGCGTGTGTTTGCCGCGGTGCCAATGCTCGGTAGCAAACTGTTGCCGGCTCAAGCTGGAGCACTTTTCGCAGCGCCGAGCGCTATCGCCTTTACCCTGCTCACCGGGGCGCGGGTATCGACTGTGCGCGCTCTTTGCGTGGTCCTCATCGTTCTTGTCGGCGCTGCATTGACCCGTCGAGCGGAACTCCTCGATGCCCTGGGGGCTGCGGCACTATTGATGATGGCGCTCCGACCGACGGTGCTGCAAGACCCCTCATTTCAGCTGTCGTTTGTCGCCACCGCGACCTTGGCCATCTGTGCCCGTCGTCGGCGCTGGCAGCCCGCGGGCCCGAGGAGCCACCGACAGGCCCTCATGCACTGGTTTACCCGAATGCTCGATGCATCGCTGTGGGTCACTGCAGCCACCGCCCCCATCACGGCGGCGGCATTTGCGGTAGTGACTGCTGGCGGCCTGTTGAGCAATATCTTTGTCGTGCCTATCACGGAGCTCGTCGTCGTTCCGCTGGGGCTGATGGGGGTTCTATTGTCGTTGGCATGGTCAGATGGGGGACAGGCGTGTATCGAGATTGTGGTATGGCTATTGCGGATCCTGCTCAGTGGCGTCGATGTTGTGGCGAAAATCGCGCCAGTTGTACAGACACCGCCACCGGCCGGCTGGCAACTGGCACTGTGCGTCATCGCGTGGCTGCTTGTGGCCAGAGCTGTACAACTTTCTGCGCAAGGTCGTCGTTCATGGCCGGAGGGGCGCTTGCTCGGACCTCGTACGCTCGCGATATGTGCCGCCCTATGTCTCGGTGCCGTCGCTGTGGGCCACATCGTCTGGGCCCATATCATGCCGCGATTTCGCACTGAGATGCGGGTGACGTTTTTGGACGTCGGCCAGGGCGATGCCGCGCTGATCGAGATGCCGGGGGGCGGCGTATGGCTCATAGACGCTGGCGGTCTGCCGTTCGTGGTCGGCGCAGATGCGATGACGACGGCTGAGGTCCGGCATAGAGCGGCGACCCCTGGTCGGCACGCCGTTCTGCCTTATTTACTGCAGCGCCGAATCGAGTATATTGATACCGTTATCATCAGCCATCCCCATCCCGATCACTACCAGGGATTGCGTGCCCTAGTAAGCGGCGGCGGCGGCGGCGGCGGCGGTGACGACGTTGGTGCGGCCATTGCCGTGGGGCAGATATGGTTGGC
>JAAUYH010036465.1_pt1 | contig 11135 bp, 8 predicted proteins | sample 7278061 | NCBI WGS metagenome assembly JAAUYH01 (sample SAMN14350203, study PRJNA611818) | marine sediment metagenome | isolation source: surface marine sediment (0.6m) | place: French Polynesia: Moorea | collected 2018-08 | reverse complement strand
CTTGATGCGGACGCGCATTCGGCGAAACGGCGCCGCTTCGGCCTCTGTCCAGCGCGCATCGATACCGCCATCGAGATCGAGACGCCGTTCGATCCACGAGAACACCGCGCGGATGGCCTCTTCGGTGCCGGCGACAGTGCCGTTGAATCCCTCGGTCGCGACGAGCACGGTTCCGAGCAGCGACTGCTCGTCACACAGGACCTGTAGCTCGTTCCGGAACGTTTGCGGATCCTCGAGATCGAGGAATCGATAGAAAGATACGACGTTCATGCGGCGTTCTGGTTTTCGAGCAAGGTCAGCGACAGGATGCTGTGCCGGATTTCCTCGCCAAGCACGAGCCTGGCATCGGTACCGATACTGGTGATGTCTTCGTCGAATTCAATGCGTCCGTCGCCGTTCCTGCGCAGGACTTCGAGATCGCGCAGCGTGCGAATGAAGTCGTGGAACAGTGTCTTGTTGAAGAAATCGGGCGAATGCAGACCGTAGATCATCGACAGCCGCTCCGCACTCTGCTGGCAAAGCTGCTCGAGCTGTGCGCGGGACAGCGTACCCGAGCCGTGAGCAACGAGAATTGCGATGACAAGGTAGAAGCGCTGCAGCATCGGCACCATTGCCTGGCCCAGCATTAGCAGCTGATAAGCCATGGTCGATCCGGACGGCGGCCGGACCAGCAAGCCCGATTTCTTGTCATGATTCAGCATGCCCAGCTCGACCAGCGCATCGATCGCGTCGCTGGTCACGTCGTCGATCTCCTGGAAGCGCCACTTGACGCAGAGCTCCTTTCTCATGAACGGATATATCATGCGGATGAGCCGCTGCAATTCCTCGCGAGAAAGCCGTCGCCCCTGGATGAAGCAGCAGGCAACCGAAGCCGGAACGGCCAGCAGGTGCAGTATGTTGTTGCGGAAGTACGTCAGCAGTACGGCTGTCTGCTCGGACATGCTGACGATGTCGCCCATCGGGTGTGAGGTACGGCTGATCGCATCGAGCTTTTCAGCGTGCGCGATGATCTCGTCGGGCGTCATGTCCGGCAGCGTCACCAGGTCGGAATACCGGAATCGCCTGAGTAGCTGGATACTGACGTCGAGTTGCCTTCGCAACTCATCCAGGCCGATCGTTTGCTTGGGCGTTGCCAGCAAGACGTAAGCCAGGAGGCTGATAGGCGTCACGGCTGCCGCCGAGTTGATATTGGTCATGATCTTGCTGCCCAGCTGGTCGACGACCTCCGGCAGCCAGTCGGGGCGTTCTCCCGCCCGGCCTTTGTGCTTGCGCCAGTCGGGCTGCGCCTCGTCGAGCAGAGGCTCGAGCTCGATCGGCTCACCGAAATTTACATACACCTTGCCGAAATGGTCCCTGAGCGAATTGATCGAGGAGATCAGGCCGCCCAGCGATTCCTTTTGCTTGCCGGCCCCGCCCAGTTCCGAGATGAATGCACTGCCCTCGATGAGCTTCTCGTAGCCAAAGTAAATCGGAACGAAAACAACGGGGCGTTTGGGGTCGCGCACGTAGGAATTCACCGTCATCGCCAGCATGCCGCCCTTCGGCGACAGCAAGCGCCCGGTCCGACTTCGCCCACCCTCGATGAAGTACTCGATCGAGTAGCCGCGCACGAGTATCTGGTGAAGGTAGGAATCGAATACGGCGGCGTACAGACGGTTGCCCTTGAAGCTGCGCCGCAGAAAAAACGCACCACCACGACGCAGGATGCCGCCGACGATCGGAATATTCAGGTTGATGCCTGCGGCAACGTGCGGCAGGTGCAGTCCTTCCTCGTAAACGATGTAGGCGAGCAGTAGGTAGTCGAAATGGCTGCGATGGCAGGGTACGTAGACGATCTCCTTATCGCGCGCGACATCGTGCAACTGGTCGATGTGCTTCAGCTCGATGCCGTCGTAGATCCGATGCCAGAGCCATTTCAGAACCCGCTCGGCCAGCCGAATCGTCGGAAAAGAAATATCCGCGGCGATTTCCAGCGCGTACTTGCGTGCCTTGCGACGGGCCTTCTCGCGCTTGCGCGGATCCGACCCGGCTTCGGCAAGTATGGCGCGCCTCACCGACGGCGACATGAGCACCTGGTTGACGAGCGTGCGTCGATGCGAAAGATCCGGGCCCACGGTCGCGGCGCGGCGTTGCTGGAAATGCACGCGCAGTATGCGCGACACCTTGCGAAATGCGATCTCCGCTTCGGCACCCTCTGCCCTGATCGTGCTGTAGGGCAGCGGCTGGCTGAAGCGCAACAAGGTGTTGCGGCCCTGCAGTATCGTCGTGAAGAACTTCCTTGTGCGTCCTATGAGGTCCCAGTTCTCCGAGAACATCAGCTTCAGCGACGATCGTTCCTTGTCGGGCGAGCGACCCCAGTAAATCGCAACCGGTATGAGCAGCAGCTCCTGCTCGCCCTTGAGCGACGCCCCGACGAGACGTCGCAAACGCGGCGAAGACAACGTCGAGGGGCGGCGGAACAGGATGCCCTGCATGCGTCGCAGCACCACGATTCGCCGCGGCTCACGCTGGCCGCAGTAATGAAACGATTCCGTAGGTGACGGCATGCCGTGCTGCGCGCAGGCACGCTCGAGAGCGAGCAGGTCTGCCAGCCCCCCGGTTTCGAGGACGTAACAGACCGCCGCTCTCGGGTCGGCGATCAGCTCAGCCGGGAAGTCCGGCTGGATCGCCGGACGCGCCCAAATCGAGAATATTTTTCCGGCCAGCCAGTACAGCGGCCTGAACACGAATCCCGCAATGGTCATGGGCGCGTTGTCGCCGCTTTTTAGTTATTGACGGCGTTTTCGAGCTCGTCGACAGCGGCTTCCATGTCCTCTTTCGCTTTCTCGACCTGGTTCTCTGCGTCCTCGAGTGCCGCATCCATCTCGGACTTCTTGTCCGCGAGCTGCTGCTCGACGTCTTCAGCCGCGTCCATGGCGTCATTGGCGGCCTCGACGACTGCATCGCCCGCGGACTCGACGGTCTCGTCGACTTCCTTGGCCGCCTCTGTCGCCGCGTCTCCGGCAGACTTACCGGATTCACCCCCACCACATGCAAACAAGGCCAGGCTGGCCGCCAGTAAAACGATCGTTCTCATCTTCCTCTCCCTTTATCGGTTATCTGCCCGATATTTTTTCAATGAACTGCTTCAGGTACTGCTTTATCTCGTCGATGTTTTCGGTCAGGCGATGATCGCCGTCGACCAGGTGCAACGTCGCCCGGCATTGCCGGGCGAAACGTATGCTGTTCTCGACGGGCACAATGTCATCACGCCAGCCGTGCACAATGCAAATCGGAAGGTCGGGCGGAACGGGCGTGAGCTCTTCGTAGCCTTCCATGTAGTAGGCGGGCGCAAGTACGAAAATGCCTGCGGCAACAAGGTCTTCGGCGGCCGCCGTGGCAACGTGACCACCCATGCTGGAGCCAACCAGCAGCAGGCTTTCGTCGATATCCGCGCAATCCGCAAGCAGTTTTTCCACCCGTTCCGTCGGGTCCTTGATGCCCTGGTAGTCGATACTTTCGACTTTGCAGCCCATCCCTTCGACCATCTCGGCCATTGCGCGGATCTTGGTGCCCCAGGGCCCGCTCTCCTGGCCGTGCGAAAAGACAACCGTCATCATATGAGTATTCCTTCCCCGGTATCGCAAAGATCTTCAAGGTGCCGGGCCAGCAGCCAGTCACGATCCTGGCCCCACGCGACGAAGTCTCCCATTCTAACCGTCGGCACACCCCAAAGCCCCGATTCCGTCATCGATTCGCGGTTTTCTTCCGCTGCGGTTCGCCACGAGTCGTCCCCCATGGCCTCGACGACGTCCGGCCAGGAAAGGCCGGCCTCGTCACTCACGGCGCGCATGCCCTTGTCGGTCGCAAGGTCGAGACCGCGTTCCCAGATCGCCGTCGTCGCGGCGAAGACGAAGTCCCGGCCGCGGCGCTGCGCCGCGGCGTACGTGAAGACGGCATGACATCGTTCAACGCCGGCACCGAGCGGATCGCTGATTCGCGCCATGGACAGGCCATGGCGTCGCGCTTCGCGCCCGGAATCGCTCATGAAGTACCCGGCTTTGTTGCGCGGCACCTGCATGCCCCGCATCATCATTGGCAAAACTGGCCGAAGGCGCACGTCCAGGCCGAACGCGTCGGCGACCGCAGTGAGGCTGCGCAAGCCAACGTACGAATACGGGCTTCGAAACGAGAAGAACAGATCGAGTGCCGGCAGCGCTTTGGCCGCGTTGGGTGGCGTTACGGGCAGGTCCGGCTGCAACACCTGCTGCAGTGCGACCAGCTCGCGGTCCAGCGTATCCCCCCTTGCACGCCCGGCATCTGCGAGGCGGCGGATGAGGTAATCGAGGCGATCGACGCCTGAATACCATTCGCCGCCGAAAAGCAGCGTTCCACCAACGAAGTGCCCGAGCTTTTCGAGCCGCCGGGCATTCCTGTCGAGCATCGCGACTGCGCCTTGCTGTGCCTGCACGCCCTCGGCCCGCCTCCCGATGTTCGCGGTGTCGCCGCGCCAGTAGTAAGCGAGTACCTGCAGGAGCTCCGCGCCGAAAGCGTCGTCTCCTTCGCGCTCTGCGAGGTACTCGAGAATCGCGCGACGATGCTCGACCGGTGGCGCAGCGCCCTTGTCGAGGAACGGGATTCCGAGTTCGCGTGCAACGCGTGCGCAATCGACGAGCGCATACTCCGCCTGCATTTCGGGGCACGGTCGATAGGCGCCTCCCAGGGATTCGACCAGGTGATACTCGATCGTGATGTCGAAGCTCTTCTCCAGCGCGGGCAGGTACCGGGAAAGCAGGTACGAGTACGGGTCGTCGAGCTCGATGAAGCAATGAACACGTTTGCCCTGGCGCGTAAAGGTAGCCTTTGCCGCCGCCATGCCGCGCGTGACGCGCTGCGCGCGTTCACTGGCCATCCACGTCATGAATCTGGACCGGGATGCCCTGTTCACGTTACGGCTCGTCCCATGCCGACGTCGGTTTCCATAACAGTTCGTCGAGGTCAGGCTGCCAGCGAAACTCGTCCATGTCGACCTTCCCCGCCGTGACCGTGACACCGTCATCGCGCAACAGGTCTCTCTGCCGGCGGAATGCGGCGGTTCCGGGTTTGAAAGCGAGCTTGCCCGACGCCGTTATCACGCGAAACCATGGCAACTCGAGATCGTCCGGGGCGACGCGTAGTGCATACGCTGTTTGCCGCGCGCCGCGGGGGATGCCGGCGATCTCGGCGACCTGCCCGTAGCTTGCCACCCGGCCTGAAGGGATATCCCGGATCGTCTCCCAGATGCGTTTGAGCCGTGCGTCCCTGTCCATAACGTCAGGCTAACCCGAGTCGCGCACGAATTTCCCGTTTCGCATCGCGCAGAACCGTATCGCGATCCAGGCTGTCGAGAATCGTCGTCACAACTTTCTTCGGTCCGCCGTCGCCCCAGGATTTACCCTTGGCGAGATAATCAGCGGCCACGCGGCCCACGACGAGCGTGCTGTAGTAGGCGATGGCGCCCTGAGCGCCGGCCGTCACCACCGTCGACAGCCCCCCGGTCCCGACCTTGAGGGCACTGGACACGAAATGCAGCGCCCAGACAGTGCCCATGAGCGCTGCCGCCTCGGCGACGATCACTTTCACGAGCGAGCCGGCTTCCGTGCGGCTCAACGGCAGGCCGTAGACGCGCGACAGGTGCACGACCATGCCGACGTCGATAAAGGCGGCGGCAAACAGGTCGGCAACCGGGACCGGGTTGAACGCAACGGCAATGCCTTTGCCAACACAGTAGGTGCGCACGAGCTTGTCGCCGAGTTCCTGCCGCGCCAGCAGGATGCGATGTCCTACCTGGTCGCTGAGGTCTGCGGCGAACAGGCTCGCATTCAAGGCCGCCAGCGTCTTGCCCTCCGCCTCGAGAATCTCCCACAGCTTGACGCGCAGTGCTTCGACCTCGGCGGGGCGCTGTCGCTCGGTCGAGATTTCGTTGCCCGCCTCGTCCGTCTCGATGACGACTTGCGGGCGCGGTTGCGCAGCAACTGCAACGACGTGATCGGGATCGACAATGCCCGCGATGCGCCCGCGAATGGCGTCCATCAGTGCCGCCTGCTCTGACGAGGTGTACAGATCGCGTTTGTTGAGCGCGACGATGACGGGTCTGCCCTGCGAGAGCAGCGCTCGCAATGCATCGAGTTCCGTCTCGGTGATGTCGCCGTCCAGCACGAAGATGACCAGGTCCGAACGCCCGGCGACTTCACGCGCCAGCTCTTCGCGCGATTCGCCACCGGCCTCATCGAGGCCCGGCGTATCGATGAGGAACACGCCACCGGCATCGACCTCGTTCCACGGTTGCATCGTCGAGAACTTCGTTTCCCCATGCAAAGGGCTGACCGCGAACGCAGCCTGGCCGATCAGGGCATTGAGCAACGAGGACTTGCCGGTGCTCACGCGGCCGAACGCCGCGAGATGCAGGTGACCGTGCTCGAGCTTGTCGAGCATCGCTTCGACTGCATCGTAGTCATGGGCGAGCGACTCGCGGACACCCGCCGGCAGGCGTGAGTCTTCGATGAGCTCGCGCAGGCTTTCCCGCGCCAGCGTCAGGTGCCCTGCGCCGCCGTCCGCGCCGGCGTCAGTCTCCTTTCGGCGTCTCTTCCAGGGCCATTCGGGCAATGCGTTTAGCGCCCGCTTCAATATGTTCACTGATGCTGTCCTCGAACGCTTCCGCTGCCAGCTGCGGATCGAATTCGCCATGCTTCGACAGGGTCAACACAAGGCTGCGCCCGAGCGCGTCGAAGATCAATCCATAGGCGACGGCATGCACCAAACCGCCTGCCACGGTGCCCACTCCCGGAAAAGCCTTGAGCCCGTTTCCTGCCACCGCGAGCGTGAGCGGCAGCGCCCGGCCGACCCGGCTCTGGCTCAGGTTCAGGAATTCCTCGATATCCAGGTCGCGCGGTGCGGCGCCGTAGAGTTTGCAAAGCTGTTGCGTCATGGACGTGCCGACGTAGCCCTGGATGAGGATGTCGGTCCCGGGGCTGACGGCCGCCAGCGAACCGATCACCGCCTTGCGCGTTGCGCTGCGAATGATCTGCTCCGACCGCTGCGAACGGTAACTCGCTTCTGCAGCTCTCAGTTTCTCGGATGCGAGCTGGAAGACGGCGCGCTCGCGGCGTGCGTCGAGCGGCTCGGACGGATCTTCGAGCAGTCGGTTTATTGCGACGACAAGCACGCCGATATCTGCGGGTCGCCGTCGCTTTGCGGCAATCTCGCGACCGTCGGCACTGCGTTCGATGACCTCGACGTCGCCGCCCGCGCTTACGGCTACGACGTGATCCCTGTCGGCGTGGCCACCTAGCTCGTCCACGCGTTCGAGCAATCGTTGCATAAGCGTTGCCTGTTCGGCCGGAGAGAATCGGTCACTCTTGTTGAGCACGACGACGAGCGGCTTCTCGAGTGCCAGCAATGTCTCGACGGCTCTCGCTTCGTCTCGCGTCAGGTCACTGTCGCAGACGAACATGACGACGTGCGCGCGCCGTGCCTCCTCCTGCGCAATGTCGTCGAGCGCTTTGTCGTGGCCGCCGATACCGGGTACGTCCGTCAGCAGGATTTCACTGCCGGTATCATTGCGCCAGCGATAGTGGCGAATATCGGCCGTCGATCCGCCGACGACATCGACGCGCACGTCGGCGTCGGGGACGAGCGCCTTGATCAATGAGCTCTTGCCCGCGCTGATCTCACCGAAAAAACACAAGTGTATAGCGCCGAGCTGTTGTCGCGCCGCGAGTTCCTGCAGTTCGCGACGCGCGTCGCCGACATCGACGCCGCTGGATTCCGCGTCGCGCAGGCGCGCCTCGATGTCGTCCCGGGTGAGCGGCGTATCTTGCGGGCGCGCGCGGCCGGGTTTCGGCTCGCGGCGAACGACCAGCCGCCAGACGAGCCACGCCGCCAGCACGAAGAGCCCGGCAAGCGTTGCGACGTAGGCGTAGAGGAACACCTTCGGCCCCTCGTCGAGACGCGCCCAGATGTTGAGGGCCGACTCCGTCACGAACAGCAGCGCGCCTACCGCAACGATGAATACGACGAGGATAGCGAGCGCGATCGCCAGCCGAATGAAGCGGTCCAGTTTCATCGCGGACCAGAGTGCCGCAAATCAGAGCTGCGCGTCCACCCAGCGATCGATCTTGGCCTCGAGCATCGACAACGGCATCGCGCCGTCACGCAGAACCTCGGTATGGAACGCCTTGACGTCGAACTTTTCGCCCAGCCGCTCTTCTGCGCTGGCGCGAATCTCCAGCATCTTCAGCTGGCCGATCTTGTACGACAGCGCCTGGCCCGGAATCGCCATGAAACGCTCCGCTTCGGCGACGGCCCGCGCCTCGGCGACTGCGGAGTTCGCGTACATGTAGTCGAGAACCTGCTGCTTGTCCCAGCCCTTCGCGTGAATACCCGTGTCGACCACGAGGCGAATCGCTCGCCAGAGCTCCGCATTGAGCGCGCCGAAGTAGCTGTACGGGTCCGTGTAGACGCCGAGCTCCTTACCGAGCGTTTCCGCGTACAAGCCCCAACCTTCGATAAATGCACCGAAGCCGCCGAAGCGACGAAACCGCGGCAGCTCCTCGTTCTCGCGCTGGATCATGATCTGGAAGTGATGGCCGGGGATGGCCTCGTGCAGGAACAGCGACTCCATTGCCCACTTCGGACGCGCGCGCATGTTGTAAGCGTTGGCATAGAACACGCCCGCGCGTGAGCCGTCCGGGTTGCCCGACTGGTAGGAGCCGCCCGCCGCCGACTGCTCGCGGTAGGGCTCGACGCGTCGCACCTCGAACGGCGTCTCCGGAAAGATCTCGAACAGGTCTCTGGCCAGTTCGGTGACGTTCTCCGTCATGTCACGGTAGCCCTGTATCAGTTCTTCGGGCTCGTCGTAGAAAAACTGGTCATCCGAGTTCATGAAATCGAAGAAGTCGTGCAAGTCGCCTTCGAAACCGACTTCCTCCATGACGCCGCGCATCTCGTCGTGAATGCGCGTCACTTCGTCGAGTCCGACCTGGTGAATCTCCTCGGGCGTCATGTCGGTGGTCGTCTGAACGCGCACGTTGAAGGCATACCATTCAGCGCCGTTCGGCAACTCGGACAGTCCGACCGTCTCGCGCGCGGCGCTCATGTAGTCATCGCCGACGAAGTTATAAACGCTCTGGAATGCGGGCAGTATCTTGTTCTCGATGGCAATGGCAAATGCTGCGGCAAGTCGCTCGCGGTCCGCGTCGCTGAAAGACTCGGGCATGTTGCGAATCGGGCCGTAGAACGCGCTGTCTTCGACGTTCTCTACGAACTGCGATTCGAGCTGTGGCAACGCCTTCTCCATCAGGATGCGCGGCCGAACGATCCCCTGCTGCATCCCTTCACGCATGTTGTCGACGAGCTGCTCCGCGAGCACGGCAAAGTCGTCGACCCGGCTCAGCCAGTTTTCGTAGTCCTCGACGGTCTTGAACGGATGCACGCTGGCGCCGCTGCCAAGCTGCACCATGTAGCTCATGACCGAGCCGAACTGGTTGAGGGGCTGCAAATACCCGGGGAACCGGTCGCCTTCGATCTCGATTTCGCGATCGAGCTTGAAAATGTCGTAACTCAACTGCCGCTGCTGGTCGAGGGCGCTGCGATCAATGGCCTCGAGACGCTCCAGATACTCCTGCTCGAGCGCCAGCGACTCTGCGCGGTGCTCGGGGCCGAGCGTGTTCGCGACGCGGTCGTTGTAACGGTTGTCGCCAACAAATGTCGCTGTGAGCGGATGAAGCTCGAGATAGCGCTCGAAGTACTCGTCGAACACGGCATCGAGCTGCTCCGCGGCGCTTGCTTTCGCCTGCGGGGCGGCATCCGGCGGCTGTTCCCGCGAACACGCCGTAAAGAAGAGCACTGCGGCCAGGCTGGCCACAAATATCGGTCTCATGGAAGAACCCCCGTTCTCGTCAGGGGTTTATTCTAAAACCTATCCCGCAATAATTCACAGCATGAAGCCCAGATCGCGGTTGGCGCCGAAATTGGCGAGGTTCGGGGCGACGACGTCGAGATCGATCTCGCCGACGCCGAACCACCTCGCCAGCGTCGCAGCATACTGGTCGGCCGAGGTCGTCGGTATGAACCGGCCGCCGCCGACGTCCAGTTCGTGGCCTATGACCGGCACGGGATAATCGCCGTAGATACTCTGTCCGGCAACGCCCTCGCCGACGACGAGCGCATGCCCGCCCCAGGCGTGGTCGGTGCCATCGCCGTTCGACGTCAGCGTGCGGCCGAAATCCGAGGCCGTGAACGCCGTGACATCCTGCGCCATGCCGATGGAGACCATCGCCTGGTAGAACTCGGCCAGGGACTTGCTGACGTCGCCGAGCAGATTCGGCTGATCCTCGACCTGGTTGTCGTGAGTATCGAAGCCACCTGCTGCGACGAAGAACACTTGCCGTTGCATCTGCAGCTCCCCCTGCATGGCGATCAGCTGCGCGACCGTGCGTAGCTGGGTTTCGAGCTGCGTCCGGCCTTCCTGGGGCGTCGGGAAAATGCCATCGAACGTCGGTGCTGCGGCAATCGCCGCCGATACGGTGTCAGCCGCCGCCAGCGCGCGCTGCTGAACGTCTGCGAATGCGCGTTCGTACACGGTGCCGTGCTGTGCCCCCAGAATGCGTTCAAATGTCTGTCGGTGCTCGTAGAGGATGTTTCCCGGTTCCGTCGAAAAACCGAGGAACGGCACCGGCCCGGCGGGACCCATGACATAGGCAACCGTCTCGTCTGCCGACTGGAACAGGCTGGTGCCGAACAGCGACGCATTGGTCGCCATCTGCTGGCCGTCGAGATCCGCGTCGAGAAGATCGGCCACGCGTCCGGCCCAGCCAGTCTTGCTCGTTGCGTTGCCCTTCAGCGAGTGCCACTGATCCTGCTGATCGTTGTGCGAGAAAAGCTGCGGCGGCAGCGCGACCGACTGGTTCAGGTACTGGTCTTTGGTCGTCGGCTCGACGAGCGGCCCGACGTTGTTGACGAACGCGACGCGACCGCTGTTGAACAGGTTCTGCAATCCGGCCATGTTCGGGTGGAGGCCGTACTCGACCGTCGGCTGCGATGCCGGAAAGATCGGCAGCAGGTCCTGCTGCGGGATGGCCAGATTCTGGCGCGACTGCGCGTAGACGTTGTATTCG